>ERZ1370068.4149-contig-3237_pt1 | contig 39742 bp, 44 predicted proteins | sample MGYA00561227_ERZ1370068 | MGnify/ENA primary metagenome ERZ1370068 (study PRJEB38410, sample SAMEA6850437) | metagenome | study: Metagenomic assessment of the ecological functions of the soil: analysis of the soil microbiota associated with the... | reverse complement strand
GGTTACGTATTGCTGATCAAGCAGACGACGGGTCCTCGCGGCGCCATTCACCGGGCCGTCTGCGCGCGAGCCGCGTGAGCACGCGGCGCACCAAGCGTCGCAGATCGTCCATGCGCGGATGGTGGCGCGCACGGGTCACTTCGCTGGGGCTGAGCGCGCCGCGACGTCAGCGAATCTGCAGCCCCAGGACGCCGCACGGCGAAGTAGCTCTCGAGACGGAGTACAGCAAGAGCCTGTTCACCTTGTCCTGCGGCCCCGGGCCGCCGAGCACGGTGCGCTCGTGCGTCACGAGCGACGCGGCGGTCTCGAGATCGCCGCAGAGGATCAGGCCGGCGCGGTGCGCGGTCTCGACGGCGTGCGCCCAGCGCGACAGATCGATCGGCGGTCTCGCTTGACGAACAGGTTGGCGACGGTGATCAGCCTCGAGGCGGCGCGGCGACAGATCCGGCGCAGCTTGGCGACGACGGCCGCGACCTGGTCGGCGAGCTCGCGGACGGGGAGCGCGGGGCGGGCGAGCACGATCGCGGACAGGAAGGGGCGGCCTTGGAGTCGACGGTCGTCGGCAGCGCCAGCTTGCAGTGTGCTCTGGGCGCATGCGCGAGCATGCGCGCCAGCACGAAGGCGACCCGGCGGCGCGAGTTGACCTCGAGGAAGTCCTTGCGCACGACCAGCCCGGGCGTGAGCTCGCGCTTCACCGCGCAGTTGGCCAGGGACGTGACGCCGCGCTTCTTGGCCTGGACGAAGAGGTCGGGGGCTCGAGGGATGAGCGTGCGCGCGACGTACACGAACATCTGCGCGAGCAGGCTGCGATCCTGGGCGACGTCGACGGCCTCCTTGCGATCGATTCCCACGGCGCGGTGGGTGCGCGCGCGTCCGAGCGCGAGCACCTTCCACATCACCGGCGAACACCGCCGAGATGTAACGGTTCTCGTCGGGGTGGTAGACGCGCTTCCAGACGTCCTCGGTCATGACCGCGCGCGTGGCGGGGAAGTCGGCGGGCTCGTGCTGCTGGTGGAAGCGCGCCTGTCGGGCGTGGCCGCGCGCAGGAAGATGAGCGCGCGCCGCGCACCACGCCGCGTCCGGCTGCTGCGCGTCGAGGTACATCCGGTAGAGCTGCCGGTAGCCGTCGGGGCGGCGCGGCGCGCTGCGCAGGAGCTCGGCGTGCTGGGCCGCGGCCTGGTCGATCCGGCCGTGCCCCGCCGACGCGTAGAGCTCTCGGCGAGGATCTGCTGCCGCTTCGGCGTTGCCGGGATCCAGGCGCAGGCCACCCGAAGGCCCGATCGCCTGGTCGAGCTGCTTGAGCCGCGAGCGGCACACCTCGCCGCCGAGGCTGTCCCAGAGCTGGAGCAGCAGCGATCTCCCGCGGGGGAGGCGCTTGATCATGCGGCGGTAGGCGCGCTGCTGGTTGACCCAGTCCTTCTTGGAGCGTGAGCAGCTCGTCGATCGCGCGAACGCCGAGCGCGCGGCCGCATCGCCGCGGGGAGCTTCGCCGCTGAAGAGCTCGTCGAGCGCCTGGTCGTAGTGCTCGACGGCCCGGGTCGAGCCCTTGAGCTGCTCGCGGTGGATCGCGGCGTGGCGGCGTGGTGGTAGAGGCCGCGCCGCGCGGGGTCGCGCTCGAGCTGGAGGAAGCGGTCGATCGTCGCCAGCGCGCCCTTCCAGTCGCTCGCCTCGGTCTGCGCGTCGAGCAGCTTTGCAAGAGGCGGTGGTTGAGGGATCGGCGGCGAGCGCGTCCTGCCAGGCCGTGAGCAGGCGACGCTGCACATCGGCCTGGGTCCTCGATTCGCCGCGCGCGCGCCGTGGATCTCGGCCAGGTGCTCGAGCGATTCGGACGTCCTTTGGCGTCGATCTCGAGGGGCGTTCGCGAGCATGGCGAGCGCCTTCGTCGCCCGCCCAGGCGCTGGTGGGCCACGCCCCGGCGGCGGAACGCGGCGAGCAGATCGGCGCGCGCGAGTGTTGATCGCGGTGCTGCAGCACGAGGCTCTGATCGAGCGGGAGCCCCGCGTCCCAGCGCTCGGAGCCGGTGCAGCACGTCGGCGCGGCCGGAGCAGCGCCGAGCCGCGCTGGCTCCAGCTCGACGGTGGCGCGCGAAGTGACGCTCGGCGTCCGCCAGATCCCGCCGAGCTCGCGCGCGCACACCGCGGCGCGCTCGTGGGCCGCGGTGTCGTGGCGTGGGCGAGCAGCGGCGCGCACCCGCCCACTGGCCGCGCTCGAAGTATCGTCGCGAGCGCGTCGGCGGCCGCGAGGTGCTTTCGATCCAGCGCGACCGCGCGCGCGAGGCGCCTCGGCGCGGGCGGCGTCGTCGAGGTGCTCATGCAGGCGCGCTTCCTCGGTGAGCAGCCGCGATCGGCGCGCCGCGTCGGTGGTGGGCGCGTCGGCCTCGGCGCGCGAGCGCATCGGCGACGCGCTGGAAGTCGGCGCGCGATCGGTTGCCGAGTTTGCTCCAGGCGCGGCCGAGCAGGATGACCGCGTCGCTGTCGGCGTCCTCCCGTGGCGGCGAGCAGCTTCTCCAGCAGATCGGCCGCCGGCTTCCATCGTCCGGCCTGCGCGTGCACCCGCGCCGCGCCGCCGAGGGCGCCCTTGTCCGTACCGTCGATCGCCAGCGCGCTCACGTACGCCCGAGCGCGCGGTCGCCGTCGGCGAGCCCCGCTCGAACACCCCGCCGATCGCCAGGTACAGCTCCAGCCGCCGGTGCGTCGGGCGCGAGCTGCACTGCGCTTTCCGTAGACGGCGACCAGCTCCGGCCGCGCTTCGGCGGCGCGGTGCAGCCGCGCCTGCTCGGCGTAGGCCGCGTCGAGCCCGCCGCGCGCCTCGCGGTTAGCGGGATCGCCCTCGAGCACGGCCTCGAGCACGTCGATCGCGCGCTCCGGCCTCGTCCGTGCGCTGCTGCAACAGCCGCCCCAGCTCGAGTTGCAGCCCCGCGACGATCGTCTCGTCGCCCGCCGGCGTCACGCCGGCCGCGACGATCCGCTCGAGCAGGCGGACGAGATCGTCCCAGCGCCTGCTCCAGCGGTAGATCCGGCAGGAGCGCCGCGATCACGTCGGGGTTCCGGGCTCGAGCGCGATCGCGCGCCTGTACGCGGTCACGGCCTGCGCCGGATCGCCGAGCTCGTGCTCGAAGATCTGCCCGGCCGAGAGCCAGAGCGCGAGCTGCTTTGTCGGGGGTCGGTCTCACGGCCACGTGGCGCTGCAGCACCCGACCAGCTCGCCCCAGCTCTGCCGGCTGCGCAGCAGCGTGCCGTGGAGCTCGAGCGCCTCGAGCCGCTTGATCGAGGCGGAGCGCGCGGTTCGTCGCCGCGAGCGCACGATCGACGTTCCCCAGCTCCTCCCAGGCGTCGCGCGCGATCCCGGTCCACAGCTCGGCCGCGGCCCCGCGGCGCGCGCCTTCGAGCGATCCGGCGAGCTCTTCGAGGAAGCCGAGGCTCGTCCCAGTTGCCGAGGCTGGCGGCGAGCCGCCGCAGCTCGCGCGCGCCCGCCTGCGCGGGATCCTTCTGCGCCACGGTCTGCCACAGCCAGGAACGCCGACGCGGGGTCGGCGGCGTCGTCCTCGTACATCCGCGCCACCGCGACGAGCCGCTCGGTGCGCTCGGCGTCGTTGGCCGCGTGGCGCGCCCGCTCGAGCAGCAGATCGCCGAGCTGCGACCAGCGCTTCGCCTTGGTGCGCGCCCTCCAGCGCCTCGGACGCGGTCGCGGGTCGGATCGAGCACGAGCACCCGCCTCGAAGACCGGCACGGCGCGATCCGGCGCGGCGAGCGTACGAGAACAGCTCGGCGATCCGCAGCAGCACGGCGATCCGCTCCGCCTGGCCGTCGACGACGAGCGCAAGCTTCCGAGCACGTCGACGACCTCCTGCCAGCGCCCTCGGCGGAGAGCAGCGTCTCGGAGCTCGGTCATCGCGCGCAGATCGCCGGGATCGATCTCGGCGCACTGCGCCGCCACGCTTCGATCGCCTCGGGGACGCGGGCCGAGCACGTCGCGCTCCAGCTCGGCGATCTCGCACGCGCAGCTCGATCCGCTCGTCCTCGCCGATCTCACCTTCTCACCGATCTCACCGATCTCGCTCCCGCTTCGACCAGCTGTTGCAGCGCCTGCGACAGCTCAAGCCACGATTCGAGGGCCGCGGTAGAGGCGCACCAGCTTGCGCCGCTTCGTCCAGATCGCGCGGAGCCGCGGCGATCGCCTGGCGCGCGGCTTCCACGAGCGCGTCGGCGTCGGCCTCGGCGCGCACTGCCGCTACCGGCCGCGGAATCGGCTGCCCGCCCGGCGCCGACCGACTCCTTGGCCTTGACGATCAGCCGCCGCAGCGCCTGCCCGGCCGCGTCGCCGACGGCGAACAGCGGGCGCAGCTCCTCCACGTCGGGCAACGCGTCGCAGTGACCGATCGCGACCCCGCCATCCGGTTGCCGACCCACATCGGGAGGATCAGCGCCGCCTTGGGCACCGTGCCGCCGAGGTATGCACCAGCCTGGTGCCCCACTCCTTGGCGCTGAGCGGGCCGGCGTACGGCACGCCTGAGCTGATCACCCGCTGGAACAAGGGGCTCGTCAGCGGGAGGCGGATTCCGGCGATCCGTTCGCGATCCGCGCGATCCCCGACGAAGGCGTGATGCGGCCGACCGCGAAGTCCTGGGCGCACAGGCGAGGAAGCACGAACGGCATGCGGCTGCGCATCGCGCGCAGCAGCACCGTCACGACGCGGTCCCGAACGTCGATCGTGGCGAGCGCCTGCTTCGCCTGCTCGGGGTCCAGCGGGAGGTGTCCGGAGCCTCACCATGGCAAGGTGAGCGCGCCATAGTACGATGCCCGCTGGCAGGCGTAAACCGTGTCCAAGGATTCCACGATAAAGGCAAGGCCCCATGTGGGAAGCACCCGTCCGAGAGCGATCAGTCGGGGGCGCGCGACGTCACGTCGAGCCAGATCCTATCGACGCGGGATCCTCGACCAGCCGCCGCTGCCGCCCCCGGCGCCGCGGAAGCGTGCGCCGCGCCGCAGCACGACGCACGGCGGACTGGTACGCCGCGCAGGACGACGATGATCTCGCGCAGTCGGTGCATCGGCCGGCGCAAGAAGGGGATCGTCGTCGCGGCCATCGCGACGCTGGTCGTGGTCGGCGGGTCGGCACGTACGTCTGGTGGCGCGGGCAGCAGCCGGGCTCGACCGCGGCGCCGAGCGGCATGCCGACCGCCGCGCCGTCGATGGCGCCCGACGCCGCGCCGGCCGCGCGCGCCGCCGCGCCGCCCGACGCCGCGATGCCGCGCACGGCGCACCTCGCGCTCGCGTCCACGCCGCCGGGCGCCGACTTCGTATCGACGGCAAGCTGGTCGGCAAGGCGCTCCGCGCAGATCGATGCTGTGCCCGCGAAGTCGACGGTCGTCAGTCGAGGCCACGCTCGCGGCGCACCAGCCGTGGCGCGAGCAGGTCCAGGTGCCCGTCGCCGGGCAGCAGGTGATGGCGCGCCTCGTGGCGCTCCCCGCCGACGCGGGCCCGCCCGCCGCCGCCGCCGCCGCCGCCCCTGCCGCCGCCAAGGCGCCTGCGGCCAAGGCCCCGCGCCGGCCAAGAAGAAGCCGCCCGCGCCCAAGACCCCGGTCAAGAAGAAGCGCCAGGGTCGAAGTAGTCGCGGTTCCAGGCTGGCGTCCAGACAGTTCGTCCGGTCGTCGCATCGCTGGGGGGGACGAGCGGGCGGGGCGGCGCGGCGTATCCGTTCGATCTCCCGGAGCCGGTCGTTATGGCGCTGGCGACGCGGGCGAGGGCCTTCCGGGCGCGACCAAGGCCGAGATCTTCGCGCGCTTCAGCGACGCCGTGAACCGCGGCGAGGTCCGCGTCGAGACCGACGGCCTGCCGCTGCAGCCGCCGGGGCGTCCGGACGGGCTGGCGCGCGGGTTTGCTCTGGGGCAATAATCCGCTGTGCTGACGCTGACGACCGAGCGGCTTTCGAGCTGGCGCCGGATCACGCTGCCGCTGGTCGAGGCGGTGATGGCCGGCGATCGGGACCGCACCGAGGCGATCGCGCACGCGGGTCCCGGCGGCGTGGCTGGCGAGGCGTTGATCGCGCGCGCGTTCACCGCGTCGCTGGCGGCGATCCGCGCGGATCCCGCCAAGCGGTTGTGGGTGACACGCTGCGCCGCTGTCGCGGACCGGCGAGCGACGCGTGATCGGGAGCGTGATCTTCCACGGCCACCCCGACGACGGCGTCGCCGAGGTCGGCTACGGCGTCGAGGAGGGTCGCAGGGGATGGGTACGCCACCGGGACGCGCGCCTGCGTCACCTGGGCGCTCGCGCAGCCGGGCGTGCGCGCGGTGTGCGCGGTCACGTTCGCGTGGCACCGCGCGTCGCTGCGCGTGATCGAGAAGCTCGATGGCGCCGATCGGGACGCGCGATCACGACGCTGGGCGAGATGCTCGTGTCCCAGACGCCGGGCTGATGCGCGGCGCGGCGGTTCGCGGTGGGGCGCCGGGTGATCGGGCTGGGGTGCATGCGCCTGTCCACCGACGAGGATCGTGACGAGGCGCGCGCCTTCGCGACGATCCACGCCGCGCTGGACGAGGGGGATCCCGGATCTTCGACACCGCGCACGCGTACGGGCGCGACGACGGCGAGGCGGCACAACGAGCGGCTGCTGGCGCGCGCGCCGTGGGCCACGCGGCCGGCGTGACGTGCGGATCGTCACCAAGGGGATGCGGCGACCCGCGGGCGGCTGGCGTGCCGACGGGCGAGCGCAGCGCTGGGTGCGGACTGCGAGGCGAGCCTGGAGGCGCTCGGCGGGCGCGCGATCGATCTGTACCTCGTGCACGCGCCCGATCCGCGCGTGCCGCGGGACGACGAGCGTGGCGCGCGCTCGCGGGGCTGCTCGACGCGGGCTGGTCGCGGCCGTCGGCGTGTCGAACGTCGCGCACGGAGCTCGATCAGGCGCTGGAGCTCGCGCCGATCGCGGCGGTGGAGCCGCGTTCGGCCCGTTCTCCGACGAGCGCTGCGCGGCGGCGCGGTCGAGCGCTGCGTCGAGCGCGGGATCAGGTGCCGCAGCACGCGCCGCTGGGCGGGTCGCGTGCGGCGCGGCTGGGGCGCGATCCGACGCTGGCGGCGATCGCGGCGGCGCGCGGGTGACGGTGGCGCAGCAGATCGCGCGCTGGCGTGGATCCTCGCGGACGATCGGGGCAGGGGGCACGATCGCCTCCCGGGCGCGCGGCGTCCGGAGAGGCACCGCGCGGCGGCGGGCGGCCGGGCGGCTGCTGCTCGACGAGGAGGAGCTGGGCCGGCTGACCGCGCGCTTTTCCGGCGAGCGCGCCCCCGGGCGCGCGTGGGCGCGGCCGCGGCGACGGCGACGGCGACGGCGACGGCGGGGCGCGGAGGGGCGAGATCGTGCTGATGATGGGGATCCCGGCGCCGGCAAGAGCGTCGCGGCCGCGTCGCTGGTCGAGGCCGGCTACGCGCGCCTGAACCGCGACGAGCTCGGCGGCACGTTGCACGGGATCGCGCGCCGGCTCGACGCGCTGCTCGCGGGCGGCGGCCGGCGCGTCGTGCTCGACAACACAATGTCGGGCGCGCCATACGCGTCGCGACGTGACGATTGCCGCCGCGCGGCAATGGTGTGCCCGGTGCGCTGCGTGGTTCGACACGCTGGCGGCGCAGGCGCAGGTGAACGTCGCCACTGCGCGCCTGCGCGCCCCGACGCGCCGCTGGTCCCGCCGAACGCGGTCGCGCGCGCGGTGCGCGATCCTCGAGCCGCCGGCCGACGACGAAGGCTCGCGTCGATCGAGCGCGTGCGGTTCGCGCGCCGCCCGCGCCCCGCCCGACGGCGCCGGCGTGCTCGTCGCGCCGACGCGATCGCGCCCGACGCCGAGGGTGCGGCGGGGCGGCGACGGGCGCGATCGTGTTGCGTCCGACTGGCGCGAGGTGCTGGCCGCGGCGGGGATCAGCGCGAGGCGCCCCATCTGCTGTTCGCGTGGCGCCCGGCGCGACCGACGGCGACGACGAGTTGCACGCGCTCGCCGCGCAGATCGCGGCGTCGATCGGGCGCCACAGTTGCTGGATCGAGGCCGCCGCGTGCGTGCACCCTGCCGGCTCAGGCCCGTGTGCTGGAAAGGTCCGCCGCTCCCTGCGCTCGCGCTCGCGTTCGCAGAGCAGCATCGCCTCGATCCCGGGCGCTGCGTGGTGATCGGCACCAGCGCGCCGCGCATCGCGCGCTCGCGGCGGCGGTCGGGGCGCGCGTGGTGATCAGGGGAGCAACGGACAGCCGCTCAGGGACAGGCGGGGGCGCGCAGGGGACCTGGCACACACGTCGTTGCAGTCGGGGATCCCGCACGGATGGCAGCAGACGAGGCCGTCGCGGCAGGTCACGACCCCGCCGTCGGGCTGCGGACCGCCGTGCACGCCGCAGACGTCGCCCACGTCGCCGGTGCCGCCGCCGGCGTGGGCGTCGGCGGTCGTGATCGGGGCGTCGCTGGTCGTGACCGGCGCGTCGCTGGTCGTGACTGGCGCGTCGTCGCCGCTCGCGACGGGTGCGTCGGGCGCGGGCGCCGGCGCATCGATCCGTCCCGTCGCGACCGGAGCCGCACGCGGACCCGACGCGGCGAGGGCGAGGAGCGGATCAGGATCGAGGCGAACCGGGCGCGCGCATGGGGTGCGGCGATTGTGCCGGGCTGCGATCGACCGACGGTTCGGCGGCCGGATCGGGGTCGGGGTCGGGAGCGGGTCGGGGTCGGGATGTTCCGCTCTTGCACATCGGGCACGCGGCCCCTTTAACCTGGCGGGCCATGCGAGCGGGGAGCGACCAGCGGGCCTGTGGGGGCGAACATGACCAACACAGCGGTGGACTACGTCAGCGCGGGGAGCCTCGCGCGACAAGGCGGAGCAACTGGTCGCGACCAACCAGCTCGACCTGACCGAGGTCGTGCGCGCACCTGTTCGACGGGCGCGTCTTCATGCGGCGGAACGCGGCGCTGGTGAGCCGCGTGTCCGGGAAGGCGCCCGGGGATCTGGTCAAGCCGCCCGCGGTCGCGACCATGACGACGATCCGTCGTGCGCGAGCACGTCACCCTGGCGATGGCGCAGGTCGACGCGCCGCTCGACGTCGTCGTTCCGGCGCTGCTGCGGGGGCTGACCGATCGCGCACCCGCGGGTCCGCGTGGCCGCGCGCGAGAGCCTCGATCAGCTCGCGCGGCGGCGCACTGAGCTGATCCCGCACCTCGTCGCGGCGCTCGGCGATCGCACGCCCGAGGTGCGGAGGTGGTGGGGGCGCTGCTCGCGACGCCGCTCGCGGTCGGGCCGTCGGTCGATGCGCTGCAGCCGGCCTCGGGCGGTGCGAGCTCGTCGTCGCGGCGCTGCCCGCCTGGCGACGACGCGGCCGGACGCCGCGATGATCGATTTCCCGGAAGGGCCTGTAGCGCCCTGCAACGGCAACAAAGAGACCTGTCACTGCGAGGAGCGAAGCGGCGCAAGCAATCCCTCCGAACGACGCAGGCCGCGCGTGGGGATCGCTTCGCGTCGCTCGCAATGACATCGAAAGGGGCTGACGCCTACGGCGTGCGCCGCCGGTCGTCCGCGAATTGCTGGAGCTGCGCCGTCTCCGACGTTCGGACACTGGCCCAGAAGGCCATGCCGTTCTGCGCCCAGTGCACGATGTTGTAGCCCTGACGCTCGGCGGTCTGCGGCGGCGTCTCGCCGCTGGCCGGCCAGACGAACAGGTCGATGACGTGCTTGTCGCGCTGGTAGACCAGCGCCGCGACCGGCCGGCCGTCGAGATAGTCCAGCCGGCCGCCGGTCAGCGGAAAGCGCGCGCGCGGCGAGATCCTTGACCGGCGGCGCGAAATCGATGCGGCCGTCGAACCACGGCTTGACGGTGTGGCGGTCCTCGGACGGCGACGTCCTGCAGATGGCCGGGCTGCAAGGCCCGGACGTGGCCGGCGACGATCTGCTCGGTCAACACCCGGCGGCATCGCCGGCATCACCAGCAACAAAGGCGAGTGCAGCGGCGCAGGCGGCGCCGAGGCCCGAAGCTCGCGCCGTTGGACCACCAGCCGGCGCCAGCCATCCGTGGCGTCCTCGGCAGTCGCGGACGGACATCGCCGGTCGCGAAGCGCGCTGCGCGGCGGCAGACCGCTGCCATCACGCGGCTGCGCGTATCGTCCTGGGGACCGGCTGGTAAAGACCGTCGCGGATCAGGCGCGGGCCTGGGCGAACTTCGACGGCAGCAGCCTCGCAGATCGGGCATTCGGCGCGATGCGCCGCCAGCGCCGCCGCCTCGGCCGCGCCGAGCTCGCCGTCGAGCTCGGCCTGACCAGGAGGACCTTGTCGCAATCGGGCATCGCGCTCATGCCGCCTCGTCCGCGCCGTGCCGCCTGCGCCAGCAGCCGGCGCGCGCGCCAAGCAGCCGCAGACATCACCGTACCGATCGGCGTGCGCGTCACCTCGGCGATCTCCCGCAGGACAAGCTCCTCGAGCTCGCGCAGCACCAACGTCTCGCGCAACTCGATCGGCAGCGCGGCGATCATCTGGCGGACCCGGTCGCGCTCGCGCGATCTTGATCAGGCTGCGTCTCGGGATCGTCGTCACCCGATGGCAGGCGCGCCACGATGTCCTCCGATCTCGTCCGAGCCATTGGTCAGCGGCACCAGCTCGACGCCGCGATTGAGGCTCATCGAGGCATAGGCGGTGTTGCGCACGATCTGCAACAGCCAGCCGCGCGGGTTGACGCCCTTGAAGCTCGGAAAATAGGTCAGTGCGCGCAACATGGCTTCCTGCAATACGTCTTCGGCCGAGGCGGCGTCGCGCATCAGCCAGCGGGCGAGGTTGTGCGCGGCATCCAGATACGGCAGCACGACCGCCTCGAAGGTGTCGCCTGGCAAGGAATTCGGCACGTCACCAATCCGCCCGATGAGCCGATGCTCTGATCGCGAGCCATCGCCTTCCACGGCCGTCAGATCGGCATCGAGGCCGATTTATTCGCGGCCCGGCAAATTTTTCGCCCCTGTGGCCGATTCCATCGCCATCGCGCATGCATCTGGTTAGTAATTTTCACGACAAGCGTGTGAACTCGTTACTTACGTGGGTCACTCGCATGTCGCGGACCTATGGCCAATTCACTCCTTCGGCCGGTCACGAGCGAGGCAAGCGTCGGCGGCTGTATCGATCGTCGCCGCACGCTCGTTGGCCGACGCCCCGGAGCTGGCCTGTCCTAGCCAGTTCGTCACAACGCATCAGAATTTTCGCCGCGCACGTCGGCGGTCTCCATTCGGCGACGAAACGTCGCTATCGGAAGGAGGCGTCAGATGTGCCGGATCCGAGCTCACCTGACAATGGGACGACAGGCTGCGATGCGATGCCCGCCCTTGGCGGGGCTCCCTGCTGGCGCCTGATCAGCCTGTTCATCGTGCTGACGATCGTGGCGGCGATAGCGTATCATCCGTTGGGCGCAGGCCGCCGCGGCCCCTGCGGCGGCCTGCCGCCATTTAGCGGGCCGGTTCACGCCGATCGCACCATCCTCGCTTGCCGCACGGCGACCACATTCTCAATGCCCGAGATTTTCTCGTCGGGCCGCGAATAAACCGGCCGCGCCGACCGGTCTCCACTCCGGCACATCTCGCAACAGGAGCGGTGATCATGGATACGCAGAACCCCGACAATTCCGGCACCAGCCGCCGCGGGCTGCTCAAATGCATGGCCTGGGCCGGCACCGGCATGGTCTGGACAGTGGCGGGCGGAATTCCGCGCGGCCTCGGGCTCGGCGAGGCATTCGCTGCGCGCAGCGGCCGGACGGCTTCACCTTCGTCCAGATCAGCGACAGCCATATCGGCTTCAACAAGGAGGCCAACCCCGACACGAACGGCCACCTTGCAGGCGGCGCTCGACCGCATCACCAAACTGCCGAAGCCGCCGGCGATGGTGCTGCACACCGGCGACGTCACCCACCTGTCGAAGCCCGAGGAGTTCGACACCGCGGCGCAGATCCTGAAGGCGCGTGAAGCAGGACATTCATTACGTGCCCGGCGAGCACGACGTGCATCGGCGACGACGGCAAGCAGTTCTTCGAGCGGTTCGCGCCAAAGCTGACAGACCGGCGGCTGGTACAGCTTCGACCAGGGCGGCGTGCATTTCGTCGGGCTGGTCAACGTGCTTGACCTTCGAGACGGCGAAGGCCGGCGGTTTCGGCGCCGAGCAGCTGGAGTGGCTCGAAAAGGATTTGAAGGGGCCGCACCGCCAGCACCCCGATCGTCGTCTTCACGCATGTGCCGATGTGGCCGATCTACCCGCAATGGGGCTGGGCGACCGAGGACGCGCCGCAAGCGCTGTCGCTACCTGAAGCGGTTCGGCTCGGTGACCGTGCTCAACGGCCACATCCACCAGATCGTGCAGAAGGTCGAAGGCAACGTCTCGTACCAGACGCGCGTTTTCGACCGCCTTCCCGCAGCCGGCGGCGGGCGAAGGCCCCGCTCCGGGGCCGCTGAAGGTTCCCGCCGACAAGCTCAGAAGCGTGCTCGGCATCCGCGAGATCGTCATCGTCCCGCCGAAGAGCGCCGCTCGTGACCGACGTGCCGCTGGCCTAGGAAGGAGATCGGCCATGATCAATTTCCTGACGCGGCGGCGGTTTCGTCATCGGGACCGCGGCCTTCCTGGCGCTCGGCGCCGCCGGTGCGCGTCGCCCAGCAAGCGCCGCAGCAGGTCGCCGCGGTCGGCGAAGCCGAAATCTCGATCCAGAGCTTCCAGTTCGTGCCGGCGATCTTGACGGTCAAGGCGGGCACGGCGGTCACCTGGGTCAACCATGACGAAGAACCGCACAATGTCGTCAGTCCCGACCGCGTCTTCCGTTCGAAGGCGATCGACGGCGGCGAGAAGTTCACCACCGTCTTCGACAAGCCCGGGACCTACGACTACCTCTGCGCGGTGCATCCGCACATGCGCGGGCAAAATCATCGTCGAATAGCGGCGGGTCAGGCGGCGGCCGGGAACAGCCGGCCGCCGCACACCGGGTGCGGCGCACCGGTTGTCGAGGAAGGCTCAGCGGCAGCCCACGACCGAGCGCACCGCCAGATAGGCGAAGGCCTGCGCTTCCGAGCGCGTCGCCGTCCGCAGCCGACCGCCTCGACCGGCCGCACCGGCGACCGCCGAGATGCCGGGCGAGCGCCGCCATGATCGCCGGGTTGTGCCGGCCGCCGCCGCACACCAGCCACTCGCGCGGCGGCGCTCGGAAATGGCGGATCGCCGCCGCGACCGCCGCGGCGGTCATCTCGGTCAAGGTCGCCGCGCCGTCGGCCAGCGAAAGCCCGTCGCGGGATCGCGCGCCTGGAAATCGTCGCGGTCGAGCGATTTCGGCGGACGCGCGCGTCGAAATAGGGATGCGCCAGAAAGCGCGCGACATGCGCGGCCGAAGCCTGTCCGGCGCGCGCCAGCGCGCCGTCGAAATCGGCCGCCTGCGCCGGTATGGCGTCCGCACCCAATCGTCGATCAGCGCGTTGCCCGGCCCGGTATCGAAGGCGAGGATCGTCGTCAGTGCTCCCGGTCCGATCCAGGTCACGTTGCCGACGCCGCCGAGGTTGAGGATGGCGACCGGCTTTGCCAGATCGGCGGCCAGTGCGGCGTGGTAGAGCGGCGCTAGCGGCGCCCCCTCGCCGCCCGCGGCGACATCGGCGCTGCGGAAATCGGCGACGACATCGATCCCGGCGAGGCGCGCCAGCAGCGCGCCGTCGCCGATCTGCCAGGTGCGGCGCTCGGCCGGGCGGTGCAGGATCGTGTGGCCGTGGAAGCCGACGAGGTCGATCGCGACGCTCGGGATGGCGCGCGCGAAACTCGCGCGATCGGCGGCGGCATGCAGCCGGGTCAGCTCGGCCTCGACCGCGGCGACATCGACGCCGACCGCCGCGCCGAGCACCGACGCGCAGCCTTTCGCGGAACGCCGTCGGGATAGGGCACCGTCAGCGCTGGTCCGGCGATGACCGCGCCGGCGGCCGTCGGTCGCCGACCGCCGCGACATCGATGCCGTCGAGCGAGGTGCCGCTCATCAGGCCCAGCGCCGCATGCCGCAGTTTTGTGCTAGATGAGCCCGCCATGTCGCTCAACGCCATGTCGACACCGCTCCGCCTTTCTGACCGCCGCCGCCGAGCGCGGCTTCATCCATCAATGCACCGATATCGAGGCGCTCGACGCGCGCCTCGCCGCCGGCCCGCTCGCCGCCTATGTCGGCTACGACTGCACCGCCGACAGCCTGCATATCGGCAATCTGATGTCGATCATGCTGCTGCGCTGGTTCCAGCAGACCGGCAACAAGCCGATCGTGCTGATGGGCGGCGGCACGACCCGGATCGGCGATCCCTCCGGCAAGGACGAGATCGCGCCAGCTGCTCGACGACGCCGCAGATCGCCCGCAACATGGCCGGCATCCGCCAGGTCTTCGCCAAGTTCCTGCACTTCGGCGACGGCCCGACCGATGCGGTCATGGTCAACAACGCCGACTGGCTCGACGAATTGCGCTACATCCCGCTGCTGCGCGATGTCGGCGCGGCATTTCTCGGTCAACCGCATGCTGACCCAGGACAGCGTGCGGCTGCGGCTCGAGCGCGACCAGCCGCTGTCGCTTTCTCGAATTCAACTACCTGATCCTGCAGGCCTACGATTTCGTCGAGCTGGCCCGGCGCTTCGGCTGCGAGTTGCAGATGGGCGGCTCCGACCAATGGGGCAACATCGTCGCCGGGCGTCGAGCTCGGCCGGCGCACCGACGGGCGCAGCTGTTCGGGCTGACGACGCCGCTGGTCACCACCGCGCTCGGGCGCCAAGATGGGCAAGACGCGCGCAGGGCGCCGTCTGGCTCAACGCCGAGCGCGCTGTCGCCCTACGATTACTGGCAGTTCTGGCGCAACACCGAAGACGCCGATGTCGGCCGCTTTCTGCGCCTCTTCACTGAATTGCCGCTCGCCGAGATCGCACGGCTCGAACAGCTGCGCCGACGCCGAGATCAACGAGGCGAAGAAGGTGCTGGCGACCGAGGCGACGGCGCTGTGCCACGGCCGCGAGGCGGCCGAGGCGGCGGCGGAGACGGCGCGCGAGGTGTTCGAGGCGGGCGGCGCCGGCGCGGAGCTGCCGCAGGTGCGCGCGTGCCGCGCGACGCGCTCGGCGCGCGGGCGTTCCGGCCTTCGAGCTGTTCGTCCGCGCCGGGCTTGCGGCCTCGAACAGCGAGGCGCGCCGCGCTGATCAAGGGCGGCGGCGCCCGCGTCAACGACGTCGTCGATCGTGGCGAGACCCAGCCGGTGTCGCTCTGCCGATCTCGACGCCGCACGGGCTGATCAAGCTCAGCGCCGGGCGCAAGCGGCACGCCCTGGTGCGGCCGGAACGAGCCGATTGCTGCCGGCGCGACGATGTTGCCGCCGGTAGCGCGGAGGCTGACCGCCTGTTGCCCGACTGCGGCGCCGGAACACCGACCAGCGGCGCGAAACAGCTGGCGCAGGATGCCCGGCGCGCCAGCGCGCTCAGCGGGTTGACCGCCACATGCCGGATCGTCGCTCGGCCCGCTCAGCCGGTAATTGGCCGCGAACAGGCCCTGCGAACCGCCGCCCAGCAACTGACCGACGAGCGGAATATTGCCGAGCAGCGAATTCAGCGCATAGGCCGGCGCCGACGGTCCCCTGCAGCTCGAGCCGATCGCGGTCGATATCGACCCAGCCATTCGGCGGTGATCCCGAGCGACCTCGCCGAAGGCGAGCAGGTGCTCGATCGTCATCGCGGCTGCCGCTATAGGTGAAATCGCCGCGCAACGTGCTGAACGGCAGGCCGGTGCCCGGACAGCATGCTGGCAAACCCGGTGAAGGACGGCAGCGCCAGGATTCGCGCCATGACCGGAGCGCCCGACGATCGATATAGTTCTGCTCCTCGATATGCGCGCGCAGCGTGCTGCTTGCCGGCAGTGCTCGGCGATCTGCCCGTCGATCGTGAGCCGCCCGCCGACGACGTTGTCGGCGATGCCGAGCAGCTTCAGCGTCGCGCCGAGATCATCCGGACTGAAGACTGAGCCGGCGCGCACCTGCCTCGCCGAGACGCAGCGCGAGCTTCTGGCCGTTGGCAGTCGGCCGTCGATGCCGCGCGGATCTGCCAGATGCCCGCCGCTGCGCAGCAGCTCGGCGGTGACCTGGCCGATCTCGCGATGCGCGGCCCGAGAATCAGCCGGTCGATGCGTGCAGTGACGCGCGAGCGGATCGGCGATGCGCGCCGGCGTCGCTGCCGCCTCCTTGACGAGGTGCCGGCCGTCGATACTGCGCGGCGTGGATATCGGCGTCGCCAGCCGCCGCCGGCGCGGCGTGACGGTGCCGCTGCTGACATCGTTGTCGCCGGCGATCGAGGCGCTGGATGTCGACCCGCTCGATCTGTTTGCCGCCATCGGCGGTGGATGATCGCCAGCCGGCCCGTCGAGCCCGGCGGCGTTGACCTCGATTTCCGGCATGCGGGTGATCTGGTCGTGCTCGAGTCGATGACCAGCTTCGCGCGTTGCCGGCGTGTCCCGGCGACTTCTTCCAGCCCGCCTCGTCGAATCGCCAGGCTGGCGTCGCGCAGGTCGAGGTCGGCGAGTGGCCTCGCCGGCGTTCGTCGTCATCGCCTGGGAATAGGTCAGCGTCGATGCCGACCGGGCCGTTCAACCGCCCGGGCGCGAAATCGAGACCGAGCCGACGCCGCGCCCGGCGTCGAGGCGTCATCCCGATCCGATAGACCGCGCGCGGCCCGCCCTTCGGACTGGAACGGGACGGTGGCGTCGAGCCTGCCGGGCATGCCGTCGAGCCGCGCCGTTCCTTGCAGGCGCGCGCCAGTCCGGCCAAGGTCGAGCGTGAAATTGCCGTCGGTAAGGTTGCGGTCCATCGCGACCTTGCCGATCTAGACGCCCGACATCGTCGCTTTCGCGCCGTACTCGATGCGCCTCCAGCTTCAGGTTCGTTGAGCAGCGGCAGTTTGAAATGCAGCGCATCATCGGCTCGGCTCGCCGACCCGGCGCCGGATCGATGCCGATCGCGTGCGCGTAGTAGCAGCGGCTTCGGATCGATGACTTCGAGCGCATCCTGCAGCGGCCCGCTGACCGGAAGATCGATCGTCAGCCATTCGACGGCGCCGAGCCGATGTTCGGTGATCTCCAGCGACCCGCCGGTGATCTTGAGCCCCTTCAGGCCGCCGCCGGTCGGCAGGAACTGAAGGCGCTTGTCGGCCGAAGATCGCGGTGCCGTCGACCTTCCGCGACCGGCGGCAGGCCCGTTGAAATAGCTGACCGTCAGATCGTGGTATCGCAGCGCGCCCTTGGCATTCTGCACAGTTTGCCGGTATGCGCCACCGGGTCGATGATCGAGGGCGAGCCGCGCCGAGGCTTCATCGAGCTACGCCGTCATGGACATTCTCGAGCGTCCAGCGCCGGCCGCCCGGAGCTGAGCGCATGCGGCCAAAGCTCGCATCGAAGCGGTCCACCGAGCACATGCTTCAGCGCGCGCATTCAGCTTGCCTGCTGACACGCGCCTGGCGGCCGCGCGTCGCGGTGGCGGCGATCAGTTCGGGCGTGACGCCGCCGAGGCTTGCCGCGAGGACGAGTTCAGCGCCGGCGCCCAGGTCGAGCGCGAGAGCTTCTCGAGCTTGATCTCAGTCGGCTTCCGGCGCATAGACCGCATGCAGCTCGCCTTTCTCGACAGCGACGACTGCCCTTCGGCAGCCATTCGCTGCTGCAGCCGGCCCTTGCCCGAGGACAAGATCGAGCCGCGAGCCCTGGGCGCTGCCCCGGTCGCGAGGTCGATGCGGGTCCGCAGCGTGCCGGAAATCGGCAGCTGCAGATGCCGCAGCTGGGCCAGTTCGGGGATCAGCGGCGGGATCGCGGCCGGGCTCGATGCCCGTCGATCGCCAGTTCGAGATCGAGCACGTTGCCGCGTCGGCGAAATAGCGGTAGCTGCGCGTGCAGCTCCGGCATGCTGGCGCCGATCGGCACGGCCAGCGACAAATCGCCCCTGATGCCCTTGCCGCTGCGTTCGACCGCCACGATCGACCCGGTCGGCCCGCCAGCGTGCTGGCCGCTGCGCTGGTCGTCGACGATGACCGTCGCCCGCGAATGCTGAGCTCGTCGCAGCAGACCGAGCGGCGCGTCTGCGTCCGCGCGGCCCGGCCAGTTGCTGCGAGCATCTGCGGCCCGAGATCCGGCGCCGCGTCGTCGCCGGATCGCCGATCCGCGCCGTAATCGTCCCGGTCGGGTCGCGCGTCAGGTGCAGCGACCGGGCGCTCGATGACGAGCCTGCGGTCGGCGCCAGCTGGCCATGCAAGCAGCTCGCGCCAGGCCAAAGCTCGTCGCGATTTCGGGAAAGCGCGCCAGCGGCTCGCCATCGGGCAGCGACAGCCGTACGTCTCTCCGCCCGCAGGTCGAGCTGATCGGGTCGCGCGGTCGATCCCGAGGCGCACGCCGCCGATCGCCACCTTGAGCCCGATCCCAGAACGCTCGGAACGCCGCCTCGACATAGGGCGTCAGCCAATCCAGCGCGATCGGCCCCTGCATCAGCCGCCAGATGCCGAACAGCCGCCGACGCAGGATCACGCACTCGCAGCAAGCGAGCCGAGCCAGACGACAGCACGTGATGCGCGCCGCGCCCGACCCGCCGCGCCGCCCGCGCGCCGAGCAGCTGCGGCGCGCCCTCTCGCTTCCGGCGGGCCGTTTGCACCAGGTTCGAGCCTGGCGCGCCGAGGCGCGCCGAACCTCGCCGGGATCGCGCGGTGGGATCGTTATTACACCTCTCCGCCTAGATGCCGCGCTGCCCAGCCCGGCCGATCCACGCCTGTGCGAGCTGGGCTCTGCGGCCTGGGAGCCGGCGCTCGCCGGAAGCGCGCGGACAACAGCCGCGCCGCACTCGCCCGCGCCTGGGCCGCCACCGGGCCCGGGGGCAGGACCTGCTGGCCGCGATCTTCGGCAACAGCCCGTTTCTGAGCGGGCTCGCGATCGCCGAATGGACCTCCTGACCCGCCTGTCCGACGACAGGTGCCGACGCCCGTTCGAGGCGATCGCCGCAACGAGCGAAGAACACGACGGCTAAGCGGTGAAAATCGGGCGGCGTTGCTGCGGCGGCTGCGGATCACCAAGCGGCGCGTCGCGCTTGTTGCCGCGGTCGCCGAGCTTGCCGGCAGCTGGTCGCTCGAAGCAGCAGATGACGGCGCTCAGCCGCTTCGCCGAGGCGGCGCTCGGGCGCGGCGGTGCGCCACCTGCCGCGCGCCGCCGCGCGCCAACGGCTCGATCACGCTCGCCGAGCCCGACGACCCGGACGCAGGCAGCGGCCTGATCGTCCTCGGCATGGGCAAGCTCGGCGGCGGTAGAGCTCAATTATTCGAGCGATATCGACCTGATCCTTCTTTACGACCCGGCGCGAGCCCGGTCGGTCGGCGCGAGACGGCGCGCAATCCGCTGTTCAGCCGGCTCGCGCCGCGATCTCGTGCGCATTCTCGATGAGCGCACCGGCGATGGCTATGTCTTTCGCACCGATCTGCGGCTCCGCCCGGATCCGCGCTCGACCCCGCTGGCGCATGTCGGTGCGCGGCGGCGCTCGACCTATTATGAGACGCGTCGGGCAGAATTGGGAGCGCGCCGCGCTGATCAAGGCGCGCCCGGTGGCCGGCGACCGCGACCGCCGGCAGCGCTTTCTCGCGCGAGCTGCAGCCGTTTATCTGGCGCAAGAACCTCGATTTCGCGGCGATCGCAGGACATCCACTCGATCAAGCGCCAGATCCAGGCGCACAAGGGCGGCGGCACGAATCGCGGTCGAGGGCCACGACATCAAGACCGGCCGCGGCGGCATCCGCGAGATCGAGTTCTTTCGCCCAGACCCAGCAGCTGATCTGGGGCGGCCGGCTGCGGAGCTGCGGGTCGCGCTCGACCTGCGACGGCGTTGCGCCGTCTCGCCGCGACCGGCCGCGATCGATCCGGCGCACCGCTGACGACGCTGATCGCCGATTACCGTTTTCTGCGCCGGCTCGAGCACCGGCTGCAGATGGTCGACGACGCGCAGACCCATCGCGCTTGCCGGCCGATCGCGACGGCATCGCACGCGGCTCGCGATCTTCTCGGCTATCCCGAGACGGATGCCTTCGTTGCCGATCTGCGCGCCCATCTCGCCTCGGTCGAGAGGCACTATGCCGAGCTGTTCGAGGAAGCGCCGAGCCTCGCCGGGCCGGGCAATCTGGTGTTCACCGGCGCCGACGACGATCCCGAAACGCTGGCGACCCTGGCGCGGCTCGGCTTTGCCGAGCCGGCCGCGGGTCGCCGCGATGGTGCGCGGCTGGCATCACGGCCGGATGCGCGCGACCCGCAGCCAGCGGGCGCGCGAGATCCTGACCGAGCTCGTGCCCGAGCTGCTGCGCATTTTCGGCGCCACCGCGCAATCCCGATGCGGCGTTGCTGCGCTTCGACCAATTTCTGTCGCGCCTGCCGGCCGGGGTGCAGCTGTTTTCGCTGTTTCACGCCAATCCCGGGCTGTTGTCGCTCGTCGCCGACATCATGGCCGAGGCGCCGCGCCTGGCCGAGCAGCCTGGCGCAGCGCCCCGGCTCTGCTCGATGCGGTGCTGACCGCCAGGATTCTCCGCGCCGCTGCCGGACCGCGCCGGGCTTGCCGCCGATCTCGACGGGCTGCTCGCCGGCATGCGCGATTTCGAGGACACGCTCGATCTGCTGCGGCGCTGGGCCGGCGAGCGGCGCTTTCAGGTCGGCGTCCAGCTGCTGCGCCGCGCGCATCGACGGCGACCAGGCCGGCGCGGCGCTCGCCGATATCGCCGAGACCGCGCTCGGCGCCGCTGCTGCCGGCGGTGACGGCCGATTTCGCGCGGCGCCACGGCGAGGTGCCGGGCGGCGCCTTCGCGGTCGTCGCGATGGGCCGGCTCGGCAGCCGCGAGATGACCCTCGCCTCCGATCTCGACCTGATCCTGATCTACGACGCGCCCGGCGAGCAGCGCAGGCTCGGACGGGCCCGCCCGCTCGCCCGTCGCGACCTACTACGCACGGCTGAGCCAGCGGCTGATCTCGCGCGATCACCGCGCCGACCGGCGGAGGGCCGGCTCTACGAGGTCGACATGCGGCTGCGGCCGTCGGGCGCATCGGGGCCGATCGCCTCGAGCCTCGCCGCCTTCGCCCAGCTATCAGCGCGAAGCCGGCCTGGACCTGGGAGCATATGGCGCTGACCCGGGCGCGGCCGGTCGCCGGCGATGCGGCGCTGTGCCGGCGGATCAGCGAGGCGATCGGCGGCGTTGACCGGCTCGCCGCGCGACCCGCGGCGCCTGCTCGCCGATGTCGCCGACATGCGCCGGCGCGATCGCCGAGAGCAATCCCGCGGCCCTCGCCCATGGGATCTGCGCAACCGGCGCGGCGGGCTGCGTCGACCTCGAATTCACCGTGCAGTACCTCGATGCTGCGTGAGGCGCGCGTCGCTCGCCGCAGGTGCTGCGGCGCGAGCACCGGCGCGCCGCGCTCGCGCGCGCTCGGCGCGGCCGGGGTCGCTGCCGCCGCACGGTGCCGCGAGCTGAGCGAAGCGCTGGCGCTGCTGCGCCATCGTGCGGGCGCTGCTGGCGTTGCTTGTTCGACGGATCGTCCCGAGCCGGCGGCGCTGTCGCCGGCCCGGCCGCTGCGCACCCTGGCGCGCTGCGCCGGCGCGGTTGACTTCGCCCGGCTCGACGCGGATATCACCGCCGCCTGCGCCGCGCGTTCGCGCCTGGTACGAGCGACTGATCGCCAAACCGGCCCGCCGCGGCGGCAATCGCCGGCGCGTCGAACGAAGAGGAGACGAGCTGCGCGATGAGCGTCTCGAGCTCGGCGAAAAAGCCCTCGATTTCACGATGCCCACCGACGGCAACGGGCAGCGTCACGCTTGTCCGAGCTGCAGCGGCAAGACGGTGGTGCTCTATTTCTATCCCGAAGGACGACACGTCGGGCTGCACCGCCGAGGCCTGCGGCTTCCGCGATGCCTTCCCGGATTACGGCAAGACCGGCGCGGTGGTGATCGGCGTGTCGCAGCGACTCGGTCGCCTCGCACGACAAGTTCAAGAAGAAGCACGGGCTGCCGTTCATCCTCGCCTCCGACGCGGACCGGCAAGGTGACCGAGGACTACGGCGTCTGGGTCGAGAAGAGCATGTACGGCCGCAAATACATGGGCATCGAGCGCGCCACCTTCCTGATCGACAAGGAACGGCGTCGTGCGCGGCGTCTGGCACAAGGTCAAGGTGCCGGGCCATGTCGCCGAAGTGCTGAAGGCGGCGACGCGCTCTGACCGCCGCGACCGACTGCGACGCTGCCGGCGAGCGCGGCGGCGATCCTCGCGACGCGCCGACCCGGCGCGGCAAGGTCGGCGGCTGAGCCGCAGCGCTGGCGCGACATGCTGGCGGCCGGCGGCGATGGCAGTCGGCCGCGCGGTGCCGCCGCCTCGTCCCGCCGCGGCCGCGACACCCGCTGCTGCGTCCGCCGCGCGACATGCCGAAGCGCCGCGGCGTTCGGCTCGTCGGCCGGGCCGGATCGCGCTCGTTCACGCGCCTGGCGCACATCGAGCTCAATGCGATCGACCTCGGCCTGGGACATCGTGGCGCGATTCTCCGACCGACGGATTTGCCGCGCGCGTTCTTCGACGACTGGGTCGGCGTCGCCGCGGAAGAGGCCGAGCATTTCGCGCTGCTCGCCGGCCGGCTGGCCGATGCTCGGCACCGCCTACGGCGATCTGCCGGCGCATGACGGGCTGTGGGAGGCCGCGGCGGCGACCGCGCGATGATCTGCTCGCCCGCCTCGCCGTCGTGCCGCTGGTGCTCGAGGCGCGCGGCCTCGACGTAACGCCGGAGATGGCCGCACGGCTCGAGCGCGATCGGCGACATTCAGACCGCAGCGATCCTGTGGCGCATCTATCGCGACGAGATCGGCCACGTCGCCATCGGATTGCGCTGGTTCGAGCACCTCTGCCGAGCCCGCGGCCTCGACCCGGAGGCGGCCTTCCATGAGCAAGTCCGCCGCTGCTTCAAAGGCCAGCTGAAGCCGCCCTTCAATCAGGAGGCGCGGGCGGCCGCCGGCCTTCCCGCCCGCTATTACGAACCTCTTGCGGGGAGCGGGCAGGGCTGATCAAAGCTCACTCGATCAGCATCAGGACCGCACCGTATTCGACCGGCTGCGCATCAGCGACCACGATTTGCGCGAGGCGGCCGGGACGATGCGCGCGATCTGGTTCATCACCTTCATCGCTTCGATAATCAGCAGCGGCTGACCCTCGGCGACGACATCGCCGAGGCGGACGAAAGGCGGCGCTCCCGGCTGCGGCGCCAGATAGGCGGTCCCGACCATCGGAGCCTTTACCGCGCCGGGGTGTTCGATGGATCCGGCGGCGGCAGAAGCCGTGGAGACGGCGCCGGGAACCGAAGCTGCAGGCCCGGCCGCGACGCCGGGCGACGCGGACTGCGGCGATCGCCGACCGCGTATTCGATCTCGGTCAGACCGGTCTCGGTCAACAGCGCGGCGAGCCTGCGGATCAGGTCGGCATCCGGAAAGGCGCGCCGCGCCCGCCGAATCTTCATCAAGGCGCCTCGTCCGATCCGCCTCTCGATCAGGCTGGCGATTGCGTCCAGCGCCAGCTCGTAACCCTTCGCCCCCAACCCGCAGATCACGCCGTTTGCTGCAAGGCTGACGAAGGAGTGGTGGCGAAAGCTCGCGGCGGAAGATGTTCGAGAGATGCACTTCGATGACCGGCAGCTCGGCAGCGGAAAGTGCGTCGAGCACCGCGACCGAGGTATGGGTCAGCGCCCCGGCATTCAGAATAATCCCGTCGGCCGATCTGCGCGCTTCCTGGATCCAGTCGACGAGCAGCCCTTCGTGGTTGGTTTGTCGGAAATCGATTTCGAGGTCGAGTGCGGCAGCGCGCGCAGTGCAGCGTTCCTCGATGTCGCCGAGCGTATCATGGCCGTAGATCGACGGGTCGCGGACCCCGAGCAGATTGAGATTGGGGCCGTTCAGGATAAAGATCGTCGGCAAGCGAAGCCTCCCCTAACGATTGCACGGTTATAGCATGCGACGGCCAAGCACGGGCAGAGCGGGTCGGGCATCGGTCTGGCGTCGCTATTCGCCCTCTCGATCGCCGCCAGGTTGCCGCCAGCTCAATCAGAAGTTGGTCAGCGATTTCACGATCCTGCACCTGCAACAGTCCGCAGCGGGATTTAGCCTAAGGTTGAAATGCGTGCATCCCCGCTACAGTGGTTCCGAGACTCGCCGACTGACCGGAAGTTCTGAGCATGAATCGGGCAATTTTCGGTTGTTAGTTTTTAGCATTAAATGGTTTCGCGGACCAGCTTTAGCGACGAGGCCCGAAATACCGGCGAGCTTAGTCTAGTCGGCGGCGGCCAATTGCGCTGGCCGGCCCGCCGCAGCCGGCGTGCGCGAGGCGGCCCAGTAGCGCGAACCCCATGATCCCGGCCTCGCTGATGATGTTCCCATAGGTCATCTCATCCCACATATCGAAAGGTGCTTCTCGCGTTCTGCGAGTTCTTCGGGCACCAGCTTGCCACCCGCTAGCAACGTTGCGATCTGTGCTTCTGCGTGAATATAATGTCGAGTCACTTTGCCGCGCTTCGTTAGAGGCGCTGCCAGCGATTTCACCATTGTCATGAATCGATGCCGAAGGAGAGGCATCTCGGAGGCCATGTTACTTGGCCAGCGCGCGATGAAGCCTCGAGATACTGTTTCTGATCTATCGGTAGCCGTCGTCTGCGTCATTTCCTTGCAGGGACTGCTTGCGACAAACCCGCCACGCGGCAACTACCGGCCAAGCACATCCTCATCCCCAAACCCAGACGGAACGTCCTCCCGGAAAAAAGAGGGTTGTGCTAATCAATCGCGAATGAAATGCGAGGAGGGCGGGTATGCCGTACGGAGGAAATGACTGGCTGGCCCTGACCCAGGAACCGACGTTGGAGCCGGAGATCCCGATCTGCGATCCCCATCATCACTTCTGGGATTTTCGCCCGGAGCGCATCCCCTACCAGCGGTATCTCCTGCACGAGCTGGTCGCCGATGTCGACTGCGGCCACGACGTGCGTTCCACCGTCTTTATCGAGGCGCGCTCGATGTACCGGCCCGATGGCCCGGCGGAGCTGCGTCCCGGTCGGCGAGGTCGAATTTGTCCAGGGGCTGGCCGCCGCCAGCGCCAGCGGCCTCTATGGCCCCTGCCGGGCGGCGGCCGGCCATCGTCGGCCATGCCAACCTGAACCTGGGCGACCGCGTCGCAGCCGGTGTTGGAGGCGCTGCAGCGCCGCCAGCCCCAACCGGTTTCGCGGGATCCGCCACACGGTCACCTGGGACCCGCATCCCGGAGATTGACAGACCGGGAACAGGAAGGGGTCCTCGCCACGGCCGCGTACCGCGCTGGCGCTCGCGTGCTGGCGCGGATGGGGCTCTCCCTCGACACCGGGGTCTGCTTCCCGCAGCTGCCCGGAGCTGGCGGCCTTCGCCCAGGCCGTCCCCGATCTGACGATCATCCTGAACCATCTGGGCGGCCTGACGCGGATCGGCCCCTACGCCAACCGCGACGACGAAGTGCTCGCCGACCTGGCGGAGCGGCATCGCCGCGGTCGCGGCAGTGTCCCAACGTCAACCTCAAGCTCGGCGGCATCGGCATGCCGCGGCTGGGGTTCGACTGGCATAGCCGGACCACGCCCGATCGGCTCGGAGGAGTTGGCCGCGTCGATGGCGCCCCTGATGAGCTACTGCATCGAGCAGTTCGGCCCGGACCGCTGCATGTTCGAAAGCAACTTCCCGGTCGGACAAGGTGTCGTTCTCCCACCACGTGCTGTTCAACGCCTTCAAAACGGTTCTCCAAGAATTACGCGGCCTCCGAGCGCGCGGCGTTGTTCCACGACACGGCGGCCTCGGCTCGCGCATACCGATCAGCCGGCAACACCCTGAGCGCATCGCGGAGGAGAAGATGGCCATCACCCTTTACGATCTCGCCGGCGCCGAGGCGGAGCGGCGGTTCAGCCCGTTCTGCTGGCGCGCCAAGATGGCGCTCGCCCATAAGGGGCCTCGACGGTCGAGACCGTGCCGTGGCGGTTCACCGAGAAGGAGAAGCTGCCGCAGCCCAATGCCGGCCGGGTGCCGGTGATCGTCGATGGCGGCCGAGGTCGTGCACGATCTGACGGCGATCGCCGATTACCTCGAAGACCCGATATCCCGACCGACCCTCGCTGTTCGGCGGCGAGGCCGGGCGCGCGCTCGACCCGCTTCGTCCAGAACTGGACCGAGACCGTACTGCAGCCCGGGCTTGATCGGGTTCGTCGTGCTCGACATCTGCCGCCACTCGGCGCCGCAGGACCAAGCCTATTTCCGGCAATCGCGCGAGGAGCGGTTCGGCACGACGCTCGAGGAATGTCGTCAAGCGACCGCGACCAGCGGCTGCCGGCGTTCCGCGACAGCCTCGACGCCGCTGCGCCGCACCGCTCGAACGGCAGAAGTTTTCTCGCCGGCGACGCTCCCGCCTATGCCGACTACATCGTCTTCGGCGCCTTCCAATGGGCGCGGGCGATCAGCGATTTCGAGCTGCTGGCCGGCCGACGACCCGGTTGCGCGCCTGGCGCGGGCGGCTGCTCGACGCCTTTGGCGGCCTGGCCCGCAAGAGCCCCGCCTATGGCGGCTGAGCGGCGATCGAGACGACGGTGATCGCCGTCGCGTATTGCTGATCCTGCACGCCCTCTCGGCCGTCGTCTGGGTCGGCGGCATGTTCTTCGCCCATCAGGTGCTGCGGCCGGCTGCCGCGCTCGCTCGAGCCGGGTCCGCGACTGACCCTGTGGTCGCGCGTGCTCGGCCGGTTCTTCGCCTGGGTGTTCGCCGCGATCGTCCTGTTGCTGGCTGAGCGGCTATGCGATGGTGTTCGGCGTCTATGCCGGCTTCGCGCGGGCTCGGGCTCTACGTGCATTTGATGCAGGGGATCGGCATCGTCATGATGCTGCTTTTCTTCCACCTCTATTTCGCGCCGTGGCGGCGGTTCCGCGCCGCTGGTCACGCGGCAGGACTGGGCCGAGGCGGGCGGCAGCTCGGCCAGATCCGCACCGATCGTGACGATCAACCTCGTGCTCGGTCGTCATTGTCGTCGCGATCGGCAGCAGCGGCCGGTACTGGGGCTGAGACCGCGCCGCGGCTATCGCGCTCGGCGCGCGCAAGGCGCTGGCGGGTCGACCGGCCGCAGCATCAGCGGCGCCATCGAGGTCTTGCCGTCGGCGGAGATCCAGGTTGCGCTCAAGTCCGCCGTCCGGCGCGCGGGTGAAAGCGCAGCGTGCTCTTGCCGCGTTCCTCGAAGACGAAGCTCGTCATCGACGATCCGGCCTTGCGCCGGCTCCATGTCGGCCGGAGCTCGTCGCCTTCGATCCCGGGGCCGATCGCGTAGACCGCGGTCGAGGTCGCTGCCCCGCGCTGCTCTTCGATCGGCGACGAGAACCTCGCGGCCGTTTGGGTAGAACCCATACCAGGCATCGTGCACCGGCCTGCCGGCGACCGGGGCGCCGCAGCACGGACGCGCTGATCGGTGCCGGCGCGGCGGGCGATGCGCGCCGCGGGATCGGAGAAGCTCGGCGGGCAAGCGCAACTCGGCGCTCGGCGTCTCGCCCCAGCGCGGCCGGCAAGCCAGCTCGCCCTGAGCGTATCGGCGTCGAGCAAAATCACGGATGCAGCGGCCGAAGCGCCGCAGGAAGAGCCCGGTCGACGATGCCCAATGGCCGACGAGAAAGGCCGGCTGATCGACGACCGCATAAGCCGAGCCCACGCTCCTGACAAGGATCGCCCGCGACCGCTCGCCGCGTCCGCCCGGGTCGAAATCGTCGCCATGGAAATAGAACAGCATGACCCGGGCGCGCTTGACGCGCTCCAGCAGCGGGTAGAGCCTGATCGCGTTGAGGCGCCAGCTGTCATAGAAACTCGTCGAAGCTGCCGTAAGGCCGCCGGAGCGGTCGCGACGACCGCGTCGACATCGGTCCGAGGCATCCGCCGCCATCAGCGCGAGGAAGGCGCCGAACGATTGTCCGGCCAGCACGACGCTGACTGTAGCCCTTGTGCTTGAGCTGGGCGGCGTGATCGACCAGACGCCGCGGTGCTGTCGGTCAGCGTGTCGCCGTGGCGCGGCCGGTCGAAGCGCAATGACGTCCCAGCCGCCCTCGCGCAGCATGCGCAGATAGGGCGGGGTCGGGGATTCTGAATCTTCGGCGTTGAGCGAGCGGCCGTGGCTCCAGACGATCACGCCCTTCGAGCTGCTCCGGGCCGAGCAAGTCTCTGATCAAACGCCGGATCGAGCCCCATCGCGGCGGCCGAAGCGACTGCACAAGACAAATGCGAGCGCGAACGCTGGCACACCACCGGCAAGCTGATCGCCACATTCCTGATACCCCCGCGCCTCGCCTTGATCCCAGGCCGTACGGCGGAGTTTAACGAAGCGTGACCTCTTTGTGTCACTTCGTAAACGATGGCGGAAGCGTGGGTTCGTCTGTGATGGAAAAGGCCTTGGCGGAACAGCAGTTTTCGTGTGCTGCGACGAACTGGCGCAGACCCGGAACGGTTTTCGGCCGATTACTCCTCCCGCAGCGTCATCAGCACGCACGGCGGCAAGAAGCACGCCGAAAGCCTCCAAGCCCGACGTGGATTTGGCCGCAAGCCATGCTCAGCAGGGTGCGTCGCAAGCGGTGGCGGATCCGATCAGCAGCGGCATGGCGCGATCCCACGTTTGACTTGGGGCCTGGCGGAAACGCGGATGTCAACGAGCGTGACGCGTTAGCATTATTCCCCGGGCATTCGGAGGATGGGATGGGGATCCTCTATGTCGCGCGCAGCGCCAAGCTCTGCCGGTGGGCCTCGGATGTCGGCCTCGGCAAGCATGTCTACAAGGTCGGCATCGCCGAGGGCGATCCCGAGCCGCTCGCCGCCGCAGGCTGGGCCGGCGAAACCGATTGGACCATCACCCGCAAGCAAGGCGGTCGAGGGTCTCGACGAGGAGGAGGCGCTAGCGCGTCTCGGGCGCAAGGAAAAGATCGTTGATCCGAACCTCTACCCGAAGCTGAAGGCGCCGCGGCACCGCGCTCCGGCTCGTCCCCGGCGCGGGTCGAGAGCCACATCATCGTGACCCGAGCGCTCGCCGGCGAGAGCGACCGGGTCGAGATCAAGCTGAAGCCGACCGATTTCGCCGACTACCTGATCCACAACGCGCTGCGCTGACCGTCATCGCTCGCGTCATCACGACTGGCGTCGGATATCGAGGAAAACGGTCTCCGGTTTCCGTGTTCGGGCCGCGCTGCAGCCGGATGTCGAGATGCCAGCGGTCCGATGCCGTCGGGTGCCGCGATCAACGTGCGCGCGGCGCGCCGGGTCCTCGATCGAGGACAACAGCGGGTCGGTCTCGTTGAGCGGCTCGCTCGGCGAAATAGGCTCGCGTCGTCAGACCCTTGAGCAGGCCGCGCGCGAAGATCGTGAGCGGCGAAGTGCGGAGCTTGCTGGGCATTGCCGGCGGCCCGGGCACCGGCCCCGGCTTCACGGTCTGAAACGAAACCGGCCCGCTCTCGTTCAGTGCGCGAGCGTCCGAAGCCGGAAACACGGTCATCGGCCGGCGGATCGGATTGCCACAGCTCGATCGCGGCCGTCGGTCACCGGATTGCCCGTCGCCATCGATGACCGAGCCGGTCAAGGTGACCGGCGGTCCGGCGGCGCCGAACCGGGTCAAATCGGCCCATTCCGGGTGCTCGATCAAGTGCCAGAAGGGCCCGATGCGTCTGGCTGGCGGTGGCGCTTGGCACGGCTCAGCTCTCCATCGGCGTTGCCTCGCGGCCGCGCAGCACGACATCCCAAGCGATAGCCCAACGCCGCATTCGGGCTCGGTGACCGTCATGTCGAGCTTGCAGATCGAGGCGGTTGCGCGCGCCCTCATCGGGGGACCGACAGGAACACCGGGTCGAGCTCGAGCAGCGGGTCGCCGGGAAATACATCTGGGTGACCAGCCGCTGGGCAAAGCCCGAGCCGAAGAACGAGAAGTGGACATGGTTCGGGCGCCAGGCATTGTGATGATTGCGCCAAGGATAGGCGCCGGGCTTGATCGAGGTGAACCGGTACCAGCCGTCGCCGTCGGTGTAGCACGCGGCCCTCGCCGCGAAAATTCGGATCGAGTCGGCGCGTCGTGCTGGTCGGCCGGATGCTGGTAGCGGCCTGACGCATTGGCCTGCCAGATCTCGACAATCGTGTTGCGGGATCGGCCGGCCATCCTCGTCGGTGATCCGGCCGTGCACGATGATGCGCTCGCCGAGTGCGGCTTTGCCGTCGACCACCGAGAGATCGGGGATCGGCGGAAACTGAGCGGCGGCAAAGCGCGGGCCGGAGATCTCGGTGATGGTGTGCGGCAGCCGCACCAGCGTTTCCTGAGGATGCCGCTTGTGGGTGCTGCCGTAGGCCGGCGCGTCATAGGGCGGCTGGGTTCCCCGGTGCATACGGCCGGAACGGGACCGGATCACGCGCAGTCTCAACCATCTTCGATCTCCTTGGCCGCCCGCGTCCGGAGGCAATATCGACGAGGACGGCGGCGCCGTCCATCTCACCTCCGGCATGCTCGCCAATCAGATGCTTGGCTCCCAGCGATCCGCCAATGTTAACATTGGGCACCGACTTCGGGGATCGCCCTTGCGGCACCAGGGGCCGCCTGGGAGGCAGGTCACCCATCCGGACCCATCCGGGAAGCGAGTGGAAGTGAGGGCACGCGGATGACAATAACGGCTGTCTTTCCGGTTCGGATGCTGCGCCGCGGCGGCTTGCGTCATAGCCTCTCGCGCGCCGCCGCCCCCGGTAACGCCGACGGATCTCGCAGCCGGTGTTGCTGGATCAAGGCCCGAACTGGACCCAGAGCGCCCGGAGCGGCTTCTACGGCCGGGACCAGGGTTCGCGCATCATGCCTCTGCGCTGGATGCAGGCGCTGAAGCAGCCGAACGGCGAGCCGTTCACCGCCGGAAGTCTCCCGGCCGCTACGGCTACCTCGCCGAACAACGACATTCCCGGAATGCCGATCGGCTTCACCGTCGCCGGCTCGAGCGGCAGCGAAACCATCGGCATGACCTCGCTCGGCCCGCCACACGCAGGCAGATTACGGTCGCCAACACCGCCTACCGGGTCGATGGCGGCCCGGCCATCGTCGATTTTCAGAGTTTCCTCGCCGATCTCGACACCGCAGTGAACACGGTGCTGACCAATGAAACGGCGTTTTCCGAGTTCGGCGCAGGCCGGTGCTCGGCCGTCCCCCACGCCGCAAGAAAGGCGCAGTCTGCGTCAGGAGGTGTCCGACTGGTTCTGCACCCTATCACACGCTGATGACGCGCGCTGCCGCCGAATGCCTGGGGGCCGGCGCGGCTCGACGCGGTCGCGATGATCTTCAACCGGCTCACCGGGCTCGATATCGGGCCTGCCGCCGACGCATGTCATTGCAGAGAACATCCAGCGCGCGGACGCGCCGGTCCGCTATCCCTTCCCTATGGAACTCTCCGGTTCAGGACAAGACGCAGTGGCCGGGTTTTGCCGATAACGGCAACGACATCCTCGAGTCTAGTCCCGTAATCTGGGCGAGGTGTGTACGGGGTGTTTGCCGTCTACCGCCCGAAGAAGGATCGGTGGCATCTGCTCGGCGTCGACTACTTGAACGAGAACTCGGCGAACTTCCATGGCCTGAACGCGCTCGAGGGGCTGGTCAAGAAGATCGGCCCGCCGAAATGGCCATTTGCGATCGACGCAGCGCTCGCGAAGCAGGGCGAGGCGTGATCTATGGGTGGCCAAAGGAACAGGGCGGGTGCGCCGAGTGTCACGGAAATCCGGCCCGGCGTCACGCGGTTTTTGAGCAGAAGACCTGGGCCACACCAATCCGAGGACGTTGGCACAGACACCAGGGAGCATGACATTCTCGGCTGGACCGCCCAGAGCGGCGTCCTGAACGGCGCAGAGGTCCTGTTTGTTACTTCGCCGCTCCAGCCTCGCGATGCAAGTCTATCAACATCCTCAGGTATCGGTCGTCGGGTCGATCGTTGCAGGAATATGTCCCGCTCGCCGCGCCGCAGGCGCAAGCGCGCCGGCGGTCGACCTTCAGCTTCACGCCGGAGATGGCAGGATCTCAAAAGGCGCATTCCTCTTCGGCGCTGGTTCTCGCGCCTACAGAATCCCGCGTGCTCCAGGCATCTGGGCGACAGCCCTGGTACCTGCACAACGGCTCCCGTTCCGACGCTGGCCGACCTGCTCAAACCGGCGACCTGAAAGGCCCGCCGCGTTTCAGGTAGGACGGCTTACGATCCGGTGAATGTGGGTTTGGCCACCGACCAGATGCATGTTCAACTACACGCTGAAGACAACCGACTGCAGCGATCGGAACTCAGGAAACAGCCGTTGCGGCCATGAATTCCGGGACGCAGCTTTCGCCGGCGGATAGACGGGCGCTGCTCGAGTACCTCAAGGTCGCTGTGAGCGCCGGGCCCTCGGTCAGCGGCGGAGCCGGGGGCACCGTCTCGACTTCGAGGTTTCGCCTTGCGCTGCAGTGCGTCGAGCGCCTCCGAGCGTGTCGATATCGACGAGGACGGCGTCGTCGTCCATCTCGACCTCGGCGACGAGCTCGGCGTGCTCGCCGATCAGGTGCTTGGCCCCGACATCGCCGGCCAGCGCCGCCATCTCGGGGAAGAACCGGCTTCGACCAGAGGACCGGGTTGCCGCGCTTGCCGCGTCGGGTCGGCACGCACGATGGCGCGCCCTTCGAGCGGGTTGAACGCCGCGATCAGCCGGTCGAGATGCGCGGCCGGAAATCAGCGGCATGTCGCCGAGGCAGACGAGCGCACCGTCGAGGTCGGACGGCAGGGCGGCGATGCCGCGCTTCAAGCGAGGTCGAGAGCCCGCCGGCGAATTCGGGGTTGCGCACCCGTTCGACCGGCAATTTGCCGAGCGCAGCATCGACCGCGTCGGCCTGGTTGCCGAGCACGGCGATGATCGGCCGCGCCCGCGAGGCGAGCAGCCGTCTGCGCCACACGCGCGCACCATCGGGCGGCCGTCGAGTCTCGGCGAGCAGCTTGTTCGGGCCGCCCATCCGCGCGCGATTGCCCGGCCGGCGAGCAGAGCGCGCCGATCCGCGGGCCTCGCGGCGGCTTCGCCTCGGGCTTCGGCTCGTCGCGGGGCTCGGCCTCGGCGCGGCGGCAGCGGCCGCGACGGGATCTCGGCGAGGAGGCCGCCGCTGCCCATGCGCATGATCTCGCCCGGCCCGACCGGCAGACCGGCGACGAGCCGTTCGCAGCACCCAGTCGAAGCCGTTGACCTTGGGCGAGCGGGCGCAGCCGGGAAGGCCGAGCACCGGCTTGCTCGCCGACATGGCCCGAGGAGCAGCAGGTTGCCGGGATCGACCGGCATGCCGAAATGCAGTCGATCCGGCCGCCCGCGGCGACGATCGCCGCCGGGATCACGTCGCGGCGGTCGAGGATCGCCGAGGCGCCGTGGATCAAAGAGGATGTCGACCCGTGACCGATCGCGTCGCGGATCGCGCGGCGCGAGCTCGGCGGCTCGCATGGTCGCAGCGTTCTTCGACGACGAGCCGGCAGCCGAGCGCCTGCAGCTCTGCCTCGGTGACCTCGCCGGGTCTTGTCGAGGATGCTCTCCTTCAAGTCCGGGGAGCCGCGTCTGGATGAGCCCGACCGAGCGCGCGCAGGAAGGGGGCCACGCGCAGCAGCGGACCATCCGAGCGCGCCGCGGCGACGCAGCGCTCGACGGCCGCCGCGCGGCGCGGCGAACGGGATGATCTTGACGGTGGCGACCATCATGCGCGGCTCGACCACGGCAAAGGGCGGCAAGGTGCCGAGGGTGATCGCCTCGTCGACCAGGTTCAGCCGGTCGAGCCGCTCGCGATCGAAAACGAGGAGCCCGCGCGATTTGGCGAAGAGGTTGGCCCGGCCGGTAAAGGCGCCGCCGCCTCGACCCCGTGCACCGGCTGCCGCCGCGGCGATCCGGCGCGCCGCCTCGTCCTCGCCGACATCGCCCGGTTCGAGGCGGGCGACGACGATCCGCGACAGCCCGGCGGCGGCGATCACTCGAGATCGGCGGGCGACAGCACCCGCGCCTTTTTGAGCGCCGTCGGCCCGAGCTTCAGGCTGTGCGCGAGGATCGCGCCTTCGGCTTCGGCGACCGGGACCTCGCCGAACCTCATGCTGCCTCCGCCCGCCTGTCCCTGATCTCAGGGACAAAACCCGTTTCCGGCCCCTCGGCAAACCCTCTCTCTGAGACGGAAAGATACCATAGATCAACCACTTAGATGCGATCTGGCCAAGCCTTTCGGCAGCGGAATCTTGCGCCGTCGGCAGCGGAATGGCAGGGGAATTCGGCAGCGGTCCGATTAATGGCTCTGATCGCATGTGATATCGCATGGATAATTGTCATCATCGCATATATAGCACGGCGCCGCGTCCGCCAGGGAGGATCGACATTCATCCTGGCGCGCTCGCCGCGCCGGAGGATCTGGGTCATCTCGCGCCACGATCGAGACCGCGACCTCGGCCGGCGATACCGCGCCGATCGACGAGACCGACCGGTCCGTGGATGCGGGCGGACGTCGCTGTCGGTAAAGCCAGTTCCATCAGCCGTGCGCAGCGCCCGGCGTGGTTACGGCGCGAGCCGAGGGCGCCGATGTAGAAGCAGTCCGAGCGCAACGCCGCGGCCAGCGCCGGATCGTCGAGCTTGGGATCATGGGTCAGGGCCACGACCGCCGAGCCGCGATCGGGCTTCAGCCGTTCGAGCGCTTCGTCGGGCCATTCCGAGGTCATCTCGATGCCGGGAAAGCGCGCCTCGGTGCGCGAAGGATCTGCGCGGGTCGATGACCGTCACCGCGTAATCGCTCATCACCAACATCTTCGCCAGCGGCTGGGCGATATGCACCGCACCGATGATGAAGCAGCGATGCGGTGGTGTGAGCACCTCGACGAACACCAGGCCGCGCCGCCGTCTCGATGGTTCGGTTGCGGCCGGCACGCCAAGTCTCGCGCACCCGGTCGAGCGCCGCAGTCGTCGAGCGCCAGATCGCCCTCGGCCTGCTCGCGGTCGAGCAGCAATTGCCTACCCGTGGCGAGATCGGTGGCGAGCGCGACAGAGCGGTGCTCACGCTCCGCTGCCACGTAGGTGGTCGAGAATGCGCCCCTTCATTCGACGCGCTCGACAAAGATCTGGATCTTGCCGCCGCAGGCGAGCCCGACCTAGTTCTGGAAGACGATCTTCTTCTCGAAGTGGATGCAGGTCTTTTCGAGTTCAATTTCCCGAGTAGGCATTGCCTTGAAGGAGAAACGACAGAGCTTACGGGCAAGCGAACGCAGATCGTCTCGCGCCCACTTCGCCCCTGAGGTCGGGTACCAGGAGGAAGCTCGCGCGATCCTTTACGCGCGACTCGGCGCCCGCGTTCTCGTCCTGACGAGCACCAACCTGTCGGCGAATGCGCGTACGCTCATCGCTCTCATTATCAAGAAGGACACGCAGTTTTCGACGGCTACGAAATTCTCTCGCCTGCCGACCGTCCTGCGTACGCGGTAACAATGTCGTCGGGCGCAATCTTGAATCCCCGACGCGCGAGTTTTTCACCCGACTACCTGATACTGGTTTGTCCGGGAAAGCTCTTCGGCCTTGGGCTCTTTTTCGGCAAAGTGTGCCTCGCAAGCCGAGATTGCAATCGTCCAGGACAACAGCGAGTGACGGACGGTTGCGGTCGGCACCACGTGGCGTGGTTTGTTTGCGGAAGCTGGCCATCGACTTCAAGCGCCCGCGTACCGGAAGATCGTCCGGAACGCCGACCGGATCATTCTCAACGTGCCTGAAACCCGCAAGCTCACCGAGCCCTGGTCGCGGCGTCGGAGCGTGAGCAACTCACGGGGTGCGTAACGAGCCTTCGCTGGGTTCGATCCGAGCGGTTCTTCGATCGTGGGCGAGTCGCTCACAGTGCGGCCCGTCATGACGTCGACGAGGACGAGCTCGTAGTCGCGACGTGCACTCGTGCGACGCCCAGTAAGCGACTGGACGAGGTGCGACTACACGATCTCAGCCTCGCTGTAACGTTCCCAGGTGCGTCTCCGGTACGTTCTCGCCGCCTCGATGACAGCTATGCAGCAGCTCTTCGAGAGCATGCCGCAGCGCAGTTTGAGCCCCCATTCGTCCCCGCCGCGACGCTGCGCACGACGAAAAATGCGCGCGCTGCCTCTCCGCCGCTGACTCGGCTACTGGCCGCAGGCTGCGATAACGATCCAGCAAGCGATGGGGACGGGTCTACCTGTCGCTCTCAGCCGCAGACCGAATGTCGCGCCACCTTCTGACCTGCGGCAAAGTAAACGCCGGCATCGAGCCTGGAGAGTCGCCGCGAAGGCTCTTGCGCTGTGAGCAAATCGACACTTGAGCAATCTGAGCGCTACCGGAAGCGCATTGCTCTTCGAAAAGAGACCGAAGCCTTCAACTCGACGTACTTTCGTCATATGACGTCATCGCCCTGAAGATGCTCAATGGTCTCTGTGGCCACCAGTCGGCCATGAACTCACATATCAGGCGGCTGAGTCGATGGGTCAATCATGCGTAGCTTGTCGTTCTGCGGCGATTACTTCGCGGCCATCCGGAGAGGCTGGGGCTGGTAAACTGCCGGGATCCGGAGCGAAGCGCCTCGAAGTCAAGCAAGAGCTGCGCCGGTTTGCTGCTCTTGTCGACTCGTTGAGCAACAACGTCCGCGAGTTGTGGTGGAGGGTGCAGTGACTGGTTCGACCTTCGCGGCGTTACGACGGGCCTCAGCGGCGGTGCGGGCTGGTGGCTTTTGCACTTGTCTTGTGGCCGAGTAAGACGAAGGCTGCGCGTACTGCGCGGCAGGATCCGGTGCAATAGACCTGTGAGGTGCAGTTGTTTTGCGGTGGTTGCAAAACGTCTCACCGCTGGTTGCCTTATAAGCGGCGGTGCGTGGAGTTTTTCGAAACCTTCGTGTCCAGCGCTGCTCGAGCCGCAGGCCTGGCGCGAAACGTTGGCGAGCCAGCGTTTGGTCGGAATCACGTTGACCCAATATCCGCGCGGTTGACCTGTCTAACGCGCTCTACGTAGAACTTGCCGAGCCAAACTGGCATAAGCACGACTCCGAGCATCCGTAGTGTGGGTCGCCGAGGATTTGCTGATCAGGCTGCACTTTGTTCGGGACATTGAGATAGACGAGCCCGCCCGGCGCGCGGACCCGCGCGCACTGGATGACCTCTGCGCGGGACGACGTGTGCTCGATCACCGAGTCGAGCGTGACGAGGTCGAAGCCGAGCTGGAAACGCCAGGTCTTCAGCGACTCCACTGCTCAGTTTCATTAATTCCCGTGGCGCGGATCCTCGCCTCAGCCCAACTCATCTCAGTGGGTCGGGTTCAATCGCACTAACTGGCGCCAGCTTCCGCGAGCGCGACGAGAGTTCCCGCTTCCGGCTCCCAATATCGAGCACGTCAGCGCGCCTCTACGGGCAAATTTGTCGTGCAGCCTTTGAACCAGGTTTTCGGCCGCGCTCGACCGCGCCCGGGCGTTGAAGCTCACGTATGCCGCGAACTTCTTGTCGCTTGGCTCAACTCCCCTGCTGTCTCCGAAGGAAAGCTCGGGCGAATCCCTGCGTCCTTTTTGATCAACGCTGTAACTCTTACGGCTCCTCTGATCCCCGGCGCCTTTAGAGGATGGAAACGGCGACCAGCGGACGATCGCCCGAACCGCGGGCGGATCACGTCAACCAGGAGGTGGAAAGTGGCAGTGCGCGAGCGCGTCGGCGACGGAGAACTCACTGACGAATACCAGGCGGCGATCTCGGCGTCGAGTAGGTACCGATTCCGGATCGTGCTGGAAGGCCGTGCGCTGTCCTGGCGACGCCATTTCATCCGATGCCCTCTGGTAAGTGCGTCGATCTCCGCGACTTCCGACCTCGCGCGATACGGCAGCGACGACGTTGATCGCTTAACGAGTTAGGTGGAAGCAGGCCAAACCCCGTGCCTGATCGGTGGGGGATTCTCATGCGTCCGGCACGCTTTGCGAGCTGACGCAGGAGCTGATGGCCGTCGAGCCGACTGAAATGGAGCCGTGATCATGACTTGTAAACGTGCGACGCCCAGTAAGCGACTGACGAGGTGGATCGACAATGATCTCAGCCTCAGACGTTCAGGTGTGCAATCTCCGGTACGTTCTCGCCGGCCTCCTGGATGACAGCTATGCAGCAGCTCTTCGAGACCATGCTCGCAAAGCGCAGTTTGAGTCTCGCGCATTCGTCCTGCTGCCGACGCTGGCACGACGAAATGCGCGCGTTGTTCTCCGCCGCCGACTCCGGCTGGCCGCAGGGCTGCGATAACGATCCAGCAGCGCGATGGGGACGGGTCTACTCCGTCGTGCTCAGCCGCAGACCGAATGTCGCTTGCCACCTTCTGACCCTGCAAGAACGGCTGGTATGCCGAGCCCGAGAAACGCCGGTGAAGGCTCTGCGCGAGCAACCGACACTTTGAGCAATCTGAGCGCTACCGGGAGCGCACGCCGTCGAAAAGCCACATCCGCCCTTGACTCGACCTACTTATCATATGACGATCGTCCGACGTGATCGCCCAAAGATGCTCGATGGTCTCAAGAATGCTGATCATTCACTCACGTATTGGGCACCCCACCCGACGGCCACTCAGGCTGCCGTCCGGTTTGCGGCGATTAGTCACCGCGATACGAGAGAGCGGGAGAACGCTCCAGTTGCCCTGGGCAAAGCGGCTCGGAGCAAGCAAAGCTGTGCGAGTTCGCGCGACTCGCCAACTATCCAGCAGCAACGACCGCGAGTAGTGGTGGAGATAGGAACGATGCGCGGCGGCGCTTTGGGGCGTGGTGCCACCTCGCTGCGCGAGATGCCTTGGTCGCAGCACGATCTTCCAGATGACCCTTTGGTGGCGGCTACAGCAGCGACGACGTTGATCGGGCTGAAGAGTTACGCGACCGAGACAAACGCCATCTTGATCCGCGGCAATTCGCATGCGGCAAGGACGGCAGACGAACTCACGCGGGAACTCAATGGGCGCCAAGTTGACTTCTTGTTCATCGACGGCGACCATACATGAGGGAGAGTAAGACGCGCTACGAGATGTACTCACCTTTCGTCGCCTCGGGTGGCCTAACCGTTTCACGACATCCTGCCTTGCAGCATCAAAGACGGAAGCGCTCAGCAAGTTATGGAGGAGCGTGAATGCCGAGTTTCGTGTGAGTCTTTCGTTGACACACCTGACCTCCTGGCGCGGCCAGTGGGGTGGTATCGGCGTGTTGCTCCACCAGATACACCTCAGTTTTGTGGCGGAGTTCGTCCAAAATCGGGCGTGGAGCTCATAATCGACGGCTTCGCCTGGGGGTCCCCCAGCGAGCGTAAGAGTTCGTGACCATCGCTCTACGGCCAGCACGTTCGAATATGGGTTCGGATATTAGCCGGAGCGCAATGCACCTAACTCGGCTGCATATCGGGACTCGAAAGCAGTGTCCGGAAGAGCTCGCTCCCAATCCTCCGTCGAGCTTGCCAGGTAGCCGGTCTTGCCAGGGACGACGACCCGATCCGTGATCCCCGACGGGCTCGCGACCGTGGGCAGAGCGCGTATCCACCGTATTGACGGAACGGAAAGCGCATTTTCCGCGTGTCCAACTGTCGTCGACCAATGGTGCAAGCCCGATGGTCGCATCGAGAGGGCTTTCGCGGGAGGTCTCGGGTGACCAGCAATACGTAACTGAACGAAGTACAC
>ERZ1370068.760-contig-10697_pt1 | contig 39746 bp, 48 predicted proteins | sample MGYA00561227_ERZ1370068 | MGnify/ENA primary metagenome ERZ1370068 (study PRJEB38410, sample SAMEA6850437) | metagenome | study: Metagenomic assessment of the ecological functions of the soil: analysis of the soil microbiota associated with the... | reverse complement strand
GTTACGTATTGCTGCCGGTGCGGCTGTCAATGACCGTCAACTGCTCATTGGCATCGGCAGCAAGAGCCACCGGCTGTCGGGCGACACCACACGAACGGCCCTGGGGTCAGCTGGGCGGGGCGAGCGTCACGCCGGTGGCCCGATCGTGCGCCATGGCCAGATCCGATCAGATGCAGGGGCCGGATGACCGGTGCATTCGGCGCGGAACACCGCGGCGGTGCGGCCGTCCGGTGAGATCACCCCGCCGCGCATCGCCGTCACGTCGCGCCCATTCCGCTCGAACTCTGAGTCGAAAGCAACCTGGACTGCGATCTTTCGCCATTCTCGTTGTATTGATCTTTCGTCTCCCGCACATAGGTAACGGTGGAGATCAGGATGAAAGGCACCGCCGGGGAACTGGCTCTTGATGCTGAGTGGCCGGCGCACGGCGTTCGACCGAAGCCACACCCGGGCCTACTAGGGCACTGACTCGGGATCGACGACCGGGCAGTCGGTTCGAAGCGTCTCCCGGCGCCCGAGGGCGCTAATGGCGTCCGCCGGGTGGTTTTGGCAGGCTCGGTTCCGGCAGCGGCTGGCGGGTCGGCACTCTTCGAGCACTGATTCTGCGAGTGGTCTTGCAACCAGACGGTGCGCCCGCTGGTCGTGAGGGAGGCGGATTGCTGCTGCCTGACAGCACGCTCTGGAGCGACACTGATCGTCCAAGCTGATCCGTTAGACGCCGACACCTCTGCTCTAGCGTAAGCCTTCAACGATCTCGTCGCCTCCGACGCGCGCGTCGAGGTCGTCGTCTTGGACTCGCCTTCGACGGACTCTACCATCGCCGCGCAAGACCTGCACCGTCAGTCAACGGCTCGCCGCACCGAGTCAACACGGCCTTCAGATTCGCGGGCGTCCCGGTGGGGCCGCCGAGCAGCTAGCGGTGCCGATCGCCGCCGATACCGATTCCGCCGGGGCCGCGGGCGTCCGCGACCGAGCCCCTTCCTCTTCTCGCCGATAGGCTCGCATGGTTCACGTAATGGTTAACAATTCGTTCGAGGCGCTGGCCAACCCGATCCGGCGCAGCATCGCTGAGCGGCTCGCGTCCGGCTCGCGCACGGTCGGTGCGGCCACCCGCGGGCTGGCGGTGTCCAAACCGGCGACTCTCCGGCACGTGCGGGTGCTGGAGGCTGCTGGGGTGGTCGAGCGCACCGTGCACGGCCGCACCCATCTACTCGCGCTCAACGTCGCCGCGTTGGACGAGGCGCGCGAGTGGCTGGACCGGCAGGCGGCGGTGTGGGAGCGACTCTTCGACGCCGTGGACGACCGGCTGCAGGCCACCACGCAGACGGCGCCCACCAAACGCCGGCCGCGGAGCCCGCGTTGAGAGCGCGCCGGACGAGTGGACGCTGCGCATGACCCGCGTTTTCGCGGCGCCGCCGGAGGATGTCTTCGATGCGTGGACGGACGTCGAGACGCTGCGGTTGTGGTGGCCGGCGGGACCGAGCTGGCAGGACGCCCACCGCCGAGGTCGACGTGCAGGTGGGCGGCCGGCTCCGGCTGGTCATGCGTGACCCGGACGGCAACGAGTTCGGCGGCGAGGGCACCTACCTGACCCTCGACCGTCCGCGCCGGCTCGCCTTCAGCTGGCGATGGGACATGTCCGCACTCGGTGCCGGCCGGCAGCTGGTCGATGTGAGGTTCAACGGCAACGGCACGACGGGTACGACCACGGTCCTACTCACGAATACCGGCCTCGCCGAGACCGAGCAGGAATCTCACCGGGAGGGTGGGACGCCTCGTTCGACAACCTCGACGAGGTCCTGCGCGCGGTCCATCGATGAGGAAGAACTGGCTGGCCGGCATCGAGGCGAGCTGCCGTGGCGCGCCGGCGCTCGGACGGTGAGCGCCGCGGCCGGACGCTGGTTCAGGTCGCGCCCGGTTGTGTCCGACGCCGCTTTCCAGAGCTGCCAGAGCCCTACCCAGGCCACTGGCGCGGGCCCCCTCGAGCACGTGGCCCGCGACCTCGCCCGCGGAGGGTGGTGGCCGCACTCGCCAGGCGCTGCCCGACGCCTGGCGCGCGGTCTTGCTGGGCCACGACGGTGCGGTCCGGGAACGAGCCGGGTCACCGCCGCACGACGCCGCCGTCGCCGCCCGGGCTTGGGCTCACGGTCGCCCAGGAACGCGACATTCTCACTCCGGGCGCGTGCCGCGTTGCGCGACGCCGTGGATCGGGCGTCCGGAGACAGCGGCCGCAGTGACCGCGTTGCTGCGCCGGACGCCGGCGCGGCCGCGCCGCTCTGCCGCGACGGCTGCGCTCACTGCAGGTCGGCGTCGGGACTGCAGGGCTGCATGCTGTGGGTGCCGGTGGAGAAGCTGTTTCAGACCCGTGATCGGCTTCGACGCCGCGTCGATCGGACTGATGGCCGCCGCCCCTGCGCCGCCGTCGTGCCGCTGCTCGAGGTCCCAACGGGAATCCTGGCCGATCGCTGGAGCCGCACCGGCATCCTGATCATGTCCAGCGCCGCCGCCGCCGCGAGTGCACTGGTCCGGGGGCCTGAGACAGCAACGACGCGACACGCCATCGTCGCGGCCATGATCCTGGGCGTCTACTTTCGCCATGAACTGCGAACCGTCGACAGCGTCGTCTACGACACGGTCATGGAAGAGGCCGGCTCCGCAGCGACCTGTACGGGACGTTGGATCGGCCGGGTGCGCATCGTCGAGAGCGCCGCCTTCGCGAGCAGTGCGTTGCTCGGCGGGCTGATCGCGGGCTGGACCACGCCGCGCGTCACCCTACATGCTCACCGTTCCCGTCGCGCTGGCCTCCGTCGTCGCGTTCCTTCGTTTCCGAGAGCCGCAGCTGGCACCGCGCCGCCGAGCGGGTCAGCACTGCGCCAGCATGTCGCGACCACGATCGGTGCGATGACATCGCGTCCGCCCGGTACGGCGGATGCTGCTCATCGCCGCGCTCACCGCTCTTTGCTTTCCCAGGCGGTCTTTCGAGTTCGGGCCGCCGTGGCTGGCCGAGCTCTCGACGCCCCGGACGGCCGCCTATGGCCCGTACTGGGCCCTGCTGCGTGGCCATGCGCCGGGCTCGGCGGCCGCCTCGCCGGCAAGCTGGATCTGCAAGCGCGGCCGGACGGTCATCGGCCTCGCCGTCCTGCTGGCAGGCGCTCTCGGTCCTGCCTCGCCGCCAGCCACGCGCTGCTGGTCGTGGCCCTCGCCCACAGACTCTCGTGGCTCGCCCTGTCGCTCGCGATCGTCGGCATCCACGCCGGCCGGGCTGCTGCACGACGCGCCGTCCCGCCCACGATCCGCGCCGGGCGTCTCCTCCGGCGCAGGCACACTCTCGTGGGTGTTGTTTCTGCCGTTCTCGCTGGTGTTCGGTGTCCTGGCCCGCAGCCACGGCCTGCACTGGGCGGCTGGATGCTGACCGGCGTAACGGCAACACTCGCGCTGCTGCTGCTGGTCGTCATCTTCACCGGCACCCGGCCCACCGGGGTCTGTCCGGACCCGATCTCAGACGACGTCACCCGACTCGCGGCCCTCGCCCCCACCCCCGCTGGATCTTGGCCTGCCGCGGGCTCGTCACCACCGTCATCACCGACTACCTCGACGGCGTCCTCTACGACCGACTGGCGCGCTCCGCGTCGACCAGCACCTGGCGCGGATTCTGGCGGTCTGCTGTCAGGCTACCTCGACCAGATCCGCGCCATCGTCGAACCTCCTCGGCCAATTCGACGCCGAATCAAACAGCAGCTTCGATGCCGAATCAAACAGGAGCGCGCCGCTCACCGTAGCCGCGCGGACACCTGACCTGCCACGACGGCCCGGCAGCCGCGGACGTCTACGCCGCCCGCCGCACGCACATCCCGCCGATCTCACCATGCCGGCGCGACCCGCGCGCCCCCGCGATCCCAGCCCGATGAGCCGGAACGCTGACCGGCGAAGCTGGCGGGTCCTCGCCGCACCCGCCGGAAGTCCGACGCCTCGACGCTCGTCGCTTCCTTGTGCCTTCGATTCGCCGCAGTCGAGGCCGTCGTGGGCGCCCTGGAGAAAGCACGGCCTTTAGCGGGAGTGTGTGCTCCGCGTCGCGATCAGCGTCGCGTAAAGAGGATCGGCTCACCTGCGCGAACTTCGCGAAGGCGGCCTCTGACGGACAGACTTGGCCAGCACCTGAAACCTAGCGACCGGCGCAGTGGTCACGAAGCAGTCGGTGAATGAACAGGTAGGCGCTACCGCTTTGCCGCAGCAGCAGTCGGTCGGCCATCGCATCGAGGAATGAACGGTACCGCCAGGGAGCGATCCCTTCGTGGACCATGACTGCTCTCACGGCGTAATGCTGCAGGCAAACGCCTCCACCGAACATCATCGCGACCGGCCAGCGCGAAGGCCAGTCCGACGCCCAATCCGGCGGCCAATCCCGAACCGCGTCCGAACGCCAGCCCGGAGGTTGACCCGCCAACTAGTCCAGCTACCGTTCCGGCTACCAATCCGACGCTGAGGGCATGCCGCGCCGACTGTCTGATGCCCTCGTTCGGCAGGGCTCTTTCGTCGCGCAACTCTCCGGATAAGCCAGGCAGCCAGTCCGCCGAGAAGGCCAAGTATCAGTCCGAAGGCTGGCGCGAGGATCAGCGCCGCTGCCATTCCAGCGGTCACGCCGGCTATCGATCCAAAGACTATTCCGCCGACTATGCCAGTGACGGCCGCAGGAGCGAGTCCAGCGCGCAACCTTGACCAGGACCAACGCATCTGTTCGGCTGGCGGCGCAACCGACTAGCCCGCCGGCGAGGGTGCTCGATATCCTATATGACGCCAAGCCGCACCCGAGCCCGACGGTCAGCGCAGTACATAGACCAAAAGCCAGCCCCTGGATGAGTCCGGCGACAATGCCCGCCACCAGCCCGGCGGTCAGCCCGAGGAGAGCTGCATAAGGCGCGTGCGGGGCTGCGTGGTCGACCAGCTGCGTTCGGCGGCGCTGGCTCGGCGCGCAAGGTGCGGAACAGTCCTAGTACGGGCACGTCCCGAAGGTTTGACCATAGAGACTGCCGCTCTCGTCCCGACTCGACACCCATGATTCGGCCATCGGCCAATCCGAATACCAAGCCAATTACCGATGCCGAATGCGAGCCCACCAGCCAGCCCCAACGACGAGCGCCACTGATCAAGCCCAAAGTGCATCGCAAACGCGTCGGCGACCAAGCCACAGGCGGGTCCAAGAACGAGGCCAGTAACAAGTCCTGCTGCCAGCCCGGCCACAGCCTGTGCGCGTCGTTGCTGGCCTGGTGTGGGGAGCCACTCGGGTGCTAACCGATCCAGGTGGAACTCGGTCTGAGCGTGCTCGTGCAATTCCCGAGCCAGCCAGGTCAGCCAGGTCAGTGCCTGCTCTGCGGTGTACCCGCAGCCGGGGTCGAGAGGCCGCTGCTCGAACATCCGCTTCACGTACGCGTCCCACAGCCATGCTTGCCGCTGCTCCAGCGAGCCGTGCGCGTACAGGGCCGGGGCTGGCCGGCCGTGATAGGCAAGCGCAACAACGTGCAGCAGCAACGGCGAGCGAAGCAGTTGTCGCAGCTCCGGGTCGCTATTCAGGGCGGTGCGCACGTCCGCGAGCGGTGTCCCAGTCGCCTCCAGATAGCCGAGATAGCGATCAACCTCAGCGTCGCTGGGCGGCTGCAGCTCCAGTGGCCTCCTCCATGCGCAGCCCGGCGCCAACTGCCTGCAGTTCACGGGTTCGGCTGCACACGGCCAGCGGAACCAAGCCGTGCTCCCCTCGCCAGGTGTTGATAGCTGCTACGCATCCGACCCGGCCGTCTTCGGCGACCTCGTCCAGCCCGTCCAGCAGCGGCACCAGCGAGTCCTGCTCGACCCACGACGTCGCGATGGGCGGGGAACCTGGTAGCCGTCGGCGAGTTCGTCAACCAGCCAGGCGTCAAGCGGCAGGCGGCGACGCGACCAGGACGCCAAGTTGAACACAACCGGGATGGCTGGGCCCGGGTCACTCTGCCGCACGATCGAGGAGCTGGTCGCACAGTTGCAGCAACACCGTGGTCTTGCCCGCGCCCGGGGCTCCGACGATGAGCTGACCGCCACCGACCTCGTCGAACACCGCGCTGATCGGCGTGCCCGCCTGAAGCGGTTCCGGTTGGCGACCTGGCCGGTGCAGCGAACGCGCACCCATGGCCAGAAGGTCCGGACGCCGTTCCACACCAAGGACCAGCCACGCTGCACCGGCCAGCGAGGGCTCCAAGACACCAGTGATCCACTTGAACCGGACGCGGCGCAGCATGATGGCACGCTGTTGGGCGTCGCGCCCTGGCCGACAACCGGCGCCGCCCGGCGGCGGTCAACGCGGGCGGCCAGCGTCGCGGTGGGTCGCGTCGACGTCTGGCTCGGTGGACGCCGGTTCGGCGTGCACGTCGGCGAGGGTGCTGTCCAGCACTTTGAGCAGCCGGCCGGTGTCGAACTCGAAGCGGCTGGGGCTCAGTTCCAGGGCTTGGCGGCGCGCCAGCTTGGCCAGGCTGGGTGGCAGCTGGTCCGGCGTGCGGCATCCGGGCCCCTTCCACCAGGATCGGGATGACGCGCACGTTGCGGGTCAGCGCCGCCTCGATCTCCAGGCGCACGAAGTCTTCGGGGTCGTCCAGCCGGGCCCGGCCCTGCTCGTCGGTGATGGTGAGCCACCGGTCACCGATCAACGCCAGCAGCACGTCGCAGGAGCCGACCGCGGCCGTGATCACCTCGACGAAGTCATCGCCCAGCTGGATCGAGTCGATGTCCTTGAAGATCTGGCCGCGGCCGAACCGGTCGGCGAGCCGGTCGAACAGCCAGCCGGCCGCGTAGGCGGTCTCCTCCCGCCGGTAGCTGATGAACACCCGACCGGCGGCTGGTGGCACAGATTCGTCCTTCACGCGCGCCCTCTAACATCCACCCAACGTGTCCGGCAGGCCCGCGGACGGTCTGGCCGGCGCGCACGCATCGTCGGGCACGGGTGCCACCCCGCAACGCGAGGCGCCAATACAGCGACGTCTCGAGCTAAGTAGAACACGCCAGACAGTCTGCTGGATACCGATAGACCCCCGACACCGCCCAGTCGCAGCCGGCCCCCAAACCGGCCGGACCGGCCCGCATCCAACGACACCCCGCCCCGAGAAACCCCCAACCGGCATGCCTCGCCGGCGCCTCCACAACAGAACCCCAGTGGCTGACGACGTCGCAGCTCCAGCGGCGTGATCACCGGGCACCTCGATCGCCGCAAACCACTCTGCCCGGTCGTCGATCCGCTTGCGCGACAGCTCCGGACAAGTCGACCATCGCCTCGCGAGGCGCGACCGCCACCACCTTCATAACCGACACGAGCGCTACCAGCTGCGGTAGGCCCGTGTTATCGGCAGTCGTCGGAGCCGGTTCCGCTTCCGGGATCTCAGTGCGGCGTCGGCGATGGCCGTACGATCGCTTGGACCGCCCACGACGATGAGTTTCGTCTCGCGATCGGTCACTAGCTGTGGCAGAGTCAGCCTGCAGGTAGGATTGAGCCCTAGGATGGCAAGCTTTCAATGGTGAACGTCATCGCGATCGTTACTCGTCGCCGCGGTGCGATGAGCTTGAAGCCATGCTGATCTACTCGATGCGAAGCGCTCCTGGTGGACGGTTTTGTCGCCGACCGCGCGGGCGCGTTCGATGCGCGTCCCGGCGGGTCCTACCGACTGGTCCCGAAGCGTAGGCGGACGCGTCGGGAGGAACGCGTCGAGCTGCTTGCGGTCGCCGGGCAACGGAGGCTCGCCAGCCGAGCCGGGCGACCACCAGGGGCCCGATGATCACGGGTGCGGCCTTGCCACCCGCCGCGGGCCCTGAGCAAACCCGACACATCGTCGGCGGCGAGCCCCCAACACGCCGCCGAGGCGCGCCACCGCAGCCGACGGCAGCCGCTCAGGGATCATCGGGTAAACGTGACTCGGACGCCGCAGTCAGGGCGGAGTCCGAGGCGGGGTGGCTCAGTGCATGTGGATGGCGGCGCTCCGCGGCGGCTTTGGTCCTGGGCAGTGTGAGCGCCTAGACGCCCGCCACGATCAGGGCGGAGCATGCCGGCTCGCCGCGAACTCCCGACCGGGTTCCGACCGCGGCGCCCGCGGCGGTCGAGGGTCCCGGCCGAGGCCGCTGCGGGTACATCGGCGGGCCACTGCGCCGCCGTGTTACCGGTGGTCAGCTGCCCAATTGTGGGCGCGCAACACGCCGGTGCGGCTGGGCGGACGTGGACAGACCAGGACAGCGAAGACCGGTTAGCGCACCTCGGGCTCTACTCGCGATGGTGGCTGCGGTGGCCAGGCGGTGAGCGGTTTGCCGATCTCCCACTCATGGCCGAACGGATCGATCAGTCTGCCCACGCCGCCAGCCGTGCTCGTTGTCAACGGGTGACTTGGTGTTGGGCACCAGCGGCGACCGCTTGAGCGAACACTGCGTCGGGATCGTCGACCACGAGCAGCACTCGACCAGTCGCGCCGCCGATGGCCTGCGGGACTGAGCCGCTCCGGTGCTCGAACCGGTGGCCGCGATCCAGAACGCGCGCGTCGCCGATCGCGAGTTGGGCGACGATGTCATCCCCATCGCCAACGCGGTGCACCACTCGGGCGCCGAACGCGGCCTCGTAGAACGCCGAGCGCCGCCCTGCCGCGGGTCGACCCAGAGCTCGGGCTGAATGGATGTCATCGCACGGCACGGTCCACACGGGCTCTGCTCATCGCCCGGAGCATCCTGATCGCAGCCTTGAAACCGGGCAACCGCCAACGCGGACCAGAGCGGGTTATGCGTGCCGCGCACCGCGCGCGGCCGCGACTCGCGCTAAGCTCGTCAAGATCCCCTCGCCACTGTCGATGGCGCTCGCCGACGGCGGGCAACGCCTTTACTCGCGGACCTGAACGCCGGAAGGTGACACCGATGAATCGAGACCTGCCGACGCGTCATACCTACGTGGACGAACCACTGGTGGATGCCGCGCGTAGCCGGTGATCAAGGCGCGTTCGCGCGGCTGGCCGAGCCGGTACCGTCGCGAGCTGCACGTGCACTGCTACCGGATGCTCGGCTCGGTCGAAGATGCCGAGGACGCCGTGCAGGAGACCTACCTGCGGGCCTGGGCCCGGTTGGGCACCTTCGCCGGTCGGGCTCCGTTCCGGGCCTGGTTGTACGGCATCGCGACGCACACCTGCCTGGACGCCCTGCGCCGAAGGAAGGCGCGTGTGTGGCCGACGGACGTGTCGGCGCCGGCCGACCCGGCCCGTCGCCCGACGCCGCCGGTGGAGCTGCCCTGGCTGCTCCCTACACCCCGACCGGCTGCTGGATGCGCCGGCGCCGCAGGATGCGGAGCCCGAGGCGGTCGTGACGTCCAAGGAGACGATCGAGCTCGCGTTCCTCGCCGCCATCCAGCGCCTGCCCGCGGGGCAACGCGCCGTGCTGATCCTGCGCGACGTGCTCGACTGGTCGGCCAAGGACACCGCGGCCTCGCTCGGCATGAGCCGGGCAGCGGTCAACAGCTCCCTTGCAACGCGCGCACGCGACGCTGGCCGGGCACTCTTTCGGTGGGTCGCGGCGAATGGACATCGAACTCGAACGCCACCGAACGGGCGTTGCTGAAGCGGCTGATCGCGGCCTGGGAGCGTTCGGACACCGCGGCGCTGGTCGGGCTGCTGCGCACCGACGCGCAGCTGGTCATGCCGCCGCGGCCAACGTGGTTCCTCGGCCGGGACGCCGTCGAGACCTTCCTGCGCGACCACGTTTTCGGTCAGCTGGGCGGCAGGTGGCGGTTGCTGGCCACGGCGGCGAATCGGCAGCCCGCGTTCGGGTTGTATTGGCAGGAGCCGGGCGAGTCCGATGTACCGGCAGTTCGCGATCGGCGTGCTGCGGGTGGACGACGGTGCGATCGCCGAGATGGCGCTGTTCGGGCAACCGGAGCTGTTCGAATCCTTCACGCTCCCGCGAGGCTGTGATGGATGGCCCGGACCGGGTCTCGTTGGTGGGCAGCACGGTGCCCGGCGAGCTTCCTGCTGCGCATGCTGATCCTGCAGCCGCGCGACACCATCGACTACCAGCCGGCCGACTGGGTGGACACGCTCGTCGTCGTCGAGCGGGGCGAGCTCGAAATCGAGTGTCGCAGCGGTGCGCGGGCCCGGTTCCGCGAGGGGGCGGTCGTCGTTTTCGCCGGCCTGACGCTGCGTCGGCTGCGGAATTCGAGCAGCAGACCGCTGGTGCTTAGCGCCCTGTCGCGGCGCCGGTCCGCCGATTGAGGCGATTGCTGCCGAGCGATGAATCTCGGTGTAGCGGTGCGTCATGCAAGTGACTCTGAGCCGCCCGCCTGACAAAGGACCCCAATGACAACCATCCACAGATGGCGCGCTTTCGCGGTACTTGCCGTCTCGTTCTTCATGACGATCGTCGACCTGACGATCGTCAACGTCGCGCTGCCGACCATCGGCCGCGACCTGCACTTCTCCGAATCCGGACCTGCAGTGGGTCGTGACCGCCTACGGCCTGACCTTCGGCGGGCTGCTGCTGCTCGGCGGCCGGGCCGCCGACCTGCTCGGCCGGCGCCGGATCTTCATGGCTCGGCCTGGCGGTCTTCACCGCGGCATCGCTGGCCTGCGGGCTGGCCGGCAGCGACACGTTCCTGATCGTGATGCGCGGCCTGCAGGGCGCAGGTGCGGCGATCGTGCTGCCGGCGGCGCTGTCGATCGTGATGAACATGTTCGCGGAGGGCGCCGAGCGCAACAAGGCGCTCGGCCTGTGGGGCGGCATCGCGGCCGCCGGCGCCACGATCGGCCTGATCACCGGTGGCGTGCTCACCCGCTACGTCGGATGGGAGTACATCTTCTTCCTGAACATCCCGATCGGTTTGGCTGCGCTGCTCGCTCGCCCCGCGGCTGGTGCCGGAGAGCCGGCTCGAGACGACCCGTCGCCGCTTCGACCCGCTCGGCGCGCTCACCGTCACCGGCGGACTGCTCCTGCTGGTCTACGCCATCTCGACCGGCGCCGCAACGACGGGTGGAGCCACCGTGAAGACCGTCGGCTCGCTGGCCGTGTCCGGCGCGCTGCTGGTCTCGTTCATTCTCATCGAGACGCGGGTCGAGGCGCCGCTGCTGCCGCTGCGGATGCTGCCGGCTGCGGACACGTCGCCGGCGCGAACGCGGTCGGCTTCCTGCTCGGCGCCAGCTTCTATGCGTTCATCTTCATCGGGACGCTCTACATGCAGCAGGTGCTCGGCTATTCGGCGCTGAAGACCGGACTCGCGTGGCTGGCCGCGTCGCTGACCTCGGTGGCGCTCGCCGGGCTCTACGCAGTGGCTCGTCACCCGCGGATCGGTGCCGCGCCGGTCATGGCGGCCGGCATGGCGCTGATCGCGGGCCGGGATCGCTGTGGGCGACCCAGGCTGACCGTGGACGGTCGGTTCTGGAGCCGACCTGGCCGGGCCGTTCTTCGTCGCCGGCGCCGGGACGGCGTTCGCGTTCATCCCGATCTCGATCGCCGGGCTGGCCGGCGTGGCCGAGCGCGACGCCGGGCTGGCCTCCGGCCTGCTCAACACGTCGCAGCAGCTCGGCGGAGCGATCGGCGTAGCCGTCACGTCCACGGTCGCGGCCAGCCACGCCACAACCCTGGCAACCGAAGGGCGGCTGCCGGACGCGGCGCTGACCGGCGGGTTCCAATGGGCGTTGTGGGTGTGCACCGCCATCGCCGCGCTGGCCGTTCCGATCGGACTTCGTCGTCCCGCGCCGCACCGCGCCACAACCAGAGCCGGTCGCCGCCGAGGCGTCGGGCACCCGCACGGCAACTGCTCGATCCGCCCACCCCGTCGCCGCGGCCGGATCCTCGCGACCTGGACACCGTGAGCGGGCGGGACGTCGTGACGACCTGTCCGGCCGGACCACTGTCGTCGTCGGTGCCAGCCGCGGCCTGGGTCGAGGGATCACCACGGCCTTCGCCGAGGCCGGTGCCCCGGTGGTCGCGGTGGCCCGGAGCCGCGGCGCTGGCCGAGCTTGGCCCACGGCGCCGGCACCATCGAGGCAGAGAGTGGCCGAGTGCCGCTGACGCGACGGTGCCCGGCCGCCTCATCGACCGCCACGAGCCGCAGGCCGTCATCCTGGTGGCCGGCGCGAGCCCGCTCATGCGGCCGCTGCAGCACCAGACGTGGGAGACCTTCTCGGTCAACTGGCATGCCGATGTCCGGATCGCGTTCCTCTGGCTGCGCGAGGCTCTGCTCTGCCGATGCGGCCCGGCAGCGAGGTCGTAGTCATCAGCAGCGGTGCCGCGCTGGCCGGTTCGCCGCTCAGCGGCGGGTACGCCGGCGCCAAGGCCACCCAGCGCTTCATCACCAACTACGCCCGGGACGAGTCGCAGCGCGCCGGGCTGGGGATCACCTTCACCACCGCGCTGCTCCCGCGCACCCGCGCTGACCGACCTCGGCCGGCCGGCGGTTCAGGCGTACGCCGCGCGCAGCGGCCAGTCCGAGGAGGACTACGTCCGGCAGATGGGCGAGCCGCTCACCCCCGAGGTTGCCGGTGCCGCCAGTGCTCGACCTCCGTACAGGCAGAGCCGCTACCGTCGCCGCCGCCTATCTGCTGACCGGCGCGGGTCTCCAGAAGCTTCCAGACCCCGGCTGAAATCCGGCGGCACGTCGGCGGGTCGATGCTTCGACTCTGACACCGTGTCAGAGAGCAGCGCGGCCACTGTCATGATCAGTATCGGAGACTTCGCCAGGATCGGCCGGGTGCCGGCGCGCATGCGGCGCCACTACAACGCCATCGGCCTGCTGAGCCGCGAGCACGGCGACCCGCACAGTGGCTACCGCTACGATCGCAGCGTCGAACCAAGCTTGATGGATTGCCTCGCGTCGGACGCGATCCTAGGACAGCCCGTAGCGCAGGTCCAGCGCACCGCCACCGCAATCACCTTCACGCGGGAACCGCTAGCCAGCCGGCGCGGACGAACCCGACCTCGAATTGATCACCCGATCAGTCTCCCCACGCCAGCAGCGGACAGCCAGCGCAACAGACCCGCGAAATTCTTGACAGCGGGATCGATTTGATCAGTTTTGATGAAACTGAAGAGGCCCAGCGCCTTGCCGGGCCTCTTCGACTTTGCTGATCCGCCGTTCAGCCCACCGGGTTCACCTGGGTGATCCTGGTGTCCCAGTTGGCGAGCACGGTCCTGGTTCCGCCGCAGCTCGCGCCCGTGGCCAGGTACTGGCTCAGCGTGCATGTCTGGCCGATGTACTCGGACGCGATCCAGATGTTGCTCCCGTCCACGACCGCCGCCCCGTAGTCGCCCCAGCGGGGCCGGGCCGGTTCGGCGCGTTGAAGGCGGCCGTGCCGGAGAAGCCGTCGGCCGGGCCCAGTCCAACCGCAGCGAGCTGGACCGCGCCGACGCCGCCGGCGTCGATCGAGGCAAATGCCGCGCTCGGGTAGAAGCCACGACCGACCAGGGTGAACGCCATCACGCCGTGGCCGCTCGGGGTCACTGCGATCGCAGGGTAGATGTGCGTTGTTCTGGCTAACCGCGAGGTAGCCCTGGTTGACGATCGATCCGCCACCCGCGGGGTTGACGACGAACCACTCCACGCCGGCCCGGGTGTTGCGCCGACGAGCTGACCGCGGTGTCGAGGGCGCCCCACAGCCGGCCGTTCGCATACACGACCTGCTGCATGCGGGTGTCGTTGCTGTCGATGTCGTACTCCGTGCTCCGGCGCGAACGGGTCGGGCACGCCGAGCAGGAAGTTCGTCGAACAAGAGTGCATGTTCAGGCAGTCGATCAGCGGCGTGTCGCCCACCTTCTGCTGAGACGAGGGCACCACGTAGAGGCCCACCGACAGCGTCTTGTGGCCGAGGGTTGAGGCTGGGTGTCGTGCCGAGCGAGCGAGGTGTTGCTCAGGGTCCAAACGAGCAGCTGGGTGGAGCGGCGCGGTCCGACCCGCGACGCCGTTGCCATGTGCCTCGTCCGCGGCGTTCGAGCTCATGAAGTACTCGGTGCCGCCGGCCGAGGTGTTGAACATTCCGGCGGGGCGCGACGGCCGGCCACAGCGCGTGAATCCGGAGTTGCCGTTGTCCAGGCCGTGCGTGTCGATCATCGCGTCACGCCGACGGTGGCTCGCGCCCGAGACGAGCGCCGCCTTCGAGAACGCGTGCAGATCTGCGCGCCGTGGAAGTCGTTGCCGAACAGCGAGTACTCGTTGGTCGTCAGGTAGACGCCATTGGCGTCGGCTCCAAGGTGCGGATAGTCGCCAATGCAGGCGTTGACGAATGTTGGCGGAATGGTCGGCGGAGGACTCCCGAAGGGCGGGATGCCTGTGCAGCCGTGATTAGGCGTTCCGTTGTTGCCGTCGTCCTGACCTGGACTCGGTAGATCGTCCACGTCCCGGTCGGGTCCGCCGCTATTGCTGACCGCGAGGTCCAGGTGGTTGGCGCCGGTGAAGTCACCCGTCGAAGGGAACACGTCGAGCGTCAGCACGTCCACAAACCAGCGGTTGGTGGCGGAATCGTAAAGGCAGCTCGGGTCGGTGACGAACGGTCCGACCAGGCCGGTCGTGCGGTTGAACTGAGCCGGATAGCCGAAGAAAGTGTTGAGGTCGAGCGTCGACTTCACGGTAGCGCCGGTCGACGAGTAGATCTTCATGACGTCGTTGATGATCTCCATCTCGACGCCGTTGCCCGCACACAGGCCCTGATCGGGAGGCTCGAGCGAGAACTGGTTGCCGCCGTTGGCCAGGCGCTGGTTCCGGTGGTTGAGGCCGTCGAAGGAAGTCAACACGCTCAACGGACCGGCGCTCGAGACGCCGACGCCGGGCGCGATGGGCGCCGTAGTCACGCCAGGAGCGGTGTGCTGGGTCGATCGGCTGCGGTTGACGCCGTTCTGGTTGTGGGAGCTGACGTTGCCTGAGGCCTCACCGAGGCCGGGGCCCAGCTCCGGCTGTCCGAAGCCAGGATCTGCTCCATCGGCGGTCGGGCTGTACCGAGGTCGTGCCGGCCGAAGGCACCGGGCGGGCTGAGCCGACGCCGCCACCCGCGCCGGCGACAGGGGCCACAGCCACCGTACCGGCGAAGATCGCGGCGACCAGGGCGACGACGGAATGCCGAGCTTGCGGTAGGTCATGCACGCACCCCACTCTTACAAACCGAGAGGCACAGCCCCGCTGACCAGAGCGGGCTTTCGGATCGTAACGGCGCCCCCTGTGGATCGCAATGAACGAGGTTCAGCGAGATCGTTTCTGTCCTTTCCAACTCCCTCTCACCAGGATGTGCACACGATTCGCCCCGAGGTAGACCGGGCCAATGGAGAGGAAGGTTGGGAATTCCGGCGTCATCGCGCCGTGCCGTTGCGTTGCCCCTGGTGATCGGTGTCCTGCCGGCGCCCGTGTTCCTGGAGCGGCCCGGCGTCCGCCCACCTGATGATGCCGGCGTTCGGCTCTGGCGCGCACTTCGGAAGGTCCTCGCGGACGCACTTTCCCCCAGGCCAGTCGAGCTTCCCTGTCCAGAGCGCGGCGGCCACGAATCCCTGCTGCGGGCCGGACCAGATCAGGGCCGCCTACAACGTCCAGCCGATTCGTGACCGGGGATCACCGGAGCCGGAACGACCATCGTGATCATCGCAGGCCTTCAAGACCGAAGATCACCACCGACCTGACCCTCTTCGACACGTTCTGGGGCCATGCGCCCGCCAAGCTGGACATGACCGCCCCTGACGGGCCGCCGCCTCGACCCGACCAGCGCCCTACAGGTCGGCGGGATAGGGAAAGAGGGGAGGCCAAACGCCCCACCCCGTCGAACTGACCTCGTGGGCGGGCGCAGCGGTGTTGTCAGACGCCCGGCCCCTGTATCTGTTCAAGATCGGCACAGGTGTGGTCGGGTCCCAGCGACCCCACCCAAGGCCGTCGGTCCGTCGCCAGACTCGACAGTGGGGGCCAACGCGCCCCACCCTCTTCCCTGACCAAATGTTCGGGCAACGTGGCCACAGGATGGCTAGCCGCGAATGTGGGAGCGTCTTCGCGGCTACGGCTCCCGAGTCTGGTGAGACGCGAATATCACAGGTCGTCGCCGACTCCAGATCGCCGAATAGATGCGACCCGCTGGGCGATCGCGGAGACAGGGGAGTCAGTTTGTTGTGCGCTCGACCGTGCCTGGAAGCCCTCGTGTGTCTCCGCAGCGCGCTGTTCTGGCGCTGATCGGAAGTTGTCGCGCCGGCGTGATCGAATGCGTGCGTGACGCAGGACGGCAATCACAGCGGTCGCCGCGGTCGGCTTTGCACTTGTGCTGTATCGGATGGTGCGCAGTCCTGCAGTGTCGTCGGCGTTGAGCTCGTTGATCCGCTCGGCGCTCGACGCGCATTTCTGACCGTGTGGTGTCGTGCCCGGTGGCGCGGTCAGGCCGGCATGGTGACCGCCGGAGTTGGTGGCCGTGTGGGGTCCGGTGCCGCTCGACGGTGAGGCAGGGCGATTGACTCTTGGGCCTTCCACGCTTCTTAACCGGTAGGACGGCTCTCGTCTGGCCATGAGGGAGGGCTCGGTGCCCGGGCCCCGAGCCCTCTTCCCACCTGAACCGGCGCAGCGGTCTCTGCCAGGACGGCTCACTCCGCTCGGCGTATGCACGCGGAGACCACGACTAGCCACACCGGGAACAGCGAGAACGGCACGACGCCGGCCGGGCCTAGCGGAGCCATCGCCCCGATGATCACCGATGCGATCGCCAACCAGCGGGGCAGGAAGCCAGTGCGGTAGCCGGCTATGCCGGCGCCAACCATCGTGCAGATCAGGCCGAGCATCGCGGGGACGAAGTTGGCGTGGTCGAGCACATTCATGGCCTGGGCGACCGCCGGCGTGCCGGTTTGCACTGCGTCGACAACGTCAGGGCGGACACCGCCCACGCCGTGAGGCCCGGCCAAGCCGGTCACGGCCGCCTCCGTCGACAGGGTTCGTGCACCTCCACGACCCGCATGCCCGTGGCCCGGTGAACTCCGCGGTCGCCGAGGAGCGCAGCAGCCGGCCGCCGTCGATGATCACAACGTGGTCACTGATGCGTTCCAGCTCGCCGAGCAGGTGCGAGGTCACCAACACCGGAATGCCGAAGTCGGTGCCGATCCGGCGGACCAGCCCCAGCATGTCGTCGCGGCCAGCCGGGTCCAGCCCGTTGGTGGGCTCGTCGAGGAAGACCAGGTTCGGGTCGTGCACCAGCGCCTGCGCGAGCTTGACGCGCTGCCGCATGCCGGTGGAATAGCCGCCGATGGGCCGGTAACGCTCCTCGTACAGGCCAGTGTGGCGCAGCGTGTCCGCGGTGCGTTCCCAGGGCCTGAGCGGCCGGCAGCCCCGACATCCGGGCCATGTGCATGACGAATTCGGTGGCCGAGACATCGGCTGGGAGGCAGTCGTGCTCGGGCATGTAGCCCACCTGCTCGCGGATCCGAAGGCCGTCCGTGGCCACGTCCAGGTCCAGCACCCGCGCCGCTCCAGAGGTAGCCGGCGGCAATCCGAGCAACACCTCTGATCAACGTCGACTTACCCGCACCGTTGGCCCCGATCAAGCCCGTGACACCGGTGCCCACCTCGACGCTCAGGTCGCTCAGGGCGGTGACCCGCGGAAAGCCTCTTGGTCAGCGCGGCGGTCTCGATCACGGGCACGACGGGAACGGTAACCGGAGATCCCAGGCTGGGTCCTCCAGGTCATCCCCAGGCTGACCCCCAACGGCTGGCGTCCTGCCGCGGTCGATTCCCGTTGGCTGCGTTCGACATGATCACGATATCGGCCTGCGCGAAGTGACAGATGGGGAGGGAGCGCACGGCGCTCCCAGGTGCGACCGCGACTACCCAACACCTACACCAGCCCTACCGCGCCGGTAGGGCTGTGTTATCGGTGGTCAAACCACTGGTCCGCCTGTAACAGTCAGCCAGGCGACCTGGTCATACGCGGGCTGTTCCCGCGGGCGAGCCGGGAGGTCCGAGCGCCAGGCCGTGCCATGCAGATCGCCTAATACACGGGTGATGTTCGTGTAATACCGGGCTGGGTGCTGTGTGTGCTGCCAGCGTGCGGTCATGACTGGTTTTCCGTTGTTGGTGCGCTCGACCTCGAGGTCGTCGCCGAGCTGCTGGCCGCGAGCCGACGAGGCGACGCGCTGAACACCGCGCCTGACCCGGCGCGAGGGCGACGTCCTCGGACTCACTGGCCGAGGGACGGTCAACACCGCGATCGCGGCACAGCTCGTGGTGGGCGAGGGTGCGGTCGTGAAGCACGGCGCCAACATCTTCGCCAAGTTGGGCCTGAGGCCATCGCAGCAGGACAAATCGCCGCGTCCTCGCGGTCGTGCACTACCTGCAGGGCTGAGGTGGCAGGGCCGACGCGCGCGGACTCGACAGTATTCATCGATGAGCGATGACCTCAAGCGGCGGTTCGCGGCCTCTACGGCGCGATCTTGGCGGGCTGGAACGCCGCCGACGCGGAGGGGTTTGCCGCGTCATTCGCCGCGGACGGCGAAGTCGTCGGGTTTGACGGCAGTGAAGTCATCGGTCGCAACAAGATTTCTGAGCAGATGGCCGCGATATTCGCCGACCACGCCACTGGTACTCTATGTCGGCATCGTTCGGCAGGTGCGGCCGCTCGGGCGCGATGCCGCGCTCCTGCGCGCAGTGAGCGGTGTTGTGCCAGCCGGCGCGGATGACCTGGACCCCGCGCTGAACGCGATCCAGTCCCTGGTCCGCGCAGCGCGGCGACGATGGTTGGCGGGGCTGTTCTCTATCAGAACACGCAGGCCCAGTTCCACGGGCGCGCCGAAGCTCGCCGAGGCGCTGACCCGCGATCTCCCGTGCGGTGCTGAAGGCGGACCCAGTCGTAAGCCGCCTTAAGTGAGCCGCGCTGGGCCGTTGCGGCCTCGGCCAGCGCTGTCAATAAGGCGGCGGTGGCGGGCGGGTCGGGCGGCTGGCCGTAGGTCGCGGCGTAGACGTGCCGGTGCGACTCCGCCAGTTCGCTGGCGACGACGCCCTTGGCACGGTGGGCTTGCAGAGCCAGTCCGGGGATGGTCGTGACGCCGAGTCCGGCGGCCACCAGCGCCTGCATCACGACCATGTCGTCGGAGCGTGTAGCCGATACGCGGCTCGAAGCCCTGGCTCGGCGCACAGCGTGAGCAGGTGGCTTCGGCACCGTTCGCAGCCGGCGACCCATGTCTCGTCGCGGAGAGCGGCAAGCGTGCGCCCGCGGCGGGTCGACAGCAGGTACACGCGGATCGTCGAGCAGGTGGTGCAGGCGGACGCCGTCCGGCTCGGGCTCGGTCTCGTCGTAGCGGAAGATGACCGCGACGTCGATCTTGCCGGCGCGCAGCAGGTCCAGCGCCTCGGGCGGATGCGTGTCGGTCAGGCTGATCTGCAGCCCCGGATGCCTGCTGGCAAGCGTCGCCACGCTCGCCGGGCACGAGCTGACCCGATCGACGGACGAAGAAGGCGGCCAGGCGCACCCGCCCGGCGGTCAGCCCCACCTGCGCGGACAGTTCGGCTTCGGCGGCATCGATCCGTCCGATGATCTCGGCCGCTCGGTCGGCCAGCAGTTGCCCGGCCTGGGTGAGCCGGATGCCGCGCCCGACCCGTTGCAGCAGCTGCGCGCCGGTCTCGGCCTCGAGCCGGGCGAGGTGGTGGCTGACCGACGGCTGCGAGTAGTGCAGCTCCTTCGCCGCCGCGGTGACCGATCCGAGCCGGGCGACGGCGTCGATGACGCGCAACCGGGTGACGTCCAACATACATCAAGCCTCATCTATGGATCAGCTCGAAACTTGGCATTGGACGTATGAGTTCGACGCGGGCACGCTCGAAGGCATGACCACGACACAGACCCGCCGGATCAGCGAACTGACCGACCTCGTCGCCGGTGTCCGCTCCGCCATCGCCGCGCACGCCAGCTGGTCGGACACCGCCCAACTCGTCGCCGAGCGAGCTGCGCACGCACCTGCCCAGCCCGACGTGCTCACCGCCGAGCAGCGCCTCGGCTCGCCCGACGGCTACCGCAGCCACACCCTGCACGTCGAGCCCGACGGCGCGTTCTCGATCATCGCGCTGGTATGGCGGCCCGGACAGATCACCCGCATCCACGACCACGTCACCTGGTGCGTCTTCGGCGTCATCCAGGGCGTCGAGCATGAGGACCTCTTCGACGCCGACCTCAACCCGATCGGCACGAGCGACAACCACGTCGGCGAGGTCAGCGGCTTCGCCCCGCCCGGCGACATCCACCGCGTCCATAACACCGGCGACACCACGGCGATCTCCATCACACATCTACGGCACCGACGTCACACGCATCGGCTCGAGTGTTCGCCGCTACTACGACTGAACATGTCCGGTAAATGATCAAGTTCAACCGAGGCCGCGACGGGTGGCGATCGCGCGCCCGAAGCGTCACGGGCCGTGTGAGTCCTTCGAAAGGGTCGACTCGGCGTTAGCATTGACTCCTCAAGCAGGCCGGGTCACGGCCGACGCGACACAGGTCTGATGCATTGCACCAGTCGGAACCACTGGGCGGGGCGGCGATGCCGATGACGCAGCAGTACCTGTGCGGCGAGCTTGCCTTGCGACTTGCGCGGTTTGAATATGCCGCCGCCGGCCAAGGCTCTGGTTGCGCGGTTCACCAGTTGCGGCGGGACGCCGAATCGTCGTTCCGTTCGCGCTGATGCGATGTCGTTCGGCGTGCACTTCGGCTGGCCGACGAGTTGTGCTGGGACGTGCTCGAGCACGGGAGACGTCTCGACCTTCGAAGAGGTGACCGCGATCGCCGCGGACCTGCTCGAGTTTGCCACCTGCGCGCGTCTTCTCGACGAGGAGTAGCCACCGTTTCCGTTGACCTATCAGCCATTGGAAAGGACACAGTTTGATGGCAGAGGAACGTGAGGTTTCCGAGGCACAGATCGCCGTCCACTGGCGCGAAGAGGAGTACTACCAGCCGTCGGCGAAGTTCATCGCGCAGGCGAACGCGGCGGACCCGGCGATCTTCGAGCAATTCAGCGAGGAGCCGCTTCCCGGACTGCTTCAAGGAGTACGCCGACCTGCTCGACTGGGATCGAGTACTGGCACACGACCCTGGACACGAGCAACCCGCCGTTCTGGAAGTGGTTCGTCGGCGGCCGTCTCAACGCCTGCTACAACTGCGTCGACCGGCACCTGGCAACTCGAGCCGCAACAGGGCCGCCCTGATCTGGGTCCCCGAGCCGGAAACCGAACGACCCCGAGGCGATCACGCTATCAGGAGCTCTACAACGCCGGGTGAACGAGTTCGCGGCGCTGCTTCGCGGGTTCTGCTGGCGTGGCTGTCGGCGACCGGGTGACCTTCCACCTGCCGATGGTGCCGGAGCTGCCGGTGACCATGCTGGCCTGCGCCCGTCTCGGCGTCGTTCACTCCGAGGTGTTCGGCGGATTCAGCGGCGCCGCGTGCGGTGGACGTATCGCCGACTCCGGCAGCCGCATCCTGGTCACGATGGACGGCTACTACCGCAACGGCGAGCTGATCGACCACAAGGCCAAGGCCGACGAGGCGATCGCGGCGGCAGCCAGAGCAGGGCGCCGCGGTCGACAAGGTGCTCGTCTGGCGCGCGCCACCCGGCCAGTACGCGTCGGCAGAGCCCGATGGTCGAGGGCCGCGATTTCTTCGTCGACGAGCTGCTGGCCGACTTCCGCGGCCGCGTCGTGGATCCGGTGTCGATGCCGGCTGAAGCGCCGCTGTTCCTGATGTACACGCAGCGGCACGACCGGCCGCCCGAAGGGCTGCCAGCACAGCACCGGCGGCTACCTCTCCTATGTCGCCGGCACGTCGAAGTACTACCAGGACATCCACCCGAGCGACACCTACTGGTGCGTCGCGGACATCGGCTGGATCACCGGTCACTCCTACATCGTCTACGGCCCGCTGCGCGCTCGGCACGACCAGCGTCATGTACGAGGGCGTGCCGCAGCTATCCCGACGCGCGGCCGGCCCGTGGCGGATCGCCGAGCAGCCTCGGGGTGAGCATCTTCCACACCGCGCCGACGACCATCCGGATGCTGCGCAAGTTCGGCCCGGAGGAGCCGCAAGAAGTACGACTACCACTTCAAGCACATGACCACGGTCGGCGAGCCGATCGAGCCGGACGTGTGGCGCTGGTACCACGACGTGGTCGGCAAACGGCGAGGCGGCCATCGTCGACACCTGGTGGCAGACCGAGAACGGCGGATTCCTCGGCAGCACGCTGCCGGCGCTCTGCAGCCGATGAAGCCGGGCAGCTGCGGCCCGGGGGTGCTCGGCATCTACCCTGTGATCTACGACGAGGACGGCAACGGTCGTCGAGGCGCGGCAGCGGCAAGGCCGGCAACATCTGCATCCGCAACCCGTGGCCGGGCATCTTCCAGACCATCTGGGGCGCAGCCCGACCGGTTCGTAGAGACCTACTACGCGAAGTACTGCACGGACCAGAACAGCACGGACTGGCGCGACTGGCCCTACCTCGCTGGCGACGGGGCCGTGCAGGCGGCCGACGGCTACTTCCGGATCCTCGGCCGCGTCGACGACGTGATCAACGTGGCCGGGCACCGGCTCGGCACCAAGGAGCTCGAGTCGGCGGCGCTCACCGTCGCCGAGGTCGCCGAGGCGGCCGCGGTGCCGGTGATCGACGAGCATCCGCGGGCGCGCCGTGGAGATGTACGTCGCGCTCAAGCCCGGTATCGCAGGCCGAGCAACGGACATCGAGGACAAGGTCACCAGGGCGATCGAGACCGAGATCGGCAAGATCGCCCGACCCAAGAACGTGTGGATCGTCCCGGACATGCCGAAGACCCGGTCGGGCAAGATCATGCGCCGGGTGATCGCGTCGATCTCGAACTTCGCCGACGTCGGCGACGTCACCACGCTGGCCAACCCCGAGATCGTCGACGACATCCGGCACCACGTGCAGAGCGAGAAGCTCGCCCGTGGCGAGACGCCGCGGCAGCTGACCGCAGGAGGAGTCGCCGAGATCAAGGCGTTCGGGCAAGCCAGGTGACTCTCCGCCGGGTTGGCGGTCGCTGCCGGCGTCGGAGAGGTTGAAGCTCTCGGCCAGGGAAAGTCGGGAGAGCGGTATCGGCGAGGCGACGGGCACCGTGGGCCAGCTGTACCCCTACGGGTCGATGATCTTCGCTCGCGTCAGACGGCCGTTGCTGGCGTACTGGTCGGGCTCGGATCGTAGCGTGTCGGCGGCGACGGTGTGGAACTCACGCGTCGCGCTGGCCTGGATCCGGCCTCTGGACGGACCGGCGCGGCGTGGCGGGAATTTGTCGTAGGCAAACAGGACGATGTTGGCGTGCGATTTCTTCACCGTCCACCCACCAGTGCAGGTACCCGGGTGGCGTTGCTGAACCGGCGGGGCTGCTCGACCGGCGCACCCCAGCTTCGCGCCCCCGATCGAAGCCCTCGCACTATCAGCCAGCAGCGACCGCCGCGTGACAACCCAGCCAGGCGGCTGGTGCCGCCGCGCAGCACGCCGCAGCTACCGCCAGCGTGACCCTAGATGTACTCGCCGCCGATCGCTGGGAGCGGCGCCGCCGACACGCACGGCGGGCCGCGGCGGCCGCGGTCAGCCGGGCAATCGAGCGGCGGGCCGAGCCTCGGACCTGGTCATGCCCGATGAAAGGCGGCAGCGACACGTCGACAACAACGGTGACTAGCACCGAACCCGACTCGCCCGGCGGCGCTCAGGTCCGTGCGACAGGACACCATCCTCGCCCCGTCGGCAGCCGCGACTGTCGCCGCCCCAGCAGCAGAGTGCGCGCCTGGTGAGCGAACTCCGATCTGTCCGGCAGCCGCCAGCGCGGCAGAGGTCGGCAGCCGCTCCAGCGCGATGGCGGGCCAGGACGGCCTCCGGTGCGGGCGGTCACGACGACGGACGCAGCGAGCAGCACGAGCAGCCCCGCGGCCAGCACCCACAGGGTTGCCGAGCCACGCTCCGCACTCGCGCGGGTCCTCATCGCGGCTGGGCGGTCCCCGCCCGGCAGGTGACGCGGCCGTCGTGGTCGGCTCGGCGGCGGCAACCGCGCTCCTCGCGCACCGTGACCGCCGGCAGACTCTGACCCGAACGGATGCGCGCACGACCACCGTCACCCGCACCTCGTCGCCCGACCGGAGCCAACGGACACCGCGGCGCCGGCCGGCGCTTCGGTCCCGGCCGTGGGTCGCGGCCGAGGCGTCGCCACGGACCGCCGCCCGGCGATCTCTCGAGCGGCATCAAGGCACCGCACGCGTGCATCCGACCACCCGGACGGCGGAGAGGCCGGCCAGCATCAGCAGCACGAGGACCGGCGGCGCGGCCGCCAGCTCGCGCGGTCACCATGCCGGCCTGCCTCGCCACCGGGCACGACACTGCGCACGGTCAGGAATTGCGCGTTCAGCGCCGAGCGAATCAGCGAGCTCAGCGCCGACGAGACCGCCGGGCTGCGCACCACCCGATAGCAGCACGAGGGCAAAGCCGCACCGCCGGCGACGGTTCCGACCGCGTACTCGGCGGTCGTCATGCCTGCCGCCTCGTAGCGCTGCAACCAACAACGCCCAGCGGGCGCGGATCTGCTTGGTCGTCTCCACCTCCGAGAGTTCCTGACAACTGGTTCTGCAACCGGCCAAGCAGATCGCGTGGAACGGCCTGTCGCCCGGACCGGAGCGATCTGTGCACAGCGCGGGCCATGTGGACGCCGCAACGACCGCATGTCGCTCACCGGCCGGCCTGGGCAGCCAAACTCCGCAACCATCGGGACGATCCCGAGGCGAACGAAGGCCGGGCAGGTAGCACAAGCCCAACGGCAGGAGGCCGACCGCGCCCAATGCGATGCGCCCGACGTATCGCCTTCGTCTGGATCTCGGCTCCGCAGCAGATCGGCCTGCCGGCTGATCGTGTCGGCCAGCCGCACGCCGCTGCGAGCTGAGCGCGCGGCCACGGCGCCGAGACAGAGCCGCATCGTCGACTGACGCCGATTCGAGCCCATGCCTCCATCGGATCGGCACCCAAGGCGAAGCATGGCTGGCTGCACGCGCCAGGCTCGGTCCGACCGCCAGTCCGGGCGTGGTGGCCACCGCCTGAGCAGCCGTCGGAAACGGCGCACCGGAGCGCAATGCGGCCGAGATCAGCTCGAGGGCCAACGGCAGGCCCGCGCCACCGCGGCGCGTGGGTGCGCCGGCGCTCGGCTGAGCACGCGTGAGTGGCGGCGGCCACGAAGAGCCCGGCGACCGTGGCCGCCAATGACGCCCCGGCGTCGCGTCAACGGTCAATGTGAGAGCAGCCGCGACTGCCCCAGCCATAATCGGCAGTGCCGGCGGCAGCGCCCGCCGCGACGGCGCAGGCGGCGCGGGCTTGCGGCGGCAGTCGCGCGGCAGCGACCGCCGGACCTGGGCCGGCGCGCGATCAGCGCCACCGCGACGAGGATCAAGCTGAGCGTCGCGGGGCCGCCTCGGCTCGTGAGGCCAGCCACACCGACCACGCTCAGTCCGGTCGCGGCCAACACGGCCCCGAGCGAGCAGCACGAGCCGGCCCACAGCCGAGGAAGTGAGGAACGCGACGGGTGCGCCCCCATCTGCGCGGCAAGGACCAGATCCGACGACCGGCAGTCCTGCCAGAACGAACGCGGAGGCGCGCGGTCCGGCCAGGACCTCGGCCACGGTCCGTCCCAGGGCCAGCCGGCTGCTGAGGTCGCGCTCGATCTCAGCTGCAGTGGCCCCGAACAGCGCGACGCCCAGCCGGGCGCGCACCTGCCAGGCGGCGGCCAGCGGCGCAGTGGCCGGATCGAGCGAGAGCTTGTCGCGACAACGCCGTCGAGGTCACCGGCCGCGGCCGCGCTCGCCGCGCTGGTCAGTCTGCGGTGGCGGCCCCGCGACAGCCGCACCCGCCAACAGCGCCGTCCGGCTCCAACGACCCGGCCGACAGCTCAGCGGAGATCATCCGCACCGCCGCCAGCAACGCCGTCGTGGCGCGCCCGGAGGAACGCCGCCGGCCGGACACGTGGACGGCGTGCGCGTGACGGCCGCCAGCACCAAACCCAACGCGGCCGCGACCACCGGCCCGGCGCCACCGCGCCGGCGACGAGCACACTCGACCACGCCGCACGTGCCGCAGAGACCTTTGCGGGTTGAAGCCGTCCAGGCGCAGCCCGGAGCGGACCGGCGAGCGCAGCAGTCGGTCCGGCGATGTGAGCCCGCCGGGCCGTGGCGTCGGCACCGCAAACACGACACCGGCCGCCGCCAGCCAGGCGGCCACCGCGGTCACGGCGGTACCCCGGCGGCGACAGGACCACACCTCAAAGAGCTCAGGCTCTCGCCCCGTCGTGACAGCCGGGCGATGCAGAGGCCACCTGCCGTCGACCGCCGGGCGCCCGTTCGAGATGGACCGACGAGGTCGATGGCCGCGGCAGCCTGGATCGCCGTCGCCCTCGCGTCGAGGCCGGCCAGAGCGCGCAACGCCTCAGCCGGGCTGGGATGTCGGTGATCGTATTGGCGTGGACGGTCGCCGCACCGCCGGTGTGGCCTGTGTTCAAAGCCGCCAACAACTCTGCGATCTCGGCGCCGCGGAACTCACCGACCACCACCCGGTCCGGCCGCATCCTCAGCGACTGCCGGACCAGCTCGGCCAGCCCGACCGCGCCGGCACCTTCCACGTTGGGCGGCCGGGCCACCAGCCGTACCACGTGCGGGTGCCGGGTCACGATCTCGGCGGCGTCCTGCGATGACGAGGATGCGCTGGTCAGCTGGCACCAGGTCGATGAGCGCGCCGAGCAACGTGGTCTCTGCCACATCCTGTACTTCCCGAGACGAGGCAGGTGAGCCGCTCTGCGACCGCCGCGCGCAGGATCGTCTCGGCCGCGGCAGGCACGGTTCCGCACGCGACCAGCGCGGTCAGTTCGAGACGCCGACGCGCCAGGACGCGCAGCGAGATAGTCGTGGACGCGACCAGTGGCGCGGCAGTACGGCGTGCAGCCGCGTGCCGTCTGGGAGCCAGCGTCGACCCAGGGCACCGCGTCGTCGAGACGTCGGCCCAGCCGCATGGCCAGCCGGCAGGCCAACAGGCGGACCGCGCTCCTCGCCGGCGAAGTGCACGTCGACTCGGCGCAGTCCGTGGCCGCGGTCGACCCACACCTCATCGGACCGTTGACGAGGACGTCGCTGACCTGCGGATCGGCGAGCAGCGACTCCAGTGGTCCGGCGCCGATCAGCTCGGCGTCCAGTTCCTCGCGCCAACGAGCGAGCACCACGTCATCGGCCAGGAGGCCCGCTCCGCGACGTGCCGCAGCCCTCGGCCGCATCCGCGTCAGGCACCTCAGCGAGACGAGCGCGGATCTCGCGCAGCAAGAGACTGGACGTCATGCCGCGCCCAGCCGCACGCTCGCCTCAGCGAGCAGCCGCCCGGCCAGCGTCCGGGTCGAGCGACGGAGCGCACTCGCGTCGAGGCCGGCTCCCTCACGATCAGCCAGTGCCCGGTCGAAAGTCGAGGACGAGCGCCTCGGCGGCACCGAGCGCGCCGCTCACCTTCCGCCGGCTGAGGTTCCCACCAGGCGCCACCACCAGACGCCATCGCCGGCAGGCGAGCGACGACCCGCGCCGCGGCCGCCACCCCGGGCACGGTGGCCCGGACCACAACTCGCCACCAGATCGCAGTCGGCCATACAGCAACGTCCCTGGCCGCGCTCACACCGCGGCCAAGATCGACCACCACGGGGCCGAGCGCACGCGCCGCGACCAGGACGCTGCCGCGACTGCGGCTGCCGGCAGCTCCTCCCGATCGCAGGACAGGACCGAAACCTCACCCCACCGGGGCAACGCTTCGCTGACCTCGCCAGGATCCGATGCCGCCGTCGGAGTGCAGTCCGGACCATCGCGTGCCGGCGTCGTTCTCGATGCCGAGAAGGACGGTCAATCCCGCCGCCGTGGACGTCCAGGTCGACGAGCACGGCCGGGCCGGCACACGCGGCGACCGCGGCGGTCAGCGCAGGACGCCCCCACCCGCCGCTGCCGCCGAGGACGCCGATGCACGGCCCGTCGCGTTCAGTGGACATGCAGGTAGCCAACCTGCCGCGCACGAACGGCGGCGCCGAAACGCGAGACCTGTGCATAGCGCGCGGGCTGTGCATGGTGCTCGTATCCTCAACGGGTGCCCGAAGAACGCCGTGCCGCCGCGTTCTTCGATCTGGACAAGATCGATCATCGCGAAGTCGAGCACGCTCGCCTTCGGCAAGCCCTTCTTCCACGGCGGACTGCTCAATCGGCGCGCCGTCCTGCGCAGCGCCTACGCGCAGTTCGTCTTTGCGTTGGCCGGCGCCGACGCAGGACCAGATGGACCGGATGCGCGAGCTACCTGGCGTCCATGTGCGCCGGATGGGACGTGCAGCAGGTCCGCGACATCGTCGACGAGACGTTGCGCACGAGGTGATCGATCCGCTGGTCCACACCGAGGCAGTCGAGCTCATCGCGTCGCACCACGAAGCGGGACGTGCGGTGTACGTCGTGTCCGCCTCCGGCTCGGAAGTCGTCGAGGCCGATCGCCAAGATGCTCGGTGCCGACGCCGCCATCGCGACGACGATGGTCGTGCGGGACGGCCAGCTACACAGGCGAGATCGAGTTCTACGCCTACTGGGCCGGCGAAGGCAGAGGCCATCGTCCGCGTCGCGGATGAGAACGGCTACGACCTGGCCGAGCTGCTACGCCTACTCCGACTCCATCACCGACCTGCCGATGCTCGAGGCGGTCGGTCACCCGGCCGCGGTCAACCCCGACCGCGCCCTGCGCAAGGAGGCGATCCAGCGCGGTTGGCAGGTGCTGAGCTTCTCCAACGCCACCCGCTTGCGCGAGCGCATCAAGCCCGCCGCCGCCGGATCGGTGACGCTGGGCGTGGCGGGCCTGGCCGCCGCGAGGAGCCGTTTGGCTGCTGCACCGCCGCCGCGCCAAAGCAAGCTGAGCCGCACCGAGCCACCGCTCAGCTGGCAAATCGCCGATCGTTATCAATCCGCGACACGCCGCACTGGTCTTGTGTGCCAGGTCACAGTCAGGTCCAATCGTGTCACGACGGGAACGACATGGCGGTCCAGCCCCAGCGGTCCCGACGCGCGACGGACGTCCGGGTCCACCCACGCGGCGACCTAGCCACGCAGCAGGCTCGGACGGGACGGACCGGCTCAGCGCCCGGTTCGCCCGGGACCGGACGGAGCACGCCTGGTAACCCGGACGTCCGTCACCAGCTCGCTTCATCCCCGCTGTAGCGCCTGGCATATCGCCTGCGTCTCTCGCGCGCCGTCCACCACGGCCCGCGCACACGTACCGCAACCACGCGGCCATGTCGCCGGCCCGGTAGTCCTCGAGCGGGGCGTCGAGCGCCACCGCGCCCACCTCGGGCACCACCAGCGACTTCGGGTCGAGGCCCCGGGTGACGAACGTGAGCCGCACGGCGGCCCAGGCCACAATCGGCGAGCTCGGCGGGAACGGATCGCAGGGCCGAGATCTCGCCGAGCACGACGGCCGCCACGACCACCGCTGGCGCGCGGGTTGCCGCCATCACGTCACTGGAGCATGTCGAGCCGGTCCGCGCCCGCGCACCGGCCGTCCCAGTGCCGCCCTCGGCTACCAGATCGCGCGCGGCCAGAACGTGCAGTCGGGCCAGCACCTGTCGGGGCGCACGCGCCCACGCCTCGGCCAGGCCGCCGAGGTCGGCGTAGGCCCGCAAGCGCGCCACGAGCCACGTCGTCGGACGGCGCGCCGGCTACGAACATCGTCCAACGTGGCCACCGAACCTGACAGCCGTGCCGCTGCCCACGCACCACGCAGAACAGACTCCGCCGACACCTCGGTGGACCGCCGACGCAGCACCGTCAGGGCCAGAGCCTGATCCACCGCGCGCGCGCGCCGCGGCCACCTCGTCGGCGACGCCGTGCAGAGCGAGCACCGGTTCGAGCGGGTCGTCAAGAGCCACGGTTCGGAAAGGCTAGACATGCTCCATCCATGCTCAGCGCGGTACGTTGCGAGAAAGTGAATCAATCGAGCCGGAGGCATTCGCGGTGTCTGAAGAACTGTCAGAATCTGCTACACGAAGCCACGCTCGTTCCCCCTCCAGGCCGCTCGCCGCTGCGGCCGAACGTCACGGCCGAGGCTTACGACGAGGCCGACGCCGACCGCCTGGCGTTCTGGGCCAAACAGGCCGAGCGGCTGACCTGGGACCAGAAGTGGACCGACGTCTGGACTGGTGGGACCGGCCGTTCTCCAAAGTGGTTCGTCGGCGGCAGGCTGAACGCCGCCGTCAACTGCGTCGACCGCCACGTCGACGGCGGGCCACGGCGACCAGGTCGCGCTACTACTGGGAGGGCGAGCCCGGCGACACCCGCGACCATCACGTACGCCGAGCTGAAGAACCAGGTCTGCCAGGCCGCGCAACGCGCTCATCGAGCTCGGCGTCGAAGGCCGGCGACCGGGTCGCGATCTACATGCCGATGATCCCCGAGACCGTCGTCGCGATGCTGGCCTGCGCCCGGATCGGCGCGCCGCACACCGTGGTCTTCGGCGGCTTCTCCTCGACGCGCGCTGTCCGACCGCATCCTCGACTGCGACGCGCAGCGTCGTCATCACCGCCGACGGCGGCTACCGCCGCGGCGCCGCCGTCCGCGCTCAAGCCGGCCGTCGACGAGGCGCTGCGCGAAGTGCCCGGACGTGCGCAGCGTACGCTCGTGGTCCGCCGCACCGGCCAGGACGTCGACGTGGAACGACGAGGCGCGACGTGTGGTGGCACGACGCGGTCGGACCGGCAGTCGACGCGACCACACCGCCGAGGCCTTCGACGCCGAGCACCCGCTGTACGTCATGTACACCTCCGGCACGACGGGCAAGCCCAAGGGCATCCTGCACACGACCGGCGGCTACCTGACCCAGGCGTCCTACACGCACCACGCGGTCTTCGACCTCAAGCCCGACGACCGACGTCTACTGGTGCGGCGCGGACGTCGGCTGGGTGACCGGGCACAGCTACATCGTCTACGGGCCGCTCTGCCAACGCGCGACCACGTCCGTCATGTACGAGGGGACGCCCGGACACGCCCGCACAAGGGCCGCTGGTGGGAGATCATCGCAGCAGTACAGGGTCACGCATCCTCTACACCGCGCCGACCGACGATCCGCACGTTCATGAAGTGGGGCGAGGAGCATCCCGGCCAAGCACGACCTGTCCTCGCTGCGGCGTGCTCGGCTCGGTCGGTGAGCCGATCAACCCGGAGGCGTGGATCTGGTACCGCAGCATCATCGGCGGCGAGCGCTGCCCGATCGTCGACACGTGGTGGCAGACCGAGACCGGCGCGATCATGATCAGCCCGCTGCCCGGCGTCACCGCCACCAAGCCCGGCTCGGCGATGCGGCCGCTTGCCCGGCATCTCCGCCGACGTCGTCGACAACGACGGCAAGTCGGTGCCGCAACGGCGGCGGCGGCTACCTCGTGCTCACCGCAGCCGTGGCCGGCGATGCTGCGCGGCGATCTGGGGCGACGACGAGCGGCTACAAGGAGACGTACTGGTCCCGCTTCGACGAGCAGGGCTGTACTTCGCCGGGGACGGCGCGAAGAAGGACGAGCGACGGCGACCTCTGGCTGCTCGGCCGCGTCGACGACGTCATGAACGTCTCCGGCCACCGCATCTCGACCACCGAGGTCGAGTCGGCGCTGGTGTCGCACCCGACGGTCGCCGAGGCGGCCGTGGTCGGCGCCACCGACCCGACCACCGGACAGGCGCATCGTGCGCGTTCGTGATCGTGCGCGGCGGCGTACCGGCCGAGGAGGCCGAGGCGCCGAGCTCGTCGAAGGACCTGCGCGACCACGTCGCCAAGGAGATCGGTGCGATCGCCAAGCCGCGCGCAGATCATGGTCGTCGCCGGAGCTGCCGAAGACCCGCTCCGGCAAGATCATGCGCCGCCTGCTGCGCGACGTGGCCGAGAACCGCCAGGTCGGCGACGTGACGATCCCTGGCCGACTCGTCGGTCATCGGATCTGATCACGCGAGCAGCTGCCGAACGCAGCTCGCAGAGGAGTAGCCGCTATGAAGGGCCCCACCTCCCTGCCACAAGCTGCGAAGCTTTCGGCGGCGGCTCGGCCCTCTCACGCGCTCGCGGCCTGGCACGCCTCGGGTGATCAGCCTCGGGACCTACCAGCGATGTGCGACTGCCTACCTTGCGCCGACGGTACGGGCCAGCAAGCCGCGCAATCGGTTAGTGCAATGATTCGTCGGTGACGACCACACAGCCCGCTCCGGGCACGGAGCAGCCGTCGATCGGCACGCTGGCCAGCGACGCGTCGCGACACCTGTCGACGATCGTGCACGGCGAGATCGCGCGCTCGCGAAGGCGGAGATCGGAGCGTCGGTCAAAAGCGCGGGCACCAGGCGCCGGGATGTTCGTTGGCGCGCCTCATCCTGGTCGCGTACTCGCTGACGTTCGGTCTCATCGCGCTGGCCGAGGGTTTGGTCTCGCTCGGTGTGTGGCGCTGGCTGGCGTACCTGATCGTCTTCGTCCTCCTGCTGATCGTGGCCGCGGTACTGGTGCTGGTCGGACGTCGGATGGTCAAGCGCATCAAGGCTCCGGAAAAGACCATCGCTGAGGCCAAGCAGACCGCGGAGACGCTCAGACGCTCCGGCCTGCACACTCCGTAAGCCGCACGGTCTCGGCCGGCGGTCGAAAGGACGGCGATGCCCGCGCCATTGCCTCCCGCTGACGAGCGTGTGGCGCTTGCCGACGGACCGTGGCGACACCGCACGGTGCGCGCCAACGGCTTGGCGTTGCACGTCGCGGAGATGGGGAGCGGGCCGCTGGTCCTGCTCGTCCACGGGTTCCCGCAGTTCTGGTGGACCTGGCGCCGCCAGTTGGTCGACTGAGCGCGGCCGGCTTCCGGGCCGTGGCTGTCGACCTGCGGGGCTACGGCGCCAGCGACAAGCCGCCGCGCGGCTACGACCTGCCGACGCTGTCGGCCGACATCGCCGCCCTCATCACTTCCACTCGGCGAGAGCGACGCCATGCTCGTCGGCAACGACGTGGGCGGCATGATCGCGTGGTCGGTGGCCGGGTCCGCCCGAAGGAGGTGCGCACCAGCGGTGATCAGGGCACCGCACCCGCTGCGCATGCGCCGCTCGATCCTGCGCGTCGGAGCGGACAGGCCCGGGCGTCGGCGTATGCGCTCGGGCTCTTCCAGTTGCCCCGCATCCCGGAGCGACGGCTCACCGAGGACGACGCGTTCGTCCGCCACCTCTTCGACCGCTGGAGCGGGCCCGCCTGGCGAGACCGACGAGTACGAGGTCGCCGTGGCGCAGTACGCGGAGGCCATGCGGCTACACCCCACCGCCCACTGCGCGCTGGAGTTCTTCCGGTGGGTGGTGCGCTCCCTACCTCGCCCGGACGGCCGGAGAGCGGCGGCGGGCGGCGCGGCGTCCGATCACACCGCCTGTCCTGCAGATCCACGGCCGCGCGGACGCGTGCACCCTGCCGTCCACCGCGCTCGGCTCGGAAGTACCTCACCGGTGAGTACGAGTGGTGCCTGCTCGACGGGATCGGCCATTTCCCATCAGGAGGAGGCACCCGGTGAGGTGAGCAAGCACCTGGTCAGGTGGGCCGCCCTGGACTGATCGCTGACGAATGTCACCGCCCATCGACGCGCCCGCGATACTGCTGGTCGGACAGGGCTGCAACAAGACTCGACAGCATGACCATTCCCAGTTGCGTGTCCCGGCCCGGCCGGCATCCGGCTGGCCGGAGCTGGTGAAGGGACTTTTCGCGGACCGCATGGCGAGCCGGTCCAGTGCCGTGCGCGGCGTCGACATCTCCATCGCTCCGGGCGAGACCGTCGCGCTGCTCGGGCCGAACGGCGCGGGCAAGTCCACCACCGTGGACATGATGCTGGGCCTGTCCAAGCCGGACGCGGGCACCGTGCAACCTGTTCGGCGGCACGCCTGCCCCGAACCATCCAGCGAGGTCAGGTCGGCGCGATGTTGCAGACGGGCGGCGTGCTGCGCGACCTGTCCGTGCGCGAACTCGTCGCGATGATGGGCGCGCTGTTCCCGAACCGCTCCCGGTAGACGACGTCCTCGCCATGGCTGGGCTCAGGGACATCGCCGACCAACGGACGCAGAAACTGTCCGGCGGACAGTCCCAGCGGGTCCGGTTCGCAGTCGCCATGGTGTCCGATCCCGATCTTGCTGGTGCTCGACGAGCCGACCGTGGCCATGGACGTGGAGGCGCGCAACGCCTTCTGGGCGACCATGCGCACGTTCGCGTCCCAGGGCAAGACGGTGATCTTCGCGACGCACTATCTCGAGGAGAGGCCGACGCCTACGCCGACCGGATCATCCTGATGGCCCGGGGTCGGGTCGTCGCCGACGGCGCCACCACCGAGATCAAGTCCCGGGTCGGCGGGAAGACCATCCGGGTAACGCTGCCCGGCGTTTCGACCGCGGACCTCGGCGCTCCTCTCGGGCGTCGCCGCCGTCGACACTCCGCGGCGGCGCCGTCTTCCTGCACTGCAACGACTCCGACCGGGGCATCCGCGCCCTGCTCGCCGCGTACCCGGCGTCCGCGCGACATCGAGATCACCGGCGCTGGCCTCGAACAGGCCTTCCTCGCCCTCACCGGTGACGACGAGGACGAGTTGACCGTGGCCAGGGCCAGGAGTCCAGGCATGAACCCGACCTACTTCAAGTACGAGCTTGTGCGCCTGATCCGCAACAAGCGGTTCGTTCTTCTTCTCCCTCGCCTTCCCGCTGCTGCTCTTCCTGCTCATCGGCGGGTCGAACAAGAACGCCACCGTCGATCTCGGCGGCTTCAGGTGAACTTCCTGGTCTCTACTGCGTTGGCCATGGCCGGCTACGGCGCCCATGATGGCGTCGATGGCCGGCGGGGCGCGAATCGCGGCCGAGCGCAGCGTGGGCTGAGAACCGGCAGCTGCGGCTCACCCCGCTGACGCCGGCAGCAGTACTTCAGCGGGCAAGGTCATCACGGCCTACCTTGGCACGGCTGCGCTGAGCATCATCGCCCTGTACGCGGCCGGCCTGGCGCTCGGCGTGCACATCGAGTCGGTGGCGGACTGGCTGGAGATGACCGGGCTCATCCTGCTGTGCCTGGCCCCGTTCGTCGGCCTCGGCATCTTCTCGGCCATGTGCTGACCGTGGACACTGATGGGCCCGGCGCTCGGCGGATCGGTGGCGCTGCTGGCCTTCCTGGGCGGCATGTTCCTCGCCGCTGCCCACGAGCGGCACGCTGCACGACGTCGCCGAACTGCTGCCGCTCGTCACTGGCTCACCCAGGCCACCCACGTGCGGCGTCGGCGGGCCGGTCTGGGAGGCGAAGGGCTGGATCGTCGTCGCGGTGTGGACGGTCACGGGACGGTCCTGCTCGCGACCAACGCGCTACCGGCGCGACACTGCCCGGCTGTGACCTCCTCCGATTAGCCTGACCACATCATGTCCGACCCAGCCCGCGCCCAGGATCCCCACGCGAACGAGACGCTCGCGTCCGATCTGATCTCGCGATCGGCGGGCGCGCCGGCAGAGCGGGCGCACGTCCGTGGCACGACTGGGTCTTCCCGGGCCTGTGGCTGGTCTACCTCGGGCAGACGGTGCACGGCGTGTCCGTGCACTCGCGACGGCGCCAGCGGCGCTGGTCGGATATGCCATCGTCCTTGTCTTCGCCTTCTGCTACCTGCTCACGTTGAACCAGTCGTGGGACGGCTCGCGCACTCGCATCTTCTGGATCTCCTTGTCCGCGGTCGTCGCGTTGGCCCTGGTGGAACCGGTCTTCGCCCACGAAGACGCGTCCGCGATGCTGGTCTACGTTGCCGTCGTCTTCGTGGCTGCGTTCCGCAAGCAGAGTCCGTGGCTGGTCGGCGGCCTGACCATCATTGCGGTGGTCGCGCCCGGCGCTCGTCCCGTCGTGGGACGCCGGGCCGGACTGGAACATGGCGATCACGCTCCCGCTGGTAGCCGTCGCCATGTGGGCGTTCTTCTCGATCCCTGCAATCGAACGTCGAGTTGACGAGGCGCGCGCCGAGGTGGCCCGGCTGGCGGCCGAGAACGAGCGGTCCCGGATCGCGCGCGACCTGCACGACCTGCTCGGCCACTCGCTGACGACGATCACCGTCAAGGCCGAGCTGGCCAAGCATCTGTCCGAACGCGATCCGGTCCGCGCGGCCGCCGAGATCGCCGAGGTCGAGGCGTTGAGCCGGCGGACACTGAGCGAAGGTGCGTGCGGCGTGTCTCGAGCTACCGCGAGGTCACGTTGAGCGGCGAGCTGGCCACCGGACGCCAGGTGCTGCGCGCGGCCGGATTCGTCTCCGACCTGCCCGAAGGCGGTGGACGACGTCGACCCCAACTACGAGGAACTGTTCGGATGGGTGGTCCGGGAAGGCATCACCAACGTGGTGCGGCACTCGCGCGGCACTACCTGCACGATCACGGTGGGACGCAAACTGGCTGACCATCGCCGACGACGGCACCTGCGCGGAGACCGTGTCGCCGGGCTACCGGGCTGACCGGGCTGGGCAGAGCGGGTGGGCCGCGGCCGGTGGCACGGTCGTCAGCGGCTGTGCCGAGGACGCCCGGGTTGGCGGCTGCGCGTCGGCCTGCCCGCCAATGACACGGTGCCTGCCCTGCCGGATCCTGCGCGGCCCAGGCGCAAGCATGAGCGAGAAAATCCGACTGCTGCTCGCCGACGATCAGCAGCTGGTCCGGTCGGCCTTGGCCGCGCTGCTCGAGCTCGACGGGGCCTTCCGAGGTGGTCGCGCAAAGTGGGCCGCGGCGACCGAGGTCGTGGCTGCCGCGCTCGGGAGCATCAGGCCGACGTGGCGTTGCTCGACATCGAAATGCCGGGCCTCGACGGGCTGGCTGCGGCCGCCGGCGCTGGCGCAAGAGGTTCCGCAGTGCCGCGTGATCATCCTGACTACGTTCGGCCGGCCGGGCTACCTGCGCCGCGCCATGGAGTCCGGCGCACTCGGCTTCGTCGTCAAGGACGCCCCGGCCGAGCAGTTGGCCGACGCCGGTGCGTCGCGTGGCCGCCGGCGAGCGGGTCGTCGATCCGGCGCTCGCCGGCCGCCACCACTGGCCGGCGGTGCGTCGCCGCTGACCGGACGGGAACGGGACGTGTTGGTGGCCGCGCGCAGCGGCGCCACCGTCGCCGACATCGCCGGCAAGCTGTTCCTCTCCGAGGGAACGGTGCGCAACTACTCTGTCCGCCGCCATAGCCAAGACGGGCGTGTGCCAATCGCGTAGAGGCGGTCCGCGTGGCGGACGAGCGCGGCTGGCTCTGACTCCACAGCCTCCTTTTGAGCGGTACCGTCACGACATGGCCTCGTCTGGCGGAACCGGCCGAATCGGCTGGGTTGTGATAGCTGCGGTGACCGCGGCTCTCACCGTCATGATCGGACGGGCCGGCGCCGACGCTCCGAACGGCAGCGGCGGGAACGCCGCCACGTTCACCGGGTCGGCGATGATCGGCCCGCTGTTTGCCCGCGGACTCCGACGCGCACTCGTGCACGGCGAGCGTCGTCGACAGCCCGGGCCAGCAACCTGATCATGACAGCCGCGCACTGCGTGCAAGGGGCCGGCGCCGGCATGCGGTTCATCCCCAAGTATCAGCAGGCAGCGCCCCCGTACGGCGCCTGGGTCGTGCACGCGCGTGTACGTCGGATCCGCAGTGGCAGGAGAATCAGAATCCGCTGCGCGACTGGGCCTTCCTGGCCGTGACGCCACACACGTCGCAGGGAGGACGGTCAACATCCAGGACCTCACCAGTGCGTTTCGGTTGCGCTTCAGCGGCAGCAGCGGTGACAGCGTCACCGCTCTCCGGGTACTACAAAGGTGCGAACGGCCCGACCACCTGCACAGACCAGCTCTCGCAGCACAACCAGTACGCCGAGTTCAAGTGCGAGGATTCGGCGCGGGCATGTCCGGCGCGCCGCTGCTCAGCGGACCGTCCGGCTATCAGCAGATCGTCGGCGTCATCGGTGGGCTCCAGGACGGCGGCTGCACCGACGACGTCTCGTACGCCTCGCAGCTGGGGTGGGGCCGTTGTACCTGACCTACCTGCGGGCCGCGTCTGCGCGCCGTCCGACCAGGCGCCGACGCCGGGCAAGGTGCACTGCTGAGCGATCCCGACCGGCAACCAGCTGGCCGGCCACCTTCGACACGGCGGCCGAACTCTACGACTCCGTGCGGCCCGGCTTCGCCGGGCGGCGGTCGACTGGGTCACTGCCCGACAGCGCCCGGTCACGGTCCTCGACCTCGGCCGCCGGCACCGGCAAGCTCACCGCCTCGCTGGTGGCGCGCGGTCTGGACGTCGTCGCGCGTCGACCCGGCGCCGAACATGCTGGCGGTCCTCCGTCGGCCGGCTGCCCGACCGTCGACGCCCGGCATGACGCGCCGAGCGAATACCGCTCTCCGGACGCACTCCGTCGGCGCGGTAGCTGGTGGCCGCGGCCTTCCACTGGTTCGCCACCCGGCCGGCCGCAGAACAGGAGATCGCGCGGGTGCTGCGGCCCGGTGGCCGGCTCTGGCTTGCTCGGGAACCGGCGCAACCCCGATCCGTGGGTGGCGCAGGTGCTTCGACGACGCGCTGCACTCCTGCGGCGTCCAGGCTGAGGAGTACAGCCGCGAAGGGTGTCCCGGATGTGCGCTGGTTCGGTCCGGCCCGGAGCGGGCCGGGTTCGCGCACACCCAGACCCTGCGCGCGACCAGATCGCCGACCTCCTGGCCTCACGGTCCTACGTCATCGCCCTGCCGCCGGCCGAGCGTGCGGCGCTGCTCGTCCGGGTGCGCAGCGAGGTCGCCCGGCATGTCGACCCGGCCGCACCGGCGGTGGACGTTCCGGCACAGCGCGCAGGCGCTCCGCGCGGATCAGCGGTTGCGTTCGAACACCAGCCGCAGTCCGATCAACGTCAGCTCGGGCTCGTAGCGGCTCACCGTGGCGCAGTACGGGATGGCCAACGGCGCTAGCCCGCCGGTGGCGATGACCGCGACCGATTCCGGATCCTCCGGCACGAGCGCTGCCCACAGCCGGGTCACCAGGCCGTCCACCTGGCCGGCGACGCCGTAAATGATCCCGGACTGTAGGAGCCTCGACAGGTGTTCTTGCCGATCGGCGAGCGCGGCGCGATCAGCTCCACCTTGCGCAGGGCCGCGGCCCGGCTGGCGAGTGCGTCGACGGAGATCTCGATGCCAGGCGCCAGCGCACCGCCGACGAACGCGCCGTCGGCGCTGATGACGTCCGAAGTTGGTCGAGGTGCCGAGAGTCGACGACGATCGACCGGCCGATGATCAGCAAGTGGGCCGCCAGCGGCGTTGCAGATTCCGGTCAGGTGCCCACCTCCTTCGGGTTGTCCATGCGGATGCCGACGCCGCGCCTGCGACGCCGGACTCCACGAGCACGGTCGGCACTGCGGGTAGTGCCGGCGGAGCATGTCGCGCAGCTCCCGTAACGCAGCCGGCACTGTGAACAGCGCGCGATGCCGTCGACCTCCAGATCGCCAAGCAGTCCGCGGTAGGTGAGCGCGAGCTCGTCCGCGGTGTTACGACCGTCGGTCTTGATGCGCCACGAATGCTCCAGCCGGTCGCCGTCGAACACGCCGAAGACCGTGTTGGTATTGCCGATGTCGATCGTGAGCAGCATCAGCGCACGTCCGTTCCCTCCATCACTAGGGTCCAGCCCGATGTCCAGCACGGGCGCCGAGTGGGTCAACGCCCCCACCGCGAGATAGTCCACAAGCAATACGTAACTGAACGAAGTACATC
>ERZ1370068.365-contig-1033_pt1 | contig 39754 bp, 43 predicted proteins | sample MGYA00561227_ERZ1370068 | MGnify/ENA primary metagenome ERZ1370068 (study PRJEB38410, sample SAMEA6850437) | metagenome | study: Metagenomic assessment of the ecological functions of the soil: analysis of the soil microbiota associated with the... | reverse complement strand
GCCATTGCTCCGGTAGCCGAGGCGGCGCGCGACGGCGGAAGCACCGGTTGGGCCGCTGTAGTTCAGCGTCCGTCGCGACCGGCGACGCGGCAACGCTGGCCTCTGATTGAGGCCGCTGGCGCTGGTTTTTGATCAACCGAATCACGCGTTCCGGGGAGGATTATCCGCGACGGTTCCGCCCTGCGAGCGCGTGGCGATCTCTCTTTCGCCATGGATATTTGGTCGATATCCGCCTGAGTTTCCGGCGGCTAACCATCGCCTGAGAGCGAGCTCGTCGGCGTGAACGCGCAGGCCATCGCGGGCGCCCGGAGATCGTGCGATCGCGACCAGAGACTCACCGCAGGAAGACGCCTGCAGTAACGGGCCAGGTTCTCCAGCAGAGTGGAAGCGATCCTCAAAGGTAGATGATCCACCATCGGCGGTTGTCATGGCATCCTGGACATAGATCCTGGCGGTGAAGAGGTGGGCAACGACGGTGAAGCTCCGGCGATCCGGATCCTCGAAAGGATTCGAAGAGCGGATCTCTCCGCGGTCAGCTGTACCTGGACTTCTGGTCGGCTGACGCTTCTCCAAAGCAGGAGTATTCGCGAAAGGCGTTGCCGGACGAGCCCTTTCGAGCTCGGCGTTCGGCGCTGCGCGGCAATGCGGACCGTCGAGGAGAATCGCCGCGCTCCAGTGCAATCGTAGCCTTCGCAGGAGCCGGCGTCCGATTCGCGCTGCGGTCGCCCGCCCAGACGGGTGGATGCGGCGTCCACGAAGCCGGATATCTGTAGCCGCCACGAGAGATCCTCATGGCTTGCCGCGAACTTCGCGCGGTATTCGGTCTTCAAAAACCCGCGAGACGATCCCGGGTCGCTCCATGGTGAGGTCGGGGTGATGCGGAGGTGATCTGTCCCCTGCCCGCGCCCTCGCCCTCGCGGTAGAGTCAGGGGAGTCGCGAGACAAGCCGCGTTGATGGATTCCTTCCGAAAGAGAAGGCTTTGCTCGGCGACAAAGCCTCACCGCCCTCCTGCCGGAGAGGGGTTGCCTTAATCATCATCATTGACTATCGACTTTTTAGCCCAAGTCTTCTTGCTTTCCGCGCTTCAGTAGGACAACGCTATCCTTCCCGTCTTCGCGACGGTCGATCCGGTGCCCGCCGACGAGCCTGATCGCTTCTCACCTGCAGGCAGCGCCTGCTGAGCTTCGAACCTCGACGGCCTTTTCGACCTTTGCCGACTGCTGATGGCGAATGTAGCGGTCGCCGCTCGCTCAGTCCTGCTTCTGCCGGACGATCAGCTCGGCCTCCTTGCGGGCCGCGCCGCGATGTCCTCGGAGGCTTTCTGGAGCGGACAGCGTCGCAGCACTGCTCCGGCTGGCGTGGTCCATGCTCGGCCCCGAGGATCGCAGGCGGTTTCGAGCCCGACCGGGCTCGGGTCAGAGTCCTCCAGCCTCGGCGACGAGCGCGAGAAACGCCTGACCTCGGCGATCGGAGCCCTCCACTGGTGCTGGGGCTGAGCGGTTGTGATCTCGGCGAGCGACCCGGCCATGTTGCCTTCAGAAGAAGCCTGCTGGCGGCTACGAGCAGCTGCGCCAGCAAAGGTCTGATGAAGATGACTGAGGATGACGGAGGGATCGGCGAGAAAGTCGATTCTGCAAAGCGCAGTGGTGATCTTTCGGGCACGGCATCGGCATCGTCGTGCGTGAGACCGTACCGATCGCTGCGGGTCCGGGTTCAACGAAGATCAGGCGTCAGCATGATCACGGTCACTGGATGATCGAGAGATGGCAGAGCATCGTCGATAGGCCGCGTATCAGCCGCTCACACCAACTTCCTCGGTCCGGAAGAGCGTCCACGCGGACTTCCTGTCGCGCCTTCCTCGACGGCGATCTCGAAGTCGCAATGCGCCCATGGAGAGCTTCGCATGGCTTTCGAAGGTACTGGAGAGAGCCATCGTGATCCCGCGGCGCAGGCGCCGTGGAAGGGTCGGCCCTCAGATCCTCGGCGGCAGCGGGACCGTCATCACGCCGCACCAGTGCGGCAGTTTGAGCGCTCGCCAGTGAGCGCCGGATGTCGTCCGGAGAAACGCCGATTTTCGTGGTTTCCTCGTCGATGCCAACTGATAACGGAATGTCCGCTCGCCGCGAGCAGCTCTTCCAGTCACCGCCAGCCGCCTGCGGTCCAGCTGACTACCGAAAACCATTGCAGCGCGGCTTATTCTGTTCGAAACCAGCGGATCATCAGCCGCTACTCCAGTTCGGGAACTGGCTGAGCGCCTCTGATTTTCGCAACACCTTCATGATCGCAGCCCGCCAGAGGTCGTCGGCTTCGCCGCAGCGCTGACTGGGTCCTCGGAGATGGTCTGGCGACGGCAACCGTGCGGGACACCCGACGAAGCCATGCGGCCGCGCGCCGGCGGTCGCGCGATCCGCCGAGCGACTTGTCGCGCCGTTGCGCTGATCCCGCCGGATTTTGCAGTGTCATCCCGGCGACATCGCCGCCTGTCGCGTCGTGGAGCCGATGGCCAGGCTGGCCGGCCTCTTGCTCGCTTGCGCGCCGGACGTGGCGTGACTGAGAACGCGGGGAACGATCGGCCCGGCGCACGGCTCGGAGAGCAGCGGTGTTGATGGCGCGTCGCCCATCTTGAAAATCCCGTTGACTCTGGTTATAAGAGGCCGTCCGAGAGAACTTTGACGACCGCCAGATTCCGGCCCTCGGAAAGCGCCCGAGCTGGCAGCAACGCGCGATATCATATCGCCGTTAACTTGCTCCTGGCTGGCTTGGCTCAGGCCCTGGTCGCCAACCTTCTTCCGTTTCGACGGCGCCTGCGCCTGTCGCGTCCACGATTGTTCAGCCGCCCCGGTCGACTGAGGTAAAAACGACGGCGAAACGGGAATGAGAATCGGAAACTGGTAGCGTCACATGCCCTCTGATCGGTTTCCGCCGATTCGTCCCCAGGGGTTCTGATGGTCAATAGAGGATGCGCTGGTAGCTGTCGCAGAGGACCGTTGATCCTCGTTACCATCTTCGAGCAGCCACCGGCGGACGAACTGACGCGTAAGAGTTTGCTATGGACGCTGATATTCGTGGACGACGGCGAGTCGCCTTTCTTCCACAAAGTATTCAGGGAACTCAATGCGCTCGCGGGGCGATGTTCGCCTGGCACCCGGATCTCCGCCGCGCCGCTTCCATCTCCTGTTGATCCCGGCGCCAATCGCGCGCCAGTCCTATCTTCTTCGTGTTCCTCGGTCTCCGCAGCGCCTCCTCGCGCTTCTTCAGTCCGCCCTGAGCCGAGGCCTTCCCAGCGACAGACCTTGGTCCTGGCTGCAGACCTGCTCGTCGACGCCGTCCATCCTGTTCGACGGCGCTGTAATTCGCGGCTGACTGAACGTTGCGCTGGGCCTGCATTTCTTCTGCTTCTCCAGTCCTGAGCTGCCGAGGCGCGGCAGCCTGCTCACCTCGATCAACCGCTGCCGAGCTTTAATCACGCCGAGCTTTTGCGGAACGCGTCCACCTGCGGAGTCTGCCGGACGGTGTCGCGCTGCTCTGCGACTGAACTGAACTGAGGTGCTCCTGGAGGCAGGAGCCTCGTCCAGGAGGCCGCTCATCTCAGCAGCCCCTCCCGGCCCAGAAGCCCGATTAGTTGAAATAACTCCTGGTTGTTGCCAGCCTCTTCTCTGAAGATGGCCCGCAAAGGCCGGGCCCTACCCTCAATCGTCTTCGCCCCTTGACTTTCGCCTGTGGGTCCACTGGATTCGAACCGAGGTCTGACTGGTTATGGTTGCGTGCCTGGACCATTGAGTTTCATGACCCTGCACCCACTGAGGTGAACATGACCGACTGGGCGGCTTCAACGCGACGATCGGCGGAGTGCCCCCTCCCCACAGGATTAATGAACGGGGCCTGATCGAGCGCCTCCGCCGAAGTCGCATGGATTAGTGGCCCGTCCGTCTGACCTCGCCTCAAAGACGGCTTTTCCAGAAAAAGGCTGAGTTTGCACTCGAGGGGTGGCGGAGCCTGAAGCGGCCTGACTCGATCTGCGATCTCTGCGGCCGCGTTGAAGAGCGCTGAATTTCTTCCAGGTGCCGGAGCCGTCGCCGACCGAACCGCATCTTGAGTACCCAGCGGCCGTGGGCGTCAGACTTTCAGACCGGCGGTCCCATCCTTGGAGGCTGGCACCGATCGACTGATGGGGAGGATAACCCCGGGTCCGGCGAAGTCCTCTGTGCGACCCCTTCCTCCCCGATCGAGTCTCGAAAGAGATTCGGCCCCGCGATCTTCTGCGATCTTTCGGACCTTGGAGAACGGTGTCCACTCCGCTTAAGGATCTTCCGGCGCGTTGGGCTCGCGGTCGAGTCTGACGAGCATTAGTGTGTCGCTGCTTGGACTGTCCCACCATGTGGACCGATGCAGATCGCGAACCATGATCGCGGCGGTGACTCGCTCTGGCGGATCCACCACGTCGCGTAGGTCGAGGAATCCTGTAAAACCAGCAGTGTGCTCGAACTTCTCCGACCGCCTTCATCAGGCCGATGCTGCACTCCTGGACGAGATCTGAGGAACCGGAGGCCGCGGTTGGTGTACTTCTTTGGACGATGGAGACGACAGAGGCGCAGGTTGGCGACGATCAGCTCGTGCTCGGCCCGGTCGGCTTCCTCTTCGCCTCTGCGGCACCATCCGGGAGCTGCCCTCTTGACGATCCTTCGTGCGAGACGCCGGCACCGCCTCGAGCTCCTTCTAACGTCTTGCCTGCGGCATCGGCGATCCGGCGCTTGTAGAAGTCGATCCGGCTCGGGTTCTTCTCTTTCTTCGGGAAGTGCTCGTGTCCTGGCGGATCGTGGACTCCCGGGACCGACATCTGCCGGTCGAGGTCGCTTCAAGATCCCGATGGCGCGGTTCAGGACCCCGGGCGTGAAAGTCCGCCGCGCGGATCCAGCTCGGCCATCGCGGCGATCTTCTTGTCGATCGACGCCTCGATGCGGGTCGAGCCCCTTGGTCCCGCGCTTGATTCGTGCGGGACTGCGAACTTCATCCGCTGGATGTCCTCGTCCAGCCCGCCGATCTTCTTGAAGGACGCGTGAGGATCCCCTCGATCCGCTGCGCGGCGCGGTCGTCGACTTCCGCCTCTTCCTCGTCCTCCTCGTCGGGGACGTTGATGAGGCTCGTTGACCGATCCGGAAGTCGCGGCTTCGGCGCTCTCGAGGAGCTTCGCGCAGCTCTTCGAGGACGACGGGGCTGTTGGCGAGAGCCTGAGCAGATCTCGGCCTCGCCTCTGCCTTCGATCCCTCTTGGCGATGCGTGACCTCGCCCTCGGCGGTCGAGCAAGCTTGACCAGTGCCCATCTCGCGCAGGTGCACATGCGCACCGGGCCGCGGTCTTTTCGACGGCCTTCGCGGGCCTCCTCAGCGGTCTCGGCGTCGAGCGCCACCGCGCTTCCTCGCCGCCCGGTCCGGATCGGTGACGATCTCGATGCCGAGGTCGAAGCCGGGTGTAGACCTCCGAGATCCCGTGTCGGCGCGGCCGCCTCGTCGGAGAGGACCGTCTGGATCTCTGGTAGGAGATAGCCCTTATCCTTCCCGCGCTTAGCGAGGCGTGACCCGGATACTTTTCCTCAATCAGCAGAGCTTTTCCTTCCGCGACGGCTTCAACCGCTGAATCCGCCTCCCGATTTCATGCTTCGCGGAAAGCCTTCTCGACTTCTTCGCGGGGCGATTTTCCGATTCGGCTCTGATTTCGTCCCGCAGGGAATCGCCCCGCCGCTTCAAATACGCTTCCTCCAGGGGCATGAAGTACCGGCGGCCCTGGGTTGGAGACGGTTCCGGCCCCTCCTCGGCCGCGGCTCGAGCGAGAACGCTGATGTCGCTATCTTCCCTAAAGGTGAGCGATTTGGCGCTGAAAATCAATAGTTTGAAGGCGGTCCCGGCCTGCGGCGGCCCCGAGATCTTCCGGACCGTCCGTGGGTCAGCCAATCGTCTTCAGAGTCCTGAATCAGTGGGATAGCTCTTCGCCCGCACCAGCAGGAGAGAAGGGCGTACTGCATGCGGAATCCCGCCGTCCGATAACACCGGAGGCGGCGCCGACGTTCTCGAGGGCATGCGGGCGGGCCCCGAACTTCAGGTTCCCACTGGTTTGATCTTGTCCCAGAGCACCCAGCGGCACCTCGAGTGCTTCGCGATCCGGCGGCACTCCTCGTGGCGGAGGATCGTGTCGGGCTGTTCCCGATCAGGCCGTGACCGACGAGATCCGCGCCTTTCGCCCGAGTCCAGGCCTGCCTCGAGAGGTTGGCGTCCTCCAGCAGCCAGGTCAGGTAGTCCGGCGCCTCCTCGATCCGGGCAGCCGGGATCTCCGCCCCTCGCTGCCGCAGGACGTCGTGCGGGTCGAGGCCCGACGGAGCCGGACGATCCTGGCGGCCAGCCCTGTGCCAGCAGCCGCTCGAGGGCCTCCCGCGTGGCCGCGCGCGCGGCCCGCGGAGTCCCCGTCGTAGCAGACGATGACCTTCGGAGCCGGCGGCGCTTCAACTTCATGGCCTGCTCCGGGGTCAGGCGGTAGCTCCATCGAGAGCGACCGGGTCCTCGTCGATTCCCGGCAGGTCGCGAGCGCGAGGTGGTCGAAATAGCCCCCTCGACGAGGACGACCCGTTCCTGCTGGCGATCGCGTCGCGGCCAGTCGGAGAACCCGCAGAGAAGGCGCTTCTTCGGAAGACGTGGCTCTGGCGAGCTGAGGCCTACCGGCCTCGGCGTCTTCGGCGAGCGCTCGGCCGCCGAACCTGACGGATCGCCCGCGCGCCTCGTCGCGCACGACGAAGATCAGCCGGTCGCGGAACCGGTCGTGGTGAACCGGCCTTTTTCCCTCCGGCCGCGGGGTCGGTGAGCCTCCGCTTCCAGGAGAAGGCTCTCGGTGTGGGCGGGGAGCCGCGCGTGCGACAGCGAGTCCCCAGGAGTCCGGCGCTGGTAAGTCCGAGGCCGAGGGCATGACGATCTCCGGCGCGACGCCGCGCTCCTGGCGGTGCCGCGGCCGCCTTGTTGCCGGGTTTCGCGAGTCTCGGCCATGAAAGAAACGGTGCGCCGCCGAGACCGATTCTGAGGATCTTCTCCTGCGGTCTTCCGATCGGTCGAGCGGAAGGCGCCGCGGATCGTGACCCGAAACGGGGACGCCAGCGACTCGGACGGCTTCCGGGAAACCCAGGCGGTCCATCTGCCGGACGAAGCTGGATGCGACGCCGCCGCCCGCCCCCGGTGCCAGAAGCAGAGGAATACAGGCCCTTCTCCGGTCCGCCGCGAGAGCTGAAGGAGTCCCTCGCTTGTGCAAACGGGCAGAGTCCCTTCCACGAGCGCCCGGCCTTCTTCAGCCGAGTGTGCTCTCGCCGGACGATCTGACGATCGTCCGGCCGGCGCTCTCGCAGCTCCGCAGAGGACCGCGAATCCGCAATGTCGAGATCAGACATAAAGCGACGGGAAGGTCCTCTCGTGTCAGCCGCAGGATCATGTCAGCGCCAAGCTGCCGCCCCTCGCGTTCCGGGGCGGCGCGGAGCGACGAAACGGCGGGTGCGCGCGGAAGTGATCGCGTACCGCGTCGCGCAGACGCCCGGTGCCGTGGACCGTGCACGACCCGGATGATACCGACTCCTCTCCGGTGAGCGCCGCGTCTGCAGGGACTTCTCGATTTCGGGAAGCGCGTCCTCGATCCGCTAAAGGCCGATGACGTCGACTTCCCCGAGCGACCGGCGAGGCCGGCTCGGGCTTCGGCGCGGCCTCCCTTCGACGTGGGCTTTGCGGGGCGGCATCCGCCCGCCGCCGGCTCGAGCCGGGTCCGCGCGAAGCGCATCCCTCTTCCCGGAAACGCTCGAGCCAGACCGATTCGGGCGTCGAGCGACAGGACGGTTCCGACGAGCTTCGATCCGTGGACCCGCGCCCTGCCTCCGATGGCGAGCTCGCTCGTCCTCGCGAAGACCTCCTGCCGGGCATCCTCGAGGACCGGGCGCGGCGGATGCCGCCCGTGCGCCTTCTCGACGATGCTCGCCGCGGAGGCCTCCGCGCGCCGGGCCGCGTTCTGCCGGATCGTCTCGATCTCCCGCTCCGACCCTCTTCTCGAGATCCGCCCGCGCCCTTCGAACGCCGCCAGGCCTTCCTCCAGCATCTTCGAGCGATCCGCCGCCTGGCGGTCCCGCTCCGCGCGAGCTTGGCCGTTCGCGCCGCGCGGCATCGCGCTCGCGCTCGAGTCCTCTCGGCGCGGCGAAGCCTTTTCCAGCGCCGCCTCGCCTCTGACCTGCTCCTCGCGCCGCCTCCACGCTTCGGCCGAGAATCTCGCGGGCGCGGGCAGGCCCGTCGGGCAGTCCTGCTCCCGCGCGACCGAAAGCGCGCGGCTCCTTCCGGAGAGTCCCGGTGGATCCGGTAGTTCGGGCGGCCCGTCTCTTCGTCGAACTCCATCGCCGCGGAGATGGAATCGGACGCGACGCCGCGAAATTCTTCACGAGCCGAGAAGTGGTCAAAGCGACCGCGCGGCCGCCGCGAGAGGTATTCTCGAGAAACGCCATCGCGAGCGCGCTCCCTTCCTCGGGATCCGTCGCCGCGCCGATCTCGTCGATCAGGACTGAGCATGCCGGGTCCGCCGCTTCCAGGACCGACGCGCGTCTCCATCGAGGAGAAGAAGGTGGACCGCGCCCGCGAGGATCTCCTGCGCGTCTCCGATTTCCGCCCGCACCGAGCGAAGACCGGCAGGCGCGTTCCGGGCCCGCAGGAAGGGGAAGTCCCGCTCTGCGCCATCAGCGCAGAGAGAGCCCGCCGTCTTCAGAACGACCGTCTTGCCGCCGGCGTTGGGCCCGGAGATCCGAGGAGCCTCTTGTCGGGCGTCAGCGACAGGTCCGAGGGACGATCGGTCTCTCGCGCCGCGCTTCCCGAGAGCGCGTGGTTGCGCAGGCGCGAAAGCCGCGGATCGAGAAGTGGATGCGCGCGCCTGCAACAGTGTCCAGCCGCCGTCACCGGGAAATCTCGACCACCCGGCCTCCGCAGGCCTCGCCGAACTCGACCCTGGCTTCCAGGGCGTCGAGCTCGCCGACTCTGCGCGACCGCGGCTTCGAGATCGTCGGATCGCCGCAGGACTTCTCTTCCGAAGCCGGCGAGCAGGCACTCGACCTCGCGCCGCCCTGCCCGGCAGGGAGCGCGATCTCGTTGTTCGCCTCGATCACCTCCATCGGCTCCACGAATACCGTCTGGCCCGACCCGGACCGGTCAGTGCACGATCCCGGGCACGCGGGAGCGCGAGGTCGCCACGACCGGCAGGCAGTAGCGGTCGTTCCGCTGGACGACGACCGCGTCGCCGACGAAATCGCGCCTTCCTCGAGGAGCTTGCCCAGCCGGCGCGAGATCTCGCCTCTCCCCTTCGAAGGGACGTGCGAAGCTCGCGCAGCGCCGGCGAGGCGTCGTCCCGCACCGAGCCGTCCGCGTCGAAGAGCCGGCGCGCCCGGCCCAGCAGCTCGACGAACCCCGGCATCTCCTCGCGCCGCCTCGAAAGCAGCGGGCGACTCGGCTTTCGCGAGCGCCCGGCGGACCGCTTCGGCCGCCCGCGCCGCGGCGAGATCGGCCGAGTCTTCCGGCGCCGCCGCGCCCCGGAGGCCTGGAGCGATTCGAGGATCGGCGCGATCTCCTCGACGCCGGCGAGCGGCGGCGGCCGTGCCGGATCCGAACTCGATCGCCTCTGGCCGTTTCGCCAGGCGTTCAACGACCGAATCCTCGTCGAAGGCGGGGTTGAGCTGGAAAATCGCGCGGCGGCCGGAGGAGTGCGCGCGAGGGAGGATGGCTAACCGGAGGACGAGGGAAGCTCGAGAATCGGCGTCCCCCGTCCTCCGGGATTTCGTCTTCTAGGGCGTGGCTCGCTTTCTTCCGAGAGCTTGCGAAGCATCTTCTTGCGTGCCTGGATCATCTGGTGGCTTGCGCTTCGCGCTCGGCTTCTCGTAATGCTGGCGCTTCTTCAGTTCCGGACAGGGATTCGGATTTCTCGCATCTTTCTTTTGAAACGCCGCATGGCGTTTTCCGAAGGACTCATCTTCTTTCACATGGACCAAAGGCAACGAACACTCACCCCCTTCACCCCGGGCTCAAACGGACCGCGTATCTTATCAGGCCCTCGTCCGGACAGGCCGGTTGCCCGGACCAACTTGCTCCATTCCAGCCACTTAGAGCCCGGCGGCGGCGGCAGCGGGCCTTATAATGGCGCCCGTGCCTCGATCCCGAGGAACGGCGCCGGTTGATCGAGTCGGAAATCGAACGGCGCCTCGCGGAGCGCTTCGCGGCCCTGCGCGAGGAATTGACCGCCTGCGGCGGGAGTCCGACGGACGCTGGAGCGGGTTCGCGCCGAGGTTCGAGCAGAAGATCACAGGGATCGTCCCCACCGAGCTCCTGGTCGAGGAAGGACAGATCTCGCGCGGGGACGCCGGCCGGCTCGATCGAAGCGGCGCGCGACCTCGACTCGGCGTCCAACCAGGTCCAGATCCTCCAGCGGCTTCTCGACCGGTGCCGGGGATTCTCCTCGCGCGCCGCGGTGCTCGTGCTGCGCGACGGCGCCGGCGTGTGGCGGGCGATCGGCCTTCCGGGAGGCCCCGCGGCGGAGGAATCTCCGTTCGCCGCGTCGTCCTCTCCCGGAATACCGAGGCGCTCTCGCGTGGCGCGCGGCTCTCCCGCCGGCTCGGTTCCGGCAACGACGTCTCCGCAGCAGCTCTCCCGCGGACGACGCGGCCGCGGCGGTGCTCGTCCCGATCGCGATCGCGGACAAGATCTCCGGCGCTCTCTACGCCGACGCCGCCCCGCAGCACGAGGACCGATTCGATCCCGACTCGATCGCTGCTGCTCGCGTTCCTCGCGGACTGCTGATCGAGCGCGCCGCCGCGCGCAAGCTCCGTCCCGCTCCGACTCTGCGGGACCTGGAGCATCTTTCCGCGAGTCCCGACGGGGAAGAGGCGGGGGCGCGATGATTACCAGACGGCAGGTCGCGAGCCTCTGAAGGAGCTCGCCCGGCGCGGAGCCGCCGGCGCCCGAGCGGACGGGCCTTCGGCCGCCGAGCCCGCGACAGTCGCATCGCGCCCGAGACGCCCCGCCGGCTCGCCGGACCGCTCAGCGCCTCCCGACGACGAGGAGAGCCGCGCGGAAGCGAAGAGGCTCGCCGGAGCTGCTGGTGTCGGAGATCAAGCTGTACAACGAGCGCGCGGTCGAAGAGGGCGCGCGGAAGGCAACCTCTACAAAGAGGCTCAAGCAGGATCGACCTGACGCGGCAGATCTACGAGCAGCGGATTCCGGCGGCCGTGCGGGAAGGCAACGACTACCTGCGCGAAGAGCTCGTCCGCATCCTCGCCGGCGGCCGTCCCGAAGCCCTCGGAATCTAGGGAATCGGGTCATCGGCTGAACCGATGAACAGATGACTCGATCCTCGATTGCCGCCGCGGTCTTTCTCCTGGGAAGTCCGCTTTTCCGGCGATCTCCCGTCCACGGAATCCCCGGACTTCGACGCGGCGTTCGCGCGCGCGGCGGATCTTCTCGAGGCGGGCAATCGCAGCGATCGGGGAGCAGGCCCTGGAGTCGATCCGCGCGGAAAACCGGAGGAGTGCGCGCCTGGGAAGCCCGCATCGCGTTCCGCTGGCCTCCCGATGACCTGCGCCGGAAGGACTTTCCGCGGCGGTGCGGCGGCTTCGCCTTGCGCCGGCGGGCGCGATCGGGCTCGAGCCCTACCGGCGCGCCATGCTCGCGCGGGCTCGCGGCGGCGGGCCTCCACGCCGAGGCCGCGCGCGAGGCCCGAACGGCCTTCGAGACGGAGGAACCGTTCGCGGGCCGCGTCGCCGCCGGCCGGCTTCTCGCCTCCGCAGCTGGAGAAGAGCGGCGATCCCCGCGGCGTGCCGCGGCCGCGCTGGAGGCGGCGTCCGCAGTCGGCCTCGCGGGCCGAGACCGCCGGGATCGCCGCGGACCGATCCGGCTGGCGCTCGCCTCCGGCGACCAGGCGGCGGTGCGCGCGCGGCGCGGCAGATTCTTCTCTCGGGATCTTCGATCGAGCCTCTCCTGGGCGCCGCGCGGGCGGCGGTCGTCAGGGAGGAAGCCCGGCTCGATCCGGCGGAACGCGGAAAGGCGGGCGCGGCGCTGATCGCCGCGGGGCGACATCGAGCGCGGAGTCCGGATGTTGAAGAAGGATGCGCCGGCGAACTGGCCCGCGGAGCAGAGGCCGCCTGGCAGCTCGCGCTCGCCCGGGGCGAGTCGCGGCAGGGCACGAGCCGGCGGCGGAGAAGGCCGCGGCGCCGTGCCGCGACGGGTCGGTCGGCGGATTTCCGAGGCTCGCCTTTTCCCGGCCGACCTGAAGATCGATCGGGCGCGGGGAAGAAACCGAAGCTTCCGCCCGACGATCCTGCCGCGGTCGCCGCGGGCAGAGCTACCGCGCGCTGACCGCGCCGCAGGCCCCGCAGTCGGTGCGCCCTCGCCGCCTTCGCGCGCCTGGTGCGGCTGGAATGCGACGCGGACCGGTTCGACGTGAGGCCCCTCGAGATCGCGCGGACGATCACGAAGGAAAACCCCGGATCCACCGGCGGCTTCGAGCCGCTCTGGAAGCTCGCCTGGGAGCAATACCGCGGCGGGGACTTCGCCGGGGCGCGGGCGCGCATCGAAACGCCTCGCGGAGATCTACGACGACGCGGGCCGTTCCCGCCGGCTCTCGCACTGGCGCGGCCGGTGCCTGGAGCGGGAGGGCAAGAGCGAAGAGGCGGCGGAGCTGTTCCGGGCGCTCGCCGCGGCGGACCCGGCCGACCTCTACGCGCTCTACGCGCGGCGCGTCGCCGGCCGGAGTTCGGGCCGGTGGCGCCGGAGCGGATCTCGGATCCTCGGCGGCGACGGCGACCTTCCGGCGCACCGACGAGCTGCTGCGGCTGCGGCTCTTCGAGGAGGCCGCGGCCGACGCGCGGTCGCTGCCGGTCTCGCGCGGGCGGGACCTGCGGCTGGCCGAGGCGGAGTTCGCGCTGGGGCGCTTTCCCGCCGCGGCCGAGGCCGCCCGCCGCGCGTTTCCCGACCTGGGGACGCCGGCGGAGGCGCGCGCGTGCCGGACGGCTGGCGGCGGCTCTACTACCCGATCGAGGAGAAAGTGATTCCTCGCCGAGCGGGCGCGCGAATTCGGCGTGGACGCCGCGGTCCTGCGCGGTCTCGTTCGCCAGGAGAGCGTCTTCGAGCCGCGCGCCAGGTCGCGGGCGGGCGCGATGGGGCTGACGCAGTTGATGCCGGCGACGGCGAAGAGCCTTTTCCCGCTCGGTCCTGCGCGCGCGCTATCGCTCGGCGCTTCTCTACGACCCGGGCGTCAACGCCCGGCTGGGGTCGGCGTACTTCAAGAGCCTTCCTCGACCGCTTTTCCGGAAGCACCGTCTACGCGCTGGCGGCCTACAACGGAGGCCCGACGCGGATGGCCCGGTGCTGCGCGAAAACTCCGGCCGCGAGGAGGACGAGGTCTTCTCGAATCCCACCCGGCCTTCGAAACGAGGGGACTACGTCCGCCGGGTGATGCTCTACGCGCGAGTCCTACCGCGCGCTCTACAAGTGACAAGCGTGGCGCATGCGAAAGCATGCGCAACACGCTTGTCATCCTGAGCAAAGCGAAGCGAGCGAAGGATCTTGGTGAACAAGCCGCGAAAAGAGTCTTCACGCGGCTCAGTCGAGTAGATCCTTCGCTGGCTCCGCCTCCGCTCAGGATGACAGCGCAGGGATGACGAGGCAGCGGCGCCGTTGCGATCACCGCGGTAAGAGTTTCCACGCGGCCTGTCGAGTAGGTCCTTCGCCGGCTTCGCCTCGCTCAGGATGACAACCACGGGATGACGAGGCAGGCGCCGCTGCGATCGCTCGGGAGCGTTTCGAAGACGCATTAGTCTTCCGCCATGAGCTCCCACGTCGAATTCCAGGTTCGGACGAAGAAGAAGATCGAGCGGGCATGACATCACCGAGGAAGTCACGAAGGCCGCCGCGAAGCTGAAGGCGGAAACCGGCGCGCTGCTCGTCTCCGTCCCGCACACGACCGCGGCGGTCACCGTCGGGGAGAACTGGGATGAAGACGTGACGCTCGACATCGAGAGGGCTCTCGCCGAGTGGGTGCCCGACGTGAAGTTCGATCACGGCGAGGGCAACTCGCCGGCGCACTTCCTCTCCGAGGCGATCGGAGTTTCCTCGTCTCGTTCCCCCTCGAGCGGAAAGCCGGTGCTCGGGCGGTGGCAGGGAATCTTCCTGATCGAGCTCGACGGACCCTCGCGAGCGGACCGTCCGCGTCGGGGCTATCGGCGCAGTCGCTCGCGACGGCGCGAGAGAGTCTGAGGACCGGAGCAGGATCCCGGTCTCCGAATAAGCTCCCGCTCCTCCCGGCTCGTGTGAGCGTCCCACCTGCGGGCCAGGTTGCCGCGCGAGCGCGCGGGCGCCGTCGAGATCGCCTCGCTCGGAAAGAACCCGCGCGATCATCGCCGAGAGCTCGCGAACCTGACGTGCTCGGTTCGCAGCTCTCGGAAGAGCCGCTCGCGATCGCTTTCGCCTCGCCGGGCACGAGCTTGCGCCCCGCGGGCGCCTCGAAGACCCGCGCTTCCTCCCACGCCGTGTGCCGGCGAAGCTCCCCGTCGAAGTCCTCGATCGCCCGGCGCGCGGCCGGCGCCTCGCCGGAAACCACCGCGGCGAGGAATCTTCCCGAAGAGCTCATCGAGCTCCCGGTGCTCCTCCTCGCGGAGTCCGCCGGCGATTGGTCCATGGCGTTTGGCCGATCTTTCACGCGCGGCCGCGAGAGAATGCGCCGCATGCTTCGATTGCGCCGGGCGCTCTCGCCGCCCTGGTCCTCTCCGGCCTCTGCGTCGCCTGCCGCCGGGAGGAGACGGACCCCGTCCGCGAGACCTCTCGACCGGATCGTCAAGGCCGCCAACAAGCGCGACGCCGCCGGGGTCGTCGCCAACCTGGCCGAGTCCTACCGGGACGCCGAGGGCCAGGCGCCGGCCGACGTGTCGGGGATCCTGAGGCGATATTTCGCGGCGTACGAGATCCTCGACGTGAAGATCTCCGGCCTGAGATCGAGCGGGCGCCGGAAGCCGCCCGGGCGCGGTTCCGGGCCGAGATGTCGGGCCAGCCGGCAAAGCTCGGCGGCCTCGACCGGCTCCTTCCTCCTCCTCCCGGTACGACTTCGACGTGCGCCTGGTCCCGGACGGCGGCCGCTGGAAGGTCGCCTGGGCCGGCTGGCAGCCGGCGCCCTGACTTGCCCGACCCGGGGCCTGTGTTTAAGTAACCGACCCGATCCGGGAACCCGAAATGACCGAGAGGAGTCAACCGCCCGCGAGCTTCTGCCGCCCTCGAGGTGGCTGTCCTCGAACAGGACGGCGACGGGACGACTGCAGGCTGGCAGGCGCCGTCCCCCAGTGGTTCGCGCGGTTCCGTCCCGGCGTGCTCTCCGCGCCCCGAAGATCGAGCCGGCCCTCGGATCCCCGTTCCTCGAGAACTTCCTCCTCGGACGCGGACGCGTTCTGGAATTCCGGGCGGGAGGGAGGCTGCGGTCGGGAATGGGACCGAGCCTGGTCCCCTGAGTGACGACTTTCACCTCGGAGGCCTCCGCGGTCTCGCTCGACGGGCGGCGGTTCCTCCTGATCGAGGACCTGACTCCGGGTTACGCGGAGAGGCAGTCGATGCTCCAGAAAGCAAGGGCGGCGAAGCTCGCCGATCGCGAGCGCCGGCGCGAACAGGAAAAAAGCGAGCAATGAAGAGTCACGGGACCAGGCGGGGACTCCCCAAGAGAAAGGCAGGCAACGCCATGATGTCAGCGGAAGATCAGAAGAAAGGCCACAACGGGAAGGGGGGAGACGGCCCGGGGAAGCGTCCCGTCCGTTGCTGAGCAGCCGCCGCCGCGGTCGAAGCGGGCGGAGCGGGGAACCTCGAGAAGATCCGCGACATCCTCTTCGGGGCACAGGTTCACGACTTCGAGAAGCGGTTCGCGAGGCTCGAGGAGAGGCTTCCTCGAAGGAAACCTCCGACGCGCGCGGAGAGACGAAGAAGCGCTTCGACGCGCTCGAGGCGTTCCTCAAGAAGGAAGTGGAATCGCTCTCCGAACGGATCAAGACCGAGCAGGCGGAGCGGACCGAGTCCGGCAAGGAGATTTCGGCGGGAGCTTCGCGAGGCGGCGCGCTCTCTCGAGAAGAAGCTCGCCCAGCTCGATGACGTGACCTCGAAGAGCCAGAGGGGAGCTTCGCCAGCAGATCCTGACCAGTCCAAGGCTCTGACCGAGGAGATCCGCAGCCGCATTCGCGAAACGGCGACGGCGCTGACTCGCGAGATCAAGGAGCTCCGGTCCGACAAGACCGACCGCGCGGCGCTGGCCGGCGTCTTCACCGAAGCCGCGATGCGGCTCTCCAACGACTTCAAGCAGACCGCCAAGGAGTAGCGGGCAGAGCCCGATGGGCGACGCGGTCAAGACCGGCAACGGCAACGAGGCGCCTCCCGCTCTGCCGGAAGACGCCCTGCTGGAGGAGCTGCGCGGCCTCCTGCTGGTCGCGCCGAAGAAGGAAGTCGTCCAGATCCAGGAGCGGCTCGACGACCCCGGGCCCGCGCCGAGGACATCAGCCGCGTGCTTCCCGAGGCGATCGCGCTGCGGTCGGGCCGCGACCGCGGCCTGACGGATCTCACTCCTTCCGGCAGTCGAAGAAGCGATCGGCGTCTCGGTCCGGCGGCATCCCGAGGTTCTCGTGGACGGGCTCTTCCCGGTCATGGGCCCGGCGATCCGCAAGTCCATCGCCAACACGCTCGCCGAGATGCTCGAGTCCCTGAACCAGACGCTGGCGGTCGGGTTCTCCGGCAGGGCTGAGGTGGAGAGTCGAGGCATGGAGGACGGGGAAGCCCTTCGCGCAGGTCGTCCTGCTCCGCACGCTCCTCTACCGCGTCGAGCAGGTCTTCCTGATCCACCGGGAGACCGGCCTCTTCTCGGCCACGTGTCGGCGGTGGCGCCGGCGTCCAGGACGCCTCCATGGTCTCGGGAATGCTGACGGCGATCCGCGATTTCGTGCAGGACTCCTTCGGGACGGCGGAGGAGGGCGGTCTCGCCGCGTTCCGGGTCGGGGAGCTCGCGGTCTGGGTCGAGCAGGGGCCGCGGGCGGTCCTCGCCGCGGTCATCCGCGGCAACCCGCCGCGGGAGCTTCAAACGGTCTTCGTCGAGGCGATCGAGAAGATCCACCAGGATCGGGCGCTCGACCTCGAGGAGTTCGCCGGCGACGCCGCGCCCTTCGAGAGGTCGCGCGATCTGTTGCAGGAGTGCCTGAAGTCCTCAGAAGCAGCCCGCCCAGGAAAAGGACGCTCGGCGAAAGGGAATGCGGCGGTACGCGCCGGTCCTGGCGCTGCTGGCGATCGCGCTGGCGGGGATCGGCGTCTGGACGTTCCTGTCGGTCCGCCGCAACGAGCGCTTCGAGTGGCTACGTGACGAACCTGGCGGCCCAGCCCGGGATCGTCGTGACATCCTCGGGGCGCAAAAATGGGAAGTTCTACGTGAACGGCCTGCGAGACCCGCTGGCCACGGACCCGGCGAAGATGCTCGCCTCGACGAATCTCGACCCGCGCGGCGTCGTCGGAAGCTGGAAGCCTTACCGCGCGCTCGATCCTCCGATCGTGCTCGCGAGGGCGAGAACGTACCTGTCGGCGCCCGAGTCGGTGGCGCTTCGGCTGGACCAGGGAGCGCTCATCGCCGCCGGCACGGCTCCCGCGCGGTGGATCGAGGACTCGCGCCGGCTCTCGCGGACGATCCCGGACGTCGCGGGCTACGACGACCGCGGCGTCGCGGACACGGACCGGGCCGGCCTCGAAAGATCCGGCAAGGCGCTCGGAGTCGCGCCGGATCTCTTCGCGCGCGGCTCCTCCGAGCTCGCCACCGCGGAGTCGGATCGGATCCGCGAGGCCGTCGCGCGAGATCGGGGAACTCGGTTCTGCGGCGTCCGCCGCAGCCGCGCCGGTCCGGGTCGAGGTCGTCGGGCGCGGCGACAGCGAAGGAACCAACGACATCAACCTGTCGCTTTCCCGCAAGCGCGCCGAGAAAGTCCTCGCCGCCCTGAACGTCAAGCCGGGCGGTCCGGCCCCTCGGCGGTCGCCGTCGGGTCGTCCCAGCCCCTCGTCGAAGAGAAGACCGAGCAGGACCGGCAGGTCAACCGGAGCGTCTCGTTCCGGGTCGTCCTGGCGGAGCGCGCGCGGCGGAAGGGTCTCGATGATTCAGAAGAAGATCTGCATGCTCGGCGCCTTCGCCGTCGGCAAGACGAGCCTCGTCTCGCGCTACGTCAAGAGCATCTTCTCGGACAAGTACCACAGCAGCGTCGGCGTCAAGGGTGGACAAGAAGCTCGTCGTGCTCGGAGACGAGCAGCTCTGAGCCCTCCTCTGGGACCTCTACGGGGAGGACGAGTTCCAGAAGATCCGCTCGACATACCTGCGAGGGTCTTCCGGCTACGTACTCGTCGCGGACGGCACCCGCCGCGAAACGCTGGACAAGGCGGTGGCCCTCCAGAGCCGCGCCGAGGAGACGGTCGGAAAGGTCCCCTTCGTCCTGATGGTCAACAAGACGGACCTGACGGAGAAGTGGGGACCTCGACGACAGCGCGCTGGCGGAGCTCGAAAAAGCGCGGCTGGCCCGTCTTCAAAACCAGCGCGAAAACCGGTTCCGTGGTGGAGGACGCCTTCCTGGCCCTGGCCCGTGGCATGCTGGCGGGTTGACACCACCCCGCCGCCCTCCGCTACCCTTCCCGATCCGCTCTTTTCCTGAGTAGCTCAATGGCAGAGCATCCGGCTGTTAACCGGAGGGTTGTAGGTTCAAACCTTACCTCGGAGCCATTTTTCCCAGGAAATCCTCACAGCCGTCAGCTCCCGGAACCCCGCGCGGACGAGGTTCGGAATCGCTTAGCGCTCTGGGGTTGTTCTTCCCGGCGGGATCCCCGGAGCGCCCTCCCGCTTCCCTGAACGACGCGTTCTCGTCATCTCCCAAGGGCCCGGCGGGAAATACCACAATACACGATCGACCCCATTTTCCGTTCCGCTCCGTGGTTCAAGCGACCCACTGCAGACACGAGCTCGCCCTCGGGGCTCTGCAACTAGGCCGGCTGCTCTGGAAGTGAACTGACTCGTTGAACAAGCGGCGGGCGAGGCCAGAGGGGCGCCCCGCCGCGAGTATTCTTAGGCGACTGGCGGCTGGAACCGCACGAGCTGACCTCGAGCTGACCAGCGCGACCCAGAAGTTCACGCCGTCGCTGCAAGCTCCAAATGGTTCGGAGCAAGCGGTGCCCACCGGGAAAGTCCCGATGGGCCGTCAGGTCCGCTGCCTTCCAGAGAGAGACGTTGTTGCCGCCTGCGTTCGTGACCAGAACGCGTTGGCCATCGAAAGCCGCGCGCTACGGGGTAGGTCAATCCGTTGCCGGTCAGAGTCTGGAGGACGGCCCGCTCGACGCGCGGACAACCGAAACCGAGCCGGGTTGAAGCCTGTTGGGCACCCAGATGTTCGCTCCGTCAGAAGGCCGGGAAACCTGGAGCGATGCCGACAGTCACGGTCTCGGAGAATGGCCCCGGGGAGCCGAGCTTCAGGAGAGTGCCATTTAAGAGGGCGTCCGCGACCCAGATGTTGGCCCCGTCGTGGAGAGCGCCGTCCGGGGTGTTGAAGCCAGCCGTAACGGTCGTGACGGTCCACGGAATCGTAGCGCCCGGCGTCACGATAGAGACCGAGCCACTCCCTGTTCGCCGTCCAGATTTTCGAACCGTCGAAGGCAATCCCATTGACGGAGCCTCCCAGATTGCTCGCGACGGTCGTCACGGCCCCTGCCGTCTGGCTCGGGTCTATCCGGTAGAGATTCCCGGGGTGGTTAACTCCCGTCACGAAGACGCGCCCCATCGCGACGAGCACGCCAATAGCGGTGTCGGCTCCGGTCCACGTCTCCAACAACTTCCCATCGGTGCCGCGCACGCGGGAAACCGTGTTGTCCCGCCGTGCGCCACCCAGACGTCCAACCCGTCGGACTGGAGAAGGCGCGGATTGGTTCTGCCAGAGGTCACACCGACGGCAGCGGCATCCTGCGTGGTCCAGAACTGGTGCAAGCGGCGCGCCGGCGGTTGCCTCGCTTCAACACCCCGTCCACCGACGCGCGAGAGAAAGGCCGCCATCTGGAGTCGGTTGACGCTGCTCGTCGGGTCGTAGGTCGCCGGCGTCGTCCCGGTCGTGATGCCGAGATAGAAAATCTCCAGCACGAAAGGGCAGAAGGCGTCCGCCGCCAGCGTCGGTGAAGGGACCACAGACGCCCAAAAGAGCGTTTCCCCGCTCCCGCCCAGAAGGGCGGCGATAACAGCGATGCAAACCAGCGACAGACTTCGACGCGAATTGAATCCTTCTCATAGAGCCTCCTTCCGACAAAGGTCCTGCGATGCTTCGATTCGATTCGTTTGCCGTGATTCTGTTCGGAGCCTTACGGGGCTTCGCGGTCTAAGCCGGGGGGACTAGGGCGATACGGTTTGGGTTCAAATCTCACCAGAGGCATTCCTTCCAGACGAGCTTCCTGGTCTCACTAGACTTCGTTTCTCGACAGAGGAGGCGGACCGATGAAAACGAGTCTGGCGTGTCGTTCTCGGCCTGGCGCTGGCTGCTCGGGAACTGCCGCGATCCAGTATTTCCACTGGGACAAACCGCATCACGGGGATCGGGGGAACGTCACGGCCCTGGATCTGACGAGCCGGAAGGTTGTCTGGGAGGCGTCCGCGGGCAAGAGCGTCAACTTCGTTCACGAGACCGGCGCCGGAGTCATCGTCGGGAACGACGAAGGGGAAGTCGTCCTCCTGGACAAGAACAACGGCAAGGTGATCTGGCGATGCCGCCTGGAAAAGAGCGCCGAGATCAAGACGCTCATTGCCGATACCGAGGACGGATTCTTTCGTTTCGTCGGGCGATCAGTTTTACTGGCTGGTCAGCCACGAAGGAAAACTTCTCCTCCGATGCAACGACTCCTGCTCGATCCCGAAATAGACGCTACGGGCCGCCTCCTGCTTGCCCCGGGCTCCTGGATTTCCGTGATCTCGAGGACGGGGTGGAGCTCGAAGTGGTTTCCGAGCCGCCGCGGGCTTGTGGAGGCTGTCGAAGAAACCGACGCCGACGACCTCGACGAGGGGGCCTGAGAGCGGCGAGCCCGCAGAGCCCTGGCCGTGAGCGCGCCGCCGTCAGCCGGGAATAGCGCGCCGTCGCTTGCGCGCAGGAGGGTTGGGGATTTCCGCCACGAGACGGGCGCGCGGGGTCGTCGGGGTCGCGCAGCTCGAGGTGGTAGTCCTGGTCGAGGTTTTTGTGGACCTTCGCGAGGATGGCTCGGACGCGGTACACGTAGAACTCGCTGGAGTTTCGCTTGCGGCGGTCGAACCATGCGGGCGAAGTCATGGAGACCAGATCGCGGATCGTCGTGTCGATCGGCTTCCAGCGGATGGATTGCGCTTCCGGGTCGGCCAGGTCTTGATGCGCCACCGGTAGACCCCGCACGGAATGCGCGCCTTTCGACGGCGCGCGCTTCGGAGCGGATTCCGGCGGCGGGTTCGCGGGCGGGCTCTGACGTCAGCGCAGGACAGGAGGCCGGCCAGCGCCAGAACCGCCGGAACGAAACTGCGACCGCGCAGACCGGATCGGGGCATCCAAGGGCCTCCCACACTCCTTCAGTGCAAGGCACAGGCCGAGACGCTGGCGGAGCCCCGAGGGGAATCGTCAATCCGCCAGCGGAAGGACACGCTGCCAGGACTGGCGGAGTGGCCTCTCGAAGACGAGGGCCGCGGCGGCGGCGTCCTGGATCGCCGTTCCGGTGCTGTCGAAGACCGTGTGATTTCGTCGGCGGAGAGCCTGCCCGGCTTCGTTGCCGCGGCGAGCTCCGAGAGCTCGGCGGGGACGGCGGATTGCGAAAGAACGCCGGCGTCCAGCGCGTGATGCAGCTCTCTCCGATGCGGGCGCACTGTCTCGAGGCTGTCCACGACGACGCGGGCGGCCGCGAGGAGCGCCGGTTCGAGCTCTCTGCTTGTCCGGCTGTCCGCGCCGACGGCGGCGACGAAGGCACCCGGGGAAATGTCGTCTTTCGAGAGAAAGCCTTTTTCGAAGGCGTGCAGGTCACGATGATGTCGCTCAGGAGCGGGCAGCCGCCTCGCGGCTCGCTCGCCGCCTGACCGGGATTCGAAGTTCCCGCGACATCCGCTCGGCGAAAGCTCTTCGCGGCTTCCGAGTCCGTGTCGCACGCCCAGGCCCTCGATCGTCCGGACGCGGCAGAGAGATTCGAGCTGGACGCGCCCCTGGTTTCCGCAGCCGAAGATCGTCACCACCCGGGCACTCTTCGAGCGAGATGCTTCGCGGCGACCGCCGTCGCGGCGCCGGTGCGGCGAATGGTGATCTCGATCGAGTCGAAGATCGCGAGCGGGTAGCCGTTGTCGGCGTCGCAGAGGAGGACCGCGCCTCTGATCGCCGGCAGGCCATGGCGCCCCGGGTTGTCGGGGAAGTTCCTGTTGATCTTGGCCGCGAAGTAGCGGCGCGCTCCCCGGGGAAGCAACGCCGGCCTGACGTGGAATCCGCCGTTGGTCTCGGGAAGCTAAGCGATCTCCGGCGGGCTCGATCTTCCTCGCCGCGAAGCCGGAAGGCGTCTCTTTCGACCGCCTCGATGCACTCCGCCGTGAGGTCGAGGAGCGCGGCGACGCCGCTCCAGGCGTGAAAGCAGCTGTCCCGGCGTGCGTCACCCGGCGGGCTCCGTTTCCAGGTGTATTCGTTCAGGACCGCCTCCGGCGAGACTTCGACCGGATCGCGGCCGCGGCGGAAGATCCGGGCGGCGGTGGCGCCCCGCAGTGCAGGGACTTCCCGGTCCTCGCTGATCCGAGCATCGCGCTCTTCCTGCGGGCCAACCACGGGAAGCATGTTCTCCCCCTCGTGGAACTGGAGAAGGCGTTCTCTTCGCGTGGTCCCGCCCATGTGTGCGCGGCCGACCGGGATCGCGTCTGAGGCAGTGGGCGCTGATCTGGAAGGCGATGAGGCGGCCGAGGGCCGGAAAGCTGAGGACGGCTCGACGATCGGCAGCTGTCGTTAGGTCGCGTGGATCAACGTTTCCGGCAGGAGACGATCGAGCCGTGGCGCTCGAGCCGATGTAGGGCATCCCCTCGGCGCGACGCGGCGGCGGATCGCCTCGAGGAGGCCGTGGAGGTCCTGGCGGCTCTGAGAAGCCGGAAGGTGTTTCCGCCGCCCGCGAAGACGGCCGGGGCGTCGAGGGACCGCCCGACGCGGACCGGCTGCTCTCGTGGGATCGAGTCGAGCGGCGATGCCCATCTTCCCGAAGCGCTCGCGCGCGCGCGCGGCGTAAAGCCGGCCCGGTCGGCGAGGGCGTAGGAAGGAAGAGATCCGGCTGGCTTGCCGAGGAACGACGTGGATCTTCGCCTCGGCGTGGTCGAGGTAGCCGCTGCCGTGGAGCGTCGAGCTTGTTGATCAGCAAAGCAGGAGCCGGCGGAGCGGGCTGACCTTCGGGGTTTCCAGGGGCATGGCGTCTCCTCCGCTGGTGAATCTATCAATTGACATAAATCTATAGCAACTGATAGAAGCCAGAAGGTGGTCCCGGGCGCGGTTCCCGGCGCCGCTGGCTCGGCCTGGAGGGGCGGGCGCAGGCCTTGCCGCGGCGGCCCCTCCTCGTACGCTCGGCGAGGAGCTCTGGTCGCGCTACCTGCCGAATGCCTCCGCGCTCGGCGCGTCGGCCTATGGTCGAGCGCCTTCGGCGCTGCGTGACTTCCTCGATGCGGCTTGGGCTGCGGTACTGGGGAGGCGCCTCACGGACCGGCTCGGAACGGCGAGGGCGCTGTCGCTTTTCGGGAATCACTGCGGTCGATTCGTCCATTTCGCCTGGCCCCTCGATCCCGGCGCGGTCTTCCTGGGCTTCTCCTCGTGCGCGCGCGTGGGCTTCCTTCGGGCTGCCGGCGACCTTCGCGCTGATCGGGGAGGAGCTTCCGAGGAGCGGCGCATCGTCGGGTTCACGGCGCAGGCGACGTCGTGCGGATTCCGATCATCGCGGCGCCGCCGCTCGGAGGCCGCTGATCGTGGAGCGGCTGGGAGTGCGGCGAGGGGGACAAAGGTCGGATTTGCGATCTCGGCCGCGCTGGCGATCCATGCTGGCTCCGCTTCGTAAAGGCGTCCGAGCGCCTCACCCCTGTCGGCCGCTCGCGAGATGCGACCTCGGTCGCGGCCGACGTTGGAAGTCAGCGGGGAGACTCTCAACCCCCGCCCCGCCGGGAGAGGAGGAAGCTCCCTAGGCAGCTTCGGCAGCTCTTGATTGCGGATTGCCTGGTGAGGCTTTGCAGGAGGGGTTGATGTTTTTCTGGTGATCGGGCGATCGAAGTCGTGAAGGTCACGCCCGTTCAGTTCGGCCTGCTGACTTCGGCCATGACCGCGGCAAAGTTGTCCTATCTTCCGAAAGCGGCGGCTTCGCGGGGACGCGAAGAAAACCTTCGTCCTCGCAACGTATGTCTTCTTCCTCGCCGTTCCCGCTCCCGGGTCTCTTTTCGCGATCGTTTCCCGCGCTTCTCGCCGCGTATGGCCGTCGGGGACTGCGGGAGATGGTTCGCCCGCAAGGCGCTCACCGTCGATCTGCTCTGAGCCCGTCTCGCGGGGAAGGATGGTCGACCCACACGATCCGGGGATTCGCGGTCGCGGGCGCGGCGGCGATCGGAGGGGCCCCTGACGCGATCGCGCCCTCCTGACTTCGACGGCTGCGGCCCTGGGGTTCCTCGGAACCGCGTGGACGGCCCTTTTCGCGCACAGGGATTGCATCGTCTCAGCCTGAGAGCCATGGAAACAGGCGGACAGGGGGCCGCCGAACAGCGGCAGAAGAAGGAAGAGGTCAAGAAGGCCCTCGCGCAGGCGACCCTGCCGGAGTGCTCACCCGAATCGGCGGCGCACCGGCGCAGCCTGGTCTGGGTGGGGTCCTCTGGGGCTCTTCCTCCGCCGCCGCCGCGTCCTGGGTGCTGCTCCTGGAGCAAGGTCGTCACCGCTTCCGGGGTGGAGCGACAAGCTTCGTCAGCATCGCGTTCCGCTCGCCGCGGCGATCACGTGAAGTCGGCCTGCGCCGCTGGTGGAGCGGCTACGGTCGGGGCCTTCGGAATCCGCGAAGATCGCATGGCCCGGTCTCCGCCCGCTACCACGGCCTCCTCGGGATCGCTGTCCGCCTCCCCTCACCGGCATCCTCTGTCCTCAGGCGGCGCGGCCACGGCGGCTCTTCGAAACTTCTGCACGGCTGGACTGGTCTCCACCTCTGGAAGGTCGTCTCGATCATCGTGGGCCTGGCGATCCAGACTCCGATGTCGAGCTTCTTCGGCTGGATCTACATCCTCGCCCGAGCGCCTCTACCGCGTCGGCGACCGCATCAAGATCGACCGAGGCGACCGGCGACGTCATCGAAGTCAGCACCTGGACACGACGCTCTGCGGAGTTCGGCGGCCAAGTACCTGTCGACGGATCATCCGAGCGGCGGATCATCAAAGTTCCCGACCTCGAAGGTCCTCTCCTCGATGGTCTGCAACTACTCCACTGGCCGCTCTTCCCTACGTCTGCGGAACAGATCAAGATCAACGTCGCTTACGAGGCGGACCTGGATTTCATTGGCTCGGACCATGAAGATCATCAGGAGCATCGGGAGTAGGCTCATGGCCAAGCGCATCGCCGGTCTTCCGCGAGCTGCTCGCTGAAGACGCCGGTGGACGAGCTTTCGGTCAACGAGAAGCCGAAGTCGCTTTCGCGGGCGAGCGAGAATGACGTGGATCCAGGCTATCGTGCGCTACCTCGTTCGCTTCCTCGCGCGCCGGCCCGTGTCAAGACCGGGCTGACCCGGCTGATCCTCCAGCGGCTGAACGCGTCTCCCGACAAGGCCCTCTTCCCCCAGAGCAAGCTGAGATGCGCTGGCGGCCTCCGGCTTCACCTCGCTGAATCGCGGGAATTTCGGCGGGCGAGGAGTGTTAAGCGGGGCCAACGAATCTGCCGAATCCGGTGGGCGGGGATCGCCGCCCTGATCTGATGCTCGCGGTCGTCGGCGCCGCCAGTGGCGAACCTGGCGGCCCCGAAGGAAAGGAAGCTCCCGCTCGGTGAGTTACGCGCGCGCCCTCGAGACGACCCGCCTGGCCAGGAAATTCCTTCTGTCGGCGAGCGCCAGGCCCGCGCGCCTGGCAGACTCGCGACTGAGCCAGCCCGGCGCCCGCGCCTGCCGCGTCGCCGGCGGCCGCTTCCCGGCACCGGCGCGGCCGTTGCCGGAACCTCGACCCGTTCCCCGCCGCACCCCGACAAGGCGTCCGTCGAGATCGCGGCGGATGACGCCGAGGCGCTGCACCGGGAGCAGGACGACTCTTCCTCGACGCGCGGCGCACGTCGGTTTACGCCGACGGCCACATCGCGGGAGCGCGAACGCTTTCCGTCTGGGGATCCGACATCGCGACGGCGCGCGTGAAGGCGTTCATTCGAGGGAGGGCCTCGACCAGGAACGCGCCGCATCCGCCATCTCACTGCAGCGGCGGCGACTGCGAGGACTCGCACATGCTCGCCGAGAAGCTCTACATGGTCGGCTTCAACGCCTCTACATCTGCTGAGGATGGGTTCCCAGGGGCTGGCAGCGCGGGCTCCCCGGTGCTCGAAGGGCGCGAACCCGTGAGCTGGCTGACGAGCCCGTGGCTGACGATCCGCGTCCAGATCGGGCTCGGGCGCTGATCTTTCTCGTCGCCGCGCTTCCCGAAGATCGCCGATCCGCCCTCCTTCGCCCACATGATCTCACAACTACCGGCTCGTCCCCGGCGGCGCTGGTCAACGCGATCGCCGCTCGTCATGCCATGGGTCGAGATCCTCGCCGGCCTCGCCCTGATCCTCGGGCGTCTGGCGGCAGGAAGCGCGATCGTCTGCTGGCCTCCTGATCCTCGTCTTCCTCGTCGCGATCGGCGTCAACCTCGCTCGCGGCCACGCGCGTCGACTGCGGCTGCTTCGACGTTCACGCCGCCGGCAAGACCCGCGAGGAGCAGCTCTCCGACATGCGGTGGGTGCTGGTGCGGGACGTCGGGGATTCTCTTGTTGGTGGCGCAGGTCCTCATCGCTCGAAGACAACGAGTGTCCAAGGTCTAAGGTCTAAAGTCTGCTAAGGGTCCCGGAGCCTGCCCGGTCGGTCGGCCTGACCTTAGACCTTAGACCTTAGACCTTGACCCTTAGACACCGCGCTGCATGCTGCGCAGCGCGAGTGTTCTGCCGTGAAGCACCAGTGGACGAGCTCCGGCGGAAACGCTCGTGACAGGCCTCGGGAATGTCCTTTTCGCTGAGGATCTCCTGGAAGTCGAAACTGGATCGCCGCCGCCGGGTGAGACCGTGGCGAGGAGATACCGTAGACGTTTGTCTTCGCCTCTTTGGCCTGCGGGGCCGCCGGAGGCAGCGGGTAGCGCTGGGCGCCCGTCGTCCCGATGATCCACCCGGGAATGACGCCCGCCGTTCTGCGTCCAGTAAGGCGAGTCGAAGATGCCGCTCATGTAGAAATGTGTGAGTGGCTGGCGAGCGCGTGGACCTCCCTGCCGGCCGCCTGCGCCTTCAGCAGACTCTTGTAGACCCGGCGCCCGCTGTACTCGCCCTGCGCCCAGTCGCTCATGCTGTGGTCGGAGGCCAGGCTGCTCGGGAAGCGCCGCGTGCATCCCCACGACGATCGCGCAGAGATGGAAGGGTCGGTGGCCGCGCGGCCGACGATCCTCTCGAACCAGGCGAGCTGCCGTCGTCGAACGCTGGTCGTTGGAGGCGTTGTCGAGCGGAGATGAAATCCACGCCGTTCTGGATCCAGTGATGTACGACTTCAGCCGGTGGTCCCTTCGGGTTGTCCTTCAACCGCTGGGCTCTGGGATCAGCGGGGCATTGAACCAGTCCACGAACTGCGCTCAGGAACTTGCCAGGCGCGACTTGGGAGCGACGAGCTCGTGGTTTGCCGATCGCGGGGTAAACCGGGATCGAGCCAAACGGCAGGGAGCTGGCTCTGGAGGAAGTCGTCCCACGCGCCGCGCTGGTAGTCGACGATCGCCAGCGGCTTCTCGCCGGCGACCTTGCGGAGCGGCGAGGGAGGTCCTCATCGAAGTCGTGCAGAGCGCCCGGAAGTCCCCGAGGTGCCAGTAAGAACGACGCCCCGGCGGAATTCGCCCCGGCGGCGACCACGGGCATGATGACGTCTCCGCAATTGCGCGAGTCGCCGCCGACGACGAATTTCCAGGAGGAGGCGGGGCTCGCGTCGGCTTTCCCGCGGCCTGGGCGTGCGCGCCGGCGTGGCGCACGCGCTGAGCAGCGCCGCAGACGATGAGCAGGAGGGAGCCGGTTTCTTTGGTTGTTCATGCGCGGAGAGTTCGATGGCGAGGCTCCGCGACTCGCGCGGATGTCTAAGGTCCTGTCCAAGGTCTAAGGTCAGGCACTCGGGCAGGGGCTCCCGGACCTAGTCCAGACTTTAGGCTTTAGACCCTGAGACGGCCCCGGTTGCCGTCAGTCGGCGTCTCCGTCGGCGTCCCGGTCGGCGTCAGGTCAACGTCGGCGTCCGCGTCGCCGTCCTCGTCCGTGTCGGCGTCCGCGTGGGGGTGATCGTTCCTCGTCGAGTCCGGCGTCCGCGTGTTGGTCGCCGTCCGGGTGTTGGTTCTCGTGGGCGTGATCGTCGGCGTCCTGGTGGCGGTGCGGGTCGGCGTCACCGTCTTCGTCGAGGTCGGCGTTTTCGTCGGTGTCCTGGTCGGCGTCACGGTCCGCGTCAGGTCGCCGTGGCCGTGGGCGTCGCCGTCCTCGTCGGCGTGGCGCTGTTCGTCGCGGTCGCCGTCGGCGTGTTCGTCGGGGTCAGGTCGCCGTGGCGCTCGGTCCGGCGGCCGGCGTCTGCGGCGGGCGGGTTGTATCCGAGCTGGACGACCTCGAAGTCGCTCGCCGATCAGCGCCGGAGAACGCCGGGTTCAGGACGTCGTTGTCCCAGCGCGTTGTCGTAGGTCCCGCGTGATGTACATGTCCGATCCGTTGTCGGCGACGATCAGGCCGTACTTCTTCATCGCCCGGAAAATCTTCTGCGCTTCGGGGGAAAGGAAGAGATGTCCTTGCCCGCCTTCAGCCGCAACCGCGCGCCCATCGGCAGCGCTCCGGCCGTCGAGCCGGCGCGGTGCGAGGCGGGATAGACGTATCCGTTGGTCCGGCGCACGGTGACGCGGAAGGCGTGCCCGATCTCGTCGGGGCCGGAGACTTCGTCGTAGCGCACGAGCCCCGGCAGGATCGCCAGGCCCGCGGCGTCGGCCGAGGTCCAGCCGTCGGGCCGGCGGTTGTTCGTGCTCATGTCGAAGAAGGCGCCCGAGCCCGCGAGCCATTTCGCGCCGTCGTAGTAGACGTTGTACAGCTCGTAGAGGTAGCTTGTTGTCGCGGTCCACGATCAGCAGGTGCCGGTCGGCGTCGCCGCGCAGATCGACGTTGCCGGGCTCGCCCCCTCGACCCAGTGCGCCTGGGTGATCGCCTCGTCGGGGATCGGGTAGAAGGGAAAGCTCGTGTCGGTTGAGTGGTCCACGCCGTCGGACTCGTCGGAGTAGAGAAACTCGACCGCCTTCTTCGGCTGGGCGCCGTCCACGACGACGTACGGCATCCCGTAGCCCTCGACGCTTCCCGGCGAGACGTCGCCGCCGAAGTCCGGGTGCAGATGCCGCGTGCCGCCGTTGTTGACGTAGGCGATGTAGGAGGCGGAGCCGGGATCGACCGGCCAGGACGTGACGTCGAGGTTCCACCAGTTCGTGGCGGGAAAGAGCGGGAAGGGACCGGGGAGCGCGCCGTTGGCGACCGGACCCGTGGCGGCGGCGGAAGTCTCGGCGGGACGCGCCGCCGGAAGCGAGATCGAGGCGACGAGGAAGGCGGCCGCCGCGACGCGCGAGGTTTTCGACATTCGAGACTCCTCCTGGATCGTGAGAGGACGATGACTCTCGGAAAACGCCGGAACGGCGAAGACCAGAACCGTTCAAAAAGCGAGACAGGCAGGATGCCTTCGACGGTCAAGAAATGTCAATGTCAAATCCGCAAATCGCGCTGTCGCAAGAGGTTGGTTGAGGAACGTCTCTCTTGCAGTCCTTTTCCGGCAAGTCAAAAGGAGCGGACATGGGCGAACCGGTGAAGGCGACGGACTGGCCTCCTCGGCACGAGGATCGCGAGGAGGAAGAGATCACGATGCCGATCGAGACCATCCCAGTCCAGGGAGGCGCGCGCAACCCGCGGACGCACTCTGGTCACGAAGAAAGGCGAATCGGCGCAGCTCATCCCGGACTGGAAGGAGATCGGCGAGCCGGACTAACCGGTCCGCCTCGGGCGGGGTGCCCTAGCCTCACCCCGTGAATCCTGTCTCGAAAAAGGCGGTTGCGGGGCTCTGCCTGTTTCTCGGCGCGCTCGCCGGTTCGCCGCGGAGGCGAAGAAACCGGTCGAGAGGCCCGGTTACTCCCGCAGCTCGACGCTCCTGCCCAACGGCTGGAGGATCAAGCCGGCCGGAAGGCACTTGACCGTCGGAGATCTGCCGCTGGCCATGCGCGCCGTCGCCGGACGGGCGCTACGTCGTCGTCACGCTCAACGGGTACGTCCGCCCCTCGCTCGCCGTCGTGGATCCGAAGAACCTTCGTCATCAAGTCGAGGTTTCCGGTCGAGAACGCGTGGCTGGGACTGGCGTGGAGCCCGGACGGGACGCGCCTCTACTCCTCGGGCGCCGCGGCCAACGTGATCGAGGGCTCCGCTTCGATACGGGGCGGTTGAAGTCCTCCGCGAAGATCGCGGTGGGGGAGCCGGACAAGAAAAGGAGACCTTCGTCGGAGGCATCGCGATCAACCCGGCCGGAACGCGGCTCTACGGCGTCAACGTCTTCGGGCAGACGTTCTCCGCCATCGACACTTCGCGGCGCTCGGTCGTCAAAACGATCCCGCTGCCCGCCGAGCCGTACACGTGCCTTGTCGCCCGCGACGGCCGGTCGGTCTTCGTCTCGCTCTGGGGCGGAGCGAAGATCCTGGTCTTCGACGCGGAGACGCTCGAGCAGACCGCCGCGATCGCCGTCGGGGAGCATCCCAACGCGATGGTCCAGTCTCCCGACGGCGGCAGGCTCTTCGTCGCCTGCGCCAACACCAACGCGGTCTGGGTGGTGGACCTCGCCTCGAAGGCCGCGAAGGAGCAGATCTCGATCGCGCTGTACCCGTCCGCGCCGCCCGGCTCGACGCCCAACAGCGCTCGCGCTCTCTCCCGACGGGCGCACGCTCTTGGTCGCCAACGCCGACAACAACACCGTCGCGGTCGTGACGTCGGTCGATCCCGGCGGCGAGAGCCGCGGTGACCGGGTTCCTGCCGACGGGCTGGTACCCGACGGCCGCGGCCTTCAGCGCCGACGGGAAGCAGATTCTCGTCCTCTCGGCCAAGGGGCTCGTCTCCGTCTCCCAACCCCCGCGGGCCGCAGCCCTCGATCGCCGCCGGCGGAGGGGCAGCACATCGGCGCGCTGCTCGCGGGCTCCCTCTCGGTGCTGCCCGCGCCCGGAAAGGCAAGCCCTCGCCGCTACACGAAGACCGTTTACGACCTGACCCCATACCGCGACGCCGACCCGCTTGAAGCCCGCGCGCGCTCCGCGAACTCCGCCGATCCCGGCGCGCGTCGGCGCCGCTTCCCCGATCAAGCACGTCTTCTACGTCATCCGCGAGAACCGCACGTACGACCAGGTCCTCGGGGATATCCCGGAGGGCAACGGCGATCCCGAGCTCTGCCTCTTCGGCGAGGACGTCACGCCCAACGCGCACGCGCTCGCGCGGGAGTTCGTCCTGCTCGACAACTTCTACGTCAACGCCGAGGTCAGCTACGACGGCCACGCCTATCTCGACCGGCGCCTACGCCACCGACGCCGTCGAGAAGGTCTGGCCGATGGTCTACGGCGACCGGGGCGGGAAGTACCTGTCGGAAGGCGGGGGCGAGATCGAGGAACGCCTACGGCAACATCGACGCGCCCGCGGACGGATACCTCTGGGACGCCTGCAATCGGCGCCGGGGTCTCCGTACAGGAGCTACGGGGAGTTCGTGCACGATCCGAGCCGGCCGGAGAGGATCCCGGGAGCGCCGGCCGGCGAGTTCCGATCGGGCCCCGGCCCTTACAAGGCGTCCGTACCGGGACTCGAAGGACGGATCAGCCCGTACTACCCGCCTTTCGATCTCTCGATCCCGGACGGCGAAGCGTGTCGACGTGTGGCTCGACGAGTTCCGCGGAGTACGAGAAGAACGGCGATCTTCCCGCGCCTCTCGATCCTGCGGCTCGGGGGCGACCACACCGCCTACGTCCGCAACGGCTTTGCCCACGCCGCGCTCGATGATCGCGGAAAACGACCAGGCCCTCGGGCCGTCTCGTCGAGACGATCTCGAGGAGCCGGTACTGGAAGGAGTCGGCGATCTTCGTCCTCGAGGACGACGCCCAGAACGGGCCCGACCACGTGGACGCCCACCGCTCCGTCGCGCTCGTGGCGAGCCCTTACGCAAGCGCGCGGCGTCGTGGACTCCTCGCTCTACACCACCTGCGGGACTGCTGCGCACGATCGAGCTCATCCTGGGCGTTCCCCCGATGAGCCAGTGCGACGCCGCCGCTTCGCCGATGTACCGGCGCCTTCCGCGGACGCCCGACCTCGCCCCTACCGCCGCCGCGAGGCGCAGGTCCCGACCGACGAGATGAACGAGCCGATGGCCCTCGCCTCCAGCGCCTCGTCGCTGCTCAACCTGGAGGAAGCCGACCGGGTCCCCGACATCGCCGGCAACGGATCCTCTGGAAGGCCGTCCGCGGGCAGGGAACTCGCCGATGCCGCCGCCGGTACGCGCCGCCTGGCGTGCGGCCGCGAGATTCCGAGAAGGATGTCAACCTTGCAGAAGCAAGGATTCGGCCGTGGTTCGAGCGCACCGCCGTATCCTTCAATCGCGGTGCAGCGAAGCTTGGGAGAGCCCTCTACGATCCGGCTGCGGTTTGCGCTCCGAGCCTCCTTCAGGATTCGTAACCCGGCGGCGGCGCCTCTGGCGCTCCTGCTGTCAGTTCGCTGCCAGCTTCGTACGGCTTGATCTGGTCGGCGATGACCTTCGTGTCGCCCACGACGACGATCGTCGCCTTGTCGGCCTGGATGTACTTCGCCGCCATCTGCTGGACCTGCGCCGGCGTGACGGCGTAGACGCGGCGAGACGTAAGGTGTTCAGGTAGTCGGCCGGCAAGGCCGTGCAGGTCCACGAACTGCGAGCTGCCCGATGATGCCGCGCGCGCGAGGAGTTCTGCAGGCACGAACGTCCCGGCGAGGTAGTTCTGGATGCCCCTTCAGCTCCTTCTCCGGTCGGCGGCTCGGCCTGGAGCCGCTTGATCTCCGCAGAGGATCTCCTTCAACGACGCCCCGTGTCCTTCGTCGTCACGTCGGCGGTCTCGACCCAGTAGGCGTCGCGGTAGCGCGTGGAGAGCTGCGAGTTGGGTGAGTACGTGTAGCCCTTCTGCTCGCGGATGTTCGAGGTGATGCGGGAGCCGAAGGAGCCGCCGAGGAGCGAGTTCATGACGCCAAGCGCGACCCAGTCGGGGCTCGACGGGTCGGTCACCGGCATGCCGAGGTAGATCGTCGACTGGACCGCGCCCGGACGGTCCACCGTCGCCGAGGCGATGCTCGTTCTTCGGCTTGGGCGAGTTGACGGCCGGCGGCGGGCCGCTTCTTCCAGTCCGCAGAACGCCTTGCGGATCGCCGCCTCCATGGCCTTGCCAGTCGAACTTCCCGGCGACGTAGACGTGCGACGCGCGCGGCGCCGAAGTTCGTGTCGTAGAAGGCGCGCACCTGCGCGATCGTGTAAGCCCTTCAACATCTCCTCGGTCGGGAAGAGCCGGCCGTACGGGGTGGTCGCCGGTAGAGCAGCGCGCGAGACTTCTCCGCGGCCATCGTGCTGCGGCTGGCTCTTCGCGATCGAGAGCTGGCGGCAGGCAGTCCGTCTTCAGGCGGCGCGAGGCTCCGACTCCGGGAACTTCGGGTGCATGACGACGTCGGCGATCAGGCCACGACCATCTCCGGCCCGAACTCCGACAGGACGTCCGCGCCGATCGTCGGTGCGAGTCCTCGCCGACGTTCGACGTCGATCGAGCCGCCCATGCGCGCCGCCGCTTCGGCGATCTGCGCCGCGGTCTTCGTCTGCGGTGCCCTGCGGAGAGCAGGTCGCCCATCAGGTCCGCCGAGCCAGACCTCGTCGGCCTTCTCGTCGATGTTGCCGGTCGGACGCACGGCAGGCGCACGGTCGACCTTCGGCGACGGTTCCGTACGTCGACGAGCGTCACGCCGAGGCCGTTGTCGAGCGTGAACTTGCGCCCGGGCGGGAACCGGAGAAGCCCTTGGGCTGGCCGGCTCCGGCGGCGCCTGCTTCTGCGCGTAGGCGGCGGGCGGCCGCGAGCGCGCCAGGGCGAGAAGGGCTAGCAATCGTCTTCGTTTTCATCGATCGTCTCTCCTGGTCAGTTCCCGCTCTTGGACTCGGGCTTCGCGCTCGGGCTTGGCCTCGCCCTTCGGCTCGACCACGAGGACCGTCCGGTTGGTCGGCCGCAGGTACTCGCTGCGCCGTCTTCTGGATCAGCTCGGGCGTGACCTTGCGGAACTCGTCCTCGATCCGGTTGATCTTCTGCGGGTCGTCGTCGAAGAGCGCGAAGGACGCAGAGCAGGTCCGCCTGCCGAAGCCGAAGAGTCCGCTCGACCGTCGTCGTAGAGGTCCGAGCGGGTCTTGACCATCGCGCGGTCGAGCGTCTCCTTGTCGACCGGCGTCGTGCGGAGCTTCTCGATCTCCTCGTCCACGACCTTGAGGATCTGGTCGGCGGACTTGTCCTTGTCGTGGAAGAGCGAGACGTCGAAGAGCACCGGGCCGTTGATGTTGAACATGTTGCCGAGCTCGGTTGATCCCGCCGTTGACGTCGCCGGTCAGGCCGTTCTTCTGGACGAGCGCCTGGTAGAGCCGCGCTGTCCTTGCCCTGCACGAGGATCTCGCTCGATCGAGGCCCCATCGCGTAGTACTCGGGCGTGTCGCGCGGCGGCGCGTGGTACGCGAACGCGAGCGCCGGCCGCGTCGCGAGCTCGTCGTCCTTGCGTCGCGCGCTTCTCCTTCTCCTGCCGCGGCTCGGAGATGTCGGGCGTGCGGCGGCAGCGTCGGCGCGGCGGGATGTCGCGAAGTACTTCTTGACCCACGCCAGCGTCTGCGCTCGGGATCGAAGTCGCCGATGACGACGCAGCGCGGCGTTGTTCGGCGCGTAGTAGGTCTTGAAGAACTTCTGCACGTCGTCCAGCGTCGCGGCGTCGAGGTCCTTCAGGTCGCCGTAGAAGTTGTGGGCGTTGTACCAGTTCGTGTTGGCGTACTGCGGCAGGTCGAGCCACGGGAAGCCGCCGTAGGGCTGGTTCAGGACGTTGACCCGGACCTCGTTCTTGACGACCTCCTGCTGGTTCTTCAGGTTGTCCTGCGTGATCGCGAGGCCCCTCATGCGGTCGGCCTCGGCCCAGAGCGCCGTCTCGAGCGTGTGCGCAGGGCACGATCTCGAAGTAGTTGCGTGAAGTCGAAGCGCGTCGAGCCGTTCAGGATGCCGCCGTTCGACTGCACGAGCTTGATGAACTCCATCTTGCCGAGGTTCTGCGGAGCCCTGGAACATCATGTGCTCGAAGAGGTGCGCGAACCCGGTGCGGTCCTTGCGGCTCGATGCGGAAGCCGATGCCGTAGTAGACGCGCCACGACGGCCTGTGGGCGCAGGTGTGGTCCTGCGAGAGGACGACCTTGAGGCCGTTGTCGAGCTTGTGGTACTCGACGGGGACCTGGATCCCCGCTCTTCGTCTGCGCCACCGGAGCACCGCCGATCGCCGTATGGCGGCGACCTGCAGCCAGAATCGCTTTTCCAGACTTGAAGACAGTCCTCATCCAACCCTCCTTCGAGAGCTGAAGTTTACGTCCACCCGCGGGAAAGTTTTGGAGCCGGCGGCGCGACGTCCCAAACGCCTTGATATCGTTCCCACTCTTATTTCCGAAGAAGACTCTCCGGAGGACCGCAAATGACCAACTCGCGTCTCGCCCTTTGGATCGCCCTTGGCTTTGGCGCCGCGGCTCTTCCCCTGCGGGCCGATCCGGACATCCATGACACCCGGCTCCTGTCCGAGCCAGCGGTCAGCGCCAGGCAGATCGCGCTTCATCTACGCCGGGGACCTTTGGGTCTGCGGCCTGGACGGAGGGAACGTCAGGCGGCTGACCTCGATGGGCCGGCGCCGAAGTCGCACCCGGCCTTCTCTCCCGACGGGAACTGGCGTGGCCTTCTCGGCGAGCTACGAGGGGCAACACCGACGTGTACGCCGTCGCCTCGGAAGGGGAGTACCGCAGCGCCTGACGTGGCACCCGGGGGTAGACGTCGTCAGGGATTCACCGCCGACGGCAAGTCGGTCCCTCTTCACCTCCCGCCCGCTTCGTCACCCAGCGCGGGATACACGCAGCTCTTCACCGTGCCCGTCGAAGGCGGGCTCGGAGGAGCGCTTCCGACTCCACATGCGCGACCGCGCGGCCTTCTCCGCCGGACGGCAAGCGCATCGCCTACAACCCGCTCGGCCCGGCGTTCCTCAGTGGAAGCGCTACCGCGGCGGCGCGGTCGTCGCGCATCTGGATCTACGACGTCGCGCAACGCACGCGGTCGAGGATCGCCGCAGCCGTGCGACGCGCGCCAACGACGCCGGAGCCGCAGTGGATGCGGCGGCACGGTCTACTTCCGCTCCGACCGCGACGGCGAGTTCAACCGTCTACGCCTACGACACGAAGTCGAAAGCCGTCAAGCAGCCTGACGCAGCCACGCGGACTTTCCCGTCCTCCAGCGCGTCGGCCGGCGGCGGCGCGGGTCGTGCTACGAGCAGGCGGGATACCTGCATCTGCTATCGACCCCGCGAGCGGCGACGGCGCAGAAGCTGACGATCGGCGTCGCGGCGGACTTGCCGAGACCCGCCCGCGCGTTCGTCCGGGAGACGAAGGACCGCAGCACATCCGCAGCGCTGTCGCTCTGCCTTCCGGCGTGCGCCTCGCCGTTCGAGTTCCGCGGCGAGATCGTGACGATGCCGGCGGAGAAGGGGGACGCCGCAACCTGACCAGCACCACCGCGCGCGCACGAGCGCTCGCCCGGTCTGGTCGCCGGACGGCGCGCTGGATCGCGTGCTTCTCCGACGCCTCGGGCGGGTACCAGCTCGAGATCCGCTCGGCGGGACGGCAAGGGCGAGCCGCGCGCCTTCAAGCTCGCCGGCGCGGGCTTTACGAGCGGCCGGCCTGGTCGCCGGACAGCCAGGAAGATCGCCTACACCGACAACGCGCGCGCTCTCTACTGGATCGACGTCGCGACGCGGAGTCTCGAAGAAGGTCGGCGCGGACCACTTCCACCGGCCGGTCAAGACGCTCGCCCCGCGTGGTCGCCGGATCTCGAAGTGGATCGCCTACTCCGTCAACAACCAGGCCTACATCCAGCGGGTCTGGGTCTATTCGCTCGAGAAGGACAAGGCCTTCCCCGATCTACCGACGGGCTCTCCGACGCGTGCCGAGCCGGTCTTCGACAAGAGCGGCAAGTACCTCTTCTTCTTCGCCTCGACCGACGCGGGCCCGGTGAGCAACTGGTTCTCGCTCGAGAACCAGGACCTGCGCGTGACGCGCTCGATCTACCTGGCGGTGCTGCGCAAGCGACGCTCCCGTCGCCGCTCGTGAAGGAGAGCGACGAGGAGAAGGCCGCCGCCCGCTTCCGACTCCGACAAGGCGCAAGCGCGACGCCGATCGGACGAGGGGCAAGGACGCGAAGAAGGACGAGCGCCGGCAAGACCGACGCGAAGTCCGACGAGAAGCCGAAGCCGCCTCCGGCCGCCGAGCCCGTGCGGATCGACTTCGACGGCATCGAACGGCACGGATCCTGGATCTCCCGTCGCCCGCCGCCGATCTCTCGGATCTCCAGCCCGGCCCGGCCGGCCAGATCTTCTATCTCGCGCGAGGCCGACGGGAAGGCGCGCTCTCCAGCGCTTCGACCTGAAAGACCGCAAGGCGGAGACGCTCCTGCCCGAAGTCGCCGCCTACGAGAGCTCTCGGCCGACCGGAAGAAGCTCGTCTATCGCTTCAAGGACAACTGGGCCATCGTGTCCGCGACGGCCAAGAAGATCGAGCCGTCGGACGGCAAGCTCGAAGTGTGGACGCGATCGAGGTCACAGGCGGACCCGCGCGCCGAGTGGCGCGCAGATGTTCGACGACGCCTGGCGCATCAACCGCGACTACTTCTACGACCCGGACATGCACGGCGTGGACTGGAAGGCGATGCGCGACGAAGTACGCGCAGTTCCTGCCGCACGCTCGCGTCGCGCGCAGATCGTGACCGCGCATCATCCAGTGGATGTGCAGCGAGCTTTCGGTCGGCCATCACCGCGCAGCGGCGGCGGCGACACGCTCGGCGGAGTCGAAGACCGTGCCGGGCGGCCTGCTCGGCGCCGACTACAGCGTCGAGAACGGCCGCTACCGGTTCACGAAGGTCTACGGCGGGCTGAACTGGAACCCGGAGCTGCGCTCGCCGCTGACCGAGCCGGGCGTCAACGTCAAGGCGGGCGAGTATCTGCTCGCCGTCGGCGGCCGCGATCGTGCGAGCCGCCGGCCAACCTCTACAGCTTCTTCGAGAACACCGTCCGGCAAGATCGTCGAGATCACCGTCGGGCCGAACGCCGACGGCAGCGGGATCGCGCACCGTCTCCGGTCGTCCCGATCGCGCAACGAGGCGCGCGCTGCGCAACCGCGACTGGGTCGAGGGCAACCTCCGCAAAGGTGGACGCCGCGACGGGCGGCCGCGTCGCGTACGTCTACGTCCCGAACACCGGCGGCGCAGGGCTACACCTACTTCAAGCGCTACTTCTATCCGCAGTCGCACAAGGACGCGGTCATCGTGGACGAGCGGCTTCAACGGCGGCGGCAGCGTCGCCGACTACTACATCGACATCCTGCAGCAGTCCGCTGATCGCCTACTGGGCGATGCGCTACGGCGCCGACATGAAGACGCCGTCGCGCGTCGATCCAGGGGCCGAAGGTGATGATCATCGACGAGACCGCCGGGCTCGGGCGGCGACCTCCTGCCGTGGATGTTCCGCAAGTTCAAGGTCGGCCCGATCGTCGGCCAGCGCACGTGGGGCGGGCTCGTCGGCATCCTCGGCTTCCCGGTGCTGATGGACGGCGGCGACGATCACCGCGCCGAACCTGGCGATCTGGGACGCCGGAGAAGGGCTGGATCGTCGAGAACGAAGGGCGTGCCGCCGGACATCGAGGTCGAGCAGACGCCCGCCGACGTCATCGCCGGCCGCGATCCGCAGCTCGAGCGCGCCATCGCAGATCGTGATGGACGAGCTGAAGAAGAACCCGCCGGCGCATCCGAAGCGCCCGGCGCCAGCCGGTCGCGACGAGCCTGACCGCTCCTCGCTGAAACTCCCTCCCGGCGCGGGGGCGGCGGGTCGGGGGTCCCCTCCGCGAGCTTTTCAGCGCCGGCCGCGACCGGCGGTCGTCCTTCGCGGAACTGAGCGGCCGGCAGGGGTGAGGGGCCCCGTTCGTCAGGACGACCGGCGTGCCCTGGCCACCGGCTTCGCCCGGCTCGGTGCGGATGAGTCTCGAGCCAGTCTCTCCTGGCATTTCTCGGGCATCCCCTTTCACGGCCGCCTCCAGCCCCGCGGCGTTGAACTGCACCGACACCTCGCGTGGAGATCGCCGTTCGGCAGGG
>ERZ1370068.11178-contig-9815_pt1 | contig 39758 bp, 61 predicted proteins | sample MGYA00561227_ERZ1370068 | MGnify/ENA primary metagenome ERZ1370068 (study PRJEB38410, sample SAMEA6850437) | metagenome | study: Metagenomic assessment of the ecological functions of the soil: analysis of the soil microbiota associated with the... | reverse complement strand
GTAGTACTTCGTTCAGTTACGTATTGGATTCGCCCGAAGTGGGAGAAGAAAAGCAGCGCCGCTTGCTCGGCTTTCCCAGCCCCGAAAGATCTCAGAGCGTCTCCCTTGTCTTCCTCAGGCAGGCGGGCCGGGCGCTTTTCGGACTTCGGTGTTGGCGCGAGCGTGCGTAGAAGCGGCGAGATTTGGCGGCGTTCCCGCAAACCGCCATGTCGCACCAACGCCTACGGCCGGCTTTCGATCTATCAATGAATAGCCATGAGCAATTAGGTCCCTGACAGATGCGGAGTCGATCCATCGGCAGCGGCAAGACATGTTCGACCATCCGATGGGCGATCATCGCTGCGATAAGGTCGAAATCGGCTGCATCACTGCGCAGCTCAGCGACCACGTGCCCATGGTCGAAGCGCAGCTCGTGCGCATTGATCCCTGCGATCCAATGCTGTCGCAGCAGGGCGAGCGTGTTTTTCGGCGGCGCACTCCCGGAAACGATCCCAGTGACCAGTGCAAACAGCGTTTCGCGCAGCTTCTTTGCGCGCGCCAGCGCCGTCGCAGCCGCTGTGGGCTCGCTCTGCGCCTTTCTTGCCAGTGCGCGCAGAATTTTTCCGGCAAGAGATGCACCAGCGCTGCCCACTCGAGCAGGCGCGTGTAGCTGTCCAGCCAGTCGCGAGGCGACTGATCGCGGCCAGTGACGGTATTGACGAAGTCGAGCGCTGCGTCACCGCCAATGAGGTCACCGGTGGAAAACCGGTGGGATTCGACTCTAACCGGTAAATACGATTTCATAGGTTGACAACCGTTGTAATGTTAATTATAGGTTTAATGCAGTCTCAACAATCTCAACGCGAAACCTATCAAAATGAATATGAATATTATGAATGTAAAAACGAGATTCATCGCAGTTGTTTCTGCCGTGGCAGTGAGTTGCCTTACGCTGATCTTATCCAATACGGCGGTGGCTCAGCTCAAGGAAAGATTCTATTGAGATGCCAACATCTGAACAGACCTCACACGAGCAAACCTTCTAAACAAGGTGCGGGTGGGGGCCGCTGTCGCAACGCAGGTCACTCCACAAGACGCCGCTAAAAGTATCCAGCGGCGAAGGGAAAGTATCCAATGGGTGAAAGAGATCCCCATAACGCCGATGGGGTTGTCAACCAGTCCCTATCCACCCCTGACCGCGTTTGACTGCTCGAACATTCCCCACGGTGGTCGCTGTTCTCGACACGCACGTCAACAAGGTCTTCGTCCCAGGCCATAGCCCTGGCGTCATTCCAACTGCCCCGGTAAAACTGGCGAAGTTTTCGAAAAAGAACCAAAAAAAGGGGCACGCATTGTTGGAGCACCTTTCTTAGCGGACAGACCTAAGCAACGAGGAGCGGCGCTTATCGAGGCGATTGGAGACTTATTTGTTATGGAGCGGAGTCGATATCCTGTACCGTTAAAAGCAGACACTTGCGCCCGCGACACTCGTGAACATCGAGAAATGCTATCTGGTTCAGACTGGAACACCGCCCAGCGACTCTTCAACAAATTACGCTCATTAATTACCCCTAAGTAGCACTGTTTCCCGGTCCCTAAAATTCCCTTTACTATATGTCATATTAAAAATCGCTAGTTGCTCTGTTTCGCTCTTTCGATATTGCCGCGGCTTTGGCCCGTTCAGTCGTCCCATTTTCTGGAATATGTCCTAACAAATCGAATTAACTCTACTTTGCGTCGTCGCAGTCGCCTGTCATTGATCGCGTTGCCATTGCGCTTTTGTCGCCACGATGTTCGGTAGTCACCTGCCGATGAAGAAATCCAACCGAGAGAAGGCCGCAGCGCCGTCCAGGGCCCTTCTTCTGGCGATCGCGTTTTCACTCCGCACTCGTTGCGGTTCTGTTATTCGGGCGGACGTTTTCTTATCCCTTCATTCAACTTCGACGATCCAGCTTATATTCTGGAACGCCCGGAGATCACGTGGAATGACTTTAGGCGGAATTCGCTGGAGCCTAGCCACCACACGGTGGCAATTGGCATCCGCTAACCTCCATCTCCCACATGCTCGATTGCCAGTGGTTCGATGGACACGCCGGAGCGCATCATTTTGTCAACGTGCTGTTGCACGCCTTGACAGCGAGCACGCTTTTTCTGGTCCTCCGGCGAATGACCGGCGCGGCTTCTGGCGTAGGCGCGTTCGTCGCGCCTTTCTTCGCGATCCATCCGCTGCGCGTCGAATCAGTGGCCTGGATCGCCGAACGCAAAGACGTGCTCAGTGGCCTTTTCTTTATGCTCACGCTGGCCGCCTATGTGCGTTACATCTGCGCCCCATCGGTCTGGCGTTATGCAGTGATCTTAATCTCGTTAGCTGCGGTCTGATGGCGAAAGCCGATGCTGATAACGATGCCGTTCCTGCTGCTTTACTCGACTACTGGCCGCTGCGCGTCGTTTCGAGAACACATAAACAAAGAGCGCCGAATGGTTTGCGTCTGCTTCTCGAGAAACTCCCGATGCTGGCACTCGCGGCTGGCTCGGCTGCTGCGACCATGATCGCGCAACACGATGCCCTAAGTAGCGGGGAAAGGTGCCGTTAAACTGGCGCATCGGTAATGCGCTGGTGAGCTACTTGCTGTCTATATCGGCAAAATGTTTTGGCCGACGAACCTGTCTTGTTTTATCCATTTCCCCAGAATCCATTTCCGTGGTGGCAGGTTGCGCTCGCTGTCGTCTTATCTTGTTAATTAGCGGGCTGGCAATTTTGTGGCGAAAGACGAATCCCTGGTTTTTCACCGGCTGGTTCTGGTATCTCGGCATGCTCGCCGCCGGTGATCGGTTTGTGCAGGTCGGGGCACAGAGCGCGGGCCGACTACACTTACCTGCCCGCGAAATTGGGCTCGCTATCGCGCTAATATGGGCCTAGTCGAACTGACCGCCTGCTGGCGTTATCGGAAGTTAATTTTCGCAACCTCAGCCGCGGCGGTTGGTGTGGCGCTAGTGGTTGCACCTGGCGCAGCTAGTTATTGGCGCGATTCCGAAACCTGCCCTGGAACCACACCATCGCTGTGACATCGAATAACGACTATCGCGCACGCGTATCTCGCTGACCTGCTCCTGCGGCAGAATCGAATCGAAGAGTCGCGGCGTGCAGGCAGAGGAAGCGTTGCACATCCGCCCGGATAACAGTTACGCGCAAAATAATCTCGCGCTCGCGCTTTTCCGGAGTGGTCGCTTACTCGAGGCAGTCGAACATTGGAAACGAAGCCTAGAGCTCAAACCCGATAGCCTTAACGCGCAATGCAACTTTGCCTGGGTCCTGGCCACTTGCCCTGATCCCGCGTTGCGCGATGGGTGCGCGCGCCATTCAACTGACGGAGAACGTCCTTGCCCATGCCGGGCGCGATAATCCCTCGGTCTTGCGCCGCGGCTGGCGCCGCCTACGCCGAAACGGGTCAATTCGACAAAGCGATCGCAATTGCCGCAGGAGGCGCTGGAAATAACTCGCGCGCAGGGAAACCGAGGCGCTGACCGAAGATCTGCAATTCAACATCGCGAACCTACCAGAAAGGACTTCCGGGTTCGCGCGATCCAGGCGTCGAGCGGGCGATGGCGCGATTGGATTCAGGGGATATTCTCACAGGAAAAAGCGGAAGCCGCCGGTATTACGTTTTGGTGAAATAAGCAAGCCAAGTGCTTTTCATGAAGCTTATCCGAAGTCCCTGTGAAAAAGAAGCTTGCTTATATGTCATATACAATCAACTACTATCTCGTTTACAAAGTAAACATCTTAACCACTTCGCCCCGGTTGCCCATCGACGATAAACTCCAAACCATAAGCTTCATGCACCTAACGAAAACAAGATCAGCCCACCGCTGGCGAGGTCGAGCGTATAATTGCAACGAACGTTCTGCGAAGAACCGCTACGGCTCTTTGAACTCGCCCAATGGCGTAAAAGTATTTCCGTAGAGAACGCAATTAAACGATTGCAACGGCCCGAGGCGATTGGTTAGACTGGCGAACCGTTGAAAAAAGCGCACCAGTTCGCGCGGGCAAAGAACCATACCGGGTCGTGGCGGTCGGCGATACCATCATTGGTGAGCAAGGCTTGGTCGCAATTATTGGCCGCGACCCGCGGTGCCGTGTTTGCGGTGCCGCACACACTTTTGAGGAGGCGAATAGACTTGTTCGACAACGTCGGCCGGATGTGCTGCTCATCGAACCGTTTCTCGAAAACCGCGATGCCATCCGCTGGATCAAGGATCTCGCGACGGAATTTCCGCGTATTCGCATCCTTATCGTATCCCGGCAATCCGAGCGGACTTATGCGGAGCGCGCCCTTTGTGCCGGAGCGTCCGGTTACTGGATGAAAAATAGTTCGGTGGAAGAGCTAATGCACGCGATTGAGACTGTGCTGGCGGGCGAGATCTACGCCAGTCGAGCAATCACTTCCGTTGCCATGCACAAGTTCGCCGGTGGTCGCGAACTTCCACACGGTCTCGATGTCCTCAGCGATCGGGAGCTGGCGGTGTTCGCACTCATTGCGGCTGAACATGGCACTGGTCAGATCGCAAAAGAACTTGGCGTTAGCAGAAAAACAATTGAGACGCATTCTGAGCATATCAAGCGGAAGCTCGGCTACGACAATGCTCAGGAACTCAAGCGCCGCGCGCGCGAGTTCTTCGGCACAGCCGCAGGTTCACTCATGTGGCCACTTATTTGCGTCTGGCAGAACACTGCAGAATCCCTGATGACGCTGTAGCCCCCTCGCTGCCTGCCGCGCCGAAGCTGCGGGAAGGCGGGTGTCGAGGCGCTGTTATGGGGAAAAAGACTCCATAAGTCTAAAACGTGGCGTGCGCGAATCGTTAGGGATAAGTAAGCCCGACCCAGAATCCCTGATACCTCAATCGGGGATTCGTTAGCTCAAAAAATCAGGGCTTTTCCCCGATAGTCCGTGGGTCCGCACACGCTTAGCATTCTTAATGTTATGACAAATCGAAACATTCACTTCAAACCAACAGCAGGGGTTCTGATCCCGCTGCTGCTCGCCTGCTTTGCGGCAGTGTTTATCTCGGCAGCCACTCCGGCAACAGCCGGCAAGATGAGTGCCGTTCAATGGCACTGTCTCGGGGAATATTATCTCTGAACACGCCTCTGGACGAGTGCCATCTACTAACTGACGTGGTCAACGGGGGAAATGCCACCCAGTTGGGACGCTTCAGTGGAACCGCACAATTCATCATCAATGTCTGTGACTTGAGCTACATCGGAACCTATGCAGTTTACAGCCGCTAATGGCGACAGTATCTCCGGCTCTTTTATCGGGCAGTTGACCCCAACGGGAACGCCCGGCGTGTTTGACAACGACGAAACCGCGTTCATAACCAGTGGCACGGGACGCTTTGCCGACGCTACCGGCACGTTCCACTTGGGCGGGCAAATAGACAACAATACAGGAACTTTTGCTCGTGTCTTGCAGCAAGGAACCATCTCGACTGTCGGCTCGACGCGGCGGCACTAGACATTTCGTCAGCTGAAAACCAGAACCAAGCAAACAACGAAAACAGCCAGAAGTGACTTCTCGTGACGGGCAGTCACAGAAATCCAAAACAAGAAAAAGAAAATCATATTATGAAAAGCAGAAAAAATATCCTGACTTACATCGTCGCCGCAGTCTCCATCCTCGTGACCTCAGCGAGTTCGTCGCCTGGCGACGCCGCCGCTCCAGCCCCCGCAAAACTACACTGGCAAGCTCACGCACGGCGAGATTCATCTCCTGTGAGACGGTCAGATCCTGAATCCGCCGGCGTACGCTGGTTGGTGGCACGTGGGTTCTGAACATCGATATGATGACCCAACCACAGGTCCCGCCGCCGGCTCACCTCACAATGGTCGTCTTCCGCGACGGCAGCCAGTACCTGCTGTTCCCGCACATCGAGTTGACGCCGATCTCGCTCCAAGACGGCGTCTACACTTACACCTGCGGACCTCAGGTGACGGCTGACCGCTCGATACGAATACGACTCCCGCGACGTTCTCCTGGCACGTCGAATTCGACGACAACTGCACCCTCCGCAGCTACAAGTCGCTGACCTACGTCGGGTTAGCCAATTAGGACGTGACGAGGACGGTCTCCGCATCGCAAATCCAGCAAAACCCGGGCCCCATAAAATCTCACTTGCTATATGTCATATAAAATCGTTACCACGGGAAGGATTCGGCGTGGCCAATTTGCGGTTTGCCGCTGGGGCTCCCGCAAGCACTGTTCCCATGATCCGGCGCAGCAGGGTTTCGGGTTCGCTCGGCGCAGGATTGCTGCGTGATCGCGTCGCCTTATTTGTCCGCCCCTTTGGGCGCGAGCGAGCTGACGATTTTTCGAAGGCGCGGATCGCCGCGCAACGGAGTCCCACGTCGGATCGAAGCGAAGTTCGCCGTAGCTGGGGCCAGCTGGAATTTTGCGATGATTTCCAGTTGCTCAATCGCGCGAGCGCATGCTCACCGGTACACGCATAGACAAGCGCGAGGTTGCGGACCCGGCGAGGCCAGACGAGGAATCCTGCGCTATGGGGCGAAGTTCAACGGCATGACGCGCCTCATTGATCGCTTGCTCTTTCCGTCCCAAGCCGGCATCGACTCTCGCCGCCCTCGCGAACTCCAAATCTTTTTCGGCTGGCCGGCCCATTCCACCTCAATTTTTCTCGGACGGCTGAAAAGATCGCGCGTTCGCTTTTTGTTGATCGCCCCGCGCGCGCGCTACGAGCCCGTCAGCCCAGCTCTGTGGCGGTTGCCCGTCAAACATTTGCGTGTGGCGCATCTCCGCAGGGAATAGCGGCGAGCACCCGGCTGGCCGCATCGTAATCAGCGCAGATAGAGAGCTGTGTTGAAGCGAGTGTCCCAGATCTCTTTCTGTCGGGCTAAAGGCATCCGGCACCTTCGCGAGAAAGGAGTGAGCGGCGGCCGGATCGCCCGCCTCTAGTTTCAATTCGGCGCGAGCTCAGGTAGTCCCATTCGTTCTGCCACTCCCACCAATGCATCCGCCTGTTTAGCCGCCAGTTCGTCCTGGAACTTTTCGCCTTCCGCGTAAAGGCGCATGAAACGATAATTGCAGGCGAGGTGATACTGGATCTCACCGTTGAGAGGATCGAGTGCGTAGGCTTGTCGTAATTCCGCCAGCGAATCAGTCCCAACGATTCCGGCGCCGATCATGACTCGCCCAAAATCCGGAGCAACTGAGCATCATTTGGCAGGTCCGCCGCGCGATGCTGAGTTCTTCGTAAGCGCGCTCACGCTCGGCAGGGATGGATTGATAATAGTAAGCCAGCGCCAAGTGCGACTGCCCCAGGTCGGGTCGTGATTGCGCCGCGGTCTCCGCCGCTTTTTTGGCGGCCGCGAGATGCAGCGTTCTTGATTCTCAAAATTCCAGCCGAGATCGGTTTTGTAATTTTGCCAGCGCGCACCAGGCCAGGGCAAACTTCGGGTCGCCGTTCTGTCGCCTGTTCCTGTTCGAGGAGCAGCGCCACTTTTCCGAAGCAGATTTTTGCGGCTCATCGTCCCACACCCCAATCGCTCTCGCCTCCCGGAATAGAGCGCGTAAGCTTTCAGGTCTGCGGTGGGAATGTCGCTCGTCGATCGCCGCTTTCTCTTCCGGCGAAAGCTTTGCTCGCAATTGACCGGCGATTTGTTCCGCGATCTCGCTTTGAATCGCGAAAACATCGAGCAGGTCGCGGTCGTAGTGTTCGGCCCAAACGTGGGCATCGTTTCCAGGCGTCGATTAACTGCGCATTTACGCGCACCTTTCCACCTACGCGTTGGACGCTGCCCTTCCACGACGTGCGCTACGCCCAAAGCTTTCGCGATCTCACGCAGGTTACGCCCGGCCCGATCCTTGTAATTCATCACGCTGGTCCGGCTGATGACTTTCAGATCAGCAATCTTGGCGAGATTAGTCAGGATTTCATCCTGGATGCCGTCGGCAAAGTAAGCGTTGGCTTTGTCTTCGCTCCGGTTTTCAAAGGGCAAGAACCGCGATGCTTTTGTCCGGCGCAGCCAGCGTCGATCGCGCGCGATAACGGGAAAATATTGCGATGCCAGCGACGATTACCGCGAGCGCGAGCAATGCAGCCGTCGTCACCGCCCAGCGCGATTCGCGACGCTGTGCTTCTTCAGGGCCTGAAACTTTTTTGGCAGTTGCGGATTGCCCACTTGATCCGCATATAGGTTCGCGATCCCGACACGCATTCCGTGTTTCACTTCGCAGGTCGCCAAGATCGTGCAGGAGCGGGCGCCAATGTTCGTATTCTTCTAAATCTTCGGCGACGTGCTTGGAGACAAGAATGTGTCCGGCGTCTCCGCAAGCCATCACTCGTTGCGCCATGTTGAGGCCGGCGCCAGCGAGATTGGCGTGACCATTTACATCTATCACCCCGCTGACCGGACCGCTGTGCACGCCCATTCGAACTTGCAGGCGTGGATGCGCCTTGAGCGCGCCACTGATTTCAATCGCGCATTGCGCAGGCGCTTCCTGACTGGTGTAGAAGACCAGCGCCATGCCGTCGCCGGTTGGAATTTTTATCAACCGACCCGCAGCTTCGGCTTTCTGATATTGATCCGAACCGCGGACGATTGTCGTTAGCTCGTCAACTACCGCCCGCTGCTCGTTAATCGAAAGCTTCGAGTAACCAACAATGTCGATGAACAGGACATGCGCGACTTCGAGCCGAATTTGCTCTTTAACCTCGGCGGGCACGTTATGAATTTACCTGAAATCAAAATAATTGATAATTCCGCTTCCCGCCGACGAATCGAGACGCAAAGGTGGCTCTGTCCGGACATTATCCGCAGCACCCGGTGAACTTTTTCGACCAAAAATTTTTCGCATCTTAACCTTTCCAGCTGATTTGTCCCGGTTGAGAGCGTTTCCGAGTTCCAAACTTGGCCTGCGCTGGAACTTTGGAACTGGCAAAGTGGGACAACTCGTTCGCGAAGCTTCATTGCCGGAGCGACGTTCCCGCCGCGAAGTCAGCGTCGGAATTAAAGTGAAAATCATCAAAGCCACCGATCTGAAACATGATTCCGTTGCTCGATTGGATTCGACGGGTTATTTTTCCGCCGGTGAAATCTTCGGCCGCTACGCATTCTGCTTGCTTTTCTCCTGCTGCCGGCCTGCGCATTTGCGGCAAACAGCGTTGTGAATATGTCGCATTACGACTTGATGCGGCCGGATTTTGTCGGGATGGCGAGTGAAGGCATCGTCGGCGTCATTCACGAAGCGACCTACCCGCGTCTGGAGCGCGACGCGAGATACTATGAACGGCAGCGGGCCGCACTCGAAGCAGGCTTATTATGGGGAGCTTACCACTTCGGCGACGCAACTAACCCCATCGGACAGGCCGATCATTTCCTGAGTGCTGTCGCGGCGCGCGCGCCGCCCATCCGGCCAGACGATGCCGGAGAAACGGCGGTCGGGTGTGTTGCTCGTTCTGGATTTCGAAAAGAACGGTCATTATCCAGGAGGCAGCAATGAGCGTGGCCCAGGCGGTCGCGTTCGTTGAGCGCATCAAAGAGCGTACAGGCAAGTATCCGGGTCTGTACTGCAGTGAATATCGGTTGCGGCAGATGCTCTACGGACCAAGCGCCACCTCAGCGCACCGCCAAACACTGGCAAATTGCTGGCTGTGGATCGCTAACTACCATGCCGAGCCGCGGAAGACAGCGCCCTGGAGCACTTGGCATATGTGGCAATACTGTGGCGATGGTAAATGCGATTTGCGACCGCGGAGCATGTTTCCGAAATCGGTGGCCAACGTCCGAAAAGCTGAACGCAACATTTTTCGCGGCAGCAACGCCACGCTGCAAGCATTCTGGCGAGAGAACGCGTGGTATCCTTCGGGATAACGACAGCCGTTTTCCGGTAACCATTGAATTACGCGTCTGTTTGTCCATCATCCGGGCTGGCGAAAAACGCGTCTTATGCGTAATGTCTGCCATGAGATCAAGACGCAGCTTCGGCAGCAAGGCTCTTCTGATCCTTGCTTTTGTGTGTGCAATTTCAACCAGCAATGCGGGGCAAGCGAGTCATCCACCTGGTCGCGTAGTTGTGAAAAGAGTGCCGCAGTTCGGATGGAATCTGGCTTTCAATCTGCAGATCGATGGCAGGCCTGTGGCGACCATCCCACAGGGTCGCCAGTACGACGGTTGGCTGCCAGCAGGGCGCCATGTCCTAACAGTGTCCACAGCGTCCTACGTGGGCTTGCCCCAGCCGACTTCGATAACAGTGAACGTCGAACCAGGGCGAACCCATGTGTTCACCGCGTTGTGGGATTCGAATCCGATTTTTCTCCACCCATCAGGAGCGTGGTTGACCCCGGCAAGCAGTGGGAACTTAGACCTCATTAACTAGCTATTCGGCCTTGGCGACGCGGAATTTTACCGCAGGACGTCTAAGGTGCAGCTAGCGCTTCATCTACGCTCGGAGAAAATAAGGAGAAAAAATTCTCCAGGCGCGCGGACTCAAGGATCGGCCGCACCTCGTCCCGCACCCCAGCGAGAATAAATATTCCGCCGAAATCCTCCATGTCTCGCATTCCGTTGATCAGAACCGCCAGCCCAGAGCTGTCGATATAATTCACCCCCGAAAGGTCCACCACCAAGCGCGCCGGCTTGTCTTTGATCAGCTGAGCGAGCGACTCTGCTACCTTGGCGGAAACGTTGAGATCGATTTGGCCTTCCAGCGGAAGAACATTGCGCGGGCTTGGGAGTGACATGTTGGTTAAAAGTCGAGAAGATGGTGCATCTCGCGCCGGCGAGCCAGCGAAAAAATCGGCCGCTCAATCTCAATCAAAATGATTGCAAGAGGCCGCTTTCAAAATGAAGAATCACAGGTCCCTCTGGACCCTTATACGTCCACTGCTCATTCTTCGAACCGCTGATTCGCTTGATTCGCGCTGGCTGGCCCAGCATCCTCATACACTGATCCGCCGTCATTCCGGCTCGAAGCTGACCGCGCGCGATCGCCGTCTTCGCCTCAACCCGCGCGTGTTGGGGCACGCGCTCGCGTTTAGATTTTCCGGCGACCATCGCCACGCCGATGAGCAATATGAGTGCGCATATGCAGATTAGCGCAATCGCCAGCGCCGAACGCAGACCCTGTTTTTGAATTGCCAGGGGCACGGCCGAACCGGCATCCAGCACAATCGGTTCGGTCTTTCGCGCCACCCGAAATTCACTAACCGGCCGCCAATCGGTGAAGCCGGCGGTCCAATACAAGTCGTTCGGCCGGATTTCCCCGGAAAAGACCTTGTTGCGAAACATTTGCTCCTCGAATTCTCCAAGCTACCGCGCCTTCGCGCGCCACGTGAAATTTCATTGCAGGGGGCACGTTGGCAAAGTCCTTCTCTCACCGCGAGCACAAAGCGTGCGTCTGGCGAAAAAATAGTGTCCGAACCTGTCGATCAGACGTTACTGCCGGTCCACTTCAGCTTGTGACGCAGCACACTGAAGAACGAAACGTCCGGCAGGAATCCCAGCTGCAGGATTGTCTTGGCCCGGCGGATCAGCGATTTGTGCTCGTTGGCGGCAGTCGCACCGGCTCGCGCCCATCAACGCTCAAGAAAGTCGGATACTCCGTGCTCCCGGGCGAAATCTCGATCACCGAAGTATCGCTGACGATGACCGAACGATTTGTCAGCACGTGTGGGCAGATTGGTGTGACGACGAAAACGCCTGATTCCGGAGAGAGGATTGGACCACCGGCGGAAAGCGAATACGCGGTCGAACCGGTCGGCGTCGCGATAATTAGTCCGTCGGCGTTGAATTCCGTCAGCGTTTCTCCATTCACTTTCGCGTTCAGCCTGATCAAGCGCGGCAGATCGCCCCGGCTTATGACCGCATCGTTCAAGGCATGGACACTTGAAAGCACGCGTCTATTTGTGCGCAACTCGACCGATAACAGCGCTCGTTTGCTGTAGGAAATGCGGCCGCTGACGATTGCATCGACGACTTCGCGATAAGCCGAAGAATTCACGGTGGTCAAAAATCCGAGCGAGCCGACATTGATGCCGAAAGATCGGCTTCAGGTCTTTACCGGCCATCGCAACCACATTCAGGATTGTTCCGTCGCCGCCCAGGACCACGATCAGATCCGAGCGTTGCGCGATCTGCGCAATCGGAGCCGCTGGCTTTCTGCTTTGCAATTTTGGCCGTCTCGTTTTCAACGATCACTTTCAGCGATCGCTCTTTGAATTCGCCAATGACATCGCGCGCAAGTTTTGCGACGCCTGCCTTTTCCGTGTGGGCGATTAAACCGATCGTTTTCGTGCGCATATAAAAATTCCCGATTACCATCCGCGCCGGCGACGACTGATGCCGCAAGGCCGATTACCTCATGCCCGGAAGCTTCGACAAACGACACGACTTTGCGCCTGCGCCTTCTCGTGCAGCGACGCATCGCGCACGATGCCGCCGCGACCGACGTCGCTCCGCACCAGCTCAAACTGCGGTTTGATCAATGCCAGCACCATTCCGCTCGGAGTTACCAACTGAAACGCATTCGGCAAGATCAAAGTCAGAGAGATGAATGAAACGTCGATGACACAAATGTTCGCTGCTTCACTGATGAGCGATGGCGAAATCGCGCGTGCATTTGTTTTTCGAAAACAGTTACGCGCGGATCGTTGCGAATTTTCCAGGCAAGTTGGCCGTGGCCGACATCGATCGCATAAACTTTGCGCGCCCCGCGCTGGAGCAAACAATCGGTGAATCCTCCGGTCGATGCACCGATATCCACCGCAATTTGATCGCGCACATCGATTCCGAAGAAATCCAGTGCGCCTTCAATTTTAATCCACCGCGGCCGACGAAACGAGGGCGCGGCTGCGGTCGCAATCATCGCGTTAGGGCCAACTAAGATCGAGGGCTTCTGCGCGACTTGCTCGCCGATTCGGACCTGGCCAGCCATGATCGCGCGCTGCGCCTGTTCACGGCTTTGATAAAACGCGCGCTCCACCAGAGCCTGATCGAGGCGGATCTTTTTCATGATCTCGCCACTTCGGAGGGATTCGCCGCGGCCTCGGAGGACATGCTTCTGCATGTCCTGGACGCTGACAGAGCGCGTCCCTCCAGCAGCTTCCCGGATCGCTTCGGTCAAAGCTGCGACCGTGCGTTGCCAATTGTTGTTCCGTGGTGCAGAGCGGCGGCAGCAACGCGATCGTTTCCCGTATATTTCTCGTTAACAATCCGTGATCGCGCGCTCGACGGCAAACCTCGTCCGCAGTTTCCGCGTCAGTCATTTCGATTCCGGCGACGAACCCACACTGTCGTACATTCAGTTACGCCAGGCAATTCGCGCAATCAGCTGCAGCTGATGAGTCGAGTTGCCGGATCTTCGGTTGCAAAGTCGGCAGGACATTCTTCCTCGCGAAAAATTGCGAGACCGGCCCGGGCCGCCGCACGACCAAGTGCATTGCCTGTGTAGCTGTGCCCGTAGGCGAGCGCCCGGCCATCCGCCACCGAACCGTCGAATTGCGAGAAGATTTCTTCGGTCGTAAGCGTAATCGCCAGCGGAAGATAGCCACCGCTCAATCCTTTCCCGAGCACCATAATATCGGGCAACGCGTTCTCATGCTCGCTCGCAAACATTTTCCCGGTCCGTCCGAATCCCGTCATCACTTCATCGGCAATCATGAGGCGCGCCATTCTGATTGCACCAATCGCGCACCGCCGCGGAAGTTCCCTGCGGCCAAATTCGCATCCCCGCAGCGCCCTGAATAATCGGCTCGACCACCACCGCCGCGATACCGACTGCCTGTGCGCCAGAAAGTTTTTGCAATTCTTCGATTGAACCAACGCGGCGAACCGGAAATCTCCAACCTTCGTGATCGACCGAAAACATCTTCGCCGCCCCCAAGGCCGCCGCGCCCGCAGTATCGCCGTGGTAACCGCTACGAAACGCGACAAACAAATTTCGTTTCTCGCCCCGCATCTGAAAAAACTGTGCGGCAATGCGCAGAGCCGCTTCAATTCCAGTCGAACCGTCATCCGAATAAAAAACGCGCGATAAAGTCTTGGGCGGAAATAATTCAACTATTTCCCGCGCCAGTTCGATTGCCACCGGATTCGTGGTCCCCAGAAACGACGAATGTGCGATCCGTTCCAACTGCTCGCGAATTGCCCGATTGATCCGCGGATGATTGTGCCCGTGAATATTTGTCCAGATCGACGAGTTCCCGTCGATGTATTCGCGACCACGGCTGTCGCGCAAGAGCGCGCCGTGCCCCTCGACAATCACGATTGGTTCATGCTCCGGCGCGCACCATTCCGGCATGTTAGTGAAGGGGTGCCAAACAAACTGTTTGTCTGCGGCAATCAATTCTTCGGTGTTCCAATCAGTCATTGAATTTCCCGAACCATTTCTCGCAGCGACAAAAGTTCCTCTACCGTTGCTCGCCGGCGGCGATACTTTTCTCGATGATTTCCTTTAACACCAGCAAATCAGCAGGCAGCGGACGATCGTGATAAGTCCATGAATCCTCATCCGCGCGTTTCGATTGCAGACGCCAGACGCCGCCAAAACGGGACGCGCGGACTTCGCGCTTCACCCCATCCTCTTCGCGTTCGCTCCATACATGTTGACGCGGCATGATTTCGCGCCCTTAGATTAGCGCCCTTGAAAGATGCCGCCAAACTGTTCGCTTACTTTTCGCGGTCGTAATCGGCGGCGCTCTTCTCGCGCCTCCGCTTTTCTGGACCGCTCCCGCTTCTCGGCTTTTTTGCGAAATTCGATTTCGAAAGTTTTTCCATCGTGCGCTCTCTGATTTGCGCGCTCGCATTTCTCTGGCCGCTCCTGCGCTCGCTTCGCCTCCGTTCTTTCCGCGATCTGCAATTGGAGAAAAACCGGCACGCTCTGCGTGATGTCGTCGCCGGCATTTTGCTGGCCGCGATTCCTCTCCTTGTCGGCACCATCGTGTTAATCGCGACCAGGATTTTTCTGTTAAAAATGCGGTCCCATGGAATGCGTTCGGTGCTGTTTTGGCCGCGGCCATCGTCGTCCCTCTGATCGAAGAGCTTTTTTCCGCGGGTTATTCCTCGGAATTCTATTGCGCAGCGTGCGCACCGGTCGTTGCGGCTCTGATTACCTCGGGTTTTTCGCCATCGTTCATTTTCTGAAAGCGCCAACCCGAACAAACGAGACCGTGACCTGGCTTTCCGGATTTCATTCGATCGCAAACTCCTTCGCGCAATTTGCCGATCCAATGATGGTGCTCGCCAGCTTTACTACCTTGTTTCTCATCGGCTGGATTCTGGCCGACGCGCGCTTGCGCACACGCTCACTTTTTCTGCCGATCGGTCTCCATTCCGGCTGGATTTTTGTCGCCGGGCGTCGTCGGTAAAATGACTAAACGCGAAACGATCATCCTGCCCTGGCTCGGGAGCTAACTTGCTGATCGGCTTGCTTCCGCTCGCATTGGGATTGATTACCTGGGCGTTGATGATTGGCTGGTTGCGTTATGCGAATCGACCGCACTCTTGAGCCGTTGCGCGGCGGTCGCGTCGCTTTTTTACCCGGCGCTGTGTGCCATCTGTCATGCGCCCGTTCCGCGCGGCGATTACATTTGCCGGGATTGTCTCGATAAGGCCCCCGCATTGTCGCGCCTTTTTGTGCAAAATGTTCCGAGCCGTTTCCGGTGCAATCGATGGTGTGTTTACCTGTGCTAACTGCGCAAATCGAACACTGGGATTTGATGCGGCCGTGTCCGCTCATCGCAGCCGCGGGGTCGTTCGTTTTATCGTTTTGCAATTCAAGTACAATCGCCAGTTACAGCTGCGGCATCCCATCGCGGAATGGTTGGAGGAAGCGATGAATGATGCCGCGCCTGCGCCCGCGGCATTTCGATCTCGTTGTCCCGGTCCCGCTTCATCCCGCGCGATTACGTGAACGCGGTTTCAATCAGGCCGAGCTTCTCGCGAAGATCCTGGCGCAAAAAATAAACATTCCACTTGGCTGCGCGCTCGAACGTATCCGCTATACCACCACCCAAACCGCGTTTGATCGGGTCGAGCGCATGGAGAATTTACGTGGCGCCTTTCGTTTACGGAAAAGGATCGGCGTGCGAGGATTGCACGTGCTTCTGGTGGACGATATCCTCACTACCGGTTCGACGTTAAGCGAATGCGCGCGAGTCTTGCGCGAAGCAGGCGCGCGCTCAGTTTACGCCGTGACCGCGGCGCGCGCATAAACCATGGCCATCTTCAAAACCCGCGATCAAAATTCAAGACCGCAAGAAGCGCGACATTCCGCAGGGACTTTTTCAGAAATGTCCCGGATGTGACGAAGTCATTCACGAAATCGAATTGATCGAGAACCAGCGGGTTTGCCCGCACTGCGATTATCATTTTCCGCAAACAGCCAAGGAGCGGATCGAAAGCCTGCTCGATCCAGGCAGCTTTGTGGAAATGGACGCCAATTTATACTCAGTCGATGCGCTCAGATTTCAAGGAATGGCCGCTTATAAAGATCGACTGAAAAAATATCAGGAAGCCACGGGACTGATCGATGCCGTCCTGAGTGGCTACGGAATGCTTGAAGGCGTGAAGGTCGCGATCGCGGTGATGGATTTTACTTTTCTTGCCGCCACCATGGGTTCGGTGGTGGGCGAACGCGTTACCCGCATGATCGAGTTTGCCACGGCCGAACGCATTGCAATCATCATCATCTCTGCCTCCGGCGGCGCTCGCATGTATGAAGGCATGCTCAGTCTGATGCAAATGGCCAAGACCAGCGGCGCACTCGCCCGGCATGCCGACGCGCGCCTGCCTTACATTTCCGTGCTCACCAATCCGACCACCGCCGGCGTGATGGCGAGTTATGCCTCGCTCGGTGACATCATCATCGCCGAACCCAAAAGTATGATCGGTTTTGCCGGGCCCCGCGTGATCAAGGAAACGACGCACCAGGATTTGCCCAAAGGATTTCAAACTGCCGAATTTCTCGAGGAACACGGTTTGATCGATCAAATCGTGCATCGAAAAAATTGCGGTCGCAGATTGCGGAATTCCTGCGCTTCTTTGCGCCGGCAGTCGCGTGAATTATCGCGAAGCGCTGGCGTGGCTTTACGCCACGCAACGATTCGGAATTAAGCTCGGTTTGGAAAACATCGAGCGATTGCTGGCAGCGCTGCCAGGGAGCGGCTTGGAAACCGCCGCGCCTTGTAAAGTCATTCACGTCGCCGGCACCAATGGCAAGGGTTCCGTCCTGCGCAATGATCGAGGCAATCGCGCGAGCCGCGGGTCATCGGACTGGCCTGTTCACCTCCCTCACCTCATCAGTTTTCGCGAACGCATTCGCGTGAACGGCGAGAAGATTTCCGAAGACGAAGTCGCTGGCGGCCTCACCGAAATTCGGGAACTAATTGGCAGTTGGGATCCGCATCCGACATTTTTGAAATCGCGACAGCTCTGGCGTTGCAACATTTTCAAAAGACGCGCTGCGAAATTCTGGTGCTCGAAACCGGGATGGGCGGGCGACTCGATGCCACTAACGCCGTGCAATCGTCGGTCAGCGTCATTACCCCAATCGATTTCGACCACGAGAAATGGCTCGGCCATTCCATTGGCCAGATTGCCAAGGAAAAAGCAGGAATCATTAAGCCACGCATTCCAGTTGTCTCAGCGCCGCAGCGACCGGAGGCGGAAGTAGTCATCAGGCAACGCGCTGAGGAATGTGACGCGCGCGCTGCAATTCGTTAACGACCCCTGGACGAAAACGAGAATCGCGTTGCGCGGTGAACATCAAAAGATGAACGCAGCTCTCGCGATTGCTGCTCTGCAAGCGACGGATATTCAGGTCTCAGACGACGCAATCGCCCGCGGTCTCTCGTCGGTGGAATGGCCGGCGCGCTTTCAAATCTGGAATGAGCGCATCGTCATCGATGGCGCGCACAATCCCGCCAGCGCCAAGAATTCTCGCGCAAACCTGGCGGGAAGAGTTCGGCGACGAGCACGCAACTATTTTGCTCGCAATCTTACGCGACAAAAATGCCGCGGAAATCGTTCAGGCCTTTGCACCGATCGCGACAAAATTTGTGCTCCCGCAAATTCGCCGAGCGAGCGCGCCACTGCCCCGAATGAGCTTGCCGAAGTAATCTCCGCCATTACTCCATCACTCCCCTACTCCATCCTCCATCCGTTGCCGAAGCGATCTCGGCTGCGCAGCGAACCAGCGAGCGGGTCTTGATTACCGGCTCCCTCCATTTCGCCGGTGAAGCCCTCGCGTTTTGCGCGGCGAGCCGAGCGCCCTCGAAGAGTGCGCGCAGTGAACCCTGCGCGGGTCAGTGTTCCGGGTAGCGCACGCGTCCCGCAATCGCGGACTTTTCTGATTTCCGTTCTGGGGAGCGCGGGCTGCTAGCCCGCAGTTGCCGGCAGCCTGCCGGCAACATTCCGCGCGTATTCACGGAGCGGTTGAAAACAGTCTCGGCAAGCTGCCGAGACTTACAGGCTGGCAGCCTGTGCTCCCAGAAAATCGCACGCACGCTACAGTTTCCGGGTAGCGCACGCGTCTCGCCGTGTTGGTTCGATGACGTCTCGTCATCGCAGACTCTGTAAAGACTGTTTCGGCGAGACGCCGTAACCAGCACGCGAGACGCGTGCGCTACCGGAATTATTGCTCAACACGTCGTGAAGGAATGGTAGGGCGAGACTCCGTCGAGCCGGAGCAATTGACGGCTCCGCAGAGCGTCGCCCTACCGTTCAATGCGCGGAAACAATGGGACTGGTTTCCCAACGACATGTCCGTCCGGCAAACCGCCCCATTTCGCATCCTCGAGGCGAAACCGTTCTTCTTTTCCGCTCATGATTCCATCTTCCAATTCAACTGATCGAAAATCCCGTGCGCGCGCTTTCGGCAATACCGGCGAAATCAGAATCGCGATGATGCGCAGCGATTCATGCCAGTTGATAAAGCGAGATCCGAGAATCTTCTGTTCTTGGCCACTGTTCATCGATCTTCCACGGTGCGCTGCTTCATTCGATCAGCTGGTTGCACGATAGGCGATCTTGACCGTGGTACGACCATCAGTGTCTCTGCATGCCACAGCAATCGATCGAGCCATTGATCCGACGTAATCCGGTTCGTGAAAATTCTCAGCTTCCAAGCTGCCGCTTCGTGCCATCACATCGCTGCGAAGCTTTCGCCGCTGCAGATACCGCTGCGCCATGTTCAGCGTGCGGTTGAGCAGATTGCCAATAGTGTTGGCCAGATCGCGGTTGTAGCCTCCGACCAATCGTTCTCAGAAAAATCGGCGTCCTTGCCCGATGACAATGTCGCTCATCAAATAATACCGCAGCGCTTCCGCGCCATACTTATCGATCGAGCACGTCGGGATCGACGACGTTGCCCAAACGACTTGCTCATCTTCGCGCCGCAGATGTTCCACCAGCCGTGGACGAGCAGCTTCGGCATTTGCTCGTCGGGAAATCCGAGCGCGTGCAGCATGATCGGCCAGTAAATGCCGTGCGCTGGAATCATGATGTCCTTGCCGATGACGTGTAGCGGCCGGCCATTTGTCGCGAAAGGTTGAGGATTGATCGCTGATGGTTGATCGACTCGGATCGTAGCCGATAAAGCTGATGTAGTTGGTAAGCGCGTCGAACCAGACGTAGTTGACGTAATCGCGATCGAACGGCAGCTCGATCCCCCAGCTCAAGCCGCGATTTCGGACGCGAAATACAGAGATCGCCGCTTAATTTTTCGACCGCATTGATCAGTTCGGTCTGTCGAAATCGACGGGCTAACAAAAGTTGGATGCGATCGCAGAAAGTTAAGCAACCATTCTTTGTGCTCGCTTAGCTTGAAATAATAATTTTCTTCTTCGCGCTGCTCGACCTCACCCCATTCCGGACCGAACTCGCCTGCTTCATTTCGATCTTTGTCCGTTAAAAATTGTTCCTGGCGAACGCTGTAGAAACCAACCTGCTTGTCTTTGTAAATTTTCCCCTCGTCGAAAAGGCGCTGCAGCATTCCCTGCACACATTTCTTATGCAGCGGATCGGTCGTCGCCGCCCAGGCATCGTAACGAACATCAAGTTTGTCCCAAAGCGCGATGAACTGCTCGGTTACTCCCGCGACAAACTGCTCCGGCGGCACGCCCTCGCGCTCGGCTGATTGCTGGACTTTCTGCCCATGTTGATCGACGCCGGTCAGAAAAATACGTTTTCACCCTTCAGCCGATGATAGCGAGCAATGACATCAGCCAGGATCTTTTCGTAGGCGTGACCAATATGCGGCGCTGAGTTGGTGTAATCGATCGCCGTGGTGATGAAAACGTCTTCGCCATCGGTGCTGAACGTGATGGAACGCATCGTCACGCGCAATGCGTGATTTCACTTTTGATTCCTGGAGGGACGCGCGCTGTCGCGTCCCCAAATTTTGGGACATGCCGGCGCATGTCCTTCCACAATGTTAGTGACAAGCATGGCCGCTCTTTACCGCGCGCCTTAAAATGCAAAAACACAAGAGCCAGGCCGCGAAAATGGCGGCAGCGACATCGAGCCAGCTGGTGTAATTCCAAATAATGTGCGCGTGCTCCACCGCGCTCGGCGGACGAGGTCCCTGGGGAATCAAGCCTAATGCGCTGAAAATCGAGATCGACGATGATTCCGGCAAGAACCATCGAGACGTAAAAATTCCGGTAATCCACGCCGCGGCGCGCGCCCGTAATATTTGGCGTAAATGATGATGATCGGAATGACGATCAGGTCTGCGTAAATAAACGAAATCACACCGCCGAAACTGATGCCGTGCGACCAAAGCAGGCTGGCGAGTGGAATGTTTCCGACCGAACAGACGAACGAGATCATGGCAATGATCGGGCCGACTAGCGCATTCTCGATCAACTGAACAACAGGTGGTCCGGTTTGCAGGAAACAATCCTTCCCACCAATCATGCGGCACCAGCGTCGCCAAAAATCCGGCAATCAAAAGCCGCCGAGAATTTCTTTCCAAAGCATCGACCAATCCGTGACGAAGGCGTGCGCGACGCGCGTCCATTTCCTTTCCTCGTGTTCGCCAATGGACGAACTCGCCGTGGCGAGCTCATGCTCATGCTCGCCCGCCGCGCCGGACCCGGGCGAAGGCGGGTGCTCGTGGTGGCAATGTCCGTTTTCGTGCGTTTGATTCGCAGCCCGCTGTCGAATCTGCGCTTCAAGAGTTTTAGGTAAAAACAAGCGTATTAATAACCACATCAACATAATAAGCACTAGCGCACCGAAGATTTCCGCGAGCACAAACTGCCACCCCATCAAAACCCAGAGCACCGCCCCTAGCTCAATCACCAAATTGGTCGAGGCGAACATAAACGCGAGAGCTGGAATGAGGGCCGCGCCTTTGTTGAATCGCGCTCCGCGCCGCCGCAACCGCCGCATACGAACAGGAGCTGCTCGCCGCACCCAGCCCGGTCGCGAGCGAAACCGATTTCAAATTCGTCTGGCCAAACGCTCGGCTGATCTGTTCCTTGCTGACAAAAACCTGGAGGACACCGGAAATGGTAAAGCCCAGCACGAGCGCCCAGAACGTCGCCCACAGCATCGCCAGCGCGTGATACAAACTCAGCCAGAGCCAATCCATTGCGTAACCGTCGCTGTCCGCCCTTGCATTTCCAACGCCATCGCTTACCAATCGCCCTGGCAATGGAGTTTGCCGTCCCTCGTTTGGGAAAACTGCCCTGACTGTTTTCAGCGCTGATGACTCCTGATGCGCGGCGAAGCGTCAGGAATTTTTCATGTTCAGCTATTTGGTGGTGGCAATTGGTGGTGCGCTTGGGTCGGTCGGCCGTTTCTGGCTCTCGGGTGCGATTGCGCAAAATTCGGCGAGACATTTCCTGCGGGCACGTTGTTGGTAAACATCAGTGGCTCGCTCATTATCGGGTTTTTTGCTGCGCTCACCGGGCCCGATGGTCGCATTTGGTCGAGTCCGAGTTTCCGCCAGTTTTTCATGATCGGATGCGTCGGGAGCTACACCACGTTTTCTTCTTTCAGTTTGCAAACACTCGCCCTCGCCCGCGATGGCGAGTGGCTCTTCGCGACGCTCAACGCGATCGGATCATTTGTGCTTTGTCTCTTCGCCGTCTGCGCTCGGCGATCATCTCGCGGTGTTACTTCAATCAACGTTAGCATTTTTCGACTATGGAAGTTCCACGTGATTCGATGTTGTTGCGGATTTTCATCGGCGAAAGCGATCGCTGGAATCACAAACCGCTTTACGAAGCGATTGTTTTGAAAGCGCGCGAAATGCATCTCGGCGGCGCGACCGTTCTGCGCGGCCCGATGGGTTTCGGGAAATCGAGTAGGATGCACACCGCAAAAATTCTGCGGCTCTCGATGGATTTGCCGATCGTCATTGAAATCGTCGATAGCGAAGAGAAGATCAACGCTTTCCTGCCGGCGCTGGAAGGAATGATGAGCGGCGGGATGGTAACGCTGGAACGTGTCCAGGTAATTGAATATCGGCACGCGGAACGCGAGGAATAACGACTTTACAACCGGTGTCGCCGGGAGATCTGGGAGCGCAGGCTGCTAGCCTGCTGTTGCCGGCAGCTTGCTGGCAACAAATTTCGCATCCCAAGGTGTTGCACGGTGATTAATTGGTCTCGGCAGGCTGCCGAGACCTGCAGGCTGGCAGCCTGCGCTCCCCAGAACTGAGGAATCACGCGCGGTGCGGGCCGACGCTTCGATGACGACCATCGCCACCGCGTGATGCTCGGTATGACTCAAACTGATCCAGGCGGATTTCATCGCACGCTCTTTGGCGAGACGCCTCGGCTCCGCCGTGTAATACCAAAAACGGTTCGCCGCTTTTTTCTTATGCACGTCGATATCGCGCCAGCCCATTGCTTTGCCGACGCCAGTGCCGAATGCTTTCGAGACCGCTTCCTTCGCCGCGAACCGGGCCGCGAAATGGCGCGCTGGAAATTTCATCGAGATGCAATAAGCAATCTCGCCCTCGGTGAAAACCCGCTTCATGAAACGTTCGCCAAAACGATCGAGCGAGTGCTGGATGCGCTCGACCTCGACCATGTCCACGCCAATGCCGAGCACACTCATGGGAAATTTGCCCCTAGCGCCAAAGGCGCGCTTCAAATAGCCTGGGGCAACGCCCCAGGGATTCGTGCAACCGTAGGTTCCAGCGCTGAAAGCGATTCAATTTTGTGTCGAGTCGGTGATGACCTGTCGCGTTGAATCGCGCCTTCAGCGCTCTCTGACGACACGGATCAAGTCCCTGGGGCGATGCCCCAGGCTGCAATGAGACCGCGCCGTTGGCGCTAAACGTCCTCACCCGTTATAATTCTCCATTCGCTCCGAGCATTTCACGCACGGCATTTTCCCAGCCCACAAAAATTGCGCGCGAAACAATGGCGTGCCCGATGTTGAGCTCGGTCAAATGCGGAATCCTGTGAATGAGCGCGATGTTTCGATAATTGATGCCATGGCCGGCGTTGACCTGAAGTTTTGAATCGTGCGCATGTCGCGCACATTGACACAGGCGATCCAGCTCCTGCGCTTCGACTTTTTCTGTGAACGCGTTCGCCAATTTGCCGGTGTGCAATTCGATCATTTCCACCCCCAGTCCCGTCGCGCAGTCGATCTGTTTTTCGTCGGGATCAATAAACAGACTGACGCGGATGCCATTGGCGTGGAGTCGCTGGATGGTATTGAGCAAATCCCGACGGCTGGCGATGGCATCGAGCCCGCCTTCCGTCGTCACTTCCGCGCGTTTCTCGGGAACAAGACAAACTTCATCTGGTCGAATCCGAATCGCGACATCAAGGATTTCGGGCGTGTTGCCCATTTCAAAATTCAGTTTGGTCATGATGTTCGCGCGCAACCGTTCCATGTCGCGGTCCTGAATATGGCGCCGGTCCGCGCGCAAATGCGCGGTGATGCCGTGCGCGCCGGCGCGCTCACAAATCGAGGCCGCCGCTATCGGATCGGGCTCGGCGTTTTTTGAATCGGGCATGGTGGCGTAGCGAGCCTGACGCAGCGTCGCGATGTGGTCGATATTAACTCCGAGGCGCAAGGTTCCCATTTCGACGATCTATCTTCGCCGTCATCCCGAGCGAAGTCGAGGGATCCCGCGGCGTTACACCTGAAGCGTTTGCTACGATTCTGTCCGCCTTCTGATGCTGGGGCAGCGGAGTGGAACTCCGCTGGCCTCTCGACTGGAGAGTCTGTGTTCCTAGCCTGCGATTCCGCCGCTCCCGCCGGCATCGGGAGAATTAGGAACACAGGCCACCGGCCTGTGCGCCAAGCGGACATTCCTGTCCGCTTTCCTGCGCCAAACAGCGGAGTGGAACTCCGCTGGGCGCACAGACCGGAGGTCTGTGTTCCGGCGGTCGACGACAGGCCCTTCTTGCTCGAAACATTCAAGCATCGTAAAATGAGTCGGCGCTTATGCGCACGGAGGAAATCCCGATGAGTATTCAACCTTTCAGCCGAACCAACCGGGCAGTGCAATCGCTCCCAAAACATCTGCTGCAATTCGCAGTCGATCAACGCTACGAAGAATACACCCGGTCGATCACGCGGTCTGGCGTTTCATCATGCGCCAGAACATTTTTTTCCTGAAGGAATACGCCCACAAAGTCTATTTTCAGGGGCTGCTCGATACCGGCATTTCGTTCGAGCGCATTCCGCGGATCGAAGAGATGAACCAGATTCTCGGGACGATCGATTGGGGCGCGGTGGCAGTGGACGGATTTATTCCGCCGGCCGCGTTCATGGAATTTCAGGCTTACAAAGTTCTCGTGATCGCGTGCGACATGCGTCAGATCCATCATATCGAATACACGCCCGCGCCCGATATCGTGCACGAGGCGGCCGGACACGCGCCGATTATTGTCGATCGCGAGTACTCAAATTATTTGCAGCGTTTCGGTGAAGTGGGCGCGAAAGCAATGCAATCGCGCCGGGATTTCGAACTTTACCAGGCGATCCGGCATCTCTCGATTTTGAAGGAACTGCCAAACTCCGATCCAAAAGAAGTTGAGGAAGCGACTCGCGAAGTGGAGCGCCGACAGAAGAATTTGGGCGAGCCATCCGAAATGGCGCTGCTTTCCCGCTTACATTGGTGGACGGTCGAGTATGGGCTGATCGGCACGCTCGATAAACCAAAGATCTACGGCGCCGGCTTGCTCTCTTCTATTGGCGAATCGGTTTCATGTCTGGAAGCGAATGTGAAGAAATTCTGTACTCGGTTGCCGCCCAGAACACGCCTTTCGATATCACCACACGTCAGCCGCAACTTTTCGTCTCTCGTGATTTCAATCATCTGCGTGAGGTGCTCGAGGAATTTGCCAGCACGATGGCTTATCAGGTTGGCGGCCTTGAGGGCATCAACAAGGCGATCGAGTGCAATAACATCGCGACCTGCGAATACTCATCGGGATTGCAGGTGAGCGGCACTTTTACCGAGGTTCTAACGGCCAGCGAGGAGTGCGCGAATCGCCCGCGTGCGCTTCCAATATATCTACGCACCACTGGACCGACTGCGCTCGCGTTTCAAAATAAGGAATTGGCTGGGCACGGAAAGGATCGGCACGCAGAAGGATTTGGCGCGCCAATTGGTCGCTGGCGAAATGTTCATGCCGCGCCTGAAAATCTTTCTGAACGACCAACTGCACAGCATCGGCATTGTCGAAGGAAAGAAAGCGACAATCGGGTTTGAAAGCTGCGTCACGGTGTCAGGTCGGGTCGAAAAATTCTCCGGCAGGATGGCAAGCTGCTTTTGATCACATTTTCTAACTGCACCGTGAAACATGGCGATCGGGTCTTGTTCGATCCGGCGTGGGGCGAATTCGATATGGCTGTCGGAGAAAAGATCAGCTCAGTCTACAATGGCGCCGCGGACAAGGACGCATTTCTTGAAGTCGCGCTGCGTACCGAAGGAGCGAACGATCAAAGCGCCGTCCGACGCCAGGCGAAAGAAGCTGGAAAGCCTGTATCAACAAGTGCGGGATATTCGCGAGCGCAAGGTCGGTTACGAGCGGCTGGGTGAGATTTGGGAAACGCAGCAGGCGCAGCATCCCGACGACTGGTTACTCTCGATGGAAATTTTCGAAATTCTCGACGAGGTCGGGCAGCAACCGGAGCTGAAGGAACGCGTCGCCAAATTCCTCAAGCAGGTTGCCTTAACCAACAAAGACAAACAGACCCTGGTCGATTGGGGCTTTCGTCTGGTGGAATATCACAAGATGCCGGAATACCGCGCTATCCACGAGCGTGCCTCCACCGCGCATTGAAGCGCCCATTTCAGCTTCGTCATCCCAAGCGCAGCGAAGGACTGGCGTTGGTGTCGCACTGCGCGCGTCTCGGGGAGGACAAGTATGGCTGACGGCGACTCGTAGCGTCGCGGCTGCGACGATTATTCTGATAAAGACGAATCTCCTTCGTCCTTTTTCCCAGTCTTTCCCTCAGTTAGCCTTTTTCCCTTCATCCAGTATTTTCACCACCGCAGTTTGCGCCCGCTCGCGATGTTTTCCCGTTTCGCGGTGTAACTGATCGATCGCGCGATCCAAGGCTGCTTTAATCGTCGCAGCCGTTCCACCTTTTCATGCTCACGCACCAGCACGCCTTCTAGCCGCGCCACGACTGCGTCCACCGTATAATTGGGATTGACCTTTCGATCTTGCAGCTCATCTCTGATCGGGCTGTAGGCATCGAGAACTTCTTCGCTATGCGCGCCCCAGCGCAAGACCCGGTAAAAGAGCGATCCTTCGCGTTCCCCTTTGCTGACAAGATCAATCATCGCCGCCACCACCGAGACGGGCATGAGCGCGAAATCGCGCAGATTGCCGATAAACATTTTTAGCTCGAAGACGAGCACATCGCGCCAAAATCGCCAGCGCTCATCCGTCGTTTTCTGCGTGTTCGAAAGAGTCGAAGTCATTCCGCATCTTCCGTCAACCTTTCGTCCCAGTCACTGCTCCATTCTGATAGGCAACAAACAACTGGTAAGCAGATAACCCGCAGCATCGCTGCGCCCGCACTTCACTCCGTTCGCAAAGCAACCATCGGGTTGACTCGCGTCGCGCGTCGCGCTGGAACAAAGCACGATGCCGCGGCTACCAACGTTAAGCATTCCGGCGACGGCGAAATAAATGGTGGGATCGAGTGCGTTCACCTTAAACAGAATGTTTTGCCAAAGCAGCCGCCCCTACGACTCCCAGGAGGAAGCGCAGCAGCACCGCCGCCGAGAAGAAGACCGATGGCCAATTGCCATGCTACCCTGACTCATCACCATCCGGAAAATTCTTGCGGCATCCGCCCCTAACGCCATACGGATACCGAATTCCTGCGTCCTCTGATTAACGGAAAAGCTCATTACCCCGTATAGGCCGACTGCGGAAAGGACGAACGCGACAACTCCGAAGATCGCGAACAGCGTGGCGATGATGCGATTCCCACCGAGCGCTTCAGCATGCAGTCTCCCCGGTGTCCCCCAAAGTAGGTCGGCAGATTGGAATCAAGTTCCGCTACTTGCTTTGGCCAAGCGGTGTTGCCAGAGTCTCGGCACGCTGGCCGGGATGTGGACGAACAACGATCGTGACGAATTGCGGTGCGGGTATGCTTCGAGCAGTGGAACATAAAAACCGCTGTTATCGGTTTGCGTATTGAACGGGCCTTGCATCAGCGTGTCGGGCACGACGCCGACAATTGTTCGCCAGGGACGCGGTTGAGCCGGGTCGAAAATCCGCACCCGACGCCCAATTGCACTTTCGCGGCCGAAATATGTTGTGCGCGAAACTGGCGTTCACGATGGCAACTCGGCCGTTTCTCGTCATTGTCGTCGATGGTGAAGTCGCGTCCCTCCAACATTTTCGAAACCAAGGGTGGTGAAGTAATTGTCCGACACTGCTTCCGAATTCCCTGGGGTCGGTCTCGCTCGGTTACATAATTCTGCCCATCTACTTCGTATTTCCCGAAGTTAGCAAAGGTCATGACGAAAGCGATCGCTCATCGCCGCGCTCTCGAAGGCCGGATTGGCATGGAAGTGAACGTAAAGCGCGCTTGAAAAATTCCACCCGCGCCTTTGGCGTCGGATAATCCCCTTCCATCAGGCCCATGCGGGCGCAGTAAACGCCGTTTTCATCGTAGCCGTAATTTAGCGTCACCTGATTGCGAATGGATTTGATTTGAAGCGACGCCGCGATGAGGAGGGCGGCGGTTAAGCGCAATTTGGCCCACGACCAGAACACGCGTGATCACATTTACCAAACGGCTGCTGTTGCCCCGGCCACCTTCCTTCATCATGGCCGCTGCATTCGTCCGGAGCTAACGAGGGCTGGCACCAGACCCGAAGACAAGGTGTCGCGACTAAAACGATCAACACCGTGAACACGAGAGCGGGGGCATCGATTTTAAACACAACCCAATAGGCCGGCGGCGGTGACAACGTTTTTGTCGCGCGAGCAGCATATCGACTCCCAGAAACGCCATCAATACTCCGGCGATTGCACCTAGGGCGGCGACAACAAAGCTTTCAGTCAACATTTGCCGCACCAGCCTCCAGCGGGTGGCACCGAGTGCGCCGCCGTATGGCCATTTCCTCTCCTCGCAATGCCGCGCGGCCGAATTGCATGTTCATCACGTTGACGCACGCGATCAGCAAAACCACCAGGACCGTCACCCAGCATGGCGATAACCGTCTGGCGTAGTTGCGGACCGGTGAAGGCATTGAGGAGCGGCTGAACATTGGCCGAAACCAATTGCTTGTTCGTCTTCGGATTTTCCGCCGCCATCCGTTTCGCCAGCCCGACAAACTCGGCGCTCGCTTGATCGATACTTATGCCGGGCTTTAAACGCCCCATTACTTGAGGCCCCACTGCGTTGGGATCACCGCGTGGTTTGACCGGGAATTCATTATAAAGAGGAACCCAGAGCTCTTCGTTATTAGGGAATTCAAAGCTCGGCGGCATTACTCCGATGATGGTGGCGGAACGCCCATTGATTCTGAATCGCCTGGCCCACGATTTTCGGATCACTACCAAAATCGCGCTGCCAGATTTTGTGACCCAAAATCGCCACCTTCTCCGCGCCCGGCTTGTTATCTTCCGCGGTGAAATCGCGGCCCAGAACAGGTGATACCGCGATGATCTTGAAAAAGTCTTCCGTCACATAAGCGCCAGCGTAGCGTTGCGGATTGCCGCGATAACTCACGTTAATGGTCGAGCCATTGAGATAATCCGGCCATCAACGCGAACGATTCGCTGGGCCGCACGCATGTCCTCGTAATCTTGGGAGGACGGGATGTTGCCGATGCCGAAATTATTGTTTTGCTCACTCGCCTGGGGACCGGATCAATCCCACGCTCACTAATTGTTCCGGATGCGGGAAGAAAATCCGCGTAACACCAGGGCGTTTACGACCGTGGAACTGCGTGGTAACACCGCAAATGCCGAGCGCGGAGAACGAGGACGGCGAGGAAACAAAACGATTTTCCGTGATCAAAACGCCGGAATGCAATCCGGATGATCTTGCAGGAAGGATTCAAACGTGACTCTTCTCTGAGATGCACCGATTCCCCGATCAGATTCAAGCTCGCGCGAAAAAATTATCCGAACTGCCATCAACCTCTGCGCGGCCCTCACAGCGTGCCAGCTGGTATTTGAGAGGGTGATATTCTCAATAATCACCGCGGGCGGCTGATTGATCGCGAAAGCCACGGCATCGGCGACATCGACAGCGGACATCATTTGCTCGCGTGGCCATTCACCGGTAACAGCATTCCAGATATCGGTATCGGTCGCCGCTGGGTAAATGTTGAGCATTCGCACCTTGCGCGAACGAAGTTCTTCACGAATCGCAGTGGACAATCCTTCCAGGGCAAACTTGCTGCCGCAATACGCGCTCCAGTTTGGATAAGCGGTTTTCGCCGCGATGGACAAAATATTGACGATGCTCGAGCCGGCGGCATCCGCGGCGCGAAATGTTGAATCAGGAAAAAAGGCGCGGTTACGTTTACGCCGATGGTTTTGCTCCCATTCCTGACGCGTGATTTCGGCAAATGGTTTTACCACGGCAATGCCGGCGTTGTTGACCAACAGATCAATCGGCTTTATGCCCAACCTCGGCGACCAGGTCGTCGATGCCGCGAAAGTTGGCGAGATCGTGAATCAATTTTGCCGTTTTTCCGCCGCTCTTTTCCACCGCCCGGCAGGTTTCGGCCAACGCAATGGTGTCGCGCCCATGCAGCAATAGCATCAACGTCAGGCGATGCCAGCTTCGTTGCGATGGCGCGGCCGATGCCGCGGCTGGCACCAGTGATGAGGTAACGTTTCATCTCTTGGGGAGCGGGCGAAGCCAGGAAATTACAAAAGCTTCGTCTTTGAAGTGACGCTGGCCTTTCATGCGCCTTGGCGTACTCATCCTTACTTAGGATGTTTTCATCCAGCTGCCTATCGATTCGGCAGAAATTCTTTGAACCATGCTTCGATCCGTTCTTTGCTCTGCATCACTTCGTCGGTGAGATAGTTTGCATCGATGTTGATGCAAATCGCGCCGACAACACCGAATTCTTTCCGCACAATTGGGATGGTCGTGCATTTGAATTTTCGGCCCCGATGTTGAGCTCGTAGTTGAGTTTGTCTCTCGTTTGCCAGCTGCCGCTTTTTCAAGTCAATCAACAAATTCGTCGTGCCATCGCGCAAATGGCGCCCGGTGACATTATTTTCGAGCACAATGAGTGAGTGCGATGGATCAGCCAGGTTGTGCAATAGGATCTCGATCCCGGTGTTCGGAAAAGATTTCCCAATCAGTCTAACGATTCGCACGTAATTTTCGAGATACTCATTCGTATCGTCGACGATTCTGTTTGCCGTCGTATTTCTCGAACAAGCGGGCATATTCTTTTTGCTCAGTAGGCTCGAGCTTTTCACGCACGTTGTTCTGTTCGCCAATGAAGATAAGCTGACGCGCCGCGGTATAGTCGTTGTTCTTCAGAAAGTAATGCATGCCGAGGCGAAAATTGTTCAGATTGAACTCGCCGAAGTTTTCGCGCGTCACGCTGTAAGGATAGAAGTCGTACTCCTCGAGCTTGCGGCCGAACTTGCGTCGTTCCTTATATTTCCCCAGAGAAAACCGGCGGCGAGCAGGACGAGCGAGGCGATGATCGACGCGATGACATTAACCGTAACGTCGCCGCTGAGTCCTTTGATCATATGCCTTCAGAAGGTAGAGCGAGCTCAGGCCTGTTGAAAGCTCTTAGCGCAGACGGTAGGCCGGGGTATAGCCTTGTGGCTGCCATCATTGGCATTGGGGCACATACGGAGGGCCTCGTGCATGTCCAGGCACACGCAGAAGCGACGTCCCTCCACAGTGCAGATGGCTGGGCTACATTCTGCGCAAAGTAAAACGATTGTTGGCCGTTTCCCATAATCGCAATCGCAAGAGGCGCTGTTGAAGCGCGGTGTCGAGCCTCGGCCAAAGCGCACGCACAATATTCTCGCCGGTGGACGGCTGGTCGCGAAATTCGTCGGTTTCAAGATCGAGGTGTTTGTCGCGCCAAGGGGCGAGCGCCTGTCCCAGAGCGTCGCGCAGTTCCTCAAAATTCGCCAGCGCGCCCGAACGCTCGTCGTATTCGCCGCCAATTGTCGCCTCCGCGACGTAACGATGGCCATGTCCCCGCGGATTGTTGCATTTACCAAATAGCTCAGCGTTCTGCGCATCGGAAAAGGAAGGCACATGCAAACGGTGCGCCGCGCTAAATGCTTCACGCATTCCCAAGAACATTCCGCCATCATTCCAAGCTTCCGCAAAGAAATCATCGCGTTCATGCAAGCGAACCCGGGATAACGGCACTTTGCCCGGCCCGCTTTGAAGAATCAAGCGAGCCAATGACTCGGTCGTAATCGGTTTCCCGCGCAATGCATCGACATCACGATTCAAGTTTTTGTGATCGAGTTGGGTTCGGAATAGGCGAATCAATGAGGAAATTTCCTCCTCCGTCCCAAGTGCTGGTTCTGGTGGAATCGAGTCGGCGCGAAGAGTAAGTCGCGCCCGATAATTGTGACCGTGCTCGCCGGTGGAAATACCGAAGAGTGTTTCATTCTCGGATGCGCTTAGATGCGGAGAAATCGTTCGGCGCGCCGCCGAGAAATCGAACCAGTAATTTGCTTCAATCGCGCCCTCAGTATAAGCGGTTGCGCTGCGCTCCGGAGTTTCCCGCAGGTGCACCGCGACAAGCCTCGCCGGATCGCCGCCAAAAAGCGGTGCGACATCATCGAGAAGTTGCCGACAAATATTCTCGGCTGTCGGCACCGTGTCCCGGAAGGCGGGATTATCTTCGTTCAAAAGCGATGGTCGTAGCGATCGTGAATGATTTGACCAGCGCGTTCCTTAATTTCGCTGATGTTGATCAGCATTCCAGTAGTAGGATCGGGCTGACCGCTGAAATACAAAGTAGGCCACATAGTTGCGGCCGGTGCCGTAAAGCGCGGCGCTTTCTTCACCGAAAAGCTTGCGGTTTTCTTCCGCGGAAAGTTTCTGGGAAAACAATCGGCGCGAAGCGGAGAATTCGACGCGTTTGCTGACAGTGAGGAGCATAAAAGAGCAAACATGCTGCCGGTGATCGTGCAAGGATCGGTGTCGGAACACAGGCATTCTTGCCTGTGCGCCCAGCGGAGATTTTCTCCGCTGTTTCTTTGTTCAAATTTCGCTGTTCGTTCAGACTCAGCGGAGTGCAACTCCGCTGGGCGCACAGACTGGAAGTCTATGTTCCGACCAGCAGCGAGAGAGAATTCGGAACGTGTGCGCGCGTCCTCTTTGAAAGTGCCGAGCAAGCAGGACGTTTTCATAACGGAGTTTTGCTTCTCGACGCCGCGCATCATCATACAAAGATGCTTCGCCTCGACGACTACGCCGACTCCAGCGGGACGCAGCGTTTTCATCAAGGCATCGGCGATTTGCACGGTGAGATTCTCCTGAATTTGCAGACGCCGCGCGAACACATCCACCAACCGCGCGACTTTGGATAGACCAATTACCTTGCCGTTCGGAATGTAGGCGACATGAGCGCGTCCTATGAACGGCAGGAGATGATGTTCGCACATCGAGTAAAGCTCGATGTCTTTGACAAGAATGATCTCGCTCGCATCGGACTCCGAAGATCGCGCCATTAACCACATCATCGAGGCTTTGGCGATAACCATTCGTCAAAAACTCGAAGGCGTTCGCTGCGCGAGTCGGCGTCCTTAGTAATCCCTCCCGGTTCGGATCTTCGCCAATAGCCTGAAGCAATTCCAGAAACGATTGCTCCATGCTCGCTTCGCTTGGCAGCGCCGCAACGTGGAATATTGCGAATGCGGCGCTCAGCTGCTTCCAGCTCAGTCTCGTGGTTATGCACAATAACTAATCGAGCCAGCTCAGCGGGTATTTCTCATCATCAAGCGCGACGGCCGCCTCGGTCAGCTCGAGCGTATGCTGCGTATCGAACATAACCGCCAGCTCCTCCGTGCGCTGTGGCGTTCTTACTCGCCATGATCGTGCCCGGATGCGGTCCGTGCGGAATTCCGCGCGGATGCAGCGTGATCGAGCGCAGGCTCGATCCCGCGACGCGACCCAGAAATTACCGCGCACGTAAAACAAAACTTCGTCGGCTTCGACGTTATCGTGGACCCACGGAATTTTGACGGCCTCGGGGTGCGTATCGAGCAAGCGCGGCGCGAAAGTACAGACGACGTAGCCGCGGATTTCAAATGTTTGATGAATCGGCGGCGGTTGATGCACGGTTCCGGTAATCGGCTCAAAGTCCTGAGCGTTGAAAGTGAAGGGGTAGACGTAGCCGTCCCAACCAACCACGTCGAACGGATGATGCGCCATGGTCACGCACGTCCAGCGGGGTCCATCTTTCACCAGAATCTCGGTATCCTCTTCCTGGTCGATTGGATTCAGTTGGGTCGGTCCGTGAAAGTCGCGTTCGGAATAAGGCGAGCCCATTTTAATCTGACCTTCGCTGATTCAGATAGCGTTTCGGAATCCGGACCGGTCCGGATGATTCGAGAATAAGATAATCCTCCTCTTCAACCTTATCCGGCACCAGCCGGTATGTGATTCCTCGAGGAACGACGATGTAATCTTCCGCGCGATAACGTTGTTTGCCGAAAACCGATCTCGAGCGTGCCGCCACCTTTGAAAACGAAAATGATTTCGTCGGCGCCGCCATTTTGTAATACTCGAATTTTCCGTGCAGCTTTTCCGGCCGGGCCCGCCACGCTGTCATGTCCTGGTTGAACAGAATCGGGATGCGTCCGCTGTAGAGATCGCCGCGACGCGGAATGTTCGCGGTCTTCAAATGGTGATGACGCAGCGGACTGTCCGCCGCTTTCTTCAGCTCTTCACATTTCAGGAGTTTAACGCTCCGCACGCGCGTAGGCGGACGCAGATGATACATGATGGAATAGGCTTCGTTGAATCCCTCCGTCGTGATGACGTGTTCGTAGGCGATGCCTTCGTTCTTGTAGGTCGGCGCCGCGCCGTTGCGATGAAACCAGATGTGATGTTTTCGCGGAATCTGACCGAGTCTTTGATAAAACGGCATAAGTCTGACTATGAAGTAGAAATCAATGGGACTGACGAAGCAGATTACCTCACTCCCAAGCCTCTCCCAAAGGGAGAGGTGGTTCCTTCTCCTCGGGGAGAAGGTTAGGATGAGGGCCGATCTCGAAGTTCATTTAGAGTTTTTACAAATTGCCTCGCCGCTCCTGTTCTTTCTCAAGCGCCTCGAACAGGGCTTTGAAATTGCCTTTGCCGAAACTCTTCGCGCCTTTGCGCTGGATGATTTCAAAGAAGAGCGTCGGCCGATCCTCCACCGGCTTTGGTAAATATTTGCAGCAGATACCCTTCATCGTCGCGATCGACCAAAATGCCGAGTCGCTTTAACGGCTCCGGGTCTTCATCGATGTGACCGACGCGGGCCGGCAACGTCGTCGTAGTAGGTTGAGGGAATATTCAAGAACTCGATGCCGCGTTTCTGAATTTCGGTCACGGTTTTGACGATGTCCTTGGTCGCGATGGCCACGTGTTGCACGCCTTCGCCGTTGTAAAAATCCAGATATTCCTCCACCTGCGATTTCTTTTTGCCCTCGGCCGGCTCATTGATCGGAAATTTCACGAAACCATTTCCGTTACTCATCACCTTTGCTCATCAAGCGCCGAGTATTCGGTCGAGATATCCTTGTCATCGAAGGTCAGGATATTTCGGAATCCCATCACATCCTCATAAAATTTCACCCACGGATTCATTTGGTTCCAACCGACGTTGCCCACGCAGTGATCGCAATAAAGCAATCCTGTTTCAGAGGGATTGTAATTCGATTCCCATTTCTCGAAGCCGGGCATGAAAACGCCGCTGTAATCCTCGCGCTCGATGAAAAGATGAACGGTGTCGCCGTAGGTGTGAATGCCGCTCATGACCAATTGCCCGTCGCCATCGGTCAGAGTCATCGGTTCAAGAAAGCTCTTGCCGCCGCGGCTCGTAGTTTCCTCCCAGGCGGAGGTGGCGTCTTCCACTTTCAATGCGATCGCTTTCACGCCGTCACCATGTTTGGCAACGTGATCCGCGATGGGATTGTCGGGCCGCAGCGGTGTGGTTAAAACGAACGTCAGTTGGTTTTGCCGAATGGCATAACTGGCGCGCTCCTTGGTGCCGGTTTCAGGGCCGGAATAAGCCAGGCTTTGAAAGCCAAAAGCGGTTTTGTAAAAATGCGCAGCCTGTTTGGCGTTGCCGACGTAAAACTCGATGTAATCGGTGCCTCTGCAGGGGTAGGAAATCTGTTTCTGCGGCAGGCGCTTTCTTGGGGGCGGCAATAGTGCTTGGCATGCGAATCCTTCGGTTGATTGATCGAAATAAAATATAAGATCGACAATCGCGCGCCGCAAGGTTGCTGCCTGTAGCCGCCGCCCCGTTTGCGGCGCGTCGACAGTCCAATCAGAATAGATCAACGCGGCGCCGCGCAGCGAAGCGGCCACAACTCCCGCCGGAATGGGAGAACGGCTACGCCGCCAGCACTTAACAGCCCGCAAGGGACTACGCGTTCCTCATTTCGCCTCCCGGCGCGAACGCGATTGAGTTTTTCGAAACGCGGATCGCCGCGCAACGGATCCCAGGATGGATGCAATCGCAAAAGCGCAGGAGTGATCGGTCCGGTGTGGCTAACGGACGAGCATGGCGTCTTTAAAAGCTTTTGCAGCCGCGCAATCGCTCGATCATTTTCACCGACTTCGGCTTCGACCCGGGCCAGGTCTTCCTCCAAAGCCGGTCCAATGACCGCGTCTTGTGAAGCGGCAGGAGAGCGACCGCATTTTCAGCCAGCCGCAATGCGGTTTCCTTTTCTCCAAGGTAGCGTTGATTGCCGAGGTGTGCTACGAGCTCCGGATTATTAGCGTCACGTTGTTTGAGTAACTCTCAAGTCGCTGCGTGCTTGTAATAGGCGTTTGGTTGGCTGCCGCTTTATCGCCGGGATCGCAACTGCCAAAGCCGATTGCTTCTCGATACGCGCGTCCCGTCGCGGTTATTCCCAAATCGGTGAGGAGCTGGTTGAGCGTTTCGATTAGCTTTCTTTGAACAATCGCGATTAAAGAGCCAGTGTTGAATTAAAACCGGTCACGCTGTCATTCGCGAAATCGGGATGGAGTCCACTGAGGAGTTGCTGCGCCTCGTCTAGCTTCTGGTTTTGCGCGTGAAAATTGCGCCCGGTAAGCAGTGGCATCCGGATCGGTCGGTGAAATCTTTAGCAAACGGTCACCGTTTTAGAGCATCGTCGAATCGGCGGATGATTGCATAAGTCCAGAAAGTAACGATCGGCCAGCAACTGCGGATTGCGCGGATCGAATGTTAATGCCTGATCGGAATAGTTAAGGCTTTCGTCCCACAATCCTTGCCGGCGCGCGACGAGAGCGAGAGCTGAGGGGACTTCACCGCTGTTCGGTAAACGGTTGCGCACCTGCGCAAACAAATCTTTCGCCTTCGGGTAACGCGGAGCACCAATAGTCATAAGTACTCCCCTTGCGCTGAGCAGGGTGTCGGTCGAGTCGGATTTGCAGTTTGATCGCAGTGTCGAGGGTGCCTGGCGGCGTCGCGTCGCTCTTGTGTCGCGTCGGTGCCTGGTGAAAACCATCAGCAATCGATGCGCGCCGGGTCGGGCCCACGCCGCGACAAATTTGGGATCGAGCCGAACCGAAGCCGCGTAGGACCGGCGCAGGTTTCTTCGGCGGAATACCATCCCCGCGGCTCCGCCGCTAGCCCGCGCAGGTAGGCATCGTAAGCCTCGGTATTGTCTGTCGGTTTTGGCGGCGATGACTTGCTCTTCCTGACCGGTGAGTTTCGCTCGCAACTGATCGGCGATGGCTTTGGCCACCTCACTCTCGACCGAAAAGATGTCGGTCAGTTTGCGATCAAAGGTATCGGCCCAAAGATGGGAATCATTGGCTGCTTTGATCAGCTGCACGTTCACGCGCACGGCGTCGCCGCTCTTCTGCACGCTTCCTTCCAGGATGTGGGCGACGCCAAGTTGCCTGGCGATCTCGGGCAGGTTTTCCGGCGCGCTTTTGTAATGCTGCGTCGATGTGCGCGAGATGACCTTCAGATCGGCGATCTTGGATAAGCGCGTCAGAATCTCGTCCTGGATGCCGTCGGCGAAGTAGGCATTGGACTTGATCCTCGCTCAGGTTTTCGAATGGAAGCACCGCGATGCTTTTCTCTGGCACGAGCAGTCAGCGCGCTGATCGCGTCGGATCTACGAAGAAGCGCAGCGATGCCAGCGACGATAACCAGCGAGCAGCGAGCAACGCTGCCGCCACGCCGCCCAAAGCGCACTCGCGTCTTGTGTCTCTTCAGGGCCTGAAATCTTCTTCGGTAGCTGCGGATTGCCGACCTCATCCGTCGTAGAGATTAACCACTGCCAATGCGCATCCCATGCTTCACTTCGCATTCGCCGAGGTCGTGCAGCGAGCGGCTGCCAATGGCCGATGTTCTTCCAAGTCTTCCGCGACATGCTTGGAGAGCAGGATGTGTCCGGCATCGCCGCAATCCATCACCCGCTGCGCCATGTTGATCCCAGCGCCGGCGATGTTGGTGCGCCCGCTCACATCAGTCACCTCGCTCACCGGTCCGCTGTGAATCCCCATGCGCACCAGCAACTCGCGGATGCGTCTTGAGCGCTCGCGCTGATCTCGAGCGCACAGCTGCGCCGGTTCCTCCGCGCTGTTACGAAAGACCAGCGCCATCCCATCGCCGGTCGGCAGCCTAACGAGTTGTTCGTTAGTCGCTTCGCGCACCTGCGTCCGTCGCCAGCACGATCTCGGTAAGCTGGCGCAGCCGCTCCTTCTGCTCTTCGATCAAGAGCTTGGAATAACCGACGATGTCGATGAACAGGACGATGCCCGATCTCGAGTCCGCAGGTTGTTCTCGTGGATTCAGTCCCCACAGTTTCCTTACTTGTTAGGCCCGGATCTGCTCCTTGACCGGCGAGGAGTTGTTGGAAGCTCGGATCGTTGCAGGATCGATCCCAGAACCGGGGATCGATCTTCAGCCGCTGAATGGAAGTCTGGTGTCCAGCAGGGATGGAGAGCAGGCGCTGCAACGTCTTGACGGCTTCGGCCGGCTGACCAGCGCGTGCTTGATTTCGGCAAAGGCAGCGAGACAAAAGTCGGCCAGAGCGTCTTTTTCCAGAGGCACCAACTCAGTTGCTTGTCGCGCAAGCCTGCGAGCTTCGGCGTCGCGTTTAAGGCAAGGTTAATCCAGCTTAACTGGATCATCGAATCAGCATCGTCGGGCTGCTCACGGAGTTTCGCCTCGACCATCTCACGCGCTTTCTATCTCGACTCTGCGCGGTCGCCGTGCATCGCCAGCGAGCACATGAATCACGGCCCGGGCCAGGTTGATGCCCGCGCCGGCCACGTTCGTCCGTTCGTTCACGTCCACCACACCACTGACCGGCCCGCTGTGAATGCCCATCCGGACTTGCAGGCGCTGATTGTCCTTCAGCGCGCGGCTGATCTCAAAGGCGCACTGCGCCGGTTCCTCGGGACTTTATAGAACACCAGCGCCATGCCGTCGCCGGTCGGGATTTTTAAGATCCGATTGGCCGCTTCAGCTTTTTGGAATTGCTCGGACAAGCGAACAATCCCGTTGAGTTCATCAACTCTGGCGTGTTGTTCGTTAACTGAGAGCTTCGAGTAGCCGACGATGTCGAGGAAGAGAACGTGCGCGATCTCAAGCTCGATCTCTTTTTTAATCTCGGCGGCCATTTAGAAACTACCTAACTGCTCGAATTTCACGTCGGAGGAAAGCTCGGTCCGGCATGGGATTCCAGTCTATGTCGAGCGTGTGGCAGCCTCGAGGCCTATTCCAATCCAATTTTCTTCAAAAGAGCCTGGAAGCGCGGCTCGTTCCGGCACGCTGGTCGTAAATCGGGTCAATCTTCAGATACCAACAGGCGCTCTCCTGGTCCTGATAAGATTTTTCCAGCCAATCCAAAGCTTTCTCCTTTTTCGCCAAGTCCCAGATGGATCGTCAGCGAACGCTGTCGAACTGACGTATTGCCGTTTTGCCATCTCTTCCAGTTCGCGCAAGATCTGCTCGGCTTTTGGTCGATCGCCAGAAATGGCATAAGCGTAAGCCGAGGAGTCCCTGATACCACGCACCGGCCACCATTATTTTACTTCGTTGAAATTCGCGATCGTGCCCGCGGTGTCGCCTTCCACAGGAGGCAGCAGCAATACGTAACTGAACGAAGTACAACGA
>ERZ1370068.9720-contig-8477_pt1 | contig 39759 bp, 59 predicted proteins | sample MGYA00561227_ERZ1370068 | MGnify/ENA primary metagenome ERZ1370068 (study PRJEB38410, sample SAMEA6850437) | metagenome | study: Metagenomic assessment of the ecological functions of the soil: analysis of the soil microbiota associated with the... | reverse complement strand
CGAATCAGATGTGCTGATTCGATTGCATGTTGCCACTCGCGATTGATCTTGATTCATGCTCATAGCCAGACTCCACACGGGCCGTTGTGCGCGGGGAACTCGTTCATGCGCGCCGACGCGACCTTACCGGCATGTCGTCGCGCGCCGTACGCTTCGCGGCCGGGATTGCATCAAGCCCGCGTGGTGGCCGATGGCGCGGCTCATGGGTGAGGAAGATGCCCGACCGAACAACGGCGGCCGCGGGCCCGGCGTCGACGCGCGCGTCGAGGATCCTGAGCGCCAGGGCTGCAGTGTCGCGCCGGCGGAGTCGGGTCCGGCGTCGAATCATGGCGCCAACGCTTTGCCGGTGCGAGGATCGGCGAGCAGGATCGACGGCCGCGAAGCGGCGCAGCGATGAGGTCGTGTCGAGGCTGCGACGCGTTTGCGCAGTCGGTGCAGCCGATCTGCGGCAAACCCGCGTCTTGCGCGGTGCCGGAAGCGCCACGACGCATACAGGGGTGATCGGAGGCGTAAGCGGACACGGTGAGCATGCCGCGCGGCGAGCGCGGGCACGCCAATCGCAAGACCTCGTGGCGTCGATCACGGCAGCCAGGTCTATCGACCTGCCAGTACCCAGCCAGGTTTTCTATTATCTAGACTCCGCGCGCGCGTGGGCGGCTCTGCGCCCACCGCGCGTGCCGAATCGGCCGCGCGCGGCGCGGCCCTTCTGTAACTCGGCTCCACTGAGACGCGACTCGCACTATGGACAGCGGCGCGCAGCGCACCGCCGCCACGCTGCTGCCGCGGGGCGCCTCATCGCCCCACCGCGGCGCAGCGCCGCGCACGCCGGCGGTCGATGAGGTTCAGGAAGACTGGTCGCAAGATCTCTGAGTGCGGAGCCAGAGCACTTTTTGCATCGAGTTCGCAGCGCAGTTGCGTTGCACCGCGCCGTGCTTTGGCCGCGAGATCGCAGGAAAAAGTGCTCTGGCTCCGTGCACCGCCTGGCCCCGTACAGGATCCAAGAGCGCAAATCATGGCGAACTCGAAGCAACCATTTCCCCAAGGCACGGGCCTCTCCGTTTCCATCAATACGGTACGAGGACATCGGATCAAACCACCGACGGAGCCTGCTGCTCGCCGCGTCTCAAGCGCGGCGACAGGTGCTAGCCCTGGCGGGCTCGTGACGCGGCACCAACGCGTCTTGCTCGGGCACGCGCGGGCGGTACTCGGCGAAGGCGAGGCCGATTTCGAGGACGCGGTGCAGGAAGTTTTCACCGCCTGCGCCTGCTCGAGCGAGCCGCCCGGTTTTATCGCGCCAGGTGGCGGGTGACGGCGCGGCCGAGACGCTCGCACCTGGAAATCACCTGGCTTGCACAAAGGTGACCAGGGTTGTTGCATGGACACGCTGAGATCGAGACGCGGCGCCAAGGGTCCTCGCGAACATCAGACCGCCGATGCCCGGACATCGCTGAGATTGTCAGCCACTCCGGGCGGCAGCGGGTTGGTCGAGCAAGCGCGACACGCGCGCGGCGGTCGGCGCGGCGACAGCGAGCTGCCCGCCGAGCAGCGCGAGGTGCTCGTGCTCGCTGCCTGCTCGGCTGACCAGTCCTACGGGAGATCGCCGAGATCACGGGCAAGAAGATCACGGCACCGTCGGTTGGTTGATCCAGCGAGGGATTGCAGTCGCTTGTCCGCCTCGGCACTTGGCGCCGCTGATCGACGGCGCCCGCTGAGAGAGGGAGAGAGAATGGCTGTCGCTCGCGCGGATGAGTGGTTTGAGCAAGGTGCGGGAGACTTACGCGATGAGCGGGAACGACCGAAAAGTCTTGCAGTGGTGAGGACGCCGCACCGCGCGCCAAGCTGCGCGCGGCGAGTCCTCGGCGAAGCGAGCGGCGTCGAGCGCGCGGGAGTCGAAAGCGAGCTCTCGCGAACTCAGCGGCCGAGCTGCGCGCGTTCGCCGCGCGCGCGCCTCGAAGCGACGATCGGCGTGGTTTCGACCCGCGCTCAAGGAAGACGGCGGCGCGGTGGACGAGCTCGCGGCCGAGGCCCGGGCTTCGCGCGCTGGCCGGACGCCGTCGCCAAACGCGCGCGCCCGATTCCGTGGCGCCGCACCGGCGGTCGCATCGCGGCTTCGTTCGCTGCATGTTCAGCCGGCGTGGTCTCGATCCCCGGCGCGCGGGCAGCTGCCCAGACCGACGCCGGGCGGCGCGTCGTCGCGAACCGATCAGCGACCTCGTCGCGTCGGCGCCGGTCGCGCAGATGGCTCGAAACCGACCGGAAGTACGGAAAACTTCGAGCAGAACGCGGCCAAGCCGAAGCGCCGGCGGCGGCAGCGCCGAAGTCGCCGATTCGAAAGCGCTCGGCGCAAGGCTGCGAAGGCCGCGTCTGAAACGACGCGACCCGCGCGCGAAGAAGCAGCCATGCCGGCCGAGTGGGAACGCGCCAGCGAAGCGGCGGTTGCACTTCGGAGGTCGATCCGCAGCGAAGAACGCACTCGCAAGTCGGGCGAAGTCGCCGCGGTGATTTCTGAAGCTCGACAGCTCGGCGACAGGGCAGCACGAGGCTGGTGGCGCTCGAAGGATCAGGCCTCGTCCAGCAGATCGAAGAGGCCTGGCAGCAACTGCTCGTGGCTCGATTACCGGGGCCGGACCAAAAGCCAGCGGGCACCACTTCACGACAATTGGCGTGACGCCTCTCGGCGCCACTCCGGCGAAGCACTGTTGAGGCGCGGCATATCAGCGGAAGTCGACCGACCGGCGCCTGCTGTCGCCGCGAGCCGCGGATCACCGGCGGCATGGGCAGCGTCAAGGCGCGCTGGAGCCAGTGTTCCGCCGAGAGGCGAGCCAGACTCTCGGCTGTATCAACAGTCCGACGACTCGCGTCCGGCGACCGATGGTGCCGCGTCGCCGAAACCGGAAAGGCCGATCCAGGGATATGGCGAAGCGAGGGCGCCGGGCGGCACTGCGAGGCATCGGCTACGGGCGAGGACAAGGACGAGGCACGCTCGACGCTGACACCGGCGCATCGAGGACAACGACCAGAACAGCCACACGATCGCCCCCGATTGGCGCACGCGCTGAACCATGCAGCGTACCTGCTGGCCGCGGCCGGACGACGATGAGCCCGCGCGACATGTTCTTCCGCTACTGGGGCGACAACCCGTTCGAAGGATCACGGCGCTCGACAGCGCTCTCGACCTTCTCCGTCGACGTCGACACGGCAGAGCTACGCGCTGGCGCGCCAGCTACTGCTCGGCGAGCCATCTGCCGCGAGAAGGCGCAGATCCGCACCGAGGAGTTCGTCAACTACTTCAAGGGCGACGTGCCGCCGCCGCGCGAAGGCGCCTTCCGCGTCGCGACCGAGCTCGCGCCGAGCCTGTTCAGCGATTCGCAGCGACAGTTGGATGCTGCGCGTCGCGATGCGCGGCCGCGAGTGCACGAAGCACCAGCGCATAGCCGCTCGCGCTGACTCTCTCGTGATCGACGTCTCGGGCTCGATGCGCGAGAACAGAACCGCCTCGAGCTCGTCAAGCACGCGCTGCGCTGCCTCGCTCACGCGAGCTCGACGCGCAGCGACTCGATCTCGCATCGTGAAGTTCTCCACGCACGCGCGCGCTCGTGCTGCCGATGACCTCGGCGCGCAGCGCGGCCTGATCGAGGCGCGCTCCATCGCGCTGCAGCCGGAAGGCGGCACGAACATCCGAAGCCGGTCTGCGCATGGGCTACGACGCGGCGCGGTCGCCGGCGCTCGCGCAGGGCGCGACCAACCGCGTCGTGCTGCTCTGACCGACGGCGTCGCGCAACGTCGGCATCACCGATGCCGAGCGCGCTCGATCGCGATGGTCAGCGCGTCCAGCGCAAGGCGGGCATCTACCTCAACACCGTCGGCGTCGGCATGAACAACCACAACGACAACTTGCTCGAGCAGCTCGCCGACAAGGGCGACGGCGTGTGCAACTACGTCGACGACGCGCGGAAGTGCGCCGCGCTGGTCGCGACAACTTCACCGGCGCGTTCGAGCACGATCGCGCGCGACGTGAAGATCAAGTCGAGTTCGATCCGGCGCAGGTCGAGCGCTACCGCTTGCTCGGCTACGAGAACCGCGCGGTCGCCGACGCCGACTTCCGCAACGACGAGGTCGACGCCGGGCGAAGTCGGCGCGAGAGCCACCAAAAGCGATCCGCGCTGTACGAGATCGTGCGGACTCGCACGCATCGAGGTGACGGGCCTCTTTGCACTGTGCATGTGCGCTGGCAGAGCGGCCCGCGCAGAACGGCGTCAGAAGTTCGAGAGCGACGTCGCGACCGAGATCGCGCAGCCGGTGTACTCCAAGAACGCCGCCGGTTCGTTCAGCTTTGACCAGCGCTGAGGCTACCGCCGCTGCGGTGCTCGTCGGCGCAGTTCGCGGAGTTCCTGCGCCGCAGCATCCATGCGCGCAGCGATTCGGTCGATCAGCTTGCTCGACGAATCCCGCAAGCTCGCGGGCGAGTTGAAGGACCCGAGTTCAACAGTTCGTCGCGATGGTCGACAAGAGCCGCGCGCTCGTGCTCGCCGAGCTCGCGCGCGCCGCGGCCCCAGGTTCGACTCGCTGCGGCGACAGAGCTGCGCCGCCGCTGCCACTGCTTGCAGGCGCAGATCTGACGACTTGGCGGCGCTGGGCCGCGACGCACAAGATGTTGAACTCCAACGCGACTCCTGCGACTTTACCCGGCAGCTCGACGAGCTGCGCGCACGCCTCGAATCGCTCAGGGCCGGCGATGGAAGACGCATGCGCCAGCCTGCAGTGAAGGCGTCAGGCTGCAACGGCGCCTCAGGCACTGAGCAAAGGACCGCGTCAGCGACGGCAAGTGAAGTACGGAATGACTCCAGCCGCAAACTGTTTAACTGCGGTTTGCGCGTTGCCCACGCGTTCGGCGGGCGATTAGCAGTTTGACCTAACCACCACTTCACCAGCACTGATCGAAGAGCGGCGGCGAAGCGCGTCGGCCACGGCTCAGTTGTCCGGCGAGGTTGATGTGCGACGTCGGCGCGCCACGTACCGCAGAAGCGTTCGCTCGCGGCGCGCCGTGTCGGGCCGTGAGTCGACGTGTTCGATGCCGCGCCGCCGCTGGAACCGCCGAGACCATCGCGTCGGCGATGCGGTCGCTGACGGAAGTTGCTCCTCGGTGACTTCGAGCGTTGCATCACCTCCGCGCGTTCGTGCTGAAACTGCGACGGTTGGCCGACGAGCGGCGGCGGCAGGTAGACACAGATGAAACGGATGCGGTCGGCGCGACAGATCACTTTCGATCTCCGCGCAGATCGAGCGCGATGTCGGTCGACAGCTGCGGATCCTCCGGCTCGGCGATCATGTGCATGACCTGGCGCGCTTCGGTCCCGACGAGTTGGCGCACGAACGGATCGTCGGAGTCGAGCAGCGGCTGGCGCGACTTGGTCTTGTGCCGGTCCACGGACCGCGGCGCCGGAAGTAGCGCTCCAACGGGAGCTGCGCCGGAGAGATCGTGCCGCCGTGCGCGATCAGCGATGAACGACGTCGGGCCGCAGCTGCGGTAACGCTCGAGCACCGGCAAGTAGTTGTAGAAGTTGCTCGAACCGACGCCAGCATTGAGCGCCTCGACCGTCTTGCCGCCGAGTCGCTGCGCGCAAGTCAGCTTCGAGCGTTGCCGCCGACTCCGCGTTGGCGCACATCGCTTCCGCGTTCGAGTGCCGGCGACCAGGATGCGCAGGTCGGGCTGAGTCGCGCTCCGGCTCGCCGTCCTCGCGCCCATGCCGAGCGAGTTAGTGCGGACCGTCACCCGTGCGCAGGATGCTCGGGGAAGTCTTGATGAAGCGCAAGATTCGACGCCGAGCGGAATGAGTAGGCAGCGGGTCGTACCGTAGCGCGTTCGACCGAGCCGAGTGGAAGCTGCCCAGCAAATGCGCCTCGTCAGGCGGCCCGCGCCAGCGAGGCGGATAGTCCGGCGTCGCCAGTCCGGAGGTTGCGCCGGCCGTGGAGGACTGCGCCTGGAAAGTTGGTTGAGCGGTTCCCGGATGTCGACCAGCGCCTTCGACTCCAAGCGGCGCGCCGTTGCACCTGCCACGTGATCGCCGCCGCCGCCACGCGCGCGCACGCCAGCAGCACGACCAGCAGTCCGCACCGTTCGGCTTGGGACATCCGGCCATGCGCCGCCAGTTTATCAGGCGCCGGCGCCGATCGCGCAGCTGTCGGTACAGTGCCAAGGCTCGATCGACGTCCTCGCGCGCGGGGCGTAGCGCAAATCAACAGCTACCGCTAACTGCTGGGCTACCTGCGCCTGATCGCGGCGCGCGGCGGCCACAGCCAGCGCGGCCATGCCAGGCGACGGCACCGCGCGCAGCAAGACCGTCGAGATCGATCGCGATGTGCGCGACGGTCGTTCTGCTCGTCGCAGCCGCCGCGGTGCGCGGTATCCGCACGGAACTCCACCGCTCGCGCCGCAGGATCGGCCACGCGCGAAGGCGGAGATCGCGGAGCCGATGCAGTTGCTCAGGACGCGGCGCGGCGTTGCGCATCGAAGAGCTGACGCGCGCGTGTCGGAAGCCGGTCAAGCCGGATTGGAACGCGGCCCATCGCCTGCCGCTTCGAGCTGCGCGACTGTCCCGAAGTTGCTCGAGTGGATCGAGGGGCGCGGACGGTCAGCGCTTCGAGCGTCTTGCTCGGCGAGCTGCGGCGCGGCTCGCGCGAGGCGCGTTCGCATCGCTCGCGCTGACGCTCGCGCTCGCGCGCGCGACCGGTTGGAATCCGGGCCTGCTCGCGCGCGCGCAAAACGCCGAGCGGCTCGGCGCGTTGTTGCAGGAGTGGCTGCGCGCGTGGGGCGAGCGCGGCAGGCGACGACACGACTGCTCGCCGAGCCGACGCTGCGCCGCGACGGCGCTCTCCGGCCGCGTGATGCGCATCGCCGCCGGGCGCCGCCGGTCGGTCGCTTCGACGCGCCGTACGAGCGCGCGAAAGCGTTCCTCCGCCAGCGCGCTGCTCGACAGCTACAGGTGCCAAGCGACGGCGCTCAGGCGCGCGCTGCAAGCTCGTTTTCCGGCGGCGAGCGTCGGGTTTCAGCGACGCGCACGACTGCCTGGACGGTTTCGACCGCGAGGCGCGCAAGTGTTCGTCAGGCTCGACAGGCGAGTGCTCGGTGAGTCGCGAGTCAGAGCAGCGCGCGCGCCGCGGCGAGACGGCTCGCGCTCGCTTGCCCGTCGATCGCGGCGAGGCGGGCTGTCGCTCGGCTGCAGGTCGACGGCAACGGCCGATCTGGTCGGCTACCGGCCTGCGCGACGCTCGGCATCGGCGCGGTTGGTCGCGTCGTCGCGCTGACTCGCGGCAGCGACGCGCTCGAACGCCTTGCCGCGCGACGCGGTGTCGACGCTTGTCGGCCGTGTGCGGATTCTTCGGCTCGCGTTCGTCGTCGCCGGCGTGCTCGCGCCGGGCGGCGGTTGGATGTTCTTCGAGGTGCTGTTCCGCTAGTCGCGTGCTCGCGCGCGGCGCGCGCCCGGCCGCGCGGAGACGATCGCGTTGCTCGCGGCGATGCTCGTCTTTCGCGCTGTGGATCGCTGCCGGGGCAGCCACACCACCACTGGCAGGTGTTGATGCGATCGACGATGCCGATCCTGTCATCGATCTCCGCTTTGCGTTCCTCGATCCAGATCAAGCACGTCGCGGCTCAGCCACGGAGTTCACGCCGCGCGGGCAGGATTCCCGCCCGCTCGGGCCTCGATTTCCCGCCAATCTCGCTCAGCGCCGTGGGCCGCCGAAGCTGGCGCTGGTCGTATCGTCGGAGCTCGTGTGGCTGCGCGCGCGGCGCTCGGGCACGAGAACGACCGCGTCCACGCGGCGATCGGCGAGCTGCCGCAGAATCTGATCACGCTGGTCAGAAAGTTGTTGCCAGAACGACGGATGCGCGCTCAACAAGGCCTGCACGGCCTGTCGGGCGCATGTATGCCGCCGCGAAGATCAGTGCACAGCGCTCGTCGTCAGGCACTGCGCCTGGCGACGCCGCCGTCAGAGACCGCGGCGCCTGCGCCAGACCAAATTGCTCTTCCTCTCGACCAACCCGGGCGGCTTCACCGGCGAGATCGAGTCGACGCCCTCGGACGCGAGGAACCTGATGACCCCGTACCGCCCAGTGATGTACGGTGCCATGCCTCCCACATCCGGCTTTGTTTCGCCGCCTCGTCGCCCGGCAGCGCGCCACCGCACGGCGAAACAGTTGTTGAGTGTGGGAGGCTGGCGCGCACATCACGTGATTCCCCATGACCCCGACCCGTTGGATCGCGATCGGAGGCGTCTGGCCTCGCCGCCTGAGCGTCATCCTCAGCGCGTTCGACGCGCACTTGCGCTCAGCGGACGCACTCGCACCCGAGCCGCTTCGCCGTCTGGAACACCGCCAGTGCGCCTGCCGACGCCCTCCATCGCTCCAGCGCTGATCTGCGTTCCGGCGTCGATCGCGCGCAGCGCTGGAGATCCGCGCGCTCCCCGCATGGTGCTTCTCTCATCGGCACCGCGTCGTTCGGCGGCTCGCTCTGCGCGCTCGCTCTCGGCGCACCGCGCCGGAGGCAGCCTGCTGCGATCGCCGTTCGGCGGCGTCGCGTTCATCTCACCGGCTGGCTCGCTGCTCGCGTGGAGCGCGTGGCGCGCGCCGACTCAGCGCGCACGTCGGCCGGTTTCTTCTCGGGCGCGCCGGCTCGACCGCGCCCTCGGGTGTGGCCCAGCCCGTCGAGGCCGGCTTGATCTTCTCGCGGTCGCGTGTGAAATCGTCCCTGGCGCGCTGCGCGGCGGTCACGATCGGCAGCGGATGGACGACTCGGCGTCGTACCGATCGAGCGGCCGCGCTGCAACTTGCGGACAGCTCAGGCCGCAGCGCGTCGCCGGATCCGCGGCGATCAAAGTCGTTGCGCTCGTGAGGGATCGCTGCAGACCGATCGAACGGCTGCTCGAGCTGCGAGGTGCGGCGCGCGGATGGCGCTTCGGCAACCGGGGCGCACGCAGCGCGGTTTTCGCGAGTTGGGCCGCGGCCCGCGCGCTCTCAGCGGATCCGCGCGCGGCAATGCGTCGCCTCGCAAAAAATCGGCCCGCGCTCAGTGCGGTTTGCCGTCGAGCAGCGCGGCGGGGCTCTCACGCCTGCGACGCGCGGCTCGGCACCGCGGTCCCCGAGCATCTCGCACGCAGTCGGCACGGCACGTCGATCGACGAGCCGCCGAGCGTCTCGACCGCGCTCGGCGCGATGCTCCGGCGCGCGCGCGATCAGCGGCGCGTCTGCACGGTCGGTGATATCGTACACCCACAGGCCGTGGTTGTAGAAATCGGCGTGCTCCGTAGAAGGTCTCGCCGTGATCGGCCGAGTGATCACGACGATCGAGTCGTCGAAGCATGCCGCGCTGGCGCAGGCCGTCGATCAAGCGCGCGATCTGGCTGTCGACGAAGCGGCGAGTTCGCCGTCGTAGAGCGCGACGCAGGTCCTCGTCGCCCTGCAGCGGTTTGCCGTCGCACTTCGTCAGATCGGCTCGCGCATCCGACCGTCGGTCACCGTCTTGGCGGCGTCGGGCGCGCTCGGCGCGAGCACGCTGGTTGTGCACAGGTCGCCTGCTGCGCGATGTCGGCCATGCTCGAAGCCCTCGGCCCGCTCGGCCGCGTGAAGCGCGCGTCGAACGGCGGCGGCGGCGCGTAGGGCGCGTGCACGTCGAAGTAGTGCACGAACGAGAACAGCGCGCGCGCGGGCTTGCCTCGTCGAGCCAGGCGAGCGCTTGTCGGTGACCTCGATCGGCGCGGCGCTGGTGTTGATCGACGCCGTCCTTGCCGACCGAGCATGTCGAACTTCTCGTCCCACAGTCGAAGCCCTGGCGAAAGTGGAACGGCGTCGGACGGCGCGGCGTCGCCCAGTGACGGCCCCCCGGCGCGGAAGCCGTCGCTCGCCGCCGCACTTCGGCCAGCATCACGTTGCCGTCGTCGAGCAGCGAACTGAGGCTGCCGCAGCGCACGCACTGTGCAGTACTGTGCGCTCAAGTGCCAGTCATCAGCGCCGTGTGCGAGCGGCAAGGTCAGTCGAGCGCCGCGACCATCGCGCTCTCCGAAGCGCACGCCCTCGCTCGCACGACGTAAATCGATCGCTGCCAAGCGTCGCGCCATATCGGTGTTCGCCGTGCTTTGCCAGAGCCGATCCGCTGCCGGTATCGTCAGGATCAACACGACGTTGCTGTTCAGCGCCGGCCTGGCTCCTGGCGGCCGCAATTGAGCGCGACCACGACCAGCGACGTCGCGAGCTGCGTGATCCGGCCCGTTTTCATCGCGAGAGGCGCAATGGCGGCGGCGGCGGCCGTACCAGCATCGGCTTTTGTTGCCGTCGGGGTCGTTGAATTCGGCAACCTGGCGCTGGCGGCGCGTCAGAGGCACTGACTGCGACCTGGCTCCGCGGCGATCGGCGTTCGCCGCGCACCGCCTGCCAGATGTGCTCCGGCGAAGGCAAAGGGCTCGGTTGCTCTCGACGGGCCGGCAGTTTCGCCCTCGGAACCTGGTCGTGGCCCGGTAATCGCTGTATCGACCGGGCGTGGAACCATCGCACCAGCCTCCGCGCCGGGCGAGTTCAGTCGACAGACCACAGCCGACATCTCGCCGTACCGCCTTTACCAGCGGCAGCGGTCCTTTACCGCTGCCTGTGGTGATGTCACACCACGTGAAACCAAACTCGAATGTGTCTCGCCAGAGCGATCCACGATGGTTTCTGCCGCCAGAACGGACCGACGCGACACGGCAACGGAACCGAAGGCAGACCACCAATGACCAAGCCGAACATGAAGAGGCTCCCGAAGCGGGGGGCGAAACTGTTCACCGAACGGCATGAACGCCAGCGCTGTTCCACGCAGCCTGACGCCTGGTTGTCGACCAGCGCGCAGGAGGAAAACCGCTGACCGATGAAGAGCGGGTGACCTCATTTACCAACGGCGCTCAGTTTGACCGAGTGGACGAGATCTGCTTCACTCGTCGTCGAGGAAGCGATGACAGAAGGCGACCTGGCGCCGTTCGCGGAAGCGTGTCGCTCGACAAACGCTGGATGTCTATCCTCCTCCAGACGCGTTTCGACTTCGCCACGCCTGCCGCGCCTGCGGCAGCGCCGCATCGATCTGGTGTGGGCCCGACGCTCGGTATGTTCGACGCGCAACGCGCGGCGACGCCAAATTCGGCTCGATCGCGCGCGCACTGGAACATTTGCCCGGCTCGAGCGTCGCCAGAACCGGCACGACCCAACGTAATCTGCCGGGGCCGGGCAGCGCCGCGGCTGCTGTCGCGGCGGCGGTCGATCGCTGGCGGCGTCGCGCGGAAGCACGCGCCAAGAATTGTGGGCGTCTCGTCGACGCGTTGATCAGTTCGAAGCCGTTCGCCGCGCGGCGTTGTGTCGCCTAAATTGCGCGCGAGCAATGTCTTGAAGAACTGCTCCGCGGTCGGCAAGTTCGAGCGTCTTTGGCCAGCGCTTCTCGAAGCTCCCGTGCGCGCCGGCGACCCAAACGCGCGCATCAGAACTCAAACATGTCCGTGTTCACGCGCGCGGTCGAAAACACGCGCTTGATCCACCTCAGCGTGCTGCGCAATGAATGGCGACGACGACGAGCCGGCGCCCTGACGGTGATCGTGATACGGGTTCTCTTGGAGCGCGGGCTCGATGTTGTCGCGAATCGCCGGAGAGCCGTGTCGTGCTGGTAGGGCCCGGCTTCGGCAAATGCCAGCACCTATAACGTCCTGTTTCCGGAATCAAAGACTAATGGCGGTTCGCCCCAGGTTACCGTCAATCAGAAGCTTCAGACCGACTGGCTGCGCTTCGACGACAATCAGGGGACTGAGAAGTTTTGGATTGTCTGGTCAGCATCGCCGGTCAAAGAGCTGGAAGCAGTCAGAAACGTGGTGAACGAAACTGACCTGGGAGAGGTTAAAGATCCGACGAAGGCTCGGGCTTTGCGCGACTTCCTCAATTCATCGCCAAAGTCTGACGCGACAAAGATTCGGCCAGGCAGCAAACGCTGGTAAGAGGTAAAGGCGACGTGTTGGTCAGCGCAATCCAGTTGGAGCACCATTGAAGCTCGGTACGCACGCCTCTGGCGTGCACTCCTGAGAAAAGCAGGCACGCCGGAGGCGTGCGTACCAAGCCGTCGCCGCCTACCGTTCTAACGAGATGAAAACGATCAGCAAACTCGTCATCGCCGCTCTGATCTGCCTGGCTTTCAATTTCGCCTCGGCGCAGCAGCAAAACAGTCAAGACGGAGAGAATCGTCGCGTCAAATCGTCCTCGATCGCTTCAACAAAGCGCGACCGTTTTCCGAAGCCACAGGCGGTGTCGACAACGAGCGCAACCAAAACGGCCAAGCCGCCCGTCTATCGTCGTACCGGCACCGCTCCGAATCCCCGGCCGTCGCAAAGGCACTACGCCCGCGGCAACTGAAGAAATTGGGATCACCGTTTGGCGTTTGCGGCCGGCACGCGCAAATGATGAAGGCGGGAGCGTGCTGGTGCTCGATGGTTTGAAGCAGACTGCTTACACTCCGGAGCGAATCGAGGCCAGCACGCCTTTGAACATCGGCGACCGCGTCCGCATCACGGTCGAGTCACCGCGTCCAGGCTTTCTCTACATCGTCGATCGCGAGCAGTACGCCGACGGCTCGCTGGGCGAACCAATGCTGATTTTCCCGACTAAGCAAACACGTGGCGGCGACAATCGCGTGCTGCCGGGAAAATTGATCGACATTCCGGCCCAGGAAGATCAATACAGCTACTTCACCGCGCAGCCCGCCGGCGATCGTCGCGATCAAGTGGCCGAAGTGCTCACGGTAATTCTGACTCCGCAACCACTTCCGTTAACCATCGGCGCTCAACCATTGCGCGTGTCGCCGTCGCAGGTTTCGGAATGGGACAAGCTTTGGGGCGGAGTCGCGGAAACGTTGGAGCTGGTTGGCGGCGCGGGCCGCACCTGGACCAACGAAGAGAAATCGGCGGGCGCGGCGAACGGACGGCAACTGACGCAGTCTGGCCCACCGCCGCAAACCGTCTATCGCGTAGCGCGCAAAGCGGGTGGCCCAATGCTGGTGACTGTACCACTGCGCTATGCGAAATGAAGTCAGCACCGCCTGCGGTAGCAGGGCGAGTTGCCATCCTCCACGTTGTGTTAACCTTTCGCCACTGAACAACAATCGTAAGAACCTAAACTCAGGAGGAGCCAACTATATGTTACGAAGATTAATGAAAAGAAAAGCACTATTACTGGCCGCCGGATGCCTTGGCAGTAGTCGCCCTGGCAGTAATCGCGAGCCCGACGCCGAAACTCTGCCGCCGAGTTTACCGGCCGTGAAATTCTCAGCGTCGCGCGCATCGCGCACGGTGGCGCTGACTATGCCAGTCTCCAGTATGTCACCGTTAAGGCCACCGGCTTTGTGAATGCGGTCGCCTTTGGCGCGGCCGGCGCCAATCCGCTCGGCGGCATGGCCGAAATCAAAATGGGCATTACCGATTACCAGGACAAGGCGATGCGTCGGCGTCTGGAAGTTGCGCCCAGCGCCACGCTTCCGGGCCGCACCTATCTGGTCTTTACCGGCTCAACCGGCGGCGGCATGATTTTTGGCAATGAGTTTCGCGTGCGTGAAGCCGCAGCTTCGCGTCACTGGGGCATGATGGGCTTTGACACGCTCAATCGCGCCATCGAAGGCTCGCTGGTAACCGCGCGTCAGTCCGATGACGGCAACGATTATGTCGTCGAAGTTAAGTTCAATGCCGACGACACGGTCCGCTACTGGATCAACAAGTCGACTTTCTTAATCGACAAGATCACCACTCGTTACAAGAGTCAGGTGTTGATTGAAGAAGAGCGCAGTAATTATCGCCGCGCAGACTGCATGATGCTGCCGTTTCACGTCGTCACCCGTTTGCAGGGCCAGCCGCTGGCAGACCTGGATATCACCAGCTATGACCTGAAGAGCGCGGTGCCGGCGGTCGACGTTTACGATGACGGCAACGCCGTAATTGGATTTGGGATTTTGTTTGTTCCCTCCCCGCATGGGGGAGGGTTGGGGTGAGGCTAACGTGCTAATTCCCTCACCCTTATTCTCCCATTGGGAGAGGGCACCGTCACTTCCTCGCCTACCAACACAAACGGCGCCTCAGGACTGTATTTACTATCAAATCGATCTTAGGATGATGATCAGGCCAGCGTAATCATGAAGAATCAGCCTCACGTCGCGAGTGCCTCCAAGGAAAGCAGCGAAGGCGGAACTCTCAGAATGCCGAATTCCGTCGCCGGTTAAAGAATATTTCTGAATGGAGAAAGAAGCGCCTTGCCCAGCCTCGCGCCGACGTTGATATTAGACTCTAAGGAACCGATGAAGTGCAGATCGAAAATATCGTTTGCTCTGAACGCATCGAAGCCAAGCTCGAATCAAAAACATCATGTCACCGTCCGCGAAGCCAGACAGATTTTCTTCAGTCAGCCTCGCATTCGTTTCGCAGAAAAAGGACGCACAGCGGGCGAAGATGTTTATGCCGCATTTGGTCAGACGCTTGGCGGTAGATATCTCTCGGTCTTCTTCATTTACAAACCTGCACGCAAAACTGCCGCTATCATTAGCGCTCGCGATATGAGCGACAAAGAGCGCAAAGCTTATGGGAGAAAATAAATTGAGCAGTATTTCCAAAGCCGACTTCGGATGAAAAGATTGGCGAGTTCTGGGATACCCACGACTTCACCGAGTTTGACACCGACGCGACCGACGCCGAATTCGAAGTTATTAGCACCGTTCCCGTCCAGGCTCGAATTGCTCAACGAGATAGAAAAGCAAGCAGCCAAGCGTGGCGTAAAGGTCGAGACCTTAGTGAATCAGTGGCTGCAACAGAAACTCGATGAAGAAGCCGCGTGAGTTTCTGCTTGCCGTCCAAAGCATCGCCAGTTACTACTTCCACTCACCAACCAGCACAAACGGCGCCCAATAGAACGGCGCGCTGTATTTCTTCCCATCGATCATCGCCACCTGCGCGGCGCGCATCGATGCGGCTGGCGAAGACGATCCCGCCAGCAGGCGCTTGTAGAAATCGGTCATCAATTCAGCCGTTGATCTTGTCAGCTACGGACCAGAGGCTGACGCCGACGGTGGGCGCGCCCGCGTACATGAAGGCGCGCGTCAAACCAATCACACCTTCGCCGCGCTTCTCTTTGCCCAAACCGGTTTCGCAGGCGGACAGCATCACCAGAGGCGACCCCAACTTCAGATTGAAAATTTCATCCGTGCGCAGGAAGCCATCGTTGCTCTTGTTGCCGACCAGCGACAGCACGACGCCCGTGAACTGTGGCCGTTCCGCGTCGAGCAAGCCGTGCGTGGCCACGTGCAGGTAGCGATAGCCGGTCAGGTCGCGGCTGCGCACGTTGTCTTCGTTGGCATTCAGATCTGTCCAGACGTCGGCTTGCGCGCCGCCGCTCTTGGCAATCTTCGAAATCTCGTCGGCTTCGGTGCGTGTGCCGGAAAGACGGGCGAGACGAAGTGCCACCGGAGGTGGTCGGAGCGCCGGCCACGTCGTTCACCGCCGCTTCGAGTCCCAAGCCCGAGACCGCGCGTTTCAGCCGAAGCCGTCGCCGCGCCGCTTCCCTTTGCGCGCGGATCGTCGGCGCTAAACACCGGATCAGCGACCAGCAGGATGTTCTTGCCTGGACGATGGCGCAGATGCACGAATCGCGGCGATCACCGACGCCGAAGGCGAGTAAACAATCTCGTTCGTCTTCACCAGATAGTTCAGTGACGCGTAATCGGCGCCTTCACTATTCTTCACCAGAGCCTCGAACGGAATGTAGTTAAGCGCGCCGTCAGCAACGACCAGGATGCGCTTGTCGGCGATAGTTGCGGTCGCCGGTTCGACGACCGCTTTGTAGAGCGCGCTCGAGGCGGCCACAAACGGAGCCAAATCCTCTGACGGACCCTGCACGATTCCCGAGGCCTCTCTGCTGGTCAGCCGCCACGTCAATCCCGACAATGCGCCGCTGCAGTTTTGCCGGTATCAGCTGCGCTCGGAAATCCGTCGCCAGCTTGTCGACATCGCTGCGGCGCGGCAGCTTAAAGAGTGAAACGCCGGAACGCGACACTGCGAACGCATACGAAGCATCATTGCCGAGTTCGTACTCAAGCAGGACCGTGCCGTCGTCGAGGACTTTCTGCTGCACGTCGGCCAGCGTCAGCGGTTGGGCCGCGGTCAAGGCGGCATACTTCGGACTGGCGGCGCGAATCTGGTTTTCGATCTGATCGAATTCCGTCTGAAGTTTGTCGAGTTCCTTTTCCAGATCGGACGGCTTGTCCTTCTGTTCAGCTGCAACGGCGATGCCGGTGAGCTGTTGAGCAATCTGCTGTTGCCGATCGAGATTGTCCTGTTTGCGCTTGAGCAAATCGGCAGGCACGCCTTCGGTAATCTGCGCGTTCACTTCACCCAGCATGTCCAGCAGCGAGCGGGCGCGGCCGGCCTCGGTGATGCGGAAAGACTCAGCGGCGTAGTCGAGCGCTTTTCCTGACAGAGCCGAGCCTCGCGCACCGGCGTTCAGCAGAGCCATTTCCGCAAAGGCGCTCGACGCTTCGTCGTAGACATCTTTGGTGGTCGCCAGAAAAGTGGTGCGCGATTCGTCGGCGCGCAGGCTGCCGGATCGAATCGTTTCGATGGTGTTCAGCGCGTCACGATAGGCGGCCAGCGCCTGGTCGCGCATCTTGGCGCTGTCTTTTTCCTGGGCTGCCTGCAACCACAGGCTGCGGCCGAGGCCGCGCTGGAGCTGGCCACATCAGATCCAGCCGTTCATCCTTTTCGCGCTGACCGGCAGCATCGGTGAACAGCTTCGCGGCGTCCTTAAACTTTCCTTCCCGCAACATGACATCGCCGAGACTGGTGCGCGCCGCCGCGCGAAAGCGGCGCGTCTGGCCCAGCTTGGCCACTGACGCAAACGAACCATTGCCGGCATCGAGCGCATTCTGAAAATGTTTGCGCGCAGTTTCCAAATCGTTATTCGCGAACGCTATTCGCCCGGTGCCCAGCTCGAAGGTCATGTAAACCGTCGCGACGCGATACTCGTCGAGCTCTTTCTTTAGCTCAAACAAGCCGGCGCCGGTCGTCACCGGTGCTGAAATGCTGGGACTGGTTCCGGAGATCGCGCCGCCCATAAGCGATCCCAGACCGACGTGCCGGCCAACCTTGGCGGCGGTGCTTTCCGGCTTCTTTACCGACATCGTGAGGTAGGCCGACGCGGCTTCGGACAAACGCCCGAGGCGGTAATTAGTGTCGCCAATCTTTGCGAGCATCAGATTGGCGTTGAATCCGTTATCGCGCTGCCGCGGCGCCTGCCGTCTGAGTTGCGGCCGAAGCCGTTGACGATCCGGTCAGACCCGCGGCGGTATTAGCGCCCGCCTGATTGGCGGCGTCACTGCTCCGCGACCTGACGCTGAACGCTCTGATACGCCTTTTGATAATGATCGAGCGCTACTTTGTACTGGCCCTGGACCAGGTAGAGATCGCCCAAAGCATCTTCTGATGCGGCAATGCCGCGCGCGTTGTTTGCCTGCGTAAAGCTCTTTAATGCCGATTCGAGTAAAGGGAGCGCCTGATCGGCGTGGCCCTGTTTCAACAGCGCACGGCCGCTGGCCAGCGAAGTCGAAGGATCGGATTGTAGCGGCGGCGGAGTGACCGATGAACCGTTAGAATTGTTCGCTCCGGTGGTTGAAGTGAAGAACAATGCCGAGGCGACTAACCCAACCAGGAGCGCCGCCGGCGCAAAATATTTGTAGCAGGAATATCTTTTCATTTGACGACTCCGAAGTTAGCGAAATTGTACGAGCATTCGCCCACCGCAATCAAAAATTAATTAGCCGCGGTGCTGATATTGCCCCGCGCCGCGGCTTTTTATTTCTTCAACAAGAGGCGTAGCCTCTCAAATTTATTTTTCAGGATTACGTCAAAGGCTGAGCCTTTCCGCACATCGGCCGGCCGAGCCGCTGCTCACAGTCAGTACCGGGAGCGGTAGCGACCGGGTTAACATCATGGGTGAAGGCTCATCGTGTGACCCGGTCGCTACCGCTCCCGGTACTGACCTCAGCAACGCTCTGCCGCCTTACTTATGAACCAGATCCAAAATCGTCACCAGCACCGGCGCGTTGGTCGCCGCGCTCATGCGAATCACCGAAGGTTGCGGTGCGGTTTGATCCAATCCCAGCCCGCGCGTCGTCGCGACCTGTTCCTTTTCAGTTTGCATCTGGCCTGAAGTTGCATTGCTCGTCACCACTCTAACCTCGGCTTTGGACGCCAGCTGGACCTGCGCCCAGGCTTCAACCGGTGGGTGCCAGGGGCACTTGTCTTTGCTTGCAGCGCAGAAGTTGACGAGACTCTCGCCGATCGGCACTTCCGGCAGCGGGTCGCGCGTCACCACGACATAAAGCCGTTCGGTGCCGGCGTTGCCGTAGAATTGAAACCAGCGCAGCCGTTCGTCGGTTTCCAGCGTCGAAGGAATATCGATCGGCACGTGCGCTTCGATCCAATTCTCGCCACCCTCGAGCCGCGGATCGGGATAAATCATTTCCGGCGGGCCATCATTCTCAGTGTGAAAGACATAGACGTATCCATCAACGCTCGGCTCCAGCGAAATGCGGATGCGATCGCCGTTGTGAAACTCGCGCGTGGGATCGACGCGCACGGCGCGGCCGTTCACGTCGCGCATAAAGATGGTGTAGCCGAGCGCAATCGCCGGCAGTGGCAAACGATTGGCATTGATATTTGTAAAACTTGATATTGGCGCTTCCGACGTTGGCGTTAATCATCGTGTTCGCGTTCTTCATCGCCGTCGAAGACGTGTTCGTCCGGACGCTTTGGCGGCCTGCGCCGCCGCGCCGCCGGGGCATTCGCGTTAGTCGTCTTTGGACGCGAACTCAAAAACGCGCCGCGCACCTCGTCGTCGGATTGTTGGGCGCTGGCCAGAAACACTCCGGACGCTGCGGCCGACAACACGATCGCTAAAATAATTAGCCTCGACATTTCTAACCTTCCTCCGTCGCTAACTTAGACTCGATTTTTCACTGGTGATCAATTCTTATTTTGAAAATCACAGGGGCGCCTTCGGTAGCCGTTTGCGGGACCTTCACCGACACGAACGGCGACGAGCCGGTTTTGATGACTTCAGTACCGAGCAGGTTCGCCTTCGAACTGATTGACGAGATCCGCCAGCTCTTTTTGCTCGGTTTCAGTTAACTCGTGCAGGGCCGCGTTCTTAAGAAAGGCCGGCGTGGTTAGCTTTGCGAGCGGAGAAAATCATCGTGAATTCTTCAGCTGCCGGGGTTTTTGTCCAGATTCAGCCAGCTCTCTTCTTTGCTGCTGTCGGCCGGAAAGGAAAAGTCCTCACCGCTCTTGATTTCATTCGAGCTAACGCCAAAATCTTTGTCGGGCTTATCGGTCAGGAAGGTCGTCAGCACGTTGTTATTTCCCGGGCCAAGAATGTAGAGGTAGCCATTTTCGCTGGGCGAAAAGTGAAACTTGAACTGCTGAGCCGGAACTCATCGTCCAACGTCTCGCCCGCCCGCACTGAATCTGACTTGTCCGCTGAATTCAGTTCGAGCCAATAACGTCCGGCTTCGTGCCCGGCCGCCAGATCCGCACCCGCCGGTGTTAGCGGGGCGCATCGGTTTTCGCCGTATTTGCCGCGGGCTTATTCATCATCGTGCTCATCACGAAGATACCCGCCAACGCCGGCAATCAGCAGCAGCACCACCAGACCCACTCCGGCGATGAGCAGCGCCGAACTCTTTTTCGGCGGCGCGACTACAGCCGCCGCGGGCATAGGCGATACGCTTGCGGGTGGCGGTGGCGAATGCATGCCTATGCCGCTCGCGATCGGTGGGCTGGCTGGGGGCTTTGGTTGCGCGATTACCGTCGGCATGGTCGCCGCCTGGCTCGGCAGGTCGGAAGCAAATTGATCCGGCCCCAGTGACCATGGTCGCGGCGGTTTGATGTGGTGATGTTATGACGCCCGGCTGAAACGCCGCCGGACGACTCCGATGGCAGAGCTCGGACAGCGACGGCGTTGCAGAAATCCCACTCCGGACAGGGCCTCGACCAGTTCCTGTTCGACCTGGCCGGCCGTGTCCTGCCGTTCGGCTCGATCCTTGGCTATCGAGCGCGCGATCACACGGCTGAAACCATGCGGGAACGCCGGCGGCGACTTCGTGCAATGGTGCCGGCGTGATGCTGACATGCTGGCGGCGCAACTCAGCCAGCGTCATGCCGTCGAAAGGCCGTTTGGCGGCGATGATCTCGTAGAACACACAACCCAGGCTGTAGATGTCCGCGCGGCCATCGATTTCGGAATTGCCATCATGCGGCAACTCGCCCCACTGCTCTGGCGACATGTAATACGGCGTGCCCAGCATCTGACCGGCGACCGTCAGATTAGTGCTGCCGGTCTTCTCTGCGCCGGCGACCTCGCGCAACTTGGCGATGCCCAGGTCGAGCAGCTTAACCACCGGCTCGCCGCCGGTTGTCGCCTTCCCGATCATGATGTTTTCAGGTTTGAGATCGCGATGCACCACACCCATGGCGTGGGCGGCGTTGAGCACGCTCATGATCGGACGCAGCACGGCAACCGCTTCCGCCCGGCGAAAATCGCCCGCGCTTGCGCAATTCGACGTCGAGGGTGTTGCCCTCGACGTATTCCATCACGAGATAGATCGTGCCGTCGCTCGAAGTGCGGAGATCGTAAACCGTGACTGCGTTGGGATGGCGAAAACGGCGGGCAGCCTGGCCTTCGCGCTGGAATCGACGCAGCCATTCGGTGTTGCTGCGCATTTCTGGCGGCAGGACTTTGATGGCTACGCGATCGCCCAGCAGGATGTGACGCGCGCGATAAACCGCGCCCATGCCGCCTTTGCCGAGCAAGGTCTTCGATTTGATACTGGCCGTCGAGCGCTTTGCCGACGAGTGAGCCCGAATCCTCTTCGAGGACCTCGCCGTCATTCGGGCAAAAGCTAACGCTGTCGTCGAATTTTTCGTTACAGAGAGTGCAGTGCTTCATGCGTGGGATAGTTTACAACGAAGGTGAAGTCAGTACCATCTGCGTCAGTACCGCAGACTGTCAGGTCTGCGGTTTGCGTGATGACGGCTCGGAATCCGGAGACCGCAGGCTGGACAGCCGGCGGTACATCAGGTTTACAAGAACGCGGGTCCAATCACGTAGATCACAAAATCGGCACAAAAGTGCGCAATCATCGCGGACTCCAGGCCTCGCCGCCAATAAAGATAGCCGAAACTCAGCGCCGGAATGCCATTCAGTATCAGCGCGAAGGCGACGACGGCCGGTGTGATATGCATTACCAGCGAGGCTGATGGCAAGTGACCCAGACCGAATAGGATCGCCGCGATAATGTTGGCTATCCAGAAAACTCTCGCTGAAAGACCGGCATCGTGCTTTTGAAATACTTTGGTTCCCAACCACGCGAACAAACTGAGCAGAAACAGTCGCGCCAAAATCTCTTCGTCGATGCCGCCATACAAACCGACGATGACTCGTTTCCACAAAGCGGCTCGCCCTGCGCTCACCAGCGGCAGGCCGGGTAAATGAGGAGCCGCTATCAACATGGGAATCAGCACCACGACGCCCACCGCGATTCCGACCAATACGCGCCGGAGCCCAACGAGCCGCGCACGCTTTGCCGTGGACTGCTCGGCCATAGAGCCAGGCCTGAAGCAACGGCGCACCAAGACCGAGCCTTGCGCGCCACCAACGAGGCCAACGCCAATCGCCACGCCCAGAAGGATCAGGTTCTGCGCGATGCCAATGGCGATAATAATTGGAAGTGGAAGAGGCGAGCGGCTGGTCCGCTCTTTACCAGCGGGCTGGAAAACCTCGAGGACCAGCGGCACCGCGGCGCCCACGCCGGCGATTGCCGCAATTAACGAGCAGCCAGAAGAGCCGCCAGGGAAATCTTCCTGAAGGAGATGAGCTCGGCGCGGTCAATAGATTCGCTCAACATAGTCGGCCACCATTCGATCGCTGCTGAATCGCGGCACCAGGCTCTCGATCGAGCGTTTCATCATGGCAATCCAGCGACGAGGAATTCCGTCCGCATCGCGTTCGTAGAAGCGCTGGAATCACTTCTTCGGACAGCACGCGATACATCGATTCGGCATCCAGCCGATCCATCTCGATCATCCGGCAACTCGGTCTAAGCTCGCCAATCGCGAAACCGTTGTCGCCCTCGTAGCCTTCAATCCACCAGCCGTCGAGCACCGAGAAATTCAAGCCCGCCGTTGATGGCGACTTTTTGCCCGCTGGTGCCTGAGGCTTCCTGCGGACGACGCGGCACGTTCATCCAGACATCGACGCCCTGAACCAGTTGACGCGCGATTTCCTGATCGTAATCTTCGATGAACGCCACGCGCTGGCGCACGGACGGATCGCGCTGCCACTCGATTAACTTCTGCAGGATCCGTTTCGCTCCCTGGTCCTGCGGGTGCGCTTTTCCGGCAAACACAAATTGAATCGGTCTGTCCGAATCATTGATCAGCTCTTCCAGCCGCTCCGGATCGCTGAGCAACAGGTCCCAGCGTTTGTAGCCGGCGACGCGTCGCGCAAACCCAATCGTGAGAATGTTCGGATCGAACATCGTGCGCGCGGCTTCGATATGCTCTTCGCTGTCGCCTCGAGCCAGACGCGCGTCGAAACGAATTGTCGCGAACAAAGGCGACCAGACGTTGCTTCAGGAGTCCATGGGCCCGCCACAGATCTTCATCAGAAATCTTTTCGATGCCATAGGCCCAGACGCCGGCGTCGCGGCGATCTCGCAATCCAATCGTCGCCCGACGCTCTTCTCGTACAGCCGGCGCAGAACCGGCGCCGACCCACGTCGCCGGGTGAACTCCGTTGGTAACTGACGTGATGGGAACTTCTGACACGGCTTTGGCCGGCCACATTTTGTGCCACGAGTTCGCGCGAGACTTCGCCATGCTTGACGACTCACGCCATTGGTTGAGCGGCACATCCGCAGGGCCAGCGGAGTCAACCCAAACGACTCCTGCAGAGTCGCCGTTCACGCGCCCCAACTTCAGGAATTCTTCGTGCGACAATCCCAGCGCCGGCTCGGGCCAATCGCCAAACCCCTTTTCGACCAGCGAGGCTTCGAACTCGTCATGCCCGGCGGCCACCGGCGTGTGCGTGGTGAACACGCAACGCTCGCGCACGCGATTCGCAGCCGCAGCAAAGTTCACGACCCTCGGTCTCGATCATCAGGCGCGTCAATTCCAGCGTGAGAAATGCCGAGTGACCTTCGTTCAGGTGAAACACAGCCGGATCAATGCCGAGCTTTTCCAGCAGCCGCACGCCACCAATGCCCAGCATCATCTCCTGCACCAGACGGGTCTCGCGATCGCCTCCGTAGAGATGACCAGTCACCAGTCGATCGACCGGTTCATTTTCCGGAACGTTCGTATCCAGGAGGTAAAGCGGCACGTGTCCGATGTCCGCGCGCCACACTCGCGCGTACACGGTACGTCCACGCATCGCCATGTCGATCAGTAAAGGATTGCCTTCGCCGTCATCGACCTGGCTGACGGCCAATTCGTCGGCGTGGTTTTCGCGATACTGCTCTTCCTGCCAATCGTCGGCCACGCAGGTGCTGCCGAAAATATCCAAAGCGATAGAACAAACCGACTGGCGACCAGCGGCAGGTTCAAGTCGCTCGCCGATTTCAAATGATCGCCGGCCAGAATACCGAGGCCGCCTGAGTAAAGCGGCAGGAATTGTGAACGCCGAACTCAGCACAGAAATAAGCAACCGGATTCTGGCTGGTGATTTGCGTTGAGAGTCGCAGCTTCGGCCAGGGCTGCCGGTCGCTCATGTAAGCTGTGAACCGTTCGTGCAGCGTGCGCACGCGATCAGCGAACGAAGGATCGGCGGCCATCTGCGTCAAACGCAAATCAGAGATTTGCGTCAGGAGCAGCCGCGGATTCTGCTCGCATTGCTGCCAGAGATTTCGCGTCGAGGTCGCGAAACAACTCGGAGCCGTCCGGCGCCCAACTCCACCAGTAATTCCAGGACAAATCCTTGAGCTGCTTGTAGAGTCGGCGGCAGCTCGCGGCCGCTCAAATCAGTTTCGGGTTTGATTTCGTTTTCGATGTCAGGGGTCATTGATTCTAACGCTTAAGACAAAAGTAAGGCGGCCAGCGCCGCCCTGAAGAATGAGTGATTTTGCAGAAAGTATCGAGCTGCGTCAACCGACGTGTCAGAAGCCCGACCGTCAGGGAGGGCAAGCCGCGACAAGCTTACGGCTCGCCTAACCAGGTTGCCCTCCCTCACGGTCGGGCTTCTGACACTACTCGCTAAACTTCTGATTCTCCAAAAAGATCTCAGCGTCCTGCCTCTTGAAAGAACACCAGCCGCACCTCTTTCAGCTGCCGGTCAGTGCCGAGAAAATTTTCGATCGTTCGCGAGGCGATTTCGGCCGCCTCGTTTCTGGGATAATCGTAAACACCGGTTGAAATCGCCGGAAATGCCACAGACGCCAGGTTCTTTTCTACGGCGAGTGTCAGTGAATTGTGATAACAGTTGGCGAGCAACTCCGCTTCTTTTCCGCGATGCTCGCCATATATCGGCCCCACCGTGTGAATCACATAAAGCGCGGCCAGCTTGCCGCCGGTGGTGATGACTGCTTCGCCGGTAGGCAGACCTTCCGGAAAGCGCGTGCGGCGAATGACGCGGCATTCTTCAAGAATTTCAGGTCCGCCCGCGCGATGAATCGCGCCGTCAACCCCGCCGCCTCCGAGCAGCGATGAATTTGCGGCGTTCACGATGGCTTCGACATCCTGTTTGGTGATGTCGCCGACGACAACAGTTACGCGGCCGTCCAGGAAGGATCGATTGTTTGCGGTTCGCACTCATATTGGGTTCAACACCGGGGCCTCAACCGCGCCCGGCCTTTCGCCAGACATACAGGTACCAATAAACGGGCATCGCGAACATGTTGACGGTACAGAACAGCACCACCCAAACGATCCTCATCGTTTGATCGTGCCGTTCGTCTTTCACTGCGAGGATGATGTAAACAGGCAGCAACGCCATCATCAGCAGGATGGTCAGCATGTGCGCGCCGAAGAATATAACCATACCGACGCGGAAAATCGGCGAAACAGCGGGTTCCGAGGTTTCCTCCTCGAACTTTAGAGACCCGCGGCGACCATCGGGTTTAGTTCCCGCGCCGTCCGAAGGATTCGGTCGCGGGTGGCCTGGTTTGAAACGGAAACACGGAATTCGCAATTGCCGATTCGATCCAGCCCTTTGACTTCATCACGCTTGACCGTCAACTCACTGATTTCGCCAGCCTTGATTTTGTCATCTAGTTGCAGCACATCGATCTCACCGCAGCGCCGATTGGATGACTCTTTCTCGAGCGAATGGCAGGAAGAACATAAACGAGAAGATCGAGGCCATAAACAGGAACATGTAAATGAGCGGCCATATTGTGACAAATCCCAGCAGCAGCTTCGCCGGCCGTTTCCAACTAGGTGGATTCCAATTCAACGCCTTCTTCCTCTCGCGGCTCTACGTTGACCTCATCAAACATGTCCTGTCGCCGCAGCGCTTCGGCGATGCCTTTGGCCTTGTGTTCGGTCAAAGGATGCTCCGGATCGTCGCTGGAAATCTCAAAGACGCGCTCATCAATCATGTACACACCCAGTGAACCAAGCGTCACGCCCGGCGTCACCTGGATATCATCCATGTTGTGAATCTTAAAGTTGCCATGCTGTTCGACCCAGTCTTCGATAAACGGATCGCGCAAAGCATGTTCGGCTTCGCCTTCGGTTAGGTAGGCGCCTTCCACGATTAGGCAAAATTCGCGGCCTTTGTTTTCGGTCATTGTCGAAAGATTGTCGGGCGCAGTGCGGACGTATAGTCCGCGGTGCTGAGTGAAGCTATTGCGGGTTTCTCGGCGGTCATGACTGAGGCCAAAAGTAGAACGAATCGGCCTGGCTGTGACGGCCCATAATTTACCACTCGACCACGACCGCAAGCGCCAGAGTTTTGTGTCAGCAGCCCAGACCGTCAGTGAGTGGCAGCCATGACAGGCTCCAGACCCGCCAGACTAAGTTGCCCTCCTGACGGTCGGACTGCTGACACAAAAACGCCGCGGAAGTTCGAGCTCGCGGCGTTCTTCGTGCTCGTAAAAGCAGTTGAGATTTACGAAACCTGATTCAACTCTCGTCTCAGCCGATCGAAATAAGAATCGAAGGTGACGAACCCGGTCGTGCCCTGAAAGAAGGCTTTGCCGCCCGTGTCATGCGACACGCGATTCAACGAACTCTGACCATAGCTCGCGGCCAGATAGTTGTAACTCGTCAATCCGACCGACGGAGCATAGAACGAGTAGATCGAGATGTCGCGCCGGTTGGCTTCGCTAATCGTGCTGATCGATGTCGAGCGTTTGGCCGGCCGCGGTCGCGTCGAAACCCGTTCGACGTATCCAGACCATCAGAGATCAACAGGACAGACTTCTGGCCTCGCCAGCTGGAGTCAAACTTTTTCATCGCTTCGATCACTTCGACATACGGATTGTACGGCGATGCCGAGGTGCTGGCGATCGGTATCCGCAGCGAGTTGGCTGCGCGATTGAGATCAGTCGTAAACGGTTGGCGCACCTGCAGCGTGCCCGAAGTGATATATCCAACCATCACGCGCGAGCCCGTCAGGCAGCGACCGAATAAATTCTTTGGTGACGCGCTAGTTCGTTACCGACACGCGAGATCAAATCATCCTGTATCAGAATCGCAATGTTAACCGGATTCCGCACCGCCTCTTTAGCTTCATTTGTCCTGGCGTTCGCAACTGAGGACACGCTTAGGCTCGTTGCCACAAAGAGTGTCGCGATCAAAAACGCCGAAATCTTTCTAAACATATTTACACCTTCCAAACCAGCAATATTCTGTTCGCTGGTAACCCTTTCAATGAATTGTCTGGGTCGCTTTTAAGATGCGCGCAATTGCGTTTGGGTTGTGCTGTGAGAGCGCTAGCTTGCCGTCCGTGTCGGAAGTTCGACCGTGAGGGAGGGCTGGGTTTTGGACCAGCTTAGTTGTGACGAGAGAAGACTGTGGCGCGAGTTGCCCTCCCTCACGGTCGGGCTTCTGACATACTCATTTATGCAGCTGACACACACCGCTCGCGTCGCACGGAGGGGTACGCCGAACAGCGTGTAGCGTCGCTGCGCCAGCCACTGATACACGGTTGGGCCAAGCTTCGTGAACGGCCAGAAAGACATGATCGGCACCAACCACTTCCAACGTGGAAGCACGCGAATAACTTCGATCCAGGCGAAGTAACCTTTAGACCACTTCCCATCCGCCCCACGCGCGTGCATTTCATCAACCATCTCTGCACGCGTAGGCGGCGCTGCGCGTTGCCGGATTTCCGGATCGTTGTAGTCCAACCATTCAATAAGATGATTTCTATCCAGCGGTTCGACTCGCGCGCGCATCCAGCGGCACAGATTGCAATGACCGTCAGTGTAAACTTCGATTTTGCCCGGCGTCGCTATTTCCATTTCTTCAACTTTGGCCATAGTTCGACGAGCGACCCAAATTTCGCCCCCTGGCAAAGAAAGACCGGAATGTTTCGCTCGAGCGCATAGGGGTTGTCCGACGTACCAATGAATTCAACCTGATCGAATAACTTATCAAGAACCTCTTTCCGGTCGTCGAGGACGATCAGGCACTTGCCTGAGTAACCTCTGGGCCCCCAAAGATAATAGGTTTGATGTCCGCTGAGCGCGGGCGGCAACCCATAGCGCGGGCCAAAGAAATCGATCGCTCCGGCCTGACCATAGTCCTGGGCAAAGACACCGCAGTCAGCTTTCTGTTCAGGGGGCACCCGGGCCCAGGCCTGGGCTGTGACCGCGACCATCTCTTCCCAGCCAAACTGATCCGCATAATGTTGCGGCAGAACGGCGCGCTCATGACTGTGCTGCTGCGCGGAGGCTTGAACGGCAGGTAGTTCAGATACGAAATAAAATGTGCTACCGAGAAAACGGGGACTACCAGCGGCGCGAACCAGGCACCGCCGGCGAGCAGCACCACGATCATTGCCGGCTTTAGCCAGACCTGCCGCGTCCACTCAATTCCAGATTCAACTACCACGGCGCCGGCCGCGAAGAGCATGGGATAGATTGGCGCGAGGTAGTAGTTCTTTCCTTTAAGGACAATGAACGCAGTTAGCGCAATCAAATAACTCCAACCGAATAATCGAAAGTCTTTCAAGCGCTGCGAAAGCAAAAGGAAGATGACACCAGAGAGCCAAATCGGCGCGGTCAAAGGATGCAGCAATAAGATCTGTTGCAGCACAAACTGAAGCGGTGAGAGTTGCACATCCCGGCCGCTGGCCCTGATGTTGTGCATCAACTCCAGGAATGGCCAATGGTTTTGATGTTCCAAATCAAGTTAGGCAGAAAGATCAGGAACGCAGCGATTCCGCCGATCCAAAGCCACCTGCTGATTAACAACCGCCGCTTTGACGTCAGGATCAACCCACCTACGATTGCCAATCCGAAAATCGCAATCGAATATTTTTCTTCCAGGCCAAGTCCGGCAACGATGCCAAAAGCAACCCAATAACGAGCGTCACGCTTGATGGCCAAGATCGCAAAGTACGCGCATCCCATCCACAGCAGCGGCTCCAGAGAGTTGGTCGTCAGCAGGCTGCCGTCCGACAAATAGATCGGCGCAATCAGCACCGCGATCGCGCTCAGGATCAGCGCGAAGCGACGGCCACCAAATTCACGAGCCATCATCGAGGTCAGGATGACAACCGCTGAGATGGCGAGCGCCGGCAGGAATCTAACGCTCCGCAACGATTCGCCCAACAGGCTGCGACTGACCCGGACCAGAAATGGCAGCAGTGGCGGTTGGTCTACATAACCCCAGGCGAGATGATTGCCACACGACAGGTAATCGAATTCATCGCGGAAGTACCCGTAGCGATTATTGAAGAAACAGTGAAGGACGAGCTTGGCAAGAGCGATCGCGATAACTATTATCATTCCTCCACCGAGGAATTTTCTGCCCACTCTGCCTGGATAGTTCGATGGACTCGGACTGCTCATTCCCTTTGCCCGGCGCACGATACCTTAATGGTTCAGCTCGCAGCAACAGCGGTGTCGAGCCATAACGACAATCAAGTACCCGGCCGCCGCCGGCTAACGAGACAAAATAACGCTCGGTCTGGGCCCGGATCTCCTCTACTTGCCATCAGTGTTACCGCTCGGATAAATTACCTCTCAATCCGCAGTCACATCCGGCCTTTTCAATCAGATAAGCAGAGGATGTCTGTCGCTCTGGGTTGGATGTAATTAGATCTCTGAAAGGACTTGTTCGCTCTTATGAAAGTCTACGCCACCGAAGCAATTCGCAACCTTGCGGTCATTGGACACGGCGACGCAGGGAAGACGCAACTGATTAGTTCCCTTCTCTACGTCGCAGGCGCCACGCCCCGCTGGGGCAAGGTCGACGAGGGCACGACCACCACCGACCATGACGAAGATTCAATTGCCCGCAAGATCACGCTCAATACCGCGCTCGCTCATCTCGAGCACAAAGAAACCAAAGTCAACTTAATCGACACCCCCGGATACGCAGCCTTCGTTTCGCACGCGCGACCGGCCTGTCGCGTGGCGGATTGCGGCCTCGTCGTCGTCGATGGCGTCAAGGGTGTCGAAGTGCAGACTGAGAGGGTTTGGAATTATTCAAACGAGTTCATGCTGCCGCGCATGATGGTGGTGACCAAATTAGATAAGGAGCATGCGGACATCGGGATCGCGCTCGATAGCGCGCACAACGTTTTCAAGCGGGCCATCGTCCCCTTCACGCTACCCATCGGGAAAGAACACAATTTCAAAGGCATCGTCGATGTCGTGCATATGAAAGCTTATCGAATTTGACGAGCAAGGCAAAGCCAAAGAGATTGACATCCCCGCGGCAGGCCGCGATGTCGTGGACAAAACCCGCGAACGAATCATTGAGCTGGTCGCCGAATCTGATGACGCTTTGATGGAGAAATACTTCGATCAGGGAACACTTGACGACTCAGACGTTTTGCCGAACATCGGCACGGCGATCGCCGCCAGCAAACTTTGCCCGGTGTATGCGGTCTCGACGATGACGCTGGCCGGGCTTTCGACTCTGCTCGATCACATCATCGAGTTCGCTCCCGATCCGGCCCATCACGAAGCCGAGCACGGCAAGAACGAAAAGGGAGAGCCAGAGTCGCGTAAATACTCCACCAGCGAACCAATCTCAGGCTATTGCTTCCGCACGATCGCGGATCCGTTTGCCGGCCGCATCAACGTCTTCAAAATCTTCAGCGGCAAAATCGGCACTGACGCGACCGTTTACAACTCGACCCGCGGGACGGCTGAACGTCTCGGCGCGCTGCACACGGTGCAGGGTAAGCAACTCGACAAGGTTTCAGAGGCCAACGCCGGCGATATCATCGCCTGCGTCAAACTGAAAGAGACCCAAACCGGCGATTCGCTTTGCGACAAAGCCCACGCGATCATTTTCGATCCGGTTGAATATCCCGAAGCCGCCATCGCGTTCGCGATCGAGCCGAAGTCGCGCCAGGATGAAGAGAAGATTAGTGTCGCGATCCACAAGATCCTGGAAGAGGACCCGGCCCTGTCTTTCACCCGCGATGCTCAGACCAAAGAGTTTCTGCTGGCCGGCTCGGGTCAGGTCCACGTAGAAACGATCGTCGACAAATTAAAGAAGCGTTACAACGTTGAGGTGATGCTGCATCCGCCGAAAGTGCCTTACAAAGAGACGATCACGCAGCGCGCAGAGGTGCAGGGACGTCACAAGAAACAAACCGGCGGCCGCGGCCAGTTCGGAGATTGCAAGTGCGTATTTGAACCATTGCCACGCGGCAGCGGCTTTGTGTTCGAAGACAAGATCTTCGGCGGCTCGGTGCCCCAACAATTTCGTCCCGCCATTGAGAAAGGAATAATCGAAGCCGCGTCTCAGGGTGCGATTGCCGGTTATCCGCTGGTCGATTTCAAAGTCCAACTGATCGATGGTTCGTATCATAACGTCGATTCCGATGAACATAGTTTCCGCGCTGCGGGCCGCAAGGCTTTTCGCAACGCGATGGAGAAAGTGAAGCCGACGCTGCTCGAGCCCATCATGGACGTAGAAATTACCGCGCCGCAGGAATGCAGCGGCGACATCATGGGCGATCTCAACTCGCGCCGGGGCCGCGTGCAAGGCATGGACACGTGGGGCAAGAACCAGCTAATCAAGGCACAGGTTCCCATGTCCGAGATGCTCAATTATCAATCGACCTTGAATTCGATCACCGCTGCGCGCGGCTCGTTTCACATGCAGTTCTCGCACTACGATCCGGTTCCCGGTCAGTTGGCGCAGAAGATTGTGCAGCAGGCGAAGGACGAAGGACGGATTCGCGGGGAAGAAGAAGATTAATCCGCAGATTACGCAGATTGGTTAAATCGCCGCCAGAAGCACAAATGCGACTCGACACGCATTTCGCTTTGTGCCTTTTGTGCTTTTTCGTGACTATTTCTCTTTCTGTGTAATCTGCGGATAACCGCTCGGCAGTCGGATCTCCACCACCAGCCCGCCATCATTTGCGTTGAAAGCCTTGATCGTGCCGTGATGCAGACGTACGGCCCGCGCGGCGATCGACAGGCCCAGACCCGCTCCGCCGGTCTTGCGATCTCGATCGGGCTCGACTCGATAGAAGGGCCGAAAGATCTCTTTGATGACCTCTTCCGGAACGCCTTGGCCATGATCGCGCACGCTAACCAGCGCCATCCGATCACCGTTCCGGGATTCGGACGAAAGTGAAACTTCAACCGCTGACCCTTCGGCCGTATGTCGCACCGCATTGCGCACCACGTTTTCGATCGCGCTGTGAATCATTTCCGGCGCCCCTTTAATTGAAGTGGGTTCGTCTCTTACAACCTGGACGGAGCGATTACGGCCGCGAGCCTCAAAGTCGGCATCATCGGCGATGTCCTGTAGCAGCCGACTCAGATCAATCCCGGTATGTTCCAGCCCGTGGGTTCCGCTCTCTAAGCGGGTCAAGGTCAACAACTGACCGATCATCTCATTCAGACGTTCGCCTTCACGTTCAATGCGATCGAGCGCGCTGCCGGCTTCCGGTCCCGCTTTCCTGTCGCGCCAGGCCCAGCGCCACTCCCTGGCGCGCGAGGGGCGAACGAAGTTCGTGCGAAATATCACCGAGCAATCTTCGCTGCGCTTCGACCAGCGACTCAATGCGTTCCGCCATCAGATTAAAGTCGCGTCCGAGATGGCCTATCTCATCCCGTCGCCGCAGCAGACTGTGCTTTACTCGCACACTCAATTTGCCGTCAGACAGCTCCTGAGCAACACTTCGCAGTTCCTCCATCGGCGTCGAAAGATACCTGGCCAACCAGTAACAGAAGGCGCCGCCTACCAGCAGCACCGGCAGCAAGGTAGCGGGTAATGGCAAACAAGTTGAAGCGAAACCCGGGCCCGGGAATTCCGAACCGCCCGCGACGAAACGCCGGATCCTCAGCCACCAGCACGTAAAGGGCGCCGCCGGGCGATCTCGCGGCGACGGCATTTAGCGGGACCTGGCGAGTGAGATCGTTAACCAGGCCCTGTTTCTCTCTGGCGCGCTGTACCAGCTCCATCGTTCCCGCCGGCAACGCTTCTCCGGAAACTTCCGCACCGCGTTCGTCGATCAGGAAGGCATGAATGCCGGAAAGTTTTTCAATCCGATCAAAGTACGCATCCACGGCACTGGGACCATCGCGCTCGATCATGTCGGCGGCTGTTTGCGAATAGACCCCAAAGCCTGAACCAGATGCGGCGGCGCGACGTCTCGCGCTTCTCGCTCAGCCACAACGCCGACCACAAACGAAGCCACGGCAGCCGCAATCATCGCCAGCCCAAACCACAATAAAATTCTGAGAAACAGGCTGCGCATTAGAGACTACCCGGAGCCGGCCTGGTCGGCCACTTCGTCTGGAGGCATAGATATAGCCGATCCCGCGCAACGTTCGAATTCTTTCGACGCCATTGACTTCATGGCCCAGCTTTTTCCGCAGATTACTCACATGCGTGTCGATACTCCGATCGAATGGCGACAGCTCGCGATGCAGGACTTTCCTTACCAACTCTTCACGAGTGAGCACTCGACCCGGCGATTGTAAAAGCATCTCCAGCAAAGAGTATTCGACCACGGTCAGTTCAATCGCTTGAGAGCCTTTCCGCACGCTACGCGTGCGATTGTCCATCTCGATATCGCCAACAATCAGAGGGCCGGTGTTTAATTGCTCAGCCGGTGGCTGGGTCCGTCGCAGCACGGCATTGATGCGGGCGACCAGTTCGAGCGGATTGAAAGGCTTTGGCAGGTAATCGTCCGCGCCCAGCTGTAAACCGACGATGCGATTCATGTCGTCGCCACGCGCAGTCAACATCACCACCGGAATCTGAGAAGAGACTCGAATTTGCCGCAACACTTCAAAACCGTTCAAACCGGGCAACATGTAATCGAGCACCACCAGCGCGTGCTCGCCCGACAAACCTCTTTCGACACCGGTGTGGCCGTCGTTAACGGCTTCTACCTGGTAGCCGTCCGGCTCGAGGTATTCAGCGACCAGCTCGCAAAGCTCAATATCATCATCGATTACCAAAATCTTTCGCATGGTCTCGTATTCTTCTCGCGACTCAACGCTAATCTTAGATGCGATTTATTCTTTGTAAAGCTGTCACTCCGCATTAACAAAACCCTTTGCAGTTAATTCGCAATCGCTTAACTAACTCTTCACATACAGCGTCATACATCGCGCGTCTAAGCGCTGACTAACAAAATAGACCGATTGCAGCGACGTCTCGCGCTCAATCACAGGTACATTCAATTGAGGAGAACAAAGGTGAAGATAAACTGGAAGAAACTGGGGATTGGCGTCGCCCTTGCAGGCGCGCTGTTGATTACAGCGTCAGTCGTTTTTCGCACGGGCACCAGGAACCCCAGGGTCCGCCGCGGGGTGGCGGGCTGCGGGCGAGCGGGGTCCAGGCGATGGCCTGGGCCCCTTCGGGCGCGATTTGAATCTAACGGACGAACAGAAAGTGCAGATCAAGAAAATTCAGGACGGTTTTCGCGAAAGCGACAAGGCATTGATGGATCAAATGCGCAGCCTGCATCAGAACGAGCCCGATCCGATGAGCGGTAGTTTTGACGAAGCGGCAGTACGAGCCGCTGCCGAAGCTCGCGCCAGGATTCAAATTGAATTGGAAGTCTCGCGGGCAAAGATGATGTCGCAGGTTGCGTCTGTCCTAACTGCGGAACAAAAGGCCCAACTCGCAGCCAGGCGGCAGCAATTCCAACGTCAGGGACCGCCACCGCCACCTGATCGTCCTTAACACCCCAGGACGATCCAACTGATTTCAAAGAGAAGGCGTCAAGGGGTAGAAGTTATCCTTCTCTTTGAAGGAGCCGGTTCCGGGCAAGCGCAGCGTTGTAGAGGCACTCGCTGTGTACGCCCTGGGGCCGGCTTTCCTTTTTGAATTTCTCACTTCGCTGATAATCGAATCCTCAACCAATTTACGTCCGCTGCGCGCCTTCACAAAACTTGACCTTCGATTGACGCAGTCTTTGCGTCACAACTCTTGCTCACAGCGTCATAACAATGTTCGGCAAGTTAATAATTCATATGCGCCGAACTTTTTATTTGGCAAGTACCGGTACTTGTTAGGCAACGAAGAAGTTGCCCCGGCGATGATTCGAACACGCTCTATCACGGATTATCGCCATCCATCATAAAGACCAGGAGATTTCATGAGAAAACCAGCTCTGCTAACCATAATTCTATTTTCGAGCTTCGCTTCAGTGCTGGCTCAACATGAAAAGAAACCGGAATTCTTCGGTGGCTTTTCCATCGAGAGCATCGATACCGGAATTACCGGCAACGACCTGAGCACAACCACAACTCTGGACAATCGCTTTCGTGTCAATGGCTTTCATCTTGCCGGCACGGGTTATCTGACGAAACGGCTTGGAATTACCGGGGATTTCTCCGGCCACTACGATACGCGCAACGATTTGTTCGGCACGACCACGGGTCAATCGAAGATTTCGCTTTACAACATCACGGGCGGGCCACAATTTCGCTTTTCTAACAGCAGCAAGCTCACACCTTTTGTTCAGGGACTGGCCGGCATCGCGCGTCGCAACTTCACTGAAACGTTTACCGCAACATCGTTCGCAGATAACACAACCAACTTCGCACTGAACCTGGGTGGCGGGGTCGATTACAAAATCAACGACCGTTTCGCATGGCGGCTGGCGCAGTTCGATTACAACCCGATCTTTTGCGCGCTCGCACTGTTAATGCTACGGCCATTCCTGATCGCACTTTGAACGGGTTTCGATTTTCCACAGGCATCGTGATCAAGTGACTTAATGCAGGTTCCGCGTGAAATTACGAACGCCAACCTGAGACAGGAGATCAAATGAAAATAAAGAAATCTATTCTGATGGCCGCGGTGTTTCTCATCAGCGCCGCCGCGGCGTCGGCCCAGGGGATTATTCAAGTTAAACCCAACGAAGCGGGTCCCCGCCAGCAATCAGATCAAGAGATCACGGATGACGAGTTGGCACGCTTTGTTTTTGATCCGGTCACCGACTCTCTAAATCTCACACCCGCCCAAAGGTACAGGATTGCGCTCATCGCGAGTTCGACGATGGCCGGCACCAAACCATTGTTCGAGCAAATCGACGAACTGGATAATCAAATCTCGATTGCGGCTTTCAGTGGCGGCTTGGACGAAACAAGACTTAAGGAGCTTTCCAGCAAACAGGCGGGCGTGATGTCTGACATAAGCGCGACGATTGCCCGGGCCAAGGCGAGCTTTTACAAAGTGCTGACTCCGGAGCAGCGCGCAATCGTCCTGGCTCATTACCGCTTGTCAGAACAGAGCCTCGGCGCTCTCAGCAACGTGGGGCCATAGTTTCGAAATGGCTTGCGTCGCGCGTTGATAGTCGCGCTGGCGATTTTTCCCCGGCTCGTTCTCAGAGTTGCGTGCCCTGCTGTCATATAAATAGCTTCCGGCCAAAGACTAATGACACAAATAAGGTTGAGTACGAAGTTCGTATCAATCGCAATACTCTAAATTTGTGGGGGAATACACGTGAAAATCAATTTGAAAAAGATGAGCGTGGCCGGGCTTGGAAGCGCACTGCTACTCGCGGCCGCCGCCGTTGTGTTTTCGCAGCAGCCGCAGGGTCCACGGCCGGGACCGCCGCCGGGCGGCTTTCGTGGCGGACCTGGCGTACCTGGAGGCCCCCCTGATTTCGGACCGCGTGGACCCGGAGGCCCTGATTTTGGCCCCGTGGTCCGGGAGGTCCGGGCAGGCCGCCGGAAGGCTTTGGACCGGGCAGACCCGGCGGACCTCAAGGTTTTGGACCTTTCGGACCGTTGGGCCGCGATCTAAATCTTACTGATGCTCAGAGAACCGCGATCCAAAATATCGGCGAGAGTTTTCGTGAAAGCGACCGGGCGCTGCTCTGATCAAATGCGAACGCTGCATGAAGGCCAGGCTGATTTGCTGAACGGCGAGATTCAATGAAGCAGCGGTACGCGCGGCTGCGCGAAGCGCGAGCGAAAGTCCAGGTCGAACTGGAAATCTCGCACGCCAGAATGATGTCGCAAATGGTTGGTGTGCTGACGGCCGAACAAAGAGCCCAGCTCGCAGCTGAGACGTCAGGAGATGCAGCGGATGGGCCCGCCATCTCCACCGCTTCAACCGCAATAACTGTAAAAGAATTCATCGGAGGATCGAGGCAGCCTCCGGTGATCGGCTCAACGAACAGGTGCACGGTCCCGAAAGACGTGCCCTTTCGTTGAGCCGGTTTTTCTTTGCTCCATTGAAGGCTGACTGGAGACTCAATTGATTCTGGCTCAGGGCTCCAATCCACAATTCTGAAAGGCAGCTATGTGTTGGCCTGCCACTGATGCGCGGCAAGTCTCCGACTCCGGATGCCTCAAGATCCAGCGGTCATGACCGCGGTCGAACCGAAAAAGAGGGCGCTTGTCGGCAACATGACTTGCCGCGCATCGAGCAGAGCATTGCGCTGTCTGAACGGGACACAAAGAACGCTCCCACTTCAGTCTGCGCTCCCGTTACAGCAAGATTCTCTGGCGCGGAAGTGATTGAACGCGCGGTTCTTATCGCTCAACCTGCCCGATCTTCTGTAACCGAATCCAGACCCGCCTCGTCTTAACTTTTGGGACGTTTTGCAACGATTATTTAAGGAAACTACGGAATGATACGGTCGATCTTGATTCTGACTCTGCTGCTAAGCGCCGGTGTGGCGATGGGTCAGCAGGGGAAAGCCACGCTAAAAGGACAAGTGAGCGATGAATTTGGTGGCGTGATTGTCGGGGCGACTGTGCTGGTCACCGATGCGAATGGCGTCGCCAAAACTGCAACTACAAACGGCGATGGTAATTATTCGATCCGCGGGCCTGACAGTCGGAAAATACTCGCTGCAGGTTACCGCGGCGGGATTTGCGACTTATGAAAACGGCGAAGTTGAATTGGTCGCCGGTCGCAGCGAACCTGCTCAACGTTATCCTGAAGGTAACCATCGAACAGCAGAAGGTGACCGTCTCTGCCGACACCGCCGGCGTCAACACGGATCCGGAGAACAACGTCGGAGCAATTGTCCTCAAAGGAACAGATCTCGAATCGTTGCCGGACGATCCTGACGATCTCGTGGCGGCGCTGCAGGCTTTGGCCGGACCAGCCGCTGGCCCGAATGGCGGACAGATTTACATCGACGGATTCAGCGGCGGACGAATGCCTCCGCTCTCTTCGATTCGTGAAGTACGAATCAACGCGAATCCTTTTTCCGCTGAATACGATCGGCCCGGGATCGGGCCGAATAGAAATTCTGACCAAGCCGGGAACGGATCGATATCGCGGCCAGGTAGCCTTCAACTTCAATAATCAGGCCTGAATTCCCGCAATCCGTTTGCGCCCACGCGCGCGCCGTATATGTCGCGCAATTTCAGCGGCAACCTCAGCGGCCCAATCACCAAGAAAAAGGCTTCGTTCTTTGTCGATTTCGAAAAACGCGACACCGATGATCGAGCGGTCATCAACGCGACCGTGCTGGATCCGGATTTTGATATCGTCCCGTTCGCCGCGACCGTGCCCACGCCCAGAAGAAATTGGAGCATCAGTCCGCGCCTCGATTATCAGATCAATGCGAACAACACCCTGGTGGCTCGTTACGAATACGAGAAGTCACAGAACCTGACAATTCCGGGCTTGCCTTATTCGCTGCCCGACGCGGATTTACAAGACTTTCACGACTCAACAAACTGCGCGTTTGACGGAAACGGCAGTCCTCAACAAGACGACCGTCAACGAGACTCGTTTTCAGTTCAATCACCAGACAGACCGGCGACACCGCCAACAACACGATTCCGACCGTCAACGTTCAGGAAGCGTTCACCGGTGGCGGATCGCAGATTGGCCTGGCTGCGAACAAGCAGAATCGTTTTGAAATCACCGAACATCACGTCGATGCTGAAGGGAGCCCACACGATCAAGTTTGGAGCGCGCGCGCGCACGGTCAGCATTACCAGCATCTCGCCGCAAAATTTCGGCGGCACCTGGACTTTCGCAGGCACGCGCAATTTGGCTAATCCCGAAGGACTTGACCAGCATTCAGGCTTATCAAATAACTCAGCAGGGTTTGCAGCAGGGACTCGGCGGAGCTCAGATTCGTCTTGTTGGGCGGCGGCGCAACTCAGTTCTCGATTACCACGGGCGATCCGGAAGCCGGCGGTCAAGCAATTCGATTTTGGCGGCTTTGTGCAGGACGATTGGAAGTATCGGCCCAATCTCACCCTTAGCGCGGGACTTCGTTACGAAAATCAAAGCAACATCGACAGCAACTTCAACTTTGCGCCTCGAATTGGAATTGCCTGGGCGCCGGGGCAGGCCCGCAACATGCGACCACGATACGCGCCGGGTTCGGATTCTTCTATGATCGCGTAGGCGAGAATCTGACGCTCAACACAATTCGTTTCAACGGCGTCAATCAACAGCAGTTCACGCGTGACCAATCTCGCGGTTTTGAATTCGTTTCCCAACGTTCCAACGATAGACGCACTGGAAGACTTTAAGACCCCGGTTTCGATCTATTCGATGGAGGATGGCATCAGGCGCCCTACCGATCCAGTCAATCGTCAGCCTGGAACACGCTCTGCCACACAACTTCAGAACCAGTGTGACCTTCAGCCACACGCGCACGCTTCACATGTTGCGGCGCGAGCTCTCAACGCGCCTTTGCCCGGCACCTTCATTCCCAACGTTCCCGGCAGTGGCGTTCGGCCGCTCGGCGTTGATAACTATTTTGAGTACGACTCGACAGGCCGATTTCGATCAGAACCTGTTGATTTTCACGTTGGGCGGCAGCATTAATCGCAACGCCAGCTTTAATGTCAATTACGCTTATGGTAAAGCCAACAGCGACACTGACGGAGCCGGCACCTTTGCGGCCAATCCATATGACTTCTCCGACGAATACGGCCGCACCTCAAGCGACGTGCGTCATCGGTTCACTTTGAACGGTAGTTTCAGAGGCCCCTGGGGATTAAGCTTTAACCCGTTGGTGTAGTTACCTCGGGTACGCCCTTCAACATTACGATTGGCCGCTACGTAACTGAACGAAGTACAAGT
>ERZ1370068.804-contig-10737_pt1 | contig 39763 bp, 65 predicted proteins | sample MGYA00561227_ERZ1370068 | MGnify/ENA primary metagenome ERZ1370068 (study PRJEB38410, sample SAMEA6850437) | metagenome | study: Metagenomic assessment of the ecological functions of the soil: analysis of the soil microbiota associated with the... | reverse complement strand
TTCCCACACAACCTATTGACCCATCGTCGCTTCCAGCTCGCGCATGGCGCTCTACCTGAAACCGGCAGCCGTTTACCTGGACTCTGCGCGAGTACGCCTCGACAGGAGTGTCGCTCGATCGATTTGCAAACCCACAATACTCGGCTGACCCGGAATATAGGGACGTCAAGGGGAGTCCGTTTATCGGAAGCGCATGTGCGCGCGACGACGATATGGAGTCACTGATGACCAAATTCAAGCTTCTTGGCATGGCAGCAATTCTGTCAGCGGCGATCGCAACGTCTGCGCGCTGGCCGCAGGAGAAGCCACGACGAGACCCTGGTTGGCGCCGGTAGGTCACCGCCAACCGCGCGCTGCGGATATTCCCACGTCTACTTCGGCATCCCAGCAAACCCTTGATCAAGAAGACGCGTACGTCGACCGCAAGATAAGCAACGCGTGCCGCGGCTGCTACCTGCCGCCCATCGTCGACACGGTCGCCCCGTAACGGACTTCTCGATCGAAGTAGTCGTACCTGGCTCTCCTGACTGGAAACCACGCTGTGGAGTTTACTTTCGCGGCCTGCCTCGCTTTGCGAAGATCAATCCCCGTGCGTCGGCAGTACAGCGAAGCTGGCTCGCCAATTTGAGTGCCTCGTTGCGCTCCGGGCCGGGGGCATCAGGCGAGGCAAGCTCTAGGGCGTCTGCTGCGAGGTTGTCCCAATCAAGCCTGTCTAGGCAGGCGCCGTGTTTCCTTGCTCATCGCTCCGCAGAGTTCCCGCTGCCTGGACTTGTCAAAAGTCATTCGATAGCAAGACTCTGATAAGCTGGATGTTATTCCCGCCTTAGCGAGACGCTGCCTCATTGGCAAAGCGCGCGAGATCGCTTCCTGCGTATGGCTGATGTGGTCGCGGACGAGAAAGGCGGCGCGCGGAGTGTCCCGCGCCTTGAACGCTTGTATGATGTCGTCGCATCCGTGCGCAGCGCGCTCGGCAAACTCCCGGCTCACGCTTGTGATTGTGCCACAGAGCTGGATTTGCAGCGCAAACCGCGCCAGCGCCTCGATGAGCGCGGAATTTCCGGATTGCTCGGCGATAGTTCTCGTAAAATTCCCGATCGCGCATGGCATATGTTTTCATATCTCCACGCTGCAAGGCGACCACGGCTTCAATAAGTATATTTTCAAACCGTCGGATGTCGCGGTCGCTCATTTGCGGGACGGCGAGCTCGACCGCAAAACATTCAAGCCGCTTGTATAGTTCGTAGAGGTCCGCGGTCTCGTTGCGAGAAAAGCTGCGCACATAAAAGCCGCGATAAGGCTTGATCTCGACCAGCCCACCCTTTGCAAGGATCCCGATCGCCTCGCGGAACGGGGTTCGACTCACCCGCAGCTTGTGCGATCACCTGCTTCTCGTCGACCCATCCGCCGCTCGGCAATTCGCCGGATAAGATCAGGCGCACGACCTCTTCATAGATCCGTTCGCGCAGAGTCCTCTTACGCAGTTTTTCAAGATTTTTGATCAGCATGAACGATGCGTCTACCAGCCAGCCCATTTGGGCTTAGCGGATCAGGACGTCCCAGCGGAGGACCAGACGATCTCGCTCGTCTATTTGATTTCCGGCGCCGGCGATCCCGCAGAAAATGCGCGCTCGAATGATGCAAGATCTGCGCTGGGCAATGTCCGAAACTGCAATGTAGGTGAACTCGGCATCGCTCCAGCTACGGACGTTGTATCCTGCAATCGCCTGGTCAGAGACGGATTGACCGGGCGGCAAGGTCGTCAGGCTGACCGTATGCTTGGCATGCTTGTAGACGATCGTTGCAACCGGATCGTGGCCAACGACATCCACGCGGCCGCCCACGAGCACGAAGCCCTGCGCCGCGAGGTCAGGCACCTGAGGCGATTCCGGCAGGCGCGATGTGAACCACGGCTTGACCGTATGGCGGTCGGAAGACGCAACGTCGAAAGGCTGCGGGGCCAACAGACTCCGGATATGGCCTGCAACGACCTGGCGGGCGACATCCTCGCGTCGATCGTAGCGCTCCATCGTCAGCATGACAGAACTCGAGATCACCGCGCCAAACACCGCTGCCGCGGCCAGCGCCTGAAACGACCAGCTTCGCTGACGCGGACGTCCCACCTGGACCGGACGACCAGCCTGGCCCGGCCGATCCGCCTGGCCGGCCGATCGGCATCCAATGTCAGACTGGATGCGGGCCTGCAGACCTGCAGGCAGCGTCATATTGCGGAAGCGAACGAACGGCGCGGCGCAACGACAGCAACCGGTTATATCGGGCGCTTCAAAGTCTCATCGTCAGCCAGCCGCCGCTCGAACTCAATCGCGGAAGCCGGATCGAGCTCGCCGTCGCAATAGGCGTTCATCTGCAGTTCGTCGTTATCTCTTATCGATGCAATCATAATTTTACTTTCGGTCTCCTAGAAGAGCGATCAGAAGTTGCCTGCCCGGGACAGGCGCGACATCACCGTGCCGATTGGAACGTTGGTGATCTCCGCGATATCGCGATAGTTCAACTGATTCATTTCCCGCAAGACAATCACTTCGCGAAAGTGCGCCGGCAGCTGTGCCAAGCGCGCTGCTGAACGTCTTCGGCATCCGCCTTGAAAAGAGCGATCTCCTCCGGTGTCTCGACCCTCGTTCCGTGCGGGCCTTCATGCTCAAGTTCCTGTTGCTCCGTAAGACTCAGATCGTCCGTAAAAACGACAGCCTTCGGTCTGTTCTTCATCAACCAGCTATAGGCGGTGTTGCGCACGATCGTCAGAGACCACGCGCGAGCATTGACGGCACCGAAGCTCTTGATGCCGCGAAACGCGCGCAACGCGGCATCCTGCACAACGTCTTCGGCGTCGTATGCATTGCCGGTGAGCCATTGCGCGAGACGATAGGCTTCGGCCATGTGCGGCAGAAAGACTTCATCGAACGCTGCGCGATCATCCTTGTTCTGCACAGTCGGGACCGACGCCTGCTGCTGGCCAGACAAACGATCTGGACCTTCCGACCGTTCTTTCTAACACGACTTCGTTAAGCTCGGTACGCCGGAAATTCGACCGATGTACCGATAAGGGTGTCGTCATGTTTGGCACACTAGGGTCTCAAAGCGTTTGCGGTCATTTGACGATGACTTTTCCGACCATGTGCGGATGCAGACCGCAGAAATAGTCGAAGGTGCCGGCGCTGGCGAACGTAAAGGAATAAGAGTCGTCGGTGTCGAGCGCCTTCGACCGGAAGGTCTTGTCCTTACTCGACCACCGTGTGCGGAATGTCGTCGTGATTGACCCACTTCACCGTCGTTCCCACGGCAACCGTCAATTCCTTGGGCGCGAACGTGAAATTGTCGATCGTGATCAGCGTTCGCGGTCATCCTGCGCTGCTACCGCAGCCGTATGCCAGCATCGCTCCAACGATTGGACCAAAAGCATTGCAACGATGACGGCACGGCTGAGAGGTAACGGGCCCCGCTCGATAGCCCAATCCGTGTCCACGATCGTCTAAGCCTTTTTGGCCATGTCTCACTCTCCCTGTGGGCCGAACGGCACCAGATGGCGCCGAATAGCGCCACCAAACAGGAGACTCGGCCAGTTCGAGCTTTATTCCCAAAAATATACAATTTCTCCGATCCGTGAATGCGCCGATGCCCACGCCGTCGCGAACGTCGCAGAGGCCCCTCAGCCGATACGATTGCGCAAGGCAGGCGCAGTCCACCGCCGGATGCCGCTCAAGCGCCGATCAATGCCGACAACGCCGTTATCGGTCACTCGACTTTCGGTTTGAGGAGTTCTTGCGAACGCGCGGAGCTCATGTTGGCCTTGGTGACAAGGGTTGCCCCGGTATCGACATTGGCCGGCACCTGCTCGCCCTTCGAGGCGGCGAGCGCAGTCTTGACGCCGTCATAACCCATGCGGAATGGGTCCTCCACGACGAGCCCGGCGATCACGTCGTCCTGCAGAAGTTTGACGAGCTTTTCGTCCGAGCCAATGCCGACGATATTGATCTTGTCGTTCGATTTCTTTCGGCCACGGCTTGGCCCACGGTCAGCGTCATGATCGGATCCGAAACGAACACGCCGCGCAGGTCCGCTGTGTTGGCGATGAGATCCTTCATTATGTTGAGGACAGTCGCCGGCTTGCCGTCGGCGACTTTATCGGCAGTGATATCCAGTGCCCCATATTTCGCAGCGACCACCTCCTTGAAGCCCTTAGCGCGCTGATCGAGCGAAGCAACTCCGGGCATGGAGGTGATCATCGCAACATCGCCTTCGGTGTCAGCATAGGACCTCGTGATTGCCGCAGCGAGAGCGTCTGCGGCGACGCGACCCGCATTCAAATTGTCGGTCGCCAAGAGCGAGGTCATAGCCTTGGTATCGGCGGCGGACCTCGATGCCGATGATCTTAACCTTCTTGGCGGCTTCATCGATCGGCTTTCCGAGCGCGGCAAATTGCGCGGGCGCGATGACGATCGCCGCGGGATTTGATGCGACGGCCTTCGCGAGTATGCTGATTTGGCCGCTTACGTCGGATTCGGATTGCGCGCCGAGCTCGACAACGTTGACGCCGAGATCTTGACCGGCCTTGCGTGCGCCGGCTAGCACGGCTCGCCAATAGGCGCGACGTCATATCTTTTACGATGACCGGAATCGTCGGCTTTGTCTGCGCGATGGCGGGCACTCCGAACGCAATGCCGGCAACGATGCCAGCCGCTACCACAAGCTTCTTCATGATCATACTCCCGATATTGAGCCCAGCGGCCCCTCAATTGGATGTGCAATCGCCGGTCGGTGGTTGCACTGGCGCTTAATTTTGAAGGTTCGATCCGAACCGTCACTTCGGAACGCGTGCTTTTGAGATGCACGGTGCCGTGTCACCAAGCGCCCAGAACCTTCATCAGGGAGATGATGAAGAGCCAAGCGCCGGTGACACGGCTGCCGTGCCGCTGACACAAAGAGTCTTCAGCAAGGCGATGATGAAGAATCAAATGCCGGTGACACGACGTCGGCTCAGCTCGCCGCCAATGGCTGATCAGTGACGGCGAGCAGTTCTTGGCCCTGAGTGTAGACGACAGTCCTGATGCCAAGAACGGAGCGCAGCTTATCGGCCGGAACGACCAACGGCAGCGGCGCAGGAGCCGTGCCCGGCGCCGGCTGCGGAAAGGCCGTCGACCTGGCTGTGTGGAAGTTGACGTTGCCTTCGACTTTCTGCATCAACTGATGAATATGACCATTGAGCACCGTCACCGAACCAAAGCGCTTCAGCATCGATAGCGCTTGCTCCGAATCATCGGTGCCCCAGCCCCAATCCTGGATATCGTCCACAATGGGATGTGAGCGAAGACGACGATCGGCGTGGACGCGGAAAGGCCCTTCACATCATCGGCGAGCCAAGCCAGCTGCTCAGGCCCGAGCTTGCCCATGCCGCCGGCCTTGAGGTCCATCACATTGTTGAGACCGATGAAATGGACACCGTTCTGGTCGAAGGAATACCAGCCTGTGCCCTTGGTGTTCTTGCCGTAGCGCTCGAGATAGATTTGAGCGGCACATCGTCGAGGTTATCGTGCTCGCCCGGCACGTAGTGCACGTCGAGACCCGCGCTGCCGATGACCTGACGCAGCGTCGTCGAATTGTTTGGGCTTCGACAAATGGGTGATGTCGCCGGTATGCAGCATGAAGGCTGGCTTGTTGGGCAGAGCCTTAACCTTGGCGATGGCTTCCTGTAGCGTGCCCAGCGCATTCGGATTGGCTGTCTTGTCGAAGCCGACATGGCTGTCGGAAATCTGCAAGAAGGTGAAGCCGCCCTCCGCAGCCTGCGCCGATCCCATCAGGCTGGATTTCGGAATGCCGCCGGCAACCGTCCATAAAACGCCGGTGCCAGCCCACAGCATGCATTCCAGCACCTCCCGGCGGCCCAATTCATGTCCATGATCGTCTAAGCCTTTACGCCATGTCTCACTCTCCCTAGTGGGCCGAACGGCGCCAAATGGCGCTGACGTTGGCGCCGCTAAACAGGAGACTCGGCCAGCTCGAACTTTATTCCCAGAATCGACCGTTTCACCAGATCTTCTCGTTTAAATTGCCGATTACGATGACGCCGCTGCTCATATGCTCCTCCCGCCAAGATCTGCAGCGAAGTGCCCCTTCGAAAGGCGCGATTAGCCAATTCGATTTCGCAAGACAACGGCGCAGCCCACCCTGATGGCGGAACGCCTGAATCTCTGCCTCATCGATTTCAGATTTTCATTTCGCCCGAGCAACGTTGGGCATCGCCCGAGGTGCAGCTCGCAAGCCAGCGAATCAGCCGCGTCCAATTCTCCGTCGAAGAAAGCGTGCAGGACGAGTTCCCAATCCGCACAAGCGCCAGCCGTACTCATGCTGGATTCGGGCGAAGGCGGCGCGGATCATGGCAATGCGCACCATGTCGCTGAGCGAGAACATTAGCTGGCTGGCTTGACGATGACTTTGCCCCTCATGTTCGGGTGGATCGAGCACAAATAGCTCATAGTCGCCCGCGGTTGCAAAAGTGAAAGAGAAGCTGGCGTCCTTGGCCAGGGTCTTCGATCGGAACCCCTTGTTCGAATCCACCACGGTGTGGGGCATGGCTTCCTTGTTGACCCAGGTCACGGTGGTGCCGGGCGCTGACGGTGATTTCGCTGGGAATGAAAGTGTTATGGTCCATGCTCACGGTCGCCACCGGGCCGGCGCCGGCATTGTTCGCATCCTCCGCGCAGGCAAGGCGCGGACGCCAGAGCGGTGAACAGGACGGTCAGTCTCAACGCACGCAGAACGCTTTGCGACTTGCAGCTAACCTGAAGACGTTTCCGGATTTGCGACGAAGTGCACTGGGTCACCAACTGTCACGACCAATCTCCTTGTTTGAGTTGAGGCTATCTGCCGGAGGTGCGTCGATCATCGCACCTCGGGCAGAGACAGATCGAGGAGATGGTCGCGCAGCCGCACTGTAACTTGGTACGGCGCGCTGCCTCTCACAAAGACTCAGCCTTCGCGTGATGAAATTCCTAACTGCGCGCACATTTTTTAATTGAGAGCACGGCAGCCGATTCTCCGCAGGCAAGTGTGTTCGCCGCCCGGGCGCCAGAAAACGGGCCCAGCTTCGGGAGAAAAGCTGGAGCCCAGGCGGCGTGCAATACGGATCGGCTCAACACGATCGATGAAGCTGCATGCTGTGCGATCGCATTTTCATTCGACACCACAACTTGCTTCACCACAGCAAAGACCTTCATTGCAGGCGCGCTTTATTCCTGGCTTTTTCAGCCATCATCTAAACCGCATTGCTCGCTCATGCGCAGTCGCTATTTCCGCTCCGGCAAACCTGTGGTTCCCGATCTGGCGAAGTCAATTCATCTGCTGCCCTGTCGAAGCGGCGGAGTCCCACCGGAATAAAACAATCGCGGTCCAGTCTCCTGATCGATGCGCAAGAAAGCTTCCTTCGGACTCTGTGGCTCGTGCAAAGCCCGATAGGAAGTCGATTAGCCTCATCGACTAACAAAGGAGATCCGATCATGCAAATAGAGCAGAAGCCGCAGCGCCGACCCGCCTTACCACCTCAACGGCTTTGCTCAGGTCATGGAAAGGATCGGTCTCGCCATCATGGGCGCGCTATGCGGGCTTTTTGTCGCAGCTATGGTAGCCAAGGCAGATATCGAGGAGATCAATTCTTGGGAGCTCTCTTCTCCGCGGTGCTGTATGGCTCTCTCGGCTTCTATTTGGGAACTAACATTCCTTCGATGTCTTCCAGCCGTACGTTTTCCAGCACCGGCTCAGGTCCGAAGACGATAGCGCGCTGGCAAGCGCCATCGGCACATTCGTCGCCAGGTCGCAGCGCTCGTCTCGGTCCATATGATCATCTTCGACGGACTCCACCCGCCATGTGGAATGTCGGGATCGGTTCCGGGTGGGCGCTCGGCGTTCTACTGCAACTCGCCGCTGGTACAGCGCGCGCTTGGACAATTCAGCAGCGCCCATGGCTAGGGCGGGAGAAGACGTCAAGTTGGATAGAGGTTACAGCTCTATCGCTGTCGAATTCGGGATCATCCCTGTCGGTCTCATAAGGTGAGCCTGCCAGGACGGCTCTTGCGAGAATTACCAATAGATCCCATTTATCATTACAATATTACGAGGCCTCTGGATGAAGCTCTGTGGCCTCCCTATTCCGTCCATTTCACGCCATTTTGGGCCCGGCCTCGCATCTAATGGGCTTCAGCTTGGTATTGCCCGACAGGCCTCCCAGAAGGCGGTCAAAGATTCAGCGCGACCGCAGCGAATCTTGCCGCATCGAGTTATAGAGGGATAGCGGAAGGAATGTACACTCACCAGTGTCTCCCGTCTCCTGAGCCGGCGTCGTCCACAAGGCGCGGTCTGCTTCCGACAGGCCCTTGCCCGATCCGCCAGGTTTCGTAATTGAATAAGATAGCGGTGCTATTCAGCATCCCTTTGCGATGACCGGCCCAACGATCGATTTATTCTCCGCTGGGGTTTGTTTTGGAACGAGAGCATCCGAAGGCGCCTCTGTTCGGACCGCTCCGCATAAATGCCGACGCTTGTCTGGCAAGATGGAACCTCGAGTTCGCTTCCTAATTGCGCGGGGCGATCAGGAGTGACTGCTTCGCCTGACCGGGAACAGCTCATCAAAACGCACCGAATATCCGACCCCGGCGATGTAACTGGGCGCATTGTGGTTGAGCCCCAGGGCGACGTGAAAATCCACCTGCTGATTTGGAGTGACGGCGATACAGTCCGCCCCAATTCAGTAGTTGCGCGGAGACTTCCATTCTGCGGGTAATCACCGACGTACTCCGCAAACAGGCTCACTCTCTCGGTCACCCCTTTCGATCACAAATGTCGCCTCTGTGATCAGCTTGCTGGCGGGGTCAGAGGGACGGATGAACTCGGTGAACATTCCACTCAATCCCACCCGCTGCGCAACTCCCATGACCACGGGAATTGCAAATAGGGCTGCGCGCCGGGCCGGCTATGCCGGACCGATCCGGTCGGCAATGCCACACCAAACACCGCAGAGAGATCGACTTTCCCGGGACTGGGCTGATCTGCCACTTCAGCGCCGGTGCTCCATCGGAAAACCGGCATTTCTGGAACTGCCGACTTTTGCAAAGTACGTCGGCGTATTCACGAGAGCTTCGGAGACAGTTTGTAATTCCGGCGCGCAGCAGCGTATTCGATGCCGTCAATAACTCGATCGTCGCCTCGCGCGCTGAAATTGACGCCATTCTCGATTTGCAGACTGCCCGGTGGAGTAACAACGCTGGAATTCGTGACATCAGGCCGATCAGTGTTAATTTCGTCCTGATGCTCGGACAACTGTCCGCCTTTGCAGAGATTGTGCTGTGATAGAGAACTAGCGTCGCTAAGATTATTGCGAAGCTTGCCAACGGCTAAGGGTGCGCAAGCGAACGCAAACGCAGTTCGCGCAATGATCGAAATCGATTTGTTATCTTGCATTCAATCTCCCGCGTAAGGCAGATCGCGAGATGCGGTTTGACTTGCGGCTCCCAGGGGCCGGCATCGATGACTCGCTTTGAGCGGGAGGAGCCGGCCGGGACCGGCCCCAGTTGCGATTCGTTGTATTGACCCAGTTTTTCTTCAGAACTGGAAGCGCAAGCCCACGGTCGGATCGATCGAGGATCTCTGCAGGAAGCCGTTTGCAAGAACTCATTCGACACTTGCGACCACATGATGCCGGCATAGGCGTCGAAGCGCTTCGCAAAATCTGTAATCCGCGACGAAGGAAACCGTGTCCAGCTGTCCGCTGCATGCCGCAAAGGCGCTGGTTGTGCAAACACCTCCCACGTTCACAGCGCCCGACCGAAAGCTGTTCTGCTCTTCATGGTAATAGGCGACACTCAGATCGACGTCGGGCCTGACTGCATATTTCACACCACCCCAAAATACCTGGAAGGACCTTATCGGTGGTAAAATTGGTGTTGTTAACTGCGCCGAGCGAATAACCGCCCGTGATGAAGCTGCCGGGCGTCAATGGATTATTCGGATTCGCGAATTGCATATGCTCATAGCCGCCATAGAGCTTGACCGGCCCGATGCTGTATTTAGCAGAAGCATAACGCTGGTGTTGTCGGAGACAGTTCCCGAAACAAGTCCCGCCCCTGGTTTATACCCAAATTGGCCGCGGCTGTGATCTGCGCAGTACTGAGCGGAGCTGACGAAACCGCATCCGTGACGTGACTGAAGATCGCGTCGACTGACAAGCCCGCATAGTCCGCGCCGATTTGTCCCTCGGATAGCATTGCCCGGGGCGCTGAAGGCGCCAGATCTAATCTGGGTCTCCACCGCGGCACGGAAAGCGCCGAAATTCACGGCATATGTTGAACGAATTGTCGAAGATGCGATTCTCGGTATCTCCCGCACCGCCGGTAGCCCCTGGAAGCCGATCAGCGAGAAAGCGCCCGAGTTGCTCATGGGATCGTAATTAACTACGCCGTCCGAAGTCAGCGCGTTTTGCCGACCGTAAGTCAGCGTTCCATATGTCGGCGAGCTAAGGCCGGCATACGCCGCCACGTTGAACGCCTGGCCGTCTTTCGCGGAATCGGCAAACGAGTTCTGCATGTTGACCGGCAATCCGTTGTTTTGCACAATGGACCCGAGCCCGTCGGAAAGCTTGCCGGACTGTGGATTAAATCCCGTCTGAAGATTAAATATGGCCGATAGACCATCCGGCAATCTCCTGGCTTCCCTTAAGGCCGACAAATGACGAACTCAGCGCGTTGGGGCCAACGCCGAAATAAGAACCGTTGCTGTTCTTGGAGATCAGATAGTTCAATCCGAGCCCCGGCAGTGTTACTCAACGGGGCGCCGTGATTTTGATAGGTCACGCCCATGTCGACCAGGCCGTAAAGCGTAATGCCGTGCCAGGTCAGGCTGTCATCTATCGGGGCCTTTTTGTATTCCGCTTTGTAGGCGTAGTCGGCGGCCATCGAGATCCCCGGATTCGCTGGTCGTTTGCTGCAACAGCGGGCTGCTTTGCGGGCTGCGCTTCGAGCTTGCGCTGCCGCCTTTCAAGATCTGCGATTCGTTTTGTCAGCGCCTGATTTTGCTCGCGGAGCTCCTTGGATTGCGCCTGGACGTCCGAAAGCTCACCGGCATGCGCCGCCGTTGCGACGGTGAACGCCGCCGCTGCAGATAAAATAGTCCTGTTCACGAGCGTCCCCCAAAAATGCGCGCGGCGCAAATATCCGCGACTCGACCAAGATCACGGAGCCTCTCAGGATGATGACCCCTGATAGCGAGACTCAGATCTCGAGTTTGAAATTCCCAATCGAGCGAAATTTTTTGGACGCGACCGCGCGGTGTCCGCGCACATCCAATCAAACACTTCAGCGCGTCCTTGTTGCTTGCCAGTAACAGGATTTCGTTTGCCTGCTTGCTAGGGACCCGACCGCGCGTCAGCGGTGTTCAAATTTGATTTCGCGACCGCATGTCGAAGTCGTCAGCAAGATCAACGGAGAAACAGATGAGATTCAATAAGACAACACAAATTGCGGCAGCGAGCGCAACGCAGGCGCCTCTTAGTGCCGCTTGCCGAATAACGTTTGCCGTGAAGCATATTCTGGTCTAGCTGACTCCTACGCATTGTAGGGCGATTGGGAATATGGAGTGCTTTCTCCCCAGGATGCTTTCCGCAAAAGCGAAGGCGGCTGCGACCAAGGCCTTGGCGTTGGACGATAGTCTCGGCGAGGCCCACGCCTCTCTCGCTTGTGCTTTGGATCTTTATGGCTGGGATTGGGAGACTGCCGAAACGGAATACAAGCTGGCGATCAAACCTAAATCGCGGCTACGCGATCGCTCATCTTTGGTACGCTTGGCATTTGATCTTGACGGGGCGGAATAGCGAGGGCCTCTTCGAGCTAAGAAAGGCGGAAAGCCTTGATCCTCTTTCCCTGATCATCGGCGCGACATGGCGGACGCATTGTGCATCGCTCATCTCTTTGACGAAGCGGTGCTGCAAAGTAAGAAAACGCTGCAGATGGACCCGAACTTTGCCATCGGCCATCATGAACTAGGGCAGGCGTTCGAGCAAAAACACATGCACGACGAAGCAATCGCAGAGTTTCAGAAAGCGATCCGAGATTTCCGGACACAGCGAGGTCTTCGGACTCGAGTCTCGCTACATTTACGCCGTTTTGGGAAGAAAGGAGGAAGCAATCAAATAGCCAAGGACTTGGAGGCCCAGCATGACCAAAACCCTTCTGCCGAAGCCAACATCGCTCTGATCTATCTGGGACTTCGCCGCTCAGGACCAGGCGATGATCTGGGTTGGAAGCAAGGGCCATGAAGCGCGATTCAACCCGTCCATTCTGCTGACCGACCGGCCTTCGATCCTCTGCGGTCCGACGCTCAATTCAAGGAGCTTTTGCGCCGTATTGGCCTCCCGAGATGATAACCAGTAGTCGCCGCCTTTGTGGCCACCTTGACCGACCGCCGCCTTCCGGCATATCCGCCGCCAATTCCTAAGCCTGGCACTTGGTTGACGTCGGCATTTTGCCAAAGTCCGCTTGACTGAGGTTTGCATGGTCGTTGCCGTCAAACGACGTTCAATCCAATCCGAACGAACAAGTCGCACATGCTGTCCCGCTTCAGACTGTGTTTGAAGCTGTCTGCAAGGGCGGCAAAAAACACGCGGTTGCGCAACTGATGACGATCACGTGTTTTACCCGCGTCAAGGTGCCTGCAGCTTGGAGGACGACTCGCCGACCAACAGCTCGTGCATAAAACCAAGCGTGACGGTCAGACCGCCCATGCGAAAGACCGCTATCTCGCGGCCAAGGACTCGTCTCGTCACGTCTTCTTCCTATCCCAAGCGGGATTTAGGGATTCGGACCAAGCGAAACGGCTGGCGCTATGCGCGTCGGCAAAAAGGCAGTGGTTCGTATGCGAGCGCGCCAACCAAACTTTCTGCGCGCGCCGGTGCGAAAGCGCGGGGCGGCTCTCTTTCCTGTCGAAGCCAACAAGTTAGCGGGAATAAATCGATTGCCGGTCTGGTGCTGATCGACGCCTCTTTAACGCGATACGGGCAAGATTACGCACGATCGGCTTAAATCCTTTGACTGCCTTCTGGGGAGGACTGGTCAGGCAATACCGACCTGAAGCTCGTTACGTGCGAGGACCAGGGTCTAAATTCAGGCGGCAACCCCGGGAATATTTTTGAAGGGAAAGCGGTCCCTAATCGTGAGGCTCAATCGTCTCTCCTACTCGTGCGGCTTAATTGCCTTTAGGGAGTGTGTCGTTATGGATGAACAGCTTGACCGAAAACAACTGCAAAGGAAACTCGCACTGTGCCGGCGACTGACAGAAATAGCATGCGATCCCGCAACATCATCTCGGCTTGCGAAGCTGGTCGAGGAGTGGAACACAGTTTGCAGGAGGCCGAAATGCCAGCCACAGATACGGCCCCAGACGCAGAGCCGGATGGACCTATGGTCCGTAGCCTAGTTGTAAGCCAAGATGTGATTATGACAATGAACGTCTCCCGCAGCGACGCTGTATGCGTTCGCCCGCGGAGGGCATCTCGCCTCCAGCCAGTCAGCACGGCTAACTTTTGGCATTTCCTGGGAATAGAGCTTGCTCCCCTTTCGGTCTCCTTTAAAGGCGCTGGGGCAAAACCCAAGACCGAAGCGGGCGACCTGATCGTCCGCCTCAATAGGTTAGTCTCGGACTAAAGGTTCCGGAGGAGAACGATACATGAAGATCAGTCACAAACTGATAACTTTGTCCTTTGTATTCACTGTACTCGGTAGCACACTCGCGTCTCGCAAGACCGATGATGCGTTCTGGAGATGGCTGTCGTTCATACAAGAGACAAACGTCAGCTTGTCATGTTCCGATACCAAACTATGCGATGCGACTCGCGATGCGCACTGCTGCCTACCGAATTCGACTAACGATGATTGGCCGGCCGGAATGATCCTAGGTTGCGAAGACTTCAGGCTGACTCTGGCTTAGCAGCTCAATGCATATGAGCATCGGCTCGCACCAGAGCTTGGTTCGGATGTGGGCCCAGCGCGCTCATTACAGAACCTGCTCGCCAGCGCGCACTGCCGGACTCGCCCGCAGCGCCGAAGCGGCTAAGGCCTTCGGCCCGAAATTACCCTCAGCCCAAGCCGCCGGAACCCTTGAGCTCCAAATGTCCTCATGTGAACGCCTTGCTTGAATTTCATCTCCAGCCAGCTGCTCTGATTCGCGCGGACATGGGCATATTGCCCGTTCCCCTGCCCCGCGGCGCTCAATCATCGCAGTCGGCGTCTTCGCCCGGTGGTGCCCTCGTGGTCGCGCGCGCTGCAGGAATTGCGGCGCGTATGACGCGGCTCGCGGAAGGCCGGACGCTCGGAGGAGGATCGCGGCCGAGCTTGGATTGCAGCTCCACCTAGGTCGGTGAAGACGTCGGCCTGGCGCCTCAGTTCGTCGGGCGATCATCGGAACACGGGGTGCAAATGGGCCGCGCCCGCGACCGGCTAAACTGAGCTGATTCGGTCGGCAATGCCGCACCGCCGAGATAGATCGACACTTTCCGGGGATTGGGCTGATCTGCCACTTTAGCGCCGGGGTCCGAAGGTTCGTCGGCGTGGACCGCCGTTGCAGAGGCAAAGTTGGTCGCAGCTGATATTAGAGTCTTCTTCACGAGCGCCCCTCTCAAAAGCACCGCGGCCCAAACTGTCCGCGAGTCCACCACGATCACGGAGCCTCGGATGATGACCCCCGATAGCGGACTCTGACACTATCTAGTCGCCCCTCGTAGACCAAGCCGCCATTCGGGCTTAATCGCCGGCCAAAAATGTATATTGCTTAGGTCGATAACATATTCGTACGCAAAGACGACGACAGCTTGAACGCGGCTTCATAAATCCCGAAGCACCGGCGCAGAGGTTCGCTTCCAGGCCACCCGTGGCTCGTGGTTTGAAACGAATTTGAAACATGATTCGCGTGCTCGGGAATATCAGAAATCAGATGCTGAAGGTCATTCTGTTAGAGGACCCAGCGCACATCCGCACTGGGTCAAGGTGGAAGGACACCCGAGGACGACTAACTTCCAAACTTCTTAGCCTGGCTGCGATCTCTGTCCGGGGTGACCGCAACCCCTGGAACTGCACAAGAAGCTATCCAGGATCTCGGTGTACAGGCTTTTACCAGAGCTTGGGTGTCGGAGTTCGGATCAATCGAACTGGCATTCCGAAATGAACGGCAAACCTCTCGCGCTCAAACATCGAGGCCGGCTTTAACAAATCATCGCATCTCTTCGGCTATCTCAAGATTTTGCGTCGTTCTCGGTCCCGCTACACGACCATGACATGGAATTTCCAATTAATGTACGACGACCGGTCGGGCGTTGAAGCCTTTTCTTCGACGGTTTGTTCGGAACATCAAGTTGCCCGAGCTGAAGCTGCAAAGTCTGAAGGCCGGAATTAGCACATGACTGAGCTCAATCGCGCGTCGCTTGACAAATATATCCGCAGCGTCGGCGTCCGGCAGATCCGTCTGGCTTGTGGGCTGGTTCTGTTCGCCTACTTGCTAAGCCATTTCATCAACCATGCGCTCGGCAATATTTCGATGGATGCCCTTGCCACGGGTGTCAGATATCACACCGCCTTCTGGAAAAGTTTGCCAATCGCGACGGTGTTTTATGCCGCGGCAGCCGCCCATGCCGGCCTCGGGATCTGGGCGCTTTACCAGCGCCGTCAATTTCACTGGAAAGCGATCGAGCCGATACAACTTTGTACTAGGTTTAAGTATCCCTGCCCTCATCATCACCCATCTTGCCGGTGTGCGGTTTGACGACGTACTGTTCCAGCATCAAAAACTCTATCCGCAGGTGTTTTACTCGTACTGGATTATATGGCCATACAAGATGTGGCTGATGTTCATTGTTCTGATCGTATCTTGGGTTCACGGCTGCATTGGACTGTATTTCTGGCTCCGCATGAAGGCGTTCTTCGAGACGGCGGCGCCGTTTCTGCTGGCGGCAGCGGTACTCATTCCGACGCTTGCCATGCTCGGCCTCTATCAAGGCGGACGAAGGGTCGTGCATGACAGCGGCACCGCGCAATGGAAAGCGGATAATCTCTCCCGACGTCAGGTCGGGACCGCTGCGGAGCAGGACATCATCGACAGCATCGTCGATTATTTTCTGATTGGATATGTCGGCCTGATCGGATTTGTTTTGATCGCTCGCGGCGTGCGCACGTTGAATGAGCGCCGCGGCGGCATGATCAATCTGTCGTACGGCAACGGCAGGACGGTTCGCGTGCCGAAAGGCCTGAGCGTGCTCGAAGCCAGCCTGCGCAATAACGTGCCGCACGCCAGCGTTTGTGGCGGTCGCGCTCGGTGCTCTACCTGTCGAATTCGTGTGATAGGCGATTGCAGTTCGCTGCCGGCGCCGTCAAAGCGAGAAGCCTTCGTGCTCGACCGTGTGGGCGCCGGTGGCGATCCGGCAATTCGCCTCGCCTGCCAATTGCGTCCGAACACTGATCTGTCTTTCTTCCAGATTTTTATGCCCCATGTCACAGCGGCTTCTCTCCGGAAAGCAGGTTCTGTCCGCATTGGTCAGGAACGTTATCTTGTCAGTATGTTCGTGGACATGCGCGGATCAACCACACTTGCGGAGCAGCGATTGCCGTTCGATACCGTATTCATTGTCAACCGGTTCCTAAGCGCAGTCTCCCAGGCGGTGATCGAATGCGGCGGTCAACCGAACCAATTTGTCGGGGATGGGGAATTGGCCCTATTCGGGCTCAACACCAACCCGCAAACCGCCTGCCGGCAGGCCCTTCAGGCAGCAGCGCTGATTGCTACGAATATCGATGAGTTGAATCGATTTCTAAGCCATGACTTGCTCGAGCCGATCCGTTTCGGGATCGGCATCCATGGCGGCGAAGTGATCATCGGCGACATCGGTTATCGCGATCACCAGGTGTTCACCGCACTTGGAGACGCCGTCAACGTGGCTGCGCGCCTGCAGGACATGACGAAGGGCCTCGAATGCGAGGTCATTCTGTCAGAGGAGGTTTACAAGACAGCGGGTCTACCGGTTAACTTGTTGCCAGAGCAAGAACTTCCGATCCGCGGACGCGCCGAGCCCATGATTGTCCGCGCTTGTTGCAAATGCAAGGATGTTGTCCTCACCGAGACTCGCCATCGTCGCCTAGGAAAATCGCTGCAGGCATTCTCGGGACTAAATCATTCCAAGAAATGGTTTTGCGCTTTCGAATCGGAACACCGGCCGTCCCTGCAAATTGTTCGTTTGCGATCGCGACTGTTTTGCGCAACAACTCGTTCGAGCAAGGCTGCCGTGCGTGCTGCTATTTACGATTCGGATCTGGGCTGGCAGCCACGTAGCGTACGGCGGAGGCAGCTTTGACGGATCATCATCGCCCTCTTAAATATACTGGTCAATGCGGCGCCATCCATGCAGCGGCCTTTCAGGCTTCTGAGGCTGGATCAGAGGCGCCAGTTTGAGAAAGCGGCAACTGTTCGGGGCAGAACCCTACTAATAAAGAGCCGTTCACAGAAAATGACCGAACAAGTGCAAATTTCGACGAACTCGCTCTATCGGTTCGGCACTCTGCCGAATACGCGAGGCGCGCCAATGAAAATCACCCAGCTCACGCCGACCAATATTCGGCCTCCCGCAGACTATGTTCTAATCCCCAATCAGCTTCGCCAAGTCTTATCGAAGTCGTAGGATCGAGATGCCGCCCCGACAGTCGCCGGCACAGTTCTCATCTCCGTGAACCTGGAAGACGAACTTGGCGATGTCGAGACCGATTATCGTGATTATCTGCGTGGGCAGCTCCTGAATCGTGGGAGCCTTAACAGCGCCCACATCCGTGGCACTCGCGGGCCGGTGGAGGAGCCCTCTACAGCATCATATCCGGACATATCCACGGCAGCACTTCTGGCCGTCGATGAAGCCGACCTGTTTGAAACGCCGGAGGACTGCAGAGACGAACGACGCCAACAGAGGCCGGCAAAGCGGTGCTGAGAAAGCCAATGACTCAGACCTGTGGCGCTGTCTGCGTCGCGTAAGAGGCAACGCGACCGCCCCGCCGAGAATAATGATGGAGGTACGTCGCCGCATATGCTCGCGCCTCATGCTAACGAACACCCCACTTTGTGATCGATGAATTGTGATTCACGCGAATGTTAGGTCGTCGATACCGATGCTTATCCCAGCAAGCGAAGTTCGTCGGAATAAATCGATCGCGTGTCCAGTCTCCTGATTGATGCGGATAGCAAAGCCATCTCATCGACTCTGTGGCTCGGCAATCGCAGGAAGCTAAACCTGCAATCCTAAGGAGCCAAGTGGTATTGGCTTTTCCTATCCAATGGAGAAATTGAATGACTAAGCTTAAACTTCTATCGGCTGCACTGATCGCTTCCGCCATGCTCGCAACTCCCGCTATGGCTCGCGAGAGCCATAGTAACCTCGCGGCACCTCGCACAGGACGCCAATGCGAGCGCCTCCTCCACCGCCCGTTATATTGACGGCCGTGTTCTGCATTCCAGCGCCGCGCGTCGGCGCATTTGCTGCAGCGCCCTGGGGCGGGAACAATGTCCCTTGCGAACCTGCGCTGGGTTATTGATCCATCCGCGTCACAAACCGGCCTAGCAGTTCGCTCCTGCCACGCAACAAATCCAGATCGATTTCGGTCCGGACCGAGCGCTAACGTGGCTCCACTCGAAGAGGTCGGGCTGGAAACGAGATTCCGTCAGTCCGACTTCTTTTATGGCGCTTCCCGCTTTACGTCCAAGACTTGATGAAGATCAACGGTACTTCGTTGATGAAAATTGCGAACGACCGACTGAATCACGGTAGGACGCAGGGGGTAAGTATCCCCCGGCAGAGCCGGGGGCTTCAGGAATGAGGCCGCTCGAAGCGGCGGTTAGGGGCGCCAACGCGACCCTCATGCATTGTCCACCTGAGGGTGGCCGATCAGCCGCCACAGATTCATTTGGTCAGGCGGTTGTCCTCTTGCTCCTGGTTCCTGATGTACCCTGTCATCTCCGCGGGCGCGTAGGCATCAAACTTGAACCACCAGATGAAGAAGGCGAGCGGCTGATAGATCGGCCAGCGCCCAATCATGAACCAGGCGGGTCCGAGCTGCGGCTGGAAAGCCAGACGCCAGGCGGTCCACTCGGTCGCTGCCCAGAGGAAGGCGAGCACGACCATCGATACGAAGAGCAGCTGGCCCCAGAGGATTCTGGTTGCAGACATAGCCAGAGGCAGATGCACTGCCCGCAGCACACGTTCAACGGCAATCCGCTCGCCGTCGCGATGACGCGCACGCATGGCGCAGAGATCGGCGGGTCAGAGCGAGAGGTCGCGCTTGCGTCCAAAACTCCATTCAACGCCACCGGGACCGGCAATGCCGTTCACCTGCCTGCCAAGTTCGCGCTCGCAGGGAGGGTATCCAGGGCACGAGCTGGAAACCCAGGCCATTGTCGATCATCGCGAAGCGGCCGGAGGCAAGCGACAGCCGTCGGCTGATAAACCCCCGCGACGGGCTCTCCTGCCTCGGCAGGCAAATGCGCCAGCCCAGTCTCTAGAGGCCGAGACGCCGTCCGACACTGTCGAGCTCGCGGTTGCGCAACGTGCCAACCAGGTTACGCCCGATTGTGACCTTGTCCCCGTCGCGGCGCGCAAGGCCCTGCTCTGCCAAGCGTATCGATCCGCCGATCGAGCGCGGCGCGGACTTCAGCGCCGAAACCGGCGCGCGAAAGCTCGGCGCGCTCCCCGGGCGACCAGGCGCCGGTCGAGCCAGGTTGCCCCTTCCGCCGCCACCTGCTGGTCGAGGATTGAGATCCGAGCGGACCGCAAGCGCGATGCGCTGCCGGCCCTTGCATCCTCGAAACGACGCAGCTCCACAATGCCGCCGATCGGACCGTCGCCGGCCGCTTCGATGTCGGGGAGCTTGAGGTGATGAACGCGCCCGTCGATGCCGTCGACGACGGCGAATGCTGAGCCCCTCAACTCGTCATCCAGCCCGCGGGCGATGGAGACGGCCGATCAGCAGGCTCGCCATGGCGTTCGCCTTCGAGCGCCCAGGATGATGGGGCGCGTGATGCAGCCATCCTTTGTGAGGCTCTTGTGCAGCCGCTTGATGATATCGCCGCGCTCGCCAAGCTCCCGCAAGCGCTGCTCCGCGTCGGCCGCCAGCACCCAGCGCGCTGGCCCGGCAGGTTCAGCCAGACCCAACCGCTCAAGGTCCGCATTCGGCCAATTCGGATCTCCCGCAGCGGATCGCCCGCGGCATCACCGGTTCGGCCGAAGATCAATGACCCCATCCGCCGCCCCCGCTTCCCGGGCAAGCACCTGATCGAGCCGTGTCCAGCGTCTCGGCCGTCGCCTCCGCCTCAAGGCCTTGGCGCACCTCGAGCTCTGATCGCGGGCCGAGCTCGCGCGTGACGAGATCGCCGGCGCGGGCGCGCAAGCCCGTCGAGATATAATCGCGGCTGATGACGAGGTCTCTGCCGTCGTCGGCGCGGCCCGCGCACGAGGATGTGGACGTGTGGATGCTCTGTGTTCCAATGGTCGATGGCGACCCAATCGAGCCGAGTGCCGAGGTCGCGCGAGGCCTGGTCCATGAGCTCGCGGGTGAAGCTCCGCAAGCTTTCTCAGCTCGCCGGCATCATCGGGCGAGACGATGAACCGGAAATGATGCCGGTCATCCTTCGCAGCGTTCGGCAAAGCTCGGCCGTCCGCCTCGTCTCCGGCCGCATCGAATAGCTTGCCCAGGCGACCCATCGCGGGTCACGCCGTCGCGCTTGAGATATCCGATATGGGCGCGCAGCGCGCCCGGCGAGCACGCATCTGCCGCACGACCCGCGCCTTGACGATGGCGCCGCGGGCGCGGCTGTTGAGGAGCCGCGACGCGGCAAGGCTCGCGGCGCGGCCGCGCCCAAACGTGCTGCCGCTGCTCGGCCGGCCGCGCGAGAGACCGCCGGCCTTCTGCGCGGCTTGGAGCGCCTGCGCCAGGAACGGTTTTGTACGCGGCCACGCGCGTCGAGCGGATGCGGCCTGGACGGATGCGAAAATCGTCGTTTCCGGTCATCTTGGGCTCATAGGGTGTCGAAAGTTGTGCGTCCGATAACGCGTTGTCGAAAGGGCAAGGTGCGCTGGATCTTCGCAATGTTTGGAGCATGGTTGAAATTTGCTGCCATCTTCCAACCGACCGACCGCGCGCACCTTGCGCGCTTTATCCTGCCCTCCTCGGTCGCTCGTCTCCCAGCGCCCAATTCCCGAGCTGCAGGCTTCCAAGAGCGCGAAGCGGCTTGCGCGAAAATGCACTTGCAGTCATTGCGGCTAGATCCTCACATGATTGACGCACGAGACAGATCGGCTGGAGAGCTGTTTCGGTGTGAAAAACCAGCCGATGAGCTCGGCCGATGAATTGCGACGTTTCAGCATAGCGGATGCAAACCGACCGTCGGTCACCGCGCGTCCGACACGCTCGACAAACAGCGGAGCTTCCTGCCAAGGAACCGCACGTTTGATGCGAAATGCGGCGCGTTCACCCTGCCCGTTGCCGAGCAGTGGCGTGACTGCCGCAACGTAGGCCACGGTGTCCGGTGGAAGTGGTTGGCCTGTTGCGAGGTGCTGTTCATAGCGCGACGGACCTGCGTGGTAGGCCGCAAGGAAGCCTGCTGATCGAAGCGATCGTGCATCTCCTTGAGGTAGGCTGTGCCCGCCAAGATGTTGTCGCGAGGATCAAAGGGATCCGAGACCGAGACCATAGCGAACGCTGAGTTCGACCCAGGTGCCAGGCATGAGTTGCATCAGGCCCATTGCACCGCGAGACGAGATCGCGTGCTCGTCTCCTGCACTCTCAACCTGCATCACAGCACGGATCCAGCGCGCCGGGACGGCGAAAGCGGCCGGACGCCTCGTCGATGAATTCGGCGAACCGATCGATGGACTCAGAACGCGTCGCTAGCTTGTGCGCCCGCGCTCGGATACGAAGACTGTCGAGACGGCGATGTGGCACACGAACGGCGCGATGGCCAGCGATGATGCGCGCGATCGCTCGAGCGAGCGAAGCCATGCAATCGAGCGCGGCAGCTCGCGGGTATGGCTTTTCCGTTGCAGGCCGGCGCGAGCGTTTTCTGATTGATGAGCATCGGCCGGGAGGAAGAGGGAAGATCGAAGGTAGGTTCGGCGGACCGCAATCCGACCAAGCCAGCGTGACTGTCGCGCATGATCACTCCTCGTCAGTCCACACGGCTACCGCTCTGCCGATGACGGCGGATGCAGGTAGCGGTCAAAGTACCGACCGTCGAGCGAGTCCGCGGACTGCCAGTTCATGACAAAGACATCGTCCATCAGCGATCGACGCGGCATCCGTGCCAGACTGGAAGCGGACGGCCTCGTCCGTCGCGTTCGTGTGCCTCGCCCACATCGATACCGTCGACGGCGATCGTTAAGCCGTTCCTGCAGACCGTTTGTCCGGACAGCGCCAGCACGCGCTTGAGCATGGGGACGCCGATCGGCAGGTAGCCATTGAGATCGAGAAATGCAGCGAGCAGATCAGGGGGCTGCACGGCGACGAGTTCAGTGACGGTCAGCTTGTGTCGCGGGCTGAACGCGATAAAGGCCGATCGGAACGCTGTTTGATGCGTTCCAAATGTAGTGCGGTGTCGCTCCTCCGACCGTCGAGAGGGAGAAGAGCATGGTCGCTGCAAACGTCGTGAAAATTGTCCCACACCGAGCGCTCATGACGTGACCCTCCGGCGATGGAGCCAAGCCTGGTGGCGGGAGCTTGTGTATGGCCGCGGTGTTTCGTTGACCGACAATCGGTTATGAACATGGTGCCAATATTCGGGTGCTGCGTCGGCCGGATCGATGTCGAGCGCCTCGACACGCATCGATCAGTTGCAGAACCCGTTCGACCTTCGGCCAGCCGGATAGCCGCAACAGACTCTCACCGCCCGGGCTGTGATCCAGGGCACCGTCGAATAGCGTTGCCCTGGTATCGCCGCGCGCAAAATATCGATGCGGGACAGGACCGTCCCAAAGTCGTTGGACGTCCAACGCACGAAGGCGAGGATGCTGCCGGGAGTGAACGATAGGACGCGTCGGTTGCGGTCCACGACATTCTCCGAAACCGGCGCGACCAAACCGAATGCGGTTCTCGATACGCTTTTCGAGCCACAAGAGCTCGACGGTTGTGAGATCTTTCATGCCGATCTCTTTCGTTGAATGGCTCTCGGGAGTGTGAGGGCGTGTCTTCATGGATCAGCGCCGCTCTTTTCCTGCATAAGGAATGGGAGCGTGCCGCTTTGCCGGCAGCACTGTGCCGATGCCGGGGTCGCTGGTGGAGGTTTTGGTGCCGAGATCGGCCCACGCGTTGAGATCGGAAACCGCGTAGACGACGCGGGCGCCGATTTTGCGATAGGCGGGACCGGTGCCGTAAATCCGGTGTTTTCCAGCGTGCGAGGAGAAAGGCTGAGGAATCGGGCTGCCTCGGCAGTCCGCAAGTATCGTGGCGGCAGGCCGGCGTTCGGATCAGACATATGAAGGCTCCGTGGTCGTCTGGTGCGCCAGCGAAATCATCGGCGCGTCGACGGACATCATGGCGGAGCAGAGCCTCCAAGGGGGATGCCGAAGATTGGGGGTATGTTTTCGGCACCCCCGCGGAAGCTCTATTTCTTCCGTAATGGTGGACGCAATAGCGCGCGATAGCCGCCGCGCATCATGGCGAGGCCGTTCTGGACCAGGCGGATAATTCGGCTACGCAGATCATGCGCTCTCCAGGAGCGGCCCATAACCTGCTTCCTTGCCGAACAAGCCTTCGGCAATTTGACGATAACTATGTCCCTGCCAACCACGCATCGAGGGCGCGGATCGTCAAAATGAAGCGCTGGCGACGCTGGCGCGGAAGCGCGAGAGGCGGAGTGGACAGACGACGGCCTTCGATCGCCGACCAAAAGCGATGTGCCGCCCGCAAACGAATATCAAAATTGGCGTCGAGACGTAGTTCGACGGCAAATAGTGAGCCACCATCAGGGATAATGGGCAGACAAACGCGATGGAGGGCACCACCTAGCGGTAGAATGCCGTGCCACCCATCTGGTCCGTGGCGAAATTCGTTGCCAGGCACCCTGGTCAGGTCGAGATTATATTGCTCGCCCCCACCGAAGGAGGATGCCTCACGGAGCGACAAGACGGTCGATAAGGCCTCGGGGCCCAGAAAATCGGTTGTTTATCGAACGCCTTTTGTGGATCAGCCGCGAAAAGAGAGCCCCCATTGCTGTCGAAAGTCTCTGTCGCGCCGCTCAATTGCTGCGCATCGCTCAAGGCGTCCGATAATCGCTTCTGGTAGTCGGCATCACGGCGTAGCCACTCCCAGGCTATGTCCATCGATTCAGCATTCTTGAAGTTTGCGTAAGCTTCCTCGGATCTCCAATCCACATCCGCCATGACAGCATCTTCCCACTACGCGTGATCAAAAGGAAGCGCAATTGCAGCACGACAAATGTGTCCATTTCTGGTTGAGCAAAATGCGCTCGCCGAATGGCTTCGTCGTCTCGGCTGCGGGGATCAGGGAGGCGTTATAATTTCTTCACAAATGCGGTCATGTTTCGCTTTCTGGCCACCCATCGCGAAGCAAATGACGATAGCCATGCCGCGCCATCCACTTGGCACGTGCTAGATGGCTCTCGAAAGCAACCCGAGCGCGCTCCGGTTCGCTCGTCGGATCAATATGAAGAACGATGCGCGCCACCTCACGCCAGTCGGCGTTGTCCGCCTCGGCGTCGAGAAGCCGCGCATAGGTGACAGCGTGCTCCTTATCGTAGGCTGTCAGGGCGGGTTCGTCCGGCGCTGTATCTGCAACTTTGACATGTAGCTGCGGCATTACAGGAAACTCCTATAAGTCTAGAAGCTTCGACATCAGCGAATGCTGGCTGCACGAGAGGCTATTTTCTCGCTGACAGCCTGACTGGTCCACAGGTTTTGTGAGCTGCAAAGATTAATAACTTCGACGAAGGGTTCCCGGCCCAGCGATCGAGTGCAGCTCATGATCGAATACTTTTCGAGACGCTCGCGTTTTGGAACGGCTGGGACGCGCTACCAGTTTGATCGGCGCTGCCGGTCACGATTCATCCAAATACATATTATAGTGGATAAACCTCATAGTATGTAAAGTTCCAACTTGCGCATATGGATATGCGCAAGTTGGTCGGCCGCAATTTTGCAAAGATTTAGAAAAGCAAAGGCGTTTACCCAGGAAAGCTTTGCCGACGCTTCCGGCTTTACCCAACAGTATATCAGCGGCCTCGAACGAGGCCGACGCAATCCGACGGTGGTGACGCTTATTTGAACTCGCAAGCGCGCTCGGCATAAGCCACGCCGATCTCGTTGCGCCCGATGATGAAGCTCGCAGCGAGCGGTCGAAGAGGCAGCCGGCGCAAATAGGCCACTGGGTCGAGGCGAAAAACGTGAGGTTTGGACAATGCGAAAGCCCCGCCCGGCGGACCGGACGGGGCGGCTTGCGGACCGAGCGTTTACTCGCCGTTCTTGCCGCGGCCGCGACCACAGCAGGGTGTAGCCTTCGCCGCCCTCGTCGTCGAACAGGTTCGCGTAGATCGGCGCGTTGAAGGAGGGATCGTCGAGCTTGAGCGAGAGGTAGTCGCGGCCTTCCTCGGAGCGCTTCGACCAGGCGGCGCCGATCTCGGCCCGGCCGACGTAGATCCGGTGGCTCGGAGCGTTGTCGTTGGAGCGGTTGGCTCTCGGCGACGATGCGGACGCCCTTGGCCTGCAGGCTCAGGGTGACGATCTCGCCCTGGAAATCGTTGCCGACCTTCTTGAACGAACCGATGTTAGCCATGTCACTTCTCCTGTTGTGTTTCGAGCCCGCGACCACCGCGGCCTCGATGGCGATCTGACAGGCCGGAGGACGATCGGCGACGCACCCGCAGGGCTGGAGCGCAGCGGAGGACGCCGTCGATGCGACTTTCTTGCCTCGCGAGGAATGGGCGTTAGCCCAGGGGAAGAAAGTCGTGTCCGACGGCGTTGCGGCTCAGACGATCGAGGCGCAGCCGGTCTTCGGCCAGATCGAGCCATCAAAGAGGCCACGTGCGTCGCGTGCTGAACCACAAGTCCGGGAGAAGATGGGCGATCTCGGTTTGACTTGGCAAGAGGTCGAAACGGTTCGGCGTAGGAAAAGAAACGAAGGAAGGCAAAAGGCGCTATCGTCGGTACAAAGCCAACTGCAAACGAGCGGCTCTAGCGCCGTATCTGCGTCGACCGGACGCAATCAACGCCATGTCATCGAAGTGTTCCGAAGGAAGGTCGCGACTACATTTCGCTCAAGCTCGCTGGACCTCGCGTTCCGCGCGCGGCTGTAGCGCGAACAAGCTCGACGGGCAGATGGCGCAGGATCATTGCTCATGTGCTGCGGCTGCGAGAACTGGTTGAGGATCGCTCCCGACTGCCGTGTCCGGATCGAGCGGGCGGGTCTCGGTGAAGATGGTCAACCGCGTCCACGCCGTGCCGCCGAATAAAGACCGCGCCGAGACAGGCGAAGACCTCACGCCAGACGAGCGACGGCACGCCGATTTGCGACATCGCAAACACGACCTGATAGCCAGCAAAGTGTCGCCGGCGACAGCAAACAGGGCGGCAATGATGGCACGCGATGATCACGGAGCGCGTCATTGCAGAACGCAATTTGACCGATCGCAAGAGTCATCCCGCCGGCGGCAATGCCAACGAGCGGCGCGCCGAGGACACCGGCGCCGCTGTGCAACGCCAGCATGAAGACGTAGAGTCCGACAAAGAACGGCAAGGCGTATACCGCCAGCGTGAAGATCAGCCAGCAGAACAAGCCAATGCCAGCGAAGTTCAGAAGAAGTCCAAGGGCGAGCATGGTGGTGGCTCCATATGCAAAGGGGATATGGTTGCGCCTTCCACCACCACCACGGCGCAGTTTTGGATATGCGATCGAAACGAGGCGGAGTTGCGGCGATGCAACTCCGCCTCGGTGGTGTGGAAGATGGCAGGTCGGCGCTCACGCGCCGCCGAATTTCCAAACGGCGATGCCGAGCCGCTTCGCCTTGTCGGCAAGGTTGTCCTGGATTCCCGTGCCCGGGAAATGCATGACGCCGATCGGCAGCAGTTCGAGCATGGCGTCGTTGCGCCTGAACGGCGCCGCCTTGGCGTGCTTCGTCCAGTCCGGCTTGAAAGCGATCTGCGGCACCTTGCGGTTGGTAGCCCATTTGGAGGCGATCAGTTCGGCGCCCTTTGGCGAACCGCCGTGGATCAGGACCATGTCGGGATGCTTGGCGTGGACCTTGTCGAGGCGATCCCAGATCAAGTGGTGGTCGTTGAAGTCGAGGCCACCGGTGAGTGCGACCTTTGGTCCGGACGGCAACATGACCTCGGTCTCGGCGCGGCGCTTGGCTGCGATGAACTCCCGCGAGTCGATCATGGCTGCGGTGAGCGTGCGGTGGTTGACCAAGCGACCCTGATCGGGGACGCCAGGATGAACCGGTGTGGACCTCAAAGCGTTCGATGGCCTGATCGCGGAAGACAGTTCCAGGCAGTTGCGGACGTTCGATCAGCGTGATGCCTTCGGCCGTCAGGCGCTCAAGTTCGACCGATCGTACTTCCGGAGCCGTTCTGCTCGCGCTGGCTCTTGCGCTGGCGCCTGTTCGTTGTCGTCGAGCTGGCGTCCGATCGCGGTCAGCCGCACGATGGAACAGGTTGACGGTCGACCAGAGCAGATCCTCGAGGTCCGGCTCGAGCCGGGTGTCGCTCAAGGTGGCAACCAGGGCGTCGAAGATATCGGCGACTGCGCCAGCAGATCATCTTGCCTTCGGGCAGCGGTCTGGGATCAGGCTGGTCGTCGAATGGACGGTAGCCAAAGAGCTGCAGTTCGCCGAGGACGTGCTCGGTCGGAGATGACGCCGTGCGCTGGCTCGATGTCGTCATGGTCGGTCATGAGGTGAAGTCCTTTGCCGGATCGGCCGCGCCCATCGCGGCCTTCGTGGCGATCACTCAGACGGCGGGCGGGACGGGCCAGAACCCGAAGCGGCAGCGGAGGCCGCAGCGCCAGCGGAGGATGGCAGGAGGCGCGGCTATTTTGCTTCGCGATGCAAAGCGCGCCATCGCCCATGTATAATGTGAGCTCTTTCGGCGGCGCGCGGCGGAAAATAGCCGCGCCTCTGCCATTGCCGGCCGGGTCGCTTGCCGTCCGATCGCCCTCTAGAAGGCCGTGGTCGCGGCCTCTGCCGGCATTGATGCCGCCGCGACCGAACTGTCGACGTCGATGGAAGGCAAACGCAGCCTATCCGAGCGCTGGTCGACGAGCAAGAGGAAGCGGATCGACGTCCTCAGGTGCGAGCTGAATCCGCAACGCTGCGCGTAGGGCGTCGAGGCCGAAGACGTGCAGATCTTCGTTGAAGTCGCCCAGCCGTGGCGACAAGGCGAATCGCCTCGATGCCGGCAGCTCCTGCGCGCTGCGCGAGAGTGCTCTGCACCGCGTCCCCGGCGGCATCGGCGTCGCGGGCGATATAGAGCCGACGCAAACTCGACGACAGCAGCCATGGCCGCGAGGTGATTGGCCGAAAGCGCGGCGGCCATCGGCAAGGTCGGAAGCACACAGCGCAGCGACAGCATGGTCTCGATGCCTTCGCCGGCGACAAGCACGTCGTCGTCCGCCACGCCGAAACGAACCGCGTTGCCGAGCAGGTCGCCCATGGCCCGTCGCGGCGTGTCGATCGGAGCCTTTGCCGAGTCGAATGCGATCAAAGCCGTCCGGATCGAGCCAGGTGCGGTGCACGCCGGTGATCCGGCCATCAAGGTCGGTGACGCAGGCGATCATCGCCGGCCAGGTTTCGGTCGGCAGGTGCTCGTCAGGCCGATAGTAGCAGCGCGGATGGAAGCGCAGGCTGCCACCATGGTGCACGTGGGCTATTCCTGCGACGCTGCAAATAGGCCTCGACCACGGTTCCTTCGATCGGTTGCGATATCGCAAAGAGGCGTCTTGCTGCCTCTTGCGATCCAGCCGGTGCTGGCGGACGCACCGATTTCAAGACCGGTTGCGGTTCAGCGCGAGGCAGCTTCAGAAATCGCCTCGCTTCCTCCGCGACCTCGCGGAAAGTCGCGAAGCCCAAGGCTTTCTCTGATGATGTCGAGCAAATCGCCGTGCTCGCCGGTCGCGGCGTCGGTCCACTTGCCGGCGGGTCCCTTCGGCGAGTCCTGGAGCCGCACGAACAGCGAGCGGCCCGGCGTGATTGTGGACATCACCAACCAGCCAGTACCGCCCCTCGCGCTTGCCGTTGGAGAGATAGTGACGGCACACCGCCTCGGCCTCGCGCGCGAGGCGGCGTGCCAGTTCGGAAGCATCGCGTGACATCACGCCGCCTCCCGTTCGCCGACGCGCTCGACCGGATAGCGTTCGAGCACCTTGGCCAGGACGCCGACGCCAGTGGCGTCCGATCGGCACGAACATGCGCAGCTTCCAGGAGATGATCTCCCCGAAGAGCCCGTAGGCACGCGAGACGATCGCGCATGGTGTCGGTGAAGCCAGACAGTTCGATGCGATGTGCGCCCATGACGCGGACGCGCCGAAGTTTCAGGCCTTCGGCGAGGTCGAGAACGGTGCGACCTTCGAGCAGCGCGGCGAAGGCGGCATCCGGCGTCAGCGCCGGTGCGTCGCCAGCCAGCGCAGTCGCCACCCAGGCGGGCGAGACCTTGCGGCCGATGATGCGCTCGCCGGCATCGGTCTGAAGCCGGTAGACGCGGGTCGACTCGTTCGGCAGCCGCTTCCAGATCGGCAGGAGCAAGCCTGCCACGACATGGATGGTGCTGTCGGTGAACTCGGGCACCTCGGCGAGCTCGGACTGCCAGGCCGCGGCGAAGCATTCGCGGTCGGCTTCCGCCCAATGGCTTTCGGCCATCATCTTCAGCGGAAGGCTGTGATGCTCCATCGGCCGGATCAGCCGCACCCGCCGTTCGATCTCGCCGTCATCGAGCATGAGGCTCGGCGCCGGCACCTGAACGGCGGCCCGGCCGGACCGCTCGCTGATCAGCAGGACGCGCGTGGGAATCCGGAGAGCCGATCGAGCGCCTCGCCCAGCGTCACGGGACGGTTGCGCCGGCGTTCGGTGATGGTGAGCAGCCGTGTCTCCGCGCCGGTCGCCGGATGGGTGTAGATGACGCGCCGATCGGCGACGACAAAGCTCTCGGCCCGAAGCGTCTCCAGGCCGGCATCATAGGTGCCGGATGCGATGGCGCCTTCGATGCCGAGCGGTGAGCAACTGCTCGAAGCGCTGATGAACAGGACGTTCTGCAGGTCGATGGTGAGCGCCAACAGCCTGTTCAGGAAGGTGGTGATCGGCGGCAGCTCGTCCTTGATGCCGTTGGCATCCGTAAGCTTCAGGCCGGTCGCGTCCTCGAACCTCTCGAGCGAGCAGCCCTCCACCTTGCCGCGCGACCAGCAGCATGATAGAGCTGGCGCAGCGCGTCGCGGCCGTAGTGGCTTTCGAGATTGTCCTCGGGCCTGGAACAGGCCCTGGCCGCCGGTCTGGCGCTGGCCGCGCGTAATCGCGCCCAGCGTGTCGAGACGGCGGGCGATGGTAGAAGAAAGCGCTTCTCGGCCTTCACGTCCGTCGCGATCGGCCGGAACAGCGGCGGCTGCGCCTGGTTGGTGCGGTTGGTGCGGCCGAGGCCCTGAATGGCGGCATCCGCCTTCCAGCCGGGCTCGAGCAGATAGTGAACCCGCAACGCTGCGATTCCGCGCCGAGAGCTCGGCGTGGTAGCTCCTGCCCGTGCCGCCGGCGTCGCTGAAGACGAGGATGCGCTTGGCGTCATCCATGAAGGCGGCGGTCTCGGCGAGATTGGCCGAGCGCGGCGCGGTTCTCGACCAGCAGCCGATCGCCGCTTGCGGACGATGCGGCGCGAGCGGCCGGTGACCTCGGCGACCATGTCCGTGCCGAACCGCTGGACGATCTGGTCGAGGCGCGCCCGGCACGGGCGGCAGCGAGGCGAGCTTCTCGATCAGTCGGTCACGGCGCGCGACGGCTTCACCGGCTTTCGACCGGCTGGCCGTCGCGATAGACGGGCCGGGAACAGAGATTGCCCTCGCGAGTCGGTGAATGGCTCGTAGAGCTGGACCGGGAAGGAATGGGCGAGATAGTCGAGCACATACTCGCGCGGGGTGATGTCGACCTGGACGTCGCCCCACTCCTCGGTCGGGATCTCGGCGAGCCGCCGCTCCATCAGCGCCTCGCCGGTCGAGACGATCTGGATCACGGCGGCGTGGCCGGCGTCGAGATCGCGCTCGATCGAGCGGATCAGCGACGGCGTCTTCATCGAGGTCAGCAGATGGCCGAAGAAGCGCTGCTTGGCGCTTTCGAAGGCGGATCGCGCGGCGGACTTCGCCTGCGCGTTCAGCGTGCCAGTCTCGCCGGTGATGTTGGCGGCCCGCATCGCCGCGTCGAGGTTGTTGTGGATGATCGCAGAACGCGCCGGCATAGGCGTCGTAGATGCGGACCTGCTCCGGCGTGAGCTGGTGTTCGACCAGCTCGTATTCGACGCCCTCGTAGGAGAGCGAGCGCGCCGCATAGAGGCCGAGCGCCTTGAGGTCGCGGCGCCAGCACCTCCATCGCCGCGACGCCGCCCTCCTCGATCGCCTCGACGAACTCGGCCCGGGTGGCGAACGGAAAGTCCTCGCCGCCCCACAGTCCGAGCCGCTGGGCATAAGCGAGATTGTGCACCGTGGTAGCGCCGGTCGCCGAGACATAGACCACGCGAGCATTCGGCAGAGCATGCTGGAGCCTGCAGCCCCGCGCGCCCCTGCTGCGAGGCTGCCTGGTCACCGCGCTCGCCCTTGCCGCCAACCGGCGTTCTGCATCGCATGCGACTCTCGTCGAAAACGATCACTCCGTCGAAATCGGAGCCCAACCATTCGACGATCTGCCGCGACGCGCGAAAGCTTTTCGCCGCGCTCATCGGTGCGCAGCGTAGCGTAGGTCGCAAATAGGATACCTTCCGCGAGCCGGATCGGCGTGCCCTGCCGGAAACGTGAAAGCGGCGTAACGAGCAGCCGCTCCACCCCGAGCGCCGACCAATCGCGCTGCGCATCCTCGATCAGCTTGTCGGACTTGCTGATCCAGACCGCGCGCCGGCGGCCCTTGAGCCAGTTGTCGAGCAGGATGCCGGCGACCTGCCGCCCCTTGCCCGCCCCGGTGCCGTCGCCCAGAAACCAGCCGCGGCGAAAGCGGACGGCATTCGACGCATCGTCGCGCGCGGCCGCCACGACGTCAAAGGTCGCATCGACCGTCCAGGAGCCGGCGAGAAATGCCGAATGCGCCTCGCCGGCATAGATGATGCTCTCGAGCTGGGCGTCCGACAGGATGCCGTCCGTGACGACATTGGCTGGCAGATGTGGTCGGTAGGACGGCTTTGGCGGTGCGACGGAGGCCATGGCTGCCGACTGCACGAGCTTGGTCGGATGCGCCTGCGCGCCCGGGATACGGATCGACTGCAGTGCGTAAGCCTCATAAAGCGCATCGGTGATCTTGCTGGCATCCGTGGGGATCCAGTCGACTGGCTCGTAGGCGACTTCCGTCGCCACGAGATCGACGGCCGGCGCGACCGCTGCCGGCGAACGCTGGCTGACGTAAGCGCGGACCGTTCGAGGCGTTGAGATGCCGGCAATTGCTGGCACTGCCGCCGTCGGGGTGCCCGCGATCGGGCCACGCGGCGGCACGTGCTGCATCACCCAGCCGAGCAAAGTCGGCAGGTCGGGAGCGATGCCGGGAGATGCCGGGAATGACGCGACGTCGCTCGGCCGGCACTCGATCGATCACGGTCAGGCGAGTGTCGATGTTGGTGCCGTGCTTGGCATAGACAGCGCCGTCAATCGCCGCCGAGAATACGACACGCCCCTGTTCCTGCAGCCGCATGAAGGACTCAGTCCAGGCGGATTGTCGGGCGCGACGTTCGCGCCTGTGATGGTGACGAGCCGTCCGCCCTCGGGAAGACGGGCCAGAGCGGATCCGACGTGCCGTAACGCCGCATCTCGCCATCTGGCGATCGACATGAACCGCGGCCGAGAACGGTGGGTTCATCAGCACGACTGCTCGGCACGATGCCGGCATCGAGGTGGTCGTTGATGTGCGCGGCGTCGAACCGGGTCGTGGAGACGGCGGGAAAGAGGTCGCTAAGGATGCCGGCACGGCTCTCGGCAAACTCGTTGAGAATGAGCGAGGCGCCGGCGAGTTCAGCGAGGATGGCAAGAAGGCCGGTGCCGGCCGACGGTTCCAGAACGACGTCGGCGGGGGTGATCGCGGCAGCGACGCTGGCGACGTATGCCAGTCCAATCGGCGTCGAGAACTGCTGGAGGGATTCACTTTCCTCGGACCGACGTGTCTGTGTCGGAAGGAGGCTCGCAATCCTCAGCAGCATCGGCAGCATGGCGGCCGGCGACGCCGCCTTGGCGCGCATGGCGGCGCCATACCGTCGCAGGAACAGGACGGTCGCCGCCTCGCAGGCGTCGTAGGCCGTCTTCCAGTTCCAGGCGCCGGTCGCATCGGAGGCGGCAAACGCTGCCTCCATGGCATTGCGCAGAACAGCGGCGTCGACGCGCCGACCTCGTTCAAGATCGGTCAAAGCTGGCGCGCAGCCTTAACGACGGCGGAGGCGACAACTGCGGTGGCACGGATCGGGAGCGGCACGGCGGCGCCGTCGATGAGAGATTCGGTCATGGGAGGATTTCTCGGAGAGCGGGACTGGGCCGAGCCGCCCGGCGCTCTCTTAAGACCGCGGCAGCTCAAACCCTTCCCGGCCCGGCTCTGCCTCTCCTGCCATTCTCCTCATGCGAGCAGAGAGGAGAGGACGTGGCGAAGGCTGCGGAGCGGCGTCTGCCGCCTGCAGCGGTGGGCTATCTGGCAGCGACGGCCTGTGCGCGGCTCGCTCTCGCCGACTTCGCCCGCCTGCCCCTCGTCGTCGGAGAGGAACTCCGGCAGTGCTTCGTTTGACGTCCGACGGCGGCGCCACTTCGGCGAGCCGCAGCGGCTCGGGGAGCCAACGGGTGTCCTCGAGCAGACGCTCGGCCTCTCCTCGGCCATCTCGCTTTTCTTGAGGTGGCCAATGAGCTGCATGGCGCCCTCGCCCTTGGCCTCACGAACCGCTTCGAGTATCCGAGTCTTGGTGACACGGCCGAGATAGTTGTCGACCGTCGGTCGCCAGCCAACCTCCGCCATGTCGAGATTCACCGCCCGCGCCAGGCGGTCTGCCTGATCGAGGCGATGCTGCAAGCCATGGGCGGTCAAACCTGAGCCGCCATAGCGATCGACCTTCTCGGAACAGCGCATTGACGCCAAACGAACGTACAGTGGGCGAGCAGCGCCAGCCGGCTGGCGTCATCGAGCGTGGCAGCCAGTCCCACAGCGCCTGTTCGTCGGTCGCGGCATATCGGCCTTCCAGGCCGCCTGCCGATCCGCGACAGACTTCGCAAACGCGCACTCGCTTCAAATCCGGCGCGTGACCCGGAAGCTGGCACGTGGCGCACGCCGGCTTCAAGACATGCCGGCAGATAGGTCTGGTAGAAGACGTCCACACAGAGCTTGGTGCAGAAGCGCTGTCATCGCGACCTGCGGATGGCAAGCGACGGGCGTCGCGCAGCGCCAGCGTGCGATGCGCGGTCAGTCCAGTCACAAGCCGGTCGGGCAACGGGCGGATGGCATCATCGTCGTCTCTCCTCGTCCGCACCTGCCTGCCCTGCGACCGTGATCGTGGCGCTGGACGGGCGGCACTCGTGGTCGCCAGCAATACGTAATCGATTTTGCTTCGTTCGGTTACGTATTGCTGGCTTCGTCGGCATGGGCGCCCATCTACATCGGCGCCATCGCCGATCGGCCTGTGCCTGGCGCTGTCGCTGAAGATCCGCGGGAAGTTCGACGACAGCCTCGACGTCATCGCCGTGCATCGTGGGCGGCCTCATCGGCTGATCTGCTGGGCCTTCGCCGGCACCGGCAGGTCGCGTTGGGCGTCGGCGGCGGTGTCGGCTGCTGAAGGATAGGTCGTGGCGTCGGTGGCGTCACGCTGGCGTTCTCATTCGTGGTCACCGCGCTCGCCCGGGTGCTGGGGCGATGGGGCTCCGCGACATGAGACCGCAGAAGAGGAAGAGTCGGTGAGCCCTTCCGGGAACCTGCGAGTTGAGGAGCGAGACCCGTGAAGCTCATCAGTGCAGTCTCAAGCCGTTCAAGGTCGACGATGAGAGGATGCGTTAGAAGGAAGCGGTATTGCAAGGGCGTGACCATCACCGACGTCGTCGGGTTCGGCCGGCAATCCGGTCACACCCTGGGTGCAGCGCCAGCCACACGATCGGCTTCGTCCCGAAGCACCAGATCGAGATCCTCTGTAACGACGGCGACGCCGACAACATGCATCACGGATTGCGAAGGTCGCCCGCACCGGTTCGATCGGCGACATGGCGGAAGTTGTGGATCTTCGACATCGGGCGGGTCATGCGCCTCCGGACCGGGGAGCTCGACGGCGATCACTCTGGCGATCGGTGGTCGCGTGCCCGGCTGCAACAGCAGTCAACGGGACCGCGGTGCGGATCTCGATGCCGAAGGGTATGACTCGCTGCGCGCCCGCAACTGCGGCAGCGGGCGTCTACACGGCACGAGCAGGCGCCCCAGCCGGCCACTGCGCCGAACTCTGGCGGCGCACTGCACCGCCTTCGGAGTGCGAGAGCAACACCTCGATGATGCGGGCCCTGCGGGGCCAGCGCGCCCAACGGTGGCCCCCGGCGGAGGATGTCCTGTCGGTGAGGACGAAATTTGGTGTGTCCACGAGCGCCGACGGTACGGCGGCGGTGATCAGCCGGGTGGCGCGGTGAAGTTACGATTTACGTCGCGTGCTCCGTGTTGCTCGTCGTTGACGCATTGTGGGCGATTCGCCGTCAGCGCCTCGCACCTGGTGGACCCGAGCTTCGTCGGGGCGAACACCAGTAACTCTCGGTGACGCTCACGATTACCTCGGTTAATCCGGTCGTCGTGTCGGGGTCAGACTGATGTCGGCGAACCACGGCAACGAAGAACGGTGGCTGCGTGGGTCAACCTCTCTGGCGCTGAAGCGCCGCGGCCCCGACGTGCGGGCTCGACCGGCCGTCGGTCGCGGCGGCGCCGAGGCGGCCCAGCCCGTCGATCACGACGTGCTGCGAGGGTTCTTCTTGCGGATGGTCAGCGCGATGCCGACCTGTTCCTCGACGATCTCCGGCAGCGTCGCGCAGATCGAGACCGCGATAATCTCGGCGTCGACGCGCTACCTCAGGATCGCGATCTGCGAGGTCGATCTTCACCGGCGCACCTGCGGCTCGCGCCGTAGCCGCCTGGGCGTGCTCTGCGTCAGCATGTCGGGGAGAGCTGGCGGTGGCGGTAGCGACCTGCCGGTAGTCGGCGCTGGGCGGCTGCTGCGGTCGAAAGCGACGAATGGTCGATTAAAGCGTACGGGCCGCGCCACACGGCACGGTTGCTCGAGGCGCTCGGGTAGCGGGTGCGGAGTTGTCGAGCAGTTGCCGCCGTCCCTTCATCGGTGATCGAGGTGACGGCCCGCAGGTCACGCAGCCCGGTTGCCGTGCGTCGTTCCCGTCAGGTGCGCGTCGAAGTTGATCGCGCTCGGGGTCGTCGGGGTTGATGACCTTCTCCGGCAGCGGGATCACGCCGATGCCGACGATGTCATGGTCGTACACGAGGTTGTGCTCCACGACGTTGTCGTTGCCGCCGGCGCACGAGGATGCCGTTGCCGATGCGCGAGCTGGGCGATGTCGATCGCCGCGGTCTTGGCGTTGTTGTTTGCCGTACACCGTGTTGCCGGCGATCGTGATGCCGCTGCTGGGGAGTTCAGCTCCCCGGTGCCGCTGTTCGGGCACGATCCACGCGGTTGTCGCGCCAGATCGGACCGCACGACGAGCAGGTCGCCGCCGGCGTTCGTTCCGGAGTAGCCGATGCCGTTCCACTCGGCGATCGAGTCGCGTGATCACCGCGTGGCACGGGTAGCACTGGCCGATGGAAGCCGGCGTCGGGCTGCCCGGCGCCGTAGTCGTGATCGAACTGCCCGTAGGTGGAGTCGAACGCTAGATGCCGTAGTCGCCGTTGCGGATCGCGTCGAGGTACGAGCCGCGGTAGCCCTTCACGCCGGTCCAGAAGAAGCCGTTGCTCTGTGTAGTTCGCGGCGGTCATGTTCTCGACCGCGACGCCGTCGGCGAGCACCTTGATGCCGTTGTCGCAGTGAAACTCGCCGTCGAGCACCGTGCCTGACCGGTCGAGGCCGCGGATCACGATGTTCGTGGTCGTGACGGTGACCGCTTCCTTGCTAGACGCCGGGCGACACCGAGCACGAGGCTGCCCGGCTTCGCGGCGTCGACGGCCGCCTGGATCGTCGGATAGTCCTGCGGCACGCGGCAGCGTCCCGCCCGCTGCCGGCCGTCCGGCGCTGCGGCGCTGCCGCCGTGGCGCGTCGACGTCACCGACGACGATCTCGCCGATCATCCCGATCGTTCTTCGAGCCGTGTAGCGAGCAGTAGTAGGCGGTACACGCCCGGCAGTGTCGAAGCGGAACCTCGTACGTCGCCTGCCGGGCTCAGTGGTCGGCGGTCGACGCCGAACGGTGTCGCCGAAGTCCTGGTCCGGCGCGGCACCGGTCGGGAGGCTCGTGCGGGCTGCGGCCTCCGTTCTCCCACCGCACGGTCGTGCCCGGGTTGACGCGGATGGCCGGCGGAACGGAAGCGTCTGTCCTTCGCCGCGACCTCGACCTCGGGGTAGCTCCCGCCAGTGGCCTGCGCCCGCAGGTCGACGACATCCAGGAGCGGGCGGTACCGCCGCCTTGCTGCTGCCACTGTCGCTCCCACCACGCCCGCGAGCACTGCGGCGAGAGGGCACACCACCGTGACGACAATCTCCGCATGCGCGGGACCTATCGCCGGTCGTGACGGCGGACAATGGCGCGATGTCGCCCCGGCGAGGTCGGGAGCCGGGTCGTCGCGGCGTCGTCCGCGGTCGCCTCCGGCGGTCGACGGCAACGGAGCGCTCGGGTGAACGCGGAGCTCGCGGTGGCGATTGCGCAGGATTCCCGCCGGCGGACCGCCGCGATCTGCGGAGGTTCGTCACCTCCTGCACGAGCGCGGGCATGAGCTGAGAGAGTGCTTCGGTGTCGGCCAGCGACCGCGCAGCTCTCTGGTTCGCACCGCCTCCAACGCCGGAAGCGGCGCTGAATCGAGCCAGGCCGCGGCAGGAGGCCCACCATGACGGCCACCAGCAACCACGCTCGCTTGTATCCGGATCGGCCGAACGGCCGGAAACCATCAGGCGGGGGCGAGGCGCCGAGGGTGCCGGTGCCGAAACGGATCACTGCGGCGTCGGCAGATAGACGACGGTGTCGGTCGCGAGTGCAGACGGTGCCCGCCGCTGCTCGCGTGGCGATCGGCTGCTCGTTGGCCTGCCCAGCGCCTGCATCTCGGCGCGCGCACCTGCGAACGCCCGCATCCGGAATGGTGTCGACGCACGATGAGGAGACGGCCGTACGCCGCCGGATCGCGTCGACTCGCCGGCGGCGCTGCCGATCAGCCGCCGCCGCCGGCGAGCGCCAGCGAACGCAACGCGAACACCGCGCGAATAGCGGCTTCCGCCGGCATCTGAGGCTTCCACAACTCGCGGCGGGCGCATCGTCGTGATCGTGACCGACCCGAAACGTTGTGTCAACGGTCTTCGTAACCCGTCGGCGGTGATGCCGGCGTCAGTGCCTCTGATTACGAAAGCTGGGATGGAGGTCATGTCCGCGTCGCCGAGAACAGTGCGCGATCTGCGCCTACCGCGGGGGCGTGATCAGTCTGCCGTCGTGAGCCGGTCTCTTTATGCGCTTCAGCGCGTGGAGCACCTCGAGGTGTAACGTGTGCGACGGCGCACCGGCCGGTGAACTCCTTCTCCACGGCAGCGGAAACGACACGACAGCCCGTCACGCTCGAGACGTTCGCGCGATCAGCTGGTAGGTGCACTGCACGACGTGGCGCGCCACCATCGGTCGGCCCGCAGCTTATTCGACGCCGGGCGCTTCACGAGCCGCGTGAAGATCGGATCGCGACCTTGCGATCAGGTACGCCGCGCCCGGCGCCAACCACGCCGTACGTCATCCCAGGTGCGTGGTCGCCGCTGCGTCACGAACGCAAGCACGGACTGCCAGACCGCCACGGCCGCCACCAGGAAGCCGGCCGCGCCGAGTGCGGAAACCACGATCGGGACGGCATCAGCCGGAGGGCGGTATCTGGCGAAGCAATACAGCCACAGCCGCGAGACTCGGCGGCTGGCTTTGCGCACCACGAAGCCCAGTACCGCCGATCGCCAGGGAACAAGAGGAACGGGCGGGTGACGAACGATCAGCGCCGCCGTGCGCGATACGGAACAGGGCAGCCGATGATCGGCGATGGTGAGTCAGTTCGAAAGAAGTCACGTTGTTGTCGCCCTTGAAGGTGGCACCATTTGATCGCTGTGATGCGGCGGTGGAGCACGACGGCGTCGCGCAGCGTCGAACTTCGAGTGAGCGACGGCGTCACCGGCATTATTGCCGGGCCGGCTGCGACCGCGGGTATGGCGCGGCAACATGCTGACCGTACGTCGACGTGCGGCTGGTGCGACTGAGATTCGTCGGCGCGGCCGCGCAGTTTGACCCGGTGTCCACCACCATCACGGCGGGGTTCAAGTGCCCATGGCGTCAGCAATACGTAGC
>ERZ1370068.11217-contig-9850_pt1 | contig 39765 bp, 69 predicted proteins | sample MGYA00561227_ERZ1370068 | MGnify/ENA primary metagenome ERZ1370068 (study PRJEB38410, sample SAMEA6850437) | metagenome | study: Metagenomic assessment of the ecological functions of the soil: analysis of the soil microbiota associated with the... | reverse complement strand
GTTACATGTATTGCTATGGCCGGCGGCACGGATGCGGCCATCGACGGCATTCGGCCGGTCATGGAGAAGCTCGGGCGCTTCACGCGCATGGGTAATGTCGGGGGCGGGCCAGGCGACCAAGCTCGTCAACCAGACCCTTGTCGCCCACCAGCTACTGCGTGATGGCCGAGGCGCTGCGCCTCGCGGAGACCTACGGCGTCGATGCGGCAAAGATCCCGCACGCGCTTGCCACGGGTACATGCCGGCTCCAACCTGCTGCCCGTTCTTTTCGAGCGCATGATCGCCCGCGACTTCGCTCCGAAAGGTTATGCCCGTCAGGTGCTCAAGGACCTGGAGATGCTGCATACCGCCGCCAAGGCCCAGCACCTCGCCATGCCGATGGCCGGTCAGGCGCTGACCCTGTTCCGCATGCTGGTCGGGCAGGGCAGAAGCGAGTTCGACGCGGCCGCCAGTGCTGACCCTGCTACCGGAGGGCGGAGGCCAACGCGGCGCGATGAACCGTGGGTTACCGCTCGCGTCGGCTGCCGCGAGCTCTATTCCGCAAGATGCTGGGCTGGCCTGCGGCGACGGGGCTGCAACGCACGGTCGCCGCCTGGCAAAATGATTTGGCGCGCTACCCGCGGAGCCCGCTGCTTCCGAGCGGGTCTGCCTGCTGTATTGCCTGTCTGGCCCCAGCGCGAAGGAAAAGACGTGCAGAAAGCGTCGCCTCCTGAACTCTCGCATCCCTTGCCAAGACCGGCACCTTCTCGCGATCGTGGTGGCGCTCCAGCTTCGCGCATCTGCTCAACGACATGATGCAGTCGCTGCTGCCGGCCATCTATCCGCTCATCAAATCATCCTATGGTCTCAATTTCGCGCAGATCGGATCTGATCACGCTGACCTTCCAGCTGACCGCGTCGCTGCTGCAGCCGCTGGTCGGCATACTTACACGACCGGCAGTCCGCAGCCCTTTTCGCTTGTTGCCGGCATGGGCTGCACGCTGGTCGGGCTGATCGTGCTCGCGCATGCCGGGACCTATCCCATGCTGGTGCTCGGCGCGGCATGGTCGGTACGGGCTCGTCGATCTTCCATCCCGGAATCGACGCGCATGGCCCGCCTGGCATCTGGCGGGCGGCACGGTTTCGCGCAATCGATGTTTCAAGTGGGCGGACAGGCAGGCCAGCCTGCGGCCCGTTGCTCGCCGCATTCGTGGTGGTGCCGAACGGGCAGGCCAGCCTGTCGTGGTTCTCGCTGGTGGCGCTGGCGGCGATGCTGGTGTTGCTGCAGGTCGGCCGCTGGTATCGGCGCCAGTCGCCGTCCCGTAAAGGCATCGTGCGCGGCGCGGCAAGCCGGCGCGCGACGCGCCGTCGGCACAATGTGGTGTTGGCGGTTGCGCTGCTGATCGCGCTGATGTTCCCGAGAAGCGCCTACACCGCCAGCTTGGCCAACTACTACACGCTTCTTCCTGATCGGGAGTTCGGGGTCAGCGTGCAGACCTGCAAATCACTGCTGTTTCTGTTCCCTGGCGGGCGCATTGGCGCGCTGCTCGGCGGGCATGTCGGCGACAGGTTCGGCCGCCGCGAGATCATCTGGTTTTTCGATCCCGCGCCGTCCCGTTCACCCTGGTCCTGCCGTTCGCCAACCTGCTCTGACTGGCGTTCTGACGGTCGTGGATCGGCATGATCACGGCGCAGCGCCTTTCCAGCCGTCCTGGTGTACGCAATGGAGTTGCTGCCCGGTAAAGTCGGCATGATCGCAGGGCTGTTCTATGGTCTCTCGTTCGCGGGCTCGGAGCCTGAGCGCGGCGCTGCTGGGCCGGCTGGCCGACGTAACGAGCGTGGAGACCGGTCTACCGGCTGTGCTCCCTGCTGCCGCTGCTGGGGCTCCCTGACCTGGTTCCCGCCCGACATCGAGGGCAAGCGTGCACGGCGCTGGCGAGTGAGGCACCTGCCTCGGCGCCCAGCCTGACCGAGGACATTTTCCTGCATTGACGGCGCGGCTCACTCCGGCGCAAGCCGCTCTGCCGTGGCTATAGCTTTGCCAATGGGCAAGTGGATGTGTGGAATGACCTGGTCGATCGTTCGCCCGTGATGAGCGAACAGGCCGCATCGGCATTGCCGGTGGCGACGCGGTTCTTCGCCGTCGGCGCGATGGTGCCGCATATCAGGAGTGGCGTCGGTGCCGTCGCCTCGCAGGCCTTCATCAACCCGCACTACGGTCCTAAAGGTCTGGCGCTGCTGGAGGGCGGCCTGAGCGCAAGGACGCGGTGGCGCAGCTCAGTGGGCCGACGGGGCCGGCACAACCGCCAGCTGCATGTCATGGACCGGGCTGGCCGAAGTGCCGCCTACACCGGCCGGCCTGCATCGATTGGTGCGGGCATCAGCCACCCGAGGCTTTTCGGTCGCTGGCAATATGCTGGCTGGCCCGCCGTCCTCGACGACACCGCCTGCGCCTACGCAGGCCCAGGCTGGCCGCGCCCTTTGCGCGCCGCTTGATCAGGCGATGCGAGGCCGGCGAAGCGGCCGGCAGGCGACAAGCGCGGCGGCAATCCGCGCTGCTGATCCACGACGGCGAGGACTCATCCGCTCTACGACCTGCGCGTGTCGATGACCACGCCGACCCGCTGACCGAGCTTGCAGCGCCTGGAGGAGCGTTGCGCCGCCAGCGCTGGGTGCATTTCCGCCGGCAGATGCCAAGCCGCGCCAGCGCGTCCGGGCTGATCGACCGCGGCGCGAGCCGAGGCAGCTGGTCTCCCAGATCCATCGCGGAGGGCTATGAGTGAACTCCGCGGCGCCGCTCCTGACCGTGCGGATCTCGCGTCGTCTTCGAGGGACCGCGACACGGCGCACGGAAGCCGTCAGCGGTGTCGTACTCGCCTGCATGCCCGGCACGCACGCTGGGCATCGTCGGCGAAGTCGGGCTGCGGCAAGAGCGTCACGGCCCTGTCCATCATGCGCCTGCTGCCGAAGCATCGGGAGCACACGTTTCAGGCCCAGTCATGTTCGAGGGCGCGGCAACTCGGCCACGCCTGCCCGAGGGCGCGAGATGCGGACCTGCGCGGCAACCGCCTGGCGATGATCTTCCAGGAGCCGATGACGTCGCTCAATCCCGAGCTTCACGGTCGGCGACCAGATCGGCGAGGACGCTGGTACGGCACCGCGGGCTGTCGGCCAGCAGGCGCGCGCGCGCAGCCATCGAGCTGCTCGAGCGGGTCGGCATCCCGTCGCCGCAGCGACCGGCTCGATGAATATCCGCACCAGCTCTCCGGCGGCATGCGCCAGCGCGTGATGATCGCCATGGCGCTGGCCTGCAAGCCGGCGCTGCTGATCGCCGATGAGCCGACCACCGCGCTCGACGTCACTATCCAGCGCAGATCCTCGATCTGCTCGGCCAAGCTGCGCCAGAGCAGCAACGGCCATCATCCTCATCACGCACGACCTCGGCGTGGTGGCCGAGCTCGCCGACGATGTGGCCGTGATGTACGCCGGCGAGATCGTCGAGCGCGCCGCGCAGCACGTCTGTTCGCGGCCCCGCAGCACCCGCTACACGGTCGGCCTGCTTGGTTCCGATCCCGCTACATCAGCGGCAGCGCCGCGGCGCCTGGCGACCATCTCCGGCAGGCGTGCCGAGCCTTACCGGCCGGCTTCGTGGGATGCCGCTTCTCGAGCCGCTGCCCGTTCGCCGACGCGCGCTGTCGCAGCGAGGCGCCGCGCGCTGGTCGATGGCATCCCGGCCATCGATCGCGCTGCTGGAAGGCGCCGCTGGAGGCGCTGGTGGCATGAGCGCGCCCCGTTGCTCCGCCGTCGACAGTGTCGATGAAGCAGTTCGTCGTACGCCGATCGCTGCTCGGTACGGCGACTACCGTCGTACATGCCGTCGATGGATGTGTCGCTCGAGATGCGCAGGCGGAAGCGCTGGCCCTGGTCGGCGAATCGGGCTGCGGCAAGTCCACCGTCGGCCGGCTTGCTCTTGCGGCTGATCGAGCCGACCAGCAGGTACCGTGCGTTCGACGGCCGGGACCTCGGCCTCTTCTCCGAGTGCGAGCCTGCGCCGGGTGCGCGCCGGCGCCCAGCTGATCTTCCAGGACCCTTACGGCTCGCTCAATCCACGCATGACGGTCGGCGAGATGCTGGCCGAGCCGCTGCGTCTGCTGCACACCGACCTGTCGCGCGGCGAGCCGCCGCGGAGCGGGTCGCGCGAGCTCTCGTGCGGTGGGCTTGCGGCGCGAGCACGCGCAGCGCTATCCGCACGAGTTTTCCGGCGGCCAGCGTCAGCGCATCGGCGATCGCGCGCGCGCTGGCGGTCGAGCCGAAGCTGATCGTCTGCGACGAGCCGGTGTCGGCGCTCGACGTCTCCATTCGCAGCCAGATCCTCAACCTGCTCGCAGGACCTGCAGCAGCGGCTGCGGACTTGCCTACCTGTTCATCAGCCACGACCTGGCGGTGGTCAAGCATATCGCCGCGCGCGTGGCCGTCATGTATCTGCGGGCGCATCGTCGAGAGCGCGACGCGGGATGCGATCTTCGCCGAGCCGCGCCACCCTCACACGCAGGCCCTGCTATCGGCGGTGCCGGTACCATCGACCGGCGAGCGGAAGCATCGGCGCCTGCTGCCGGGCGACCCGCCAGCGCGTTCAATCCTCCGCCCGGCTGCCATCTCCACCCGCGCTGCGCCTATGCGCAAGATATCTGCGTAAACGCTCGCGCCCGCGAGCTTGGCACCCCATGGCAGCCATGCCACGGCTTGCCATCTGTGGCGCGACATAGTTTCATCCAATCCGCGCCCACACCCTTGTTGGGGCCGGAATTTCTCGGCAAGTCTGCAGCGCCTGTTTCGGGCGTTCGATGCCGGAGTACAGGATTGAAGCGCGCCAGCTCGGGAGTGCAATCATGAAGAGGCTCGGTCTTGCCGGAATGGCCTTGCCGCCGCTCTGCTGTCCGGTTCCGCGGCCATGGCGGAGACGACCCTGCGCATCGGGCTGGCCGAGGACCCGGACGTGCTCGATCCCACGCTGGCGCGCACCTACGTCGGGCGCATCGTGTTTCGCCTCCCTGTGCGACAAGCTGTTCGATATCGACGAGAGCATCAACATCGTCCCGCAGCTGGCTCTGTCGCATGAGACGTCGGCGGACGGCAAGACGGTCACCATCGAAGCTGCGGCCGGGCGTCGAAGTTCCACGACGGGGAGGCCATGGATGCGGAAGCGGTCAAGGCCAGTCTCGGAACGCCACATGACCCTGCAGGGCTCGTTCCGCAAGCCTCGAGCTGGCGGCGGTCGAGACGATCGAGGTGGCTGATCCGCTGACCGTTCGCCTGTTGCTGAAATCTCCGTTCGCACCGCTCATCGCCCAGCTCACTGACCGTGCCGGCATGATCGTCTCCCCAAGGTCGCCAAGGAAGCAGGAGACAAGTTCGGGCTGAAGCCGGTCTGCGCCGGCCCCTTCAAGTTCGTGGAGCGCGTGCAGCAGGACCGCATCGTGCTGGAGAAGTTCGCCGACTACTGGAACGCCGCCAACATTCACGTCGACCGCGTTGTCTTTCGCCCGATCGTCGAGTCGACGGTGCGGCCTGCCAACCTGAAGGCCGGCAGCCTCGAGATGATCGAGCGGGCGCTCGCCACCGACCTGCCGGAGATCAAGGCCGACCCGAAGCTTAAGCTGGCGACGGTTCCCGAACTCGGCTACCAGGGCGTCACGCTCAACATCGGCAAGAGCGACGCGGGCAAGAGCCGCCTTCGGCAAGGATCCGCGCGTCATGCAAGCCTTCGATCTTCGCTCGATCGAGAGGCGATCACCAAAGTCGCTTTCAACGGCGAGTTCCTGCCGGGCAACCAGTGGGTGAGCCCGAAGAGCCCCTACTATCAGGGCAAATTCCCGGTCCCGAAAACGCGATGTAGCCAAGGCCAAGGAGCTGTTGAAGGCAGCGGGGTGACCACGCCTCTCGCCATCGATTTCATGGTGCCGAACAATCCTGAGACGAGGCAGGTGGCCGAAATCATCCAGGCGATGGCGGGCGAAGCCGGATCTCGACATCAAGATCCGGGTGACGGAGTTCGCAACCTCGCTCAAGGAGGCCGAAGAGGGTCGCTACCAGGCCTATATGCTGGCCTGGTCGGGCCGCGTCGACCCGGACGGCAATTCCTACAGCTTCTACAAGACCGAGGCGCCGCAAAACTATGCCGGCTACAGCAACCCGAGGTCGACGCCTGGCTCGACGAGCGCGCACGAAGGGCACCGTTCGCCGAGCGCAAGGCCGTGTACGAGAAGATCGCCGAGAAGGCGCTTGCCGAAGGCGGCATTGTCTACCTCTATCACCGGCTGATGATCATCGCCCACACGGGCAAGCTCGACGGCTACAAGCAGATGCCCGACGGTCTGATCCGGCTGACAGGCGTCAAGCTGAAGCCGTAAGGGCGCGAGGCGCGGGCGGCCTCACATCGCAACGACGAGGAGAGGCCTGGGCCTCTGTCACTAGATGCTTCGGTTCCTCGGCAAGCGCCTGCTGCAGCTGATCCCGACGCTGTTCTTCGTGTCGGTGATCATCTTCGGTCTGCAGCAGCTGCTCCCCGGTGACCCGGCGCTGGCCATGGCCGGCGAGGAGCGCGATCCCGCCGTGCTGGAGCAGATCCGCCGGCAGTATCGCCTCGATCAGCCGTCTCACCGTCCAGTACCTCTACTGGGTCGGCGGCGTGCTCTCCGGCAATCTTGGCGAGTCGATGCGTCTCAAGGAGCCGGTGCTGACGCTGATCAAGCAGAAATTCCCGGTCACGCTGCAGCTCGCCCTGATGGCGATCGTCTTCTCGCTGGCGATCGGCGTGACGGCTGGGGTGATCTCGGCGGTCAAGCAGCAACACGCCGCATCGACTATGCCGTCAACGTGGTGGCGCTGTGGGGCATCTCGACGCCGAACTTCTGGCTCGGCATCATGCTGATCTTCCTGTTCGCCGTGCACCTGGGCTGGCTGCCGGCGTCGGGCTATGTCGGGCTCGTTCGAGGATCCCTGGCTGTCGCTGCAGACCACCATCCTGCCGGCCTTCGTGCTCGGCAACTCCTTCGCCGCCGTGCTCATGCGCCACACCCGCAGCGCCATGCTGCAGGCGATGGGCAGCGACTACGTGCGCACCGCCCGCGCCAAGGGTCTCGCCGAGCGCATCGTCGTCCTCAAGCACGCCATGCGCAATGCGCTCGACCCCGTTGTGACGCTGGGCGCGCTGGAGCTCGGCACGCTGCTGTCGGGCGCCGTGCTGACCGAGCAGGTGTTCTCGATCCCGGGCTTCGGCAAGCTGATCGTCGACAGCGTGTTCAACCGCGACTACGCGGTGGTGCAGGGCGTCACCCTGATCACGGCCACCACCTACATTCCTGCTCAACCTGCTGGCCGACATCGCCTACGTGCTTGATCAACCCGCGGCTCAGGAGCTAGCATGGCCGTGTCCGACGGCACTGGCCGTCGAGCTGCCTCGACGAGAGCCCCAGCGCGCGCGCCTGGCGTCGCCTGCTGCGAGCGCAAGAGCGCCGTGCTCGGCCTCGTCGTCATCGTCTTGTTCGCTGCTGATCGCCATCTTCGCGCCGCTGATCGCGCCCTACGATCCGACCCAGCAGAGCTGGACCTCGATCCGCAAGCCGCCGTCGCTGCAGCACTGGTTCGGCACCGACGAGTCGGGGCGCGACCTGTTCTCGCGCGTGATCTTCGGCGCCCGCGCCTCGCTGCTGGCCGGGCGTCGTCTCGATCTCCATCGCGCTCGGCGCTCGGCGTGCCGATCGGGCTGCTGGCCGGCTACGGCGGCAGGTGGATCGACGCCGTGATCAGCCGCATCACCGACGCCATGCTGGCGATGCCCGTTCCTGATCCTGGCCATCGCGCTTGGCGGCGTTTCTCGGGCCCTCGCTGCAGAACGCCATGATCGCCATCGGCCTGACGGCCACGCCCATCTTCGTGCGCCTGACGCGCGGGCAGGTGATGGCGGTGAAGGTGGAGGACTACGTCGAGGCGGCGCGCGCCGTCGGCAACCCGCCGGTGCGCATCGCCGTCAAGCACATCCTGCCGAATATCATGCCGGCACTGATCGTGCAGGCCACCATTTCGATTGCCACCGCCATCATCGCCGAGGCGAGCCTCGTCGTTCCTGGGGCTCGGCCAGCAGCCGCCGGCGCCGTCGTGGGGCTCGATGCTCAACACCGCGCAGCGCTTCCTCACCAACGCGCCGTGGATGGCGATCTGGCCGGGCCTGGCCATTTTCCTGGCCGTCCTGTCGTTCAACCTCCTGGGCGATGGCCTGCGCGATGCGCTCGACCCCAAGGAGCGCTGATGACCTGGTCTGCCGCACAGTGACCGCGGATGGCGGCCCGCTCTGTTGGTGTCAGCCGAACGGTTAAAGGCCGGTGGGAGCGAGGCCGCCACGAGACCCTGCGGCCTTTGTGTCAGGGCCGCGGCCTCCGGCGGTTGGAGGCTTTCCGCACTCCCTCACCGCTTCCCAAAGAGCGAGCATGGACGGATGACCATCCTGTATCGCTCCGAGGAATCGTACTCCGATGTGGCCGCCCACGACCCATACAACCTGGACCGGCAGCTGATGACCGGAGCGAAGCTCGACCGTTGCCCGTTCTCCGATTGCGACGGCGAGGTTGCTTGTCAATCCGAAGTCCGCCAGGAGAGCAATCAACGATGACCGCTGTCCGGCGAAGGCGGTGGCATTGCAGAAAAGCAGCGACATGAACCGGCCGCCGGGCGGCTAACCGACGTTCCTGCCGGGCTTCAGGCCGCTGCGTCATGGCCATTGTCCGCTGCGGAACCGAGCGGGGCCGCTCCGTGACTTTTTAAGTCGAACCGGCGGAGGCGTGCCCTGCGCGCCAACATCGGCCAGAGCGGCAGAACCGTCCATCAGCAGACCTACTGAAGTCTCGGGGCGCACTCTACTGAGGGGCAGCCGCGGCCACCGGGCAAAACGCACGGTCGGTAGTCCCTGCCGCTCCGATCAGGGGTGCTCCCGAGTGCCCGATGGCCGATGGAGTGGCAGTCTGGTGCGATCCGCAACACGGACGAAGGAGAGCTGCCATGCGGAAGCTGCTACTCGTCGGCTTGATCGCCGCCATACCGATGCTGGTCGCGCCGAGCAGTGCGTCGGCGTGGGGTTGGGGCCACGGGCGTCACTACGGGTACGCTCGCGCTATTACTATGGCTACAGCGCGCCGCACTATCGCCACCACTACGCGCCGCGCTACTACGGCTACGCCTACTACGCTCCCGCGCTGGCGCTTCTTCGGGCCCCGTGTTTACGGTTGGCGTGGATGGGGCGCCCGCAGGTGGGGCATGGGGCGGCTGGCGCCGCTGGTAGCTGCCCGATTGAGGCGGCTTATGACCGCACGAGCGACTTGACGATGCTCTTGTAAGTTTGCGTCCGTCAGCACGGGCCATGAGGCGTGGGCGATGCCCCGAGCTTTCGTCTTCAGTGTGGGCCGAAACGAGCGACGTGACGGAAACAGCGCGTCACTCGTTGGCGAGCAACACTCTCTTTGGCTCCGGCACTGGCACCCGCCGGCGCATCGGCCGTCTGCCAGCTCGAGGCAGCAAGCGAGAGCGGAGGAGCCCCGGCGGCGGGTGCAGCGGGAGTAGTCGCCGTAGGAAGAGGGCCAACCCGTGGGTAGTAACCAGGAGAAGCCGCTAAGGGTTGCCCCCTAGTGTCCAATGCCCCGCCAAGTGGCACTCTTGCAGAACCGAAACAGGAAGAAGGAGTGCATCCATGCGTAGGCTGTTCTTTGCGGGCTTGCTGGCTGGAGCTTCGATCGTCGCGTCGAGCGGCGCGGCGTCGGCATGCGACGAATGGTACGGTTATGATAGCGGCTACTACGGCTACGCAGCCCCGCGCGTCTATGCTTACGCCCCACGCGTCTATGCTTACGCTCCGGGTCCACGCGTCTACGGGTATGGCTACTACGGCTACGCTCCTCGCGCATATACCCCGACCTACTACTACAACCCTCACTGGTCAGGGCGGCGTTGGTAGGGTGCCTGGATCTAAGCTCCTCCTGCGGACATAGCACGGCTGGCCGGTTCATCGGGCTGTGAATCGGCCAGCGTCCGACAACTCGATCGGCGTTACACCACCACAGTCGATACGACGTTCCTCTCCGCTGCGATCGCGTTGCCCGCACCCTGGCCACCGCGGCGTTGATGATGACGGCCATGGCGGCCTTCCAACCGAACATGGTCATCATCCTCAGCGTGCCAAAGGCTCACTTTAGGCCCCTCCAGAACCGGCGCAGCCGCGGAGGGTCGATGAGCGTGCCGCCGGTCGATATATTGCGCACAGCACCCCGACGGTCAGCTGTTTTGCGAACAACCGGTACGCAGGGGAAATCTCACGCCAGTAGCGGTTGCTTCAGGATTGACCGGCGTCTGGCCCGAGCACATAGGGTGGGTGGCCATGCCAGAAGCTGATCCAACAACCGCTAAGTTCGAAGGTTTACGACGTCGAAGATCCCGCCGCCGCTCAAGAGCTTTATCATAGCAACGGGTGGACGGACGGGCTGCCCGTGGTGCCGCCGACCGAGGCCTCGGTGAGGAGCTTGCTTGGACTGGGCCGGGATGCCGCCAGACCAGCTGCTCGGCATCGAGCCGGTGCGGATGCAGCCCATAACGGCCGAGAAGCTTGCCATCAACTCGGTGATGGCGGGTTGCCTGCCGATGCACTTCCCGGTGGTTGCTACCGCTTGGCAAGCCATGATGAAGGATGAGTTCCTTCTGCACGGTACCTCCTCGAGCACGGGCGGTTGCGCTGTCCTCGTCATTATAAACGGACCGATCCGGCATGAAATCGGCGCCAGCGCCACCTTCAATGCGCTTGGCAACAGTGACCGCGCCACTGCAACGATTGGGCGGGCTATTCGCCTTGCCCTCATCAATCTTTTGGACGTTCGTCCGGGCGGCATCGACCGCTCTGCAGCTCGGTCATCCAGGCAAATATTCCTACTGCCTAGCCGAGGACGAGGAGGACACCACCTGGCTGCCTTCTTTCCGTAGCTGCGCGGCATGCCGCAAGGGCGCTTCCTGTGTCACGGTGATGGCCGCCTTAGGGCCGCGGCAGCTCATGAATGAGTGGACTACCGATCCCAAGAAATCCTCGAGACGTACGCAGCGGAGATGCGCTGCAATCAGCTCACATACTCGATCTACGGCGGCAACTACGTGCTTGTGATCCCCAAGCAATTGCGCGAGCACATTCAGGACGCCGGCTGGACCAAGACGGACATCGCTGAGTTCGTGTTCGAACGCGCGCGCGCGTCAAGCGGGGCGAGTGGGCTAGCGTCGGCAAGGGTTCGGTGGTGCGACCGTGCCAGTAAGGTGCATCCTGCGCTTGCAGTCGCCAGACGATCTGTTGGTAGTGGCCGCTGGCGGTCCTGCCGGCGGCTTCGGGGCCATCATCGCACCTTGGATGGGCAGCAAGACGAGAGCCGTGACGGCCGCAATCGGCGTCTGCGTCGACTGTGAGCCGCCCAAACGCTGAGAATTGCCCTGAGCCATCGGCAACTAGAACCGGAGCAACAATCGTGCGCGTGCTCGACCCGACCAACGAGATGAATGCTGCCGGCATAAGCCTGGCGCCGCGGCTCGCGTCCTTACAAGGGCAAAACGATTGGCATCATCACCAACGCCAAGGGAAGGCACCAAGGGGCTACTTCACTCACCTCGAGCTCCTTCTGCGTAAGGAGCTGGGCGCGGCCCAGGTGGTGTGGCGCGAGAAATCCAACTACAGCGCACCCGCTGATGCCCACATCGTCGAGGAGATCCCCAACTGGCACGCCGTATTCGCCGGTGTCGGCGATTGAGGCAGCTGTTCGTCGTGCAGTTTGCATGACTCGGTAGTATCGGAGAAGCAAGGCGTCCCGGCCGTGGGCGTGATGACGGAGAATTTCGTCAGCGCGGCAGAGTTGATGTGCCGGGTGCTCGGCATGCCCGGCTACCCATTCGCCCGTCATCGGTCACCCGATCAGTAGCGCTTCCGACGAGCAGCTTCGCCGAATACGCGCGCCTGACTCATTGATCAGGCGCGCAAGCTGCTGTTGCTGCCTTAGCCGAACTCGGTGTGCCCGGTCCCGCCGCCGCGCAACTTCGGACGCCTCGATGGTTTCACGATGCGGCCGCATCGCCGGCACGGTCCCTCCGCTGGCTAGTCGCACGCCGACGCGGTTGTGCAGTGCCGCGGCTGTCGAGCCCAGTGCCGGAAGGGAGAAGTCGTGTCGCTGCCGAGGCAACCGTGGCCGCATTCGTGGCCGTGTTGTGGGGTCGGCCGCCGTATCGGCGCTTCAGTCCTGTAGTTCGATCTGTTCATTCTCGGGCAAGCCGATCTCGAATGCGTTGAGGGTCATCGAGACTAGGCTGTAGTAGCCGAGGATGCCCACCAGCTCGACCACGCCGCGTTCGCCGAGGGTCGCCACTGCCGTATCGTGTTGAATTTTGGAGACTGTCCTCTTTTCGTGGAGGGCTTTGCTGTACTGGTACACGACACTCTGCGCCGGATCGGCGAACGCTGGCTCGCGCCGCTCGGCAATGGCGCTGATGATTGCCGGATCAAGGCCGGCCTTCAACCCATCGCGCTTGTGCGCGTACCATTCGAAGTGCGACGTCCAATGACGCGCCGTGACGAGGATGGCGAGTTCCGAGAGCGTCGGCGGCAGGGATGTCCCGTAGCGAAGAAAAGCTCCCCAGTTTTTGAGCATGACGCGCCATTTCCGGGCTGTGGATCCAAGCGCGCATCGGTGCCGGCATGCGGCCTCGCACGCCCGCCACTACCTCGTCGTGGACCGTGCGTTGTTCAGGTGTCATCTGCTCGAGAGCAATCGTGGCAACGCGCATGCAAGCTCCTGCGTGAAGCGGCCTAGTGACGACGGTACGGCTCATAGATGTTGAGACTGGGGGCGCGCGGCTGGCGGTCGGCGGAGAATGCCCCTTGCCCAACCCAAGCGCGCGGATGGTGTGCGATGACCCGCGGCATATCTAGTCGCACCGCGCCGTCATGCCGCCGTCGACGACGATCTCCGTTCCGGTGATGAAGCGCGCCTCGTCGGACGCGAGGAACAGCGCGGCATTGGCGGTATCGCGGCCGTCGCCCATGAATGGCAGCGGTATGCGCGATTGGCGCTGGCGTCGAGCAGTGCCTCGACGTCGCCGCCCGCGCGCTGCCCGGCAAGGCGCGCCTCCACCATCGGCGTGTGCAACTGACCGGGCACCACCGTGTTCACGCGGATGCCCTTGGCGCGTACTGCACCGCGACAACCCGGGAGAGCTGGATGACGCCCGGCTTTGGTCGCCGCGTAGGCGACCTGTGCGCTGCCGGTCCAGCGTAGTGCCCGACGTCGAGGCGATGTTGACGATGGCGCCTGCGCGCCTGGCTCTCCATCACCGGCAGCACGTGCTTGCAGCTCGAGGAAGACGCTCTTGAGATTGGCATCGACCTGCGCGTCCCACACCTCTTCGGACAATTCCACCGGACCGCCGGCGGCCGAGCCGCCCACGTTGTTGACAAGCACATCGATGCAGCCAAAGCGCTGCACGCAGGCTTGCACCATCCCAGCGACGGCGGCGCTGTCGGTAACGTCGGCTTGGTAGGTCTCGATCGTTCCGCCGGCCGAGCGCACTCGCTCGACCGTCTCGCTCATGCGCTCCAAGTCGCGGTCGACCGCGAAGACCTTGGCCCCTTCCTCGGCGAAGCGTACCGCCATCGCCCGTCCGTTGCCCCATCCGGGGCCAACGCAGCCGGCGCCGGTGATGAGGGCGATTTTGCCTGCCAGCCTGCCGGTCACGGCGATACTCCTCCGCCGTAGAGCCGCTGCGGGGTTCTCTACGCATCAACTTGCGGTGCAACGCTTCAGATGGCGCCATTTCGGCGATGATATCGACCAACAGGCCGTCATCGGGGACCGGTCCAGCATGATGAGGATGCGGCCAGTCGGTGCCCCACAGGACACGATCCGGAAACTCAGCAACAAGCTGGCGCGCGAAGGGGAGCGCATCCCCGCTATGGCGGTCCGGTACGCGGTGATGCGGTCGCAGCCACAGACCTTCACCCAAAATCTGTCGTCTTGCAGGAGGCGCCGGAGACTTTGGAATGGAGCCTGCTCCAATCCCAATCCAGCGTCGATCCGCCCAATGTGATCGATCACGACGGGGACCGGAGATCGTTTCAGAACCGGGGTCATCGGCTCAATCAGCGTGCTCTCCATGTGGATCTGCAGATGCCAGCCGATGTCCGCGAGTCTGGAGCCGAGCCCGATCACCTCCTCCATCGAGGCCGCTTGATGTAGATGCTTCATGAAATTGAAGCGCACGCCGCGGAAGCCCAGCCGATCCAGCCTGCGCAATTCGGCATCTGCGACCGTAATGGGCAGCAGCGCAATGCCGCAGATAGGTCGCCCGTGCCTGGCCAGCAGAGCGTCCTCGACCACGCGATTGTCCGTGCCGTGGCAAGGCCGATTGCACGATCACGCAGCGCTCGATGCCGAGCATCGCATGCAGGGCGAACAACTGTTCCTTCGCAGCATCGGCCGGATCAATCTTGCTGGTAGGCGCGAAGGGAAACTGCTCCTTCGGTCCGAAGATGTGGCAGTGCGCATCCCAGGCTCCCGGGGGCAACCGCAGCTTCGGCTTACTCGGATTGGTATCAAAAGTGGGCTTACGCTGGTCCGGCATGATCAATCGCCCTGCTGATTGTGCGCGGTCTCCCAGAACAGTTCCTTCCAGTCGCCAACCTTGGTCTTCATGGTGCCAATCCGGTTGAGGAAGGCCGTGAAGTGAGCAATGCGCTGCGGCCGCGATGTGAACTCGAAGCCTGGATCATTAAGCTGGGTCACCAGATCGTCGATGTTGTCGGGTGCCTTCTGCGCCTCCTTCCACAGGGCGGCCGCGGCACGCTTGTCGGCGTTGGCAACCTTGATGGACTCCACCGAGCGCGGCTGCAACAGCCTTGAACAGGGCTAGGGTTCTTCTCCTTGGTCTGCTTCGTTGCCAGCAGCGTAATTTGCGTCAACGGCCCGCCGAACACCTGGCGGCTGTCGGTGATGATGTGCGCGTCTGGCAGCTTCAGGCCACGGTCGGTGAAAGGCTGCACGGCGATGTGGGCGGTCACGGTTGCCTTGCCGTAGCCAGCCGCCAGCGCCGTCACCGCGTCCGGATGGCCAAGCGCGACCGTCAGGTAGTCGAGAGCGATGTGGATCGTTCCACAGTTGCTCGGCAGCCATCTGCAACATCATGGCGTTGAAGGACAACTTCACGGTCGGAACGGCGATGCGATCCTTGTCGGTGAAATCGGCAGAGTGTCTTGACGTTGGGGTTGATGGAATAGAGCGTCATCGCTCCGTTGCTGACAAGTACCGACCGCCTTCACCTCGTTGGCCGTGCCGCGCGTCTTCTCCCACAGTGTAAGAAGAGAAGGCAGCGCCGCGGTGCCATAGTCGGCGGCGCCCTGACAGCAGGGCGTCCAGGATGGGGCCGGGACCGCTCAGCGCGGTAGCGCTGGCTTCGATTTTTGCCGAGACCGAGCTTGGTCGCCTCCTGCTGCAGGATGCCGCCGCTGACCATGATGTCGACAGGGATGTAGAGCAGTCCGCGCTGCTGCACGAATCTCACCGTGAGCGGGCTTGGCGCCCTCACAATCGCCGGCGCGGCCAGCAGGCTGGTCACGCCGGCTATCGCGCCCAGCGCCTGCCGCCGAGCTTGCAAGCCGGCCCATCTTTTCGCCCTGGCATCGTCAGATCTCCCGGTCAGGTTATTGTTGTCCGCGCAGGTTATGCCTGCACTTGGCTGCGCATGTTAGGTGTGCCGGCGCGCGCCAACAAACAAATTGGTTGCATGGGAGGAGTGCCGCATGCGCTGGATCCGGTACTCATCGCATGATCGCACCGCCTACGGCATCCTCGACGGCGATCGCATCGTCGAGGTGGCCGGCGACCCCTTCGGCGGCTACGAAGCACACCACGCGCGAGTACACGCTGTCGGCGCGGTCAAGATCGAGGTGCCGGTCGTTCCGCCCGACGTTCTATTGCGTCGGCCTCAACTACGCCGAGCACATCCGCGAGGCCGCGGCCAAGCAGGGCATCAAGGCGAACCTGCCCAAGCAGCCCGACGTCGGCTACCGCGCCGTCAACGCCCTGATCGCGCACGAGGAGCCGGTCGTCATCCCGCGCGATGCCAGAAGGTGCAGTACGAAGGCGAGCTCGCCGTCGTCATCGGCAAGACGGGCCAAGCACCTGAGCGAGGCTGAGGCGCTCTCCTGCGTGCTCGGCTACACCATCGGCAACGACGTCAGCGAGCGTGTCTGGCAGAAGTCCGACCGCACGCTCTGGCGCGCCAAGAACACCGACACCTTCAAGCCGATGGGGCCATGGATCGAGACCGAGGTCGACCTCGACGCGCTCGAGACGCGCGTGCGCGTCAACGGCCGCGAGACCACGCGCTTTCGCACCAACGCCATGCTGTTCGGCGTCGCCACCTACATCAGCCACGATCACCCGCTATGTCACCCTCCACCCCGGCGACATCATCTGGATGGGCACCGACGGCACCTCGCCCGACCTCAAGCGCCGGCGACGTGGTCGAGGTCGAAATCACAGGGTATCGGGCTCTTGCGCAATCCATTTGTGGCTGCAGGCGCTACCGGTTGATGCAGACCGCTGCGTGGCTGCGGCCACCAGCTTCCTCCAGCATCCGGCCGGTGTTAGTGGCACATCAGAACAATGTAACACCAAGAACACTGCGCAAAGAGCAAGGGAGCAAGCGCATGGAAATCCAGGCCACGGGAAGGGCGCTGGGTGCCAGGGTCGAAGGTATCGATCTCGCGCGTCCGGTTTCGGACGGCGATTTCAAAAAGATTCTGCGCGCTCGGTGCGTTCGGCGTCTGTGCTTTCCCGAGCAACGGCTGGAGACAGACGCTTTTGCACGGTTTATGCCGGATGTTCGGCGAGCTCGAGATCAACGTTGCCAACCAGTTTCACGAGCCGGGCTTCCGGAAGTGATGGTGCTGTCCAACATGACGCAAGACGGCAAGCCGATCGGGCTCGGCGATGCAGGCCAGGGCTGGCACACCGACATGTCCCACAGCAAGCGACGTTGCGCTCGCCAATGTGCTCGTACGCTATCAAGATACCGATGCGCGATGGCCGCGCCGCTGGGCGATACCCAGTTTCGAAACATGCACCCGGCTTACGACGACCTCCGCTCGGACGCAACGAACGCCGCGCTCGCCGGGCCGCACGGCGACGCACGACTTCGCCAAGTTCTGGGACATGATGCGCTCCCGCCCAGGCTCGCAGCGCGCACCGCTGACGGCCGAACAGCGCGCCAAGAAGCCGCCGGTGTCGCAGCCGATCTTTCGCACCCATCCCATAACCGGGCCGCACAATCCTCTACTGCAATCCGGGTTACGCCATGCGCATCGACGGGCTTGCCTGAGGCCGGAGAGCAGCGGAGCTGCTGGAATTCCTGTTCAAGCACCAGGGGCAAGAAAAATATTTCCACGCCCACAAGTGGACCGGAAGGTGACGTGTTGATGTGGGACAACATCGGCACGGTGCACAACGCCATTCCCGACTATGGCCCCGATGAGCCGCGTTACATGCGCCGCGCTCAGGTAATGGCAACCAGGACTATGCCCGTCTCGCTGCCTGACTGGGAGAAAATCAGGAGGAATGCGAATGCGCCTTGCAAGACTGTTGGTGGTCGTATGCGTCGCGATCGCACTGTTCGGGTCGACGGCCGATGCGCAGACGCCGGAGATCCGCTTTTGCGCGGCAGTTCTCCATGGGCTACCTGCAGTTCAACCTGATGGAGACAGCATCAGCTCGCTCGAGAAGCACGCCAAGGCGCGCGGGCATTCCCGAGGTCAAGGTGGTGTGGGCGACCTTCAACAGCCCGGCGGCCATGAACGACGCACTGCTGTCGGGCTCCGTCGACATCGTCTCAGGCGGCGTGCCGGGCCTGCTGACGATCTGGGCGCGCACGCAGGGCACGCGCCAACGCCGTCAAGGGCATCGCCGCATTCACCTCGCCAGCCGATCCTGCTCAACACGCGCAATCCCAACGTCAAGACGCATCGCGGACTTCACCGGACCAGGACAAGATCGCCGTGCCGGCGGTCGAAGATCTCGCTGCAGGCCATGATGCTGCAGATGGCGGCCGCCAAGCAGTGGGGTCAGGCCAACTTCGCCAAGCTCGATCCGCATTGACCGTCGGCATGTCGCCGCCCGATGCCACCATCGCACTCTTGAGCGATCCGCCGGCATCACCAGCGTGTTCAGCGTGCCGCCGTTCCAGTACCAGCAGCTGGAGAAAGCCAGGCATCCACACGGTGCTGAACTCCTACGAGGTGTTTGGCGGTCCGCACACCTTCACGCGTCGCCTGGACCTCATCGCAGTTCCGCGACAAGAATCCCGCCCTTTACAAAGCGCTGATCGCTGCCTTCGACGGAGGCGACCGCAGATGCTCGAACAAGGACGTCAAGCGCAGGCCGCGCAGTACTGGATCGACAACGTCAAGTCGAAGCTGACGGTGGAGAAGGTGGCCGAGATCGCGTCCGGTCACGCAGGTGAAATGGACGATGGTGCCCGAAAGCACCATGAAGTACGCCGAGTTCATGCACGCGGTCGGCTCCATCAAGGCCATGCCGGCGAAGCTGGAAGGACCTGTTCTTCCCGAGGTGCACGGACTGCCGGGAAGCTGAACGCGTCGGGGCAAAGCCCGCTCGCCGGCGATTACGCCATGGACGGCCGAACTGCGATGAACGCCGCCTCCTGGCCCTGCACCCGCTGCTGCAGGTGCAAGGCGTGACCCTGCAATACAAGACCGAGAAGCATCTGGTCACCGCCACTTATCGCGTCAGCTTCGACGTCTACGGGCGGATCGGTTCGTCGTGCTCGGGCCGTCGGGTTGCGGCAAGTCGACTCTGCTCAAGGCCGTCGGCGGCTACATGGCGCCGACCGAGGGCAGCATGCGCGCTCAAGGGGCTGCCCATCCGCGGACCGGGCGCCGACCGCATATTCGTGTTCCAGGAGTTCGATCAGCTGCTGCCGTGGAAGACGGTCAAGCAGAACGTGATGTTTGCGCTGCGAGGCTTCGGGCAAGATGCGCGGCAAGGCGGCCGAGGCGCAAGCCATGCGCTACATCGACAAGGTCAACCTCACCAAGTTCGCTGACTCCTATCCGCACACGCTGTCGGGCGGCATGAAGCAGCGCGTCGCCATCGCGCGCGCGCTGGCCATGGAGCCGGACATTCTGCTGATGGACGAGCCGTTCGCCGCGCTCGACGCCCTGACGCGGCGCAAGATGCAGGACGAGCTGCTGTCAGCTGTGGGCCGACACGCGCTTCACGGTGCTGTTCGTGACCCACTCGATCCCCGAGGCGGTGCTGATCGGCAACCGCATCCTGCTGCTGTCGCCGCACCCGGGACAGGTCAAGGGCGAGCTCAACAGCGACGGCAGCGATCCGGTCGATCCGGCAACCGGGCGCTCAAGCTGTCGGACCGCATTCACGAGATGCTGTTCGCGGATCGCATCGAGGAACAGGAGGTCGTGCGCTCATGGCTGACATGCACGTGCCGGCAGCGCGCTTGCCGCCCCCGTTCCGCCGATTCGCGCCCGAATACCTGCGGGACACCGATCGCCGGCGGCGATATCGGCGTGGTGCAGAAGCCGCTGACCACCTGGCAGCGGCTCGCCAATCAGGCTTGGCTCCGGAAGGCGCTTCATTCTTGTCGTCATAGCCGCTGTGCTGGGAGGCTGTATGCCCGGCAGCTCAACAATCCGCTGCTGGTGCCTACGCTTCTCTGCCACGCTCGAGGCCTTCCAGGCACGGCATCGCTCAGCGGCGACATCCCCCAGAAGGTGGCGAACTCGGTGGTGCTGCTGCTGAAGGGCTATGCGCTTGGGGCTGGCGCTCGCCATGTTCTTCACGGCGCTCGCCATGATGTCGCGGATCGGCAACGACCTGCTGGAGACGCTGACGTCGGCGTTCAATCCGCTGCCCGCCATCGCGCTGCTGCCGCTGGCGCCTCATCTGGTTCGGGCTCGGCGACGTCTCCATCATCTTCGTGCTGGTGCACTCGGTGCTGTGGGCGGTGGCGCTCAACACGCATTCGGGCTTCCGGTCCGTATCGAACACGCTGCGCATGGTCGGGCGCAACTACGGCCTCAGCGGGCCCGCGCTTCATCGCCAAGATCCTCATCCCGGCCGCATTTCCCTCGATCCTGACCGGACTGAAGATCGGCTGGGCGTTCGCCTGGCGCACGCTGATCGCCGCCGAGCTGGTGTTCGGCGTCTCCTCCGGCAAGGGCGGGCTCGGCTGGTACATCTACGAGAACAAGAACATGCTCGACATTCCCGCCGTGTTCGCCGGCCTGTTCACGGTGATCCTGATCGGCCTCATCGTGGAAAACCTGATCTTCCGCAACATCGAGGCCGCAACGGTCCGCAAATGGGGCATGCAATCTTAGGGTCACGTTCGGCGACCGAGGTGCCGCAATCGATACGGGCGGCGGATGGGTGGGATGATCGCCGGACCGGCATCAAATGCCCAATTTAGGGCCTGTTTGGCAGACTGTGTGTACTCACAGCAGTAGGCTCAATAAATTCCACACCCGCCATCTCCAAAGCTCGACGCCACTTGCTCAGTGTTGAAAGCTTCGGATCCGAGCGACCCGTTCGAAACCCCACACTGTGTTGGGCGACACGTCTGGCTTGGTGGCGAGATCGTCTCGCGACCAATCGACGAGCGCCCTTGCGGCGCGCAGTTGCTCGGGTGTCAGCATAGCGCCACCGTTAGGCAGAACGGTGGATTTCCTCAACAGGGTTTAATTCAATTCCGCTTCCTGATTACCCCGGTATCTCCGCTGCCTTTCCTTGTCGGACCGCCGCGATCTGGCGATGGGGCTTGGGCGCGGCGACGACGGCGAAGCGGGCGAGACGTCCGAGGTTCTTCGGCAGGTCGAAGCGGCGGTTGAAGCGCCATTCGTAGCCGGCAAGGTAACGCGGTGTGTGGCGGATGTCGATCGAGCGGCACGTGCCGGTGATCGCGCCCTTCACATTGCCGAGCCCAGTGTTGGCCCATTTGAAATCGCCCCCGAGCGGTCGTCCACCGCTGGTGTTCTTGACCACGTGCTTCAAGCCGGCCTCGTCGAAGCCGTTGAAGCAGGCGAGCCTGTCGGTGAGCACGCGGGCGCCGGCCTCGATGTTTCCGGTCGCATAGTCGCGGGATCGTCATTATCTTGCTAGATATTTGGCTCTGGCGACGTAAAGGATGGCCAGAGCCAGAACGCTGCTGGCGAAGAATCCCGCACCCCATTTCAGATTGTTCTCCATCAACTCTGATGCGGTTCGCGTCATCGCCGACTATCAACGGGCGCGCCCAGGACTGGACTCTTTCTAGGAACTTCAGCTTGATATTGGGATTGACTACTCGACCGCCGGCTATAATCGAACTGGCGAATGCGAGACTGACGGAAGCTTTATATGTCCGCGGGTCCACCTGATTTGTCTGACCAAGCCAAGTCCACAACATAATACGGCTTACCGCCTGGTGCGCCTGCATTGTGGCGGATATCAACTAGACGCGCGGTCGCCTCGGCCCCATGATCCAGTATCGCTGCGTACGTGTACCGATCATAAACGTTGTGCGCCAACATGAACGCGCCGAACAGGAAATAAGCATAACCAAAGGCCAGCAATCGTTTGAGGATCGGCACTTTCTAGCTGCCCCGTCCTTGAATGCAGTCTTGCTTGCGAAGGCACCTTCCCGTCACACCCGGAAAGACTTGCCGTGAGTATATCGCGCCGGGAATCCTCCGGAAGCTTCCGTGGGCGCGGAGACGGTGCCGCCACCTCGCCTCCGGCTTCCCGCGCGCGTTCGACGCGCGATTTGCGCCCCTCGCATTGCTCATCTTCGAGGCCAAAAGCGAGGACGGCACTCCCGCCCGCCTACAGCTCCGCCAGGTGTCGCCTAGCCGAGGACAGCATACGTAGCAAAAAAACTAATCCGGCGAGAATGGTCGCCAGCATGGCCACACGAACGACCACTGCACCTGCGCAACAATGCGCCGTCTTTCTTCCTTCAGCCAGTCACGCACGAAATCCACCGTCGGCCACAACCGCTCATGACCGAGATCTTCAAACACGTCCAACTCCTGCCTGTGGTTCGGGCATACGCAGATCGCAACCCGGGAGTATGGTCGCGACTGGTCGCCCGCTATGAATCGACGAACCAACCCAGGGGTATTGGTATGACTGATGTCACAGATTGCGACTGACGGCATGGCCAACACTACGATCGCCTCCGGGCCGGCACAGGCACCAAATCCAATCGCCAGCAGGCGGGAGGCCTCCCGCGCGCCTCCACCAAGGAGGACGCCAGCCACCGCGCCGACGGCGCCTCGCGGACAAGGGGCTCGTGCCTGCCTCCCGCTCAGCGGGCACCAGCCAAACAAACTCGGCAGGTCCGGCCGCGGGAGATGGAAAGCCCTTCACCCTGAAGCAGTGGGCGAGCATGGGGGCCAGGTGGCTGACCCAGTCTCTTCGCGCGAAGCCGGCGAGCAACGCGAGAAGGCAGATCGGGGCCATGGCCGCAGAGCACGCAATGCAGAACGTCTGGCTTGCTGCAATTGACTTAAACTACTTCTGCGGCTCCCCACGGACGCGATTGCCGCGAAGATGAGAAGGGTAAAGATGAGAAGGAATAACAAACTCCGGCCAATGAGCACCTTGCATGAGCGTCGCCCTTCTCTAGGGAAAGTCGCGACAGCGCGGAAATCCGGCTCCTGCTCGCGCCAACTCCATAACGCGGCCGCTGCAGTAGCTCTCGCACTGCACCCGAGCGGGAAAAGCCACTGTCTAATCTGTCGATCACGAGCCTCCATCTTTTTATGGGTGTCGGCGTGCTCAGCATCGTCAATCGAGTCCGCTCCGCAATGGGGATGAATGACACCCCCTCCGACAAGCCGGCGAACTCACCAACGAGAGATTTCGTTCACATGAGCTGGGGAAACTCGTTGCGTGACAGGGATCGCTGCAAAGTCTTGATAGCCAAGCAGATGGATCAGAACAGCTAATCGGTCGCCCTGTAGCTTTCAGCTTGACCTCAAAGCCAGTGAACCAAGATGCGACCGAGAAGTTGCCCCTTCTGCCAGGCGATCGCAACGAGATGGTATCAAACGCGCTTCGATTTTCCTTGGCTCGGTGACGTGTCTTGCTGAACCATTTGACCCAACCATGAAAATTCTGCAACGTATCCTTGCTCGAAAAAGGGGCGGCCCGATGGGTCCTTTGGTACACAGGGCGTTATTCCCGCTCATTGTTGGGCTGCTCCTGAGCGTTGGGCTTGTGTCTCCGCCCGGCGACGTCGCTTGGGGTGACAAGTTCATTATCGTGCAATCAACAACGTCGACGGAGAACTCGGGCCTCTTTCAGCACCTGTTGCCGGGGTTCACAAAAAAACGGGCATCGAGGTGCGGGTGGTGGCTGTGGGCACTGGCCAGGCCATCAAGAACGCCGCGAACGGCGACGGCGACGTGCTCTTCGTGCACGACAAGCCATCGGAGGAGAAGTTCGTGGCCGAGGGCAACGGCGTGAGGCGTTTCGACGTCATGTGCAACGAGTTCATCCTGGTCGCCCCGGCCAACGATCCTGCGCGGATCACGGGCTCAAAGGACATTGTCGCGGCCTTCAAGAGGATTGCCGAGACCAAGGCGCCGTTCGTGTCTCGCGGCGACGACAGCGGCACTCACAAGTCCGAGCTGCGGCTATGGAAAGATGCCAGCGTCGATGTCAAAGCGGCCTCCGGCACCTGGTATCGCGAGGCGGGGTCGGGAATGGGCGCGACCATCAACTCGGCGATGGACATGGGCGCCTATGTATTCACAGACCGCGCCACCTGGTCGAGCTCTAAGAACCGCGGCGAGTACAAGATTGCCGTCCAAGGTGACAACAAGCTTTTCAACCAGTACGGCGTCATCCTGGTGAATCCGGCCAGGCATCCCAAGGTGAAGAAGGCAGAGGGCCAAGCCTTCATCGACTGGCTGCTTTCAACGGAGGGCCAGAACACTATCAGGTCATTCAAGATCAATGGCGAGCAGCAGTTCTCTCCCCGGCACCTTACCGAGCTCGTAACGAAAAAGTATCCAGACCGGAGCCGCCACACGCATGGGGGTCGGGTGCCGGGACGGTGCCGTCCTCTTCGATGGTCGCCGCGCGGATCGACCCGTCTTCAGAAGCTCTCCGCGCCGCCGTCATCGCGGGGCCGCCATTTACTCCCGCTCGACGACTGCCGCTCAATAGGGATGACCCTTGATATCATCCCTGCTGAGCAAAGCTTGGACGACCGATCGGGCAGCGGCGGGATGTGGCGCGTGGGTCACGGACGACCCAGAGCGACGGCAGCGGCTGGCGAGCGAGGCGTTTTGCGCCTATGAATGCCTGCACGGCTCGGGGGAGAGCTGAGGTGCAGGAGAACGTGATGCGTTGGATCATCATCACCATCGGCGCGGTGGCGGCTTGGCGGCTGTGATGCTTATCGAGCCGCCGCGGCGGCGAAGAGCAAGATGGGCTGCGAGATTGGCAGCGAGATCTGGGACGCCAGCCAGGGCAAGTGCGTGCCCGAGCACGTATACGAAGAAGTCGGCCAAGAAGGTCGGCTGACGGTCGAAGGGCGCCCGCCCCGGCTCATAGCTAAAGCCAGCTTGCGCGCCCGGCCTCGATCCCGGATTTTCCCCGCAGTAGCGCGCGTGCGCGCGAGGCGCACAGTCAGCGTATCAGCTGGTCAGATCAGCCCGGCTGCTCCGGCTGCCTGAAGATCCCTGGATCCAGCCGCAGCCCGCTGGAGCTGTCGGGCCGGGCGTGCAGATAGCCAGACGTCGTGGCGATGTTGTCGTGGCCTAGGGTCTCCTGACCTCTGGAAGCGTCGCGCCGCGGTCGAGCGCATGCGAACCATGGGCGTGGCGAGCAGGCGGTCCCGCTTTGATCGTGCAAGCACGGATCAGCAAGGCCACCTCAGTCTCGCTGATGACGCGCTTGGCCAGCCGTTGCGCTACTACCGCGCAACGGCAACCGCGTAAGAAGGTCGCAGGAATGGAGGTCGCATTCTTGCTTGGGCTTTGTTTTGACTGTTGAACAGAACTTCCAGCTCCTTCTGCAGATCGCCACCGGTCGACGTTCTTTTCCGCCGCTTCGAATGCATTCATGGTTGGCCCGTAGTATTTTCTGAATGCAGCAACGAAGCTCTGATGGCGGGCGCGGATAGTTGAAGGTGTAGGTGTCTCTGACGAACGATATCTTCTCTTTTGGAACCCCCGCGCCTGCAAATCGCTCGATCACGTTGTTCTCGATCCCCCAGGTCATGGGGCTAATGAAGCCTTCCGGCGGCGGCGGCGAGTACGCGGCGCTGATTTTCAAGATTTGCGCGACCAATGTCGGATCATTTGGAATCCAGTTCCCCATCACGATCCGGCCTCCGGGCCGGGTCACGCGCACCATCTCCTTGGCCACATCGAACGGCTTTGGCGCGAACATGGCTCCAAAGATGCTCACGACGAGGTCAAAGGTGTGATCTTTCAGCTCGTGCAAATTGGACGCATCGCCTTCCTGAAACTTGCAGTTCGTGAGGCCCTGCTCCTTTGCACGCTTGTTCCCGGCCTCGACAAGGTTTCTTCGCGATATCGACGCCCAACACGTCCGCTCCGAGTCTCGCCTCTGGCAATGCCGTCGTTCCATCGCCGCATCCAAGATCCAAAACCTTGAGCCCTTTTGTGATCCTGGATGAGTCCCCGACGAGCGCCTCTACCGCTTTCTCTCATGCCTCCGCTACGCGCGCGTAAAGTCGCCTTTTTTCCCAAAGTGCCTTGTTTGCATTCATTGTAGAGCTCCTTCTCTTTCACTTATGGCGCCACGAAGCCGACTTCCTGGATTGAGGCGCGCCCTCATCATCCACAACATGGTGGATTGCGACGCCGACGGAATCAAATAGCCTGACGGTGTACTGCGGCGCTTCGGGGAGGAGCGTGAGACGCGCATCAGAGAAATCGAGGCTTAGCCTTTGAAAACCGGCATATGCCAGCCTCGACGCGCGAGCCAAAAATCGGTCCAGTACTTCTTGTACTGCTCCGGGTCTCTGCGACCGCAAATCCATGTGTTTGCCATGGCGGACCGCAGAAACCGGGAACCGCGATCTCATGCGTACGAGACGCCCCGTCGTGGAGCTCCCCGTCAAAATTTCCAGCGATGCTTGCGACCGTCTCATGGAATGCCCGCCCGGATCACCTTCAACGGACAGCAAGGTTCAGTCCATCCCCAAGTTGATATTGGCCGGGCTCCTCGACCGGGCACACAAGGTGGTAGCCATTGGTGCCGACAAAACTGAGCTTCAATGGCGGGAATAAAGGTGCGCATGTCGGTGAGGCGGTGCTTCGCGCTTTGGCGGGAGGCATACGCTCAGACAACACCGAGGCCGAGAGGGGAGGCAGGCGTTGGTCCCAGTGCAGCAGCTTCCGGAAGGCTCCTCTGCCTTCGCAGGATGCCGGAGTCCCGAAGGCCTACTTCCAGATCGGCATTCATTCGGTCAGGTCCCGGATCGGAGGGCATCGTCCTTGTCGTGGGGCCAAAGAAAAACCGGATCGCCAGGCCCGGCTTCCCGGCCCAAATTTGTCGATGAAGGCTTGGCGCTGCGCATGAGTCGATCGGCCCAAAGCTATCGTGGTCCTATTTTGGAAGCTGCGGGAAATCTTGCCCTGATTTCGATACAGGGTTCCCGGGCTTGCCGGAGAATGGCAGCGCGGAGCTGTTCGGCAAGCCTGTTGGCATCGGAGGTTGACCGATTGATCGGTCCGTTGCTCTGCACGGCCGAAACAACGGCGCGAACCAGCGCAGGGTAGGCCTCTTCGGTATCTGCGTCCGATATGTTGGCGCTCACGGCAATGATGATGCCGTGCTTCGGCACCACGTAGATACGCTGTCCCTTGATCCCATTGGCGAAATGGACCGGGCCGATCCGCGGGTCTTCCGGGACCCACCGCCACCAGAACAAACCGTAATGCGATGCCGCCGGACTTGGCTTCCAGGCGTTCCTGACGAAATCGGCGTCGACGATGGTCTTGTCCTGCCAACGACCGCTCTGCAGATAGAGTTGGCCGAATCTGGCCATGTCGACGGCGCGCAGCCGAAGGCCCCATCCTCCGGGTATCTGCCGGCCTTGTCCCGGAACCACCACTCGACATTCTTGAAGCCGAGCGGGGCAAACAAGACCTCGTTGCCATAGCTGAGCAGGTCCCTGCCGGCCGCTGCGGCCACGACTGCACCGGCAATCGAGGCGTCACCATTGCTGTAGTTGTAGCGCTTGCCCGGGCTCATGGACGAGCGCCGGATCCAGAGCGAATTGCGAAGCGGTCGGCGGCCCCATAGATCGGATGGTTCGCCGGATCTCGTGGTACTCGAGCCCTGATGCCATCGACATCACGTCCCTGAGGCGAATCCGCCGTGCCTTCTCCAATTTGTCCGCTTCAAGCTTCGTGCTCGCGGCAACGATATCGGCCACGGATACGTCCAAAGACGACAGCCTTCCGCTCTTCAAGAGCACGCCGATAAGGGTCGCGAGAATGGACTTGGTGACGGAATAGAGCGCATGATTGTGATCGCGCGTCACATTTTCCGCGTACAGCTCGACCACCATCTTGCAATTTCGCAGCACCACCAAAGCATGAATGTCTCTGTCTTTGCCGCGAAGCGATTTGATCGCTTCGGCAAGCCGCCCCGACCGCATTCCCACGTGCTCCGGTGGCGCTGGGGCGATGTCATCTGACGCCGTTTGCGGGCAGGCGCCGATTTGCGCAAGTGCGAGGCCGGCTCGCCGGCCAACAAATGCAGAGCAGCTAAAATCGCAAATCAAGGGGGTGGAGCGGCACTGCAGATACGGCCCATTCCGGTGCGGGGGCTAATCTTTGCTGACACTTATACACTGCATTTTCGATGCGCGGGAAGCGAGTCAACGCCACTCATGTTTCGTCAAAACGAGCTCGTCGGCGGTATGGCGTGCTGCCAGCCAGCTCGTCCGCGCGTACTTTTACATTGATCCCGACATAATCTGGGTCGATTGGCGATTTTGGTCTTGAAAATGGTCCCGGTAGTCAGCTAGACCCGCAGGTGAGACATGCCGTAAATATCCGAACCGTACCAAATATGCTGGTACCTCAATCCTACCGAGACCCACCGCGTAACGCGGTAGTCGAGACCGCCTCCTACGAGGACACCTTTGTGCGTGCCATTCCGCAACCAGCTGCGGCACCGAAGCAGCGTCTAAAGCGGTTGCTCGCACCGACGCCTGACGTATCCTCACAGACAAATAGGGCAACCAATCTCCCAACGCATAACCCATTCTGACCGGTGATCTTGATCTGCGAACGAAGTTCGGCCTCGCAGGTTAGAGCCGAAGCGTCACCTAAGTGCAGGGCGCGCTCCCGTCGACACGACCTCGTGAATATTCTCCTTCAACGCCGAATACGAAATTACTTGCCCGCACGCGATAGCCAAGTTTGCCCGAGAACAATACTCCATCAAAATCCATACGCAGTGGCGTAAGTCGGGAAGGGGAGCGAAGGGTTCATTCGGGGTCCAACCTGCTCACACCCCAGAATGCGCCGACACCCGCGCCAACGTACGGGCCCTTCCAATCGGCATGGGCAGGACACGCAACCGCAAATACAAGCAAAGCCGCGACTCTTCACGGCGAAACGCCCCCTCACGAACCCTTCAATACTTAGCAGATCCAGCGATCCGCATCGTGTCGAATGGGCAACACATGATTCTACGGGCTGGCGGCGGCTAGGGAGGGGATCTGGCCGTACACGCTGCGGGTAGCCCGGAAAGGCGCTTCGGCCTCGAGAGCAAGCACTGATTTTCTACTGAGAAGGGGAGGACTCCTAGCTAGACGTGCGGACCGCGGCTACCACCTCGCCAGCACGTAGTCCTCCGCGTCACGGCCGCGGAAGTATTGCGGCTCCTGCTCTGCCTTCACGTCCTTGCGCGAGCTCGTCGACGCGCTTGATGACGAACTCAGCGAGGCTCCTTGGTGGTGATCTCGCGCTTGGCCGCAGGTCGCCCTTGCCGTCCAGGCCCTCCGCCACCGCGTAGGTGAAGAGCCCGTGGCCGAGCTTGGCGTCCTCCAGCGCCTCCTGGTCGAAGCGGGCCGACGCATAGGTGATGATGTTGGCGTGGTAGGCCGCGTTGCCGAGCTTGTGGCTGTAGGCGTTGCCCGGAGTGGCAGGTGTCGATGAACAGGACGCGCCGGCCCTTGGTCGGCCTCCATGGCACTCCTGCAATGTCTGCCACGGCACCACGGTCGAGCCGCGCAACGCGCCGTTGCTCGATGCGCTCCGGCGTTGGTGGCGCAGGAAGCGGTAGTCGGCGCCGTCGTTGAAGCCGTGGCCCGGCGATGAACAGCAGCACCGTGTCGGTCTCCCCGGCCTGCGTCTCAGGCCAGTCGATGGCATCGGTGATGTTGCTGGCCGTGGGGCAGCCTTGTCAGCCAGCGCCGTTGACCAGCACCCGCTTGACCACCTTGCGTATGGCCGGACCGCAGCCGCCGCTCGGCAGCATCCGCCCAGGCGAGCGCATCGGCGCCGGCGAAGTCGCAGGTCGCAGCTGTGCCGTGCCGTTCGCCGCAGGTGTTGCCCAGGCCGGGTACTTGGTCGACGCCGATGGCCAGGATGTAGAGCGTGCCGCGCTTGTCGAGGTCGCCGTCGCCCTCGTGATTGAGAACCAGTGTCTCGGCCTTGTCGCCGATGGTCGTTGTCAGAGCGTGATGCGGACGTCGTTGCGGCCCTTGGCCAGCGGCGACGTCGAAGGTCTGCTCGCCGGCCGCAGCCGCCGGAGCCGATCCTCTGGCGTGATGCTCCCGACCTGCCGGCCGTTGACCTGCACGCGGATCGACCTTGACGGGATCGGGCACCGCCTCGATGGCGATCTTGATCTCGCGCCCGGCCGCCGCGCTGCGCGGAGCCTGGCGGCCGGCGAGACGATGCGGAAGCGCGGCACCGGCTTGCGTCAGCAGGTCGGCCAGCTTGAAGGAGGTGCCCGGCGACCTCGCGTACCGCCTGCTCGGCGGAGGCCAGGATGATGGCCTTGTCGATGATGTCGGGCCGGTTCAGATGCTCGCGCAGCTGGTCGGCGCCGACGTAGTCGGCCGCGTTCTCCGGCCCTTGTTGATCTGCCAGCCGACGATCTTGTCGGCGCCCGGCGAGCCCGTGTAGTAGCCCTGCGGCGTCCACATCACCCACTCGCCGTCCGTGCCGCGGAACAGGGTGACGATCAGCTCGCGCGTCTTGCAGGTTCCACAGGCGGACGGTCTGGTCGCGCGCTGCCCGGAGACCATGCAGGCGGCCGTCGGGCGAGGGCGTCACCGCCCACACGTCGCCCTCGTGGCCGATGAAGTGGCCGACGCTCTGCGCCCTGCAGGTCGTAAGGCGATGAGAACACCGCCGTCTGCCGCCCGAGATGATGCTCTGGCCGTCGGGGGCAAAGGTGTAGGACGATGTGTCTGTAGCCATCGCATTGCTCCACGCGTGATGGAAGCCAGCACCTCGTTGGCTCGGCTCACGTCGAGGACGGCGTCAGCATGGCCGTAGTCTCCACCCTTGCGGTGCTAGCGCAGAGGCCTCGTCGCGCCAAGAACTGTGCGGGCGCGCAGGAAGGTAGCCGCCGCCGCGCTGTCGACCCCGCTCCGGCACAACCCAGGGATGCCGCCGGCGTTGGGTCACGCGCGCAGCCGCCACTCAATCGGGTTGGCGGCCTTGTAGGACGGTTCTCGCCAGGTGTTGCCCCAGGCGATGCGTACTGCCCATCGGCGGAGAAGGCCGCGGCCCAGCGGGTGCACCCTGCCGGCCAGGCCGCTTCGTCCAGCTGACCGCTCTTAGCATTCCAGAGGTGAATTTCGCCGATTGTTGCCTGCCGCCCGTGGTCGCCACGCCGGCCGTCCGGGCTGAAGGTCCGCGGGGAGCACGGTGTTGTCGTGCCCGCGATAGGCCAGACGCCGCCTGCCGGTGGCCACCTCCCAGATACGCTGGGCGTAGTCACAGCCGCTCATGGCCGCAGGTCGACAGCAGCCGCTTGCCGTCCTGGGCTGAACCTGAGCGAGCCGACAGTAGCCACCCTGCTTGCGCCAGGGTGCGCAGGAAGCGTCCACTGCGGCCCATCCCATAGCCGTATCTCGCCGTCAACGCTGCCTCGAGGCGATAGTTCCATCAGCGCCCGAACACCGCCACCGAGCGAACCTTGTCGTGTGCCCCTGACAGGGTTGGCGATCATGCGCGCCGTCTGGGACCGACCACAGCTTCAGCGTCTTGTCGTCGCTGCCGGTAATGGCCCGCGCACCATCCGGCGAGAAGCCGACCGCATAGATGGCATCAGTGTGGCCCTTGAGGTGGTGGGCCAGCGCGCGCCGTCTCGACATCCCAGATGATGGCGGTGCGATCGGCGCTGCCCGATATCAGCCGCTTGCTGCCGGACGCGAAGGCGAGGCCGGTGGACCACGTTGGTGTGGCTCTTGAGCAGTCCCACCAGCCGGCCGGTGGCGAATTCGTACAGGCGAATGCCGTCTTAGCATGCGCGCGTGCCGAGTCCGCCGAACATGACAGCCGCCAGCGGCCAGCCAGCGCCCATCCGGCGACAGGGCCATGGCGTAGACCTTACTCTCGTCTCCCGCCCCGGCTCTGTCCGCGGGATGCTGCGCACGATCGTGCCCGCCCGCCAGTCCCATACGCTGGATCACCTTGTCATTCGCCGGCCGAAACGAGGTACCTGCCTCGATCGGTGCGAAGGCGAGGCCCTTGATGAGACCCATATGCCCGCCGGTATCGAGGTTGCAGGATCGGTGCGTCGCCGGCGACCGTCAGCTTCTGCCGCTCATCCAGCACCACGGCCACGCGCAATCTCGCGCCGCCTTAGACAGAACGCGCAGGCGCACCCGGTGCCCGAGGCGTTTTTCCCTCGAGGCTCGCGTTGAAGTCGGCGGCGTTGTCGATTTCGGTACGGTCCAGCGACAGGACGATGTCGCCAAGCGCGATCCCCGCCTTGTCCGCTGGTGAGCCCGGCTCGATCCGGCTCACCTTGGCGCCGTGTGGCGCATCCCAGCCGAGCTTGTCGGCCTCCGGCTTGGGGACATCCACCACCTCAGCGCCGAATCCGGCACTCTGCTGACCTGCGCTGTGCCGCTCAAGATCACCACACACATAGAAGCGGCAACAGCAAGCCAACAAACCCGCATGCGACCATCCTGAAACCGCCCACGGGCGTAGTGTAAAACTCGCGTGGCGCGACCGGGCGGAGTCGATTCTGCGGTGAACGCACGGCCAGAATGACAGCTACCCCGCCAAGGGCGGAGTGCTTCAAATGCAGCAGAATTTGCGCTGCAGGTCGTCTTACGTGCGGCTGCGATCCAGCTCTTCGTAGAAGCTCTTGGCATCGAAGGCGTTCGCGGATGCAGCGACGGCCGTCAGAGCCGACAGAGCGATGAGGGCGGAAAGGATCGTCTTCATGATAGAAACCCCTAAGTGTTGCTTTGCCAAATCGGTTTGCCGAAACACCACGCCCGGGCCGAAAATTATTTGAGGTGCTTGGGCGTCCAGAGCGACCGTGTTGGTAGTCACTCCGTTAGAAGAGCAAACGCTAACCGCCATACTGATCCGTCGCGTTGAAAGCGCGAAGTTTTTGAACTGAAGTTGGGATTAGAGGTGCTGGCTCAGCCTTTGGCGCGCTCGTTCCCAGTAGAGCTACTGCAGCAGCTTTCGGAACGCCTCAGCTCCGGCAGGATCGATGCCGCAGGCCCCAAGGCGCTTTCTCCAGATCGGCATTCATTCGGTCAGGGGTCAATCATCGTGGGTGCACGATCTGAATGGCTGCGCCACTCGCCAACGGCTCACCGAGCCAAGCCCGCTGCGTTTGGAAGCTTTCAAGTCGGGCTCTCAGTTCGCTCGAGGTGCAATTTGCAGTTTCGGAATCTCGCAGCCAGGTCGTGCTGAAGCGCGGTTGCCCTTTGTTCATCCAGCGCAAACCAACGCATCGACTCTCCCGACCGCAAACCCATAACCACACTCGGGCACCTCGTTCGCGACACCGTTGCCTATTGGCAGTCGTCGACAAAGGCGGTGCGCACGAGGCACCGCCTCCATGCGCCGGTCCTTGTGCAGGGTTCAGCAAACTCGCGGCGTGCTTGCGTCCGAGGGGCCCCTCGACCCCTCCCCTCTTCATCCTACGTTCAAACTCCCCTCATCACCGCCCATCGGGTGCTTCAATCATCGCTGAGCAGCTTTCGAGCGGCTTCCAGCCTGTCCTCATGTGTGCGTCCACCTGTCCTGCTCTCAATGGATGACAGCCTAGGTGCATGAACGGCAGCAGTTCGCGCGCGGCAGCAAAGCGGAGATCGAACGGGTTTTCCTCATTACGGAGCAACTGTGTGAAGAAGGCGAGCGGGCTTTCACCTGACGCGCGCACGGCTGCCATCAAAGCGCGCCGCTCGAGCGTCCGCTTGTTCAATGACCTTGCGCCTACCACTGCCAGGCGTTTTTGCGGCGCGGCTGCGCGAACGGATCAATCTCGCCCCAAGGCGTACCGGTCGTCGTGCTCGTTGTCGGCACATGCGTGCCGTGCCGCGGCGTTTCTTCGTTCATCATCGGCTCAGTCCCCGGAAAATCCAAAGACAAGGAAGGAAGACCTGTCACAGGAGGATGAGTGGGAAGATCAGCAAAGCTATTGTCTAGGCCGTGAACTCGCTAAAAGGAGAAGCGTCTGCACCGAGTAATGCACTGGTGCGGGGTGGCGGTCTCCGCGTGTGATGCTCAGTGAGGTCAGCTAGAGCCTCCGATAGCTGACGGAATGCTGCAGCGCGGAAGTCGGCCGCTTGGTGCCAATTCCCGACTTCATGCAGCACAGCCAGCGCCATCCTATTCGCTCGCTTTCATCATAGCGCGGGTAACTGGCATTCGGGGCATCGACCCGCCGCGCGCGAGGCAACTCAATCGCCCCCTCGCGGAGATGAATGATGCCGCGGGCACCGTCGAGCGTCACAACATGCACGTGCCAGCGATGGCTATCAGTGCTGCGCCGCCGCGACCATTGCGCCGGCATCGTTGGAGGCATCACGTCAGCGCTTGCCGCCACATCATTCGCGCTGAGAGACGAGTCGCGGCACTCAATACGCACCACCAAAGGGCCGCCATGAGAGAATGTTGGAAGAGTGTCTGCGCAAGGGCGAGATCGAAGCTTGGCTCGTCAACGCCAGTGTAGCGATAGGAGACCACGGCGACTTGGCGGGTCTTCTTGCATACGAGGATTTGTGCGACCTTGAAGCCTTCCTTGGCCAGCGCTGCCGTCGCCTTGGGTCGTGCATGCTGAAGCTCACGGAAGCTGCTACCCGTTCGCGATGATGGATTGCACTGCGAACGACATCGCCAGTTTCTCGATGTTTTTGTCTTCGTAAGTCTTGCAGTCGTAGGTGGATGATCCGGCCCAATGGCGCGGCAGGCTCTTCAGGACGCTCAACGCTTGCTGATGTGCGCCCACCAAGTGGTTACGCCGCACGTCGGTCACTTGAGCATGAGCACCCCCTGCGGTGCGCTCACAGCAAGCGACACCAGTAGTCCCCGTCCCCCCAACTCCAACACTCCCAACCGGCGGTGGTCGGAAGGATCAGTCCCAGCGCAGCGGACACCAGGACTGACCGTCCCCCGTCGGCTAAGCAGCGCGGATGCGTTCGCGCAAAGCAGCCGTTTGAAGCGTGGCATTCAAAGGATGGGGAAATACAGTTAATGGGGGCGGTCGTTTTCATTACCGACGCTCGGTGTCTCTTCGTCGCCACTCCCCGCTTTGGGGGAGAGATGCCGTCATCGAGCTGGTGGCGCACGTGCAGGATCAGGTGCCAAAGATTGCCGCCGGGTTGAACGGCCGCGGCGTTGCCGCGATCGCCGTAGCGCGACCTCGACGGGCGATGCGCAATCAGCCCGCTTCGGTACCAAAGGCGCGGATTTCGTGCTGCCCGTTAGCTGCAGTAGAGGCCGTTCCTGGGTCGATCGCGTCGCAAGGCCTTAGTCCGCTGTGGGAGCGAAGCCGACATCGCGATCCAAGGCACGACGCTAAGCGCCGAAACGGCAGACGCGGTGCTCGGCTTTGACTAGGTGCGCATCGCTGCATCCGCGCCGCGGCCGGCGACCTTCACCACCCCACGTCTCGACTGATGCTCGGCGAGCCTGGAAGCGAACGCATCGAACGCGAGTGGCGGGGAGGCGTCAGCGCACCATGGGCTGCAGGTTGTGAGAAGCGCTCACAAAGGCGGCGCTCCCCAAAGCATCGAGCCGTAGAAAAGCCTCGCCCCAGTGCGTCCCTGAACTGCGCGATCCGTTACGAGCCTGACCGCAGCGAGGCTGATGAGAGCTGCAACGCGTGCCGGTCGCTTGCCGAGTCCGCAACTGCTGTCGGATGCCGTCGACATCTCGCGATGCGGCGATCACCGAGGACACGTCGAGGCGGGAGGCGCTTCAGGAGTTAGAGGAGTAGATACACGTCTTCGTAGCGAGAGGCACTCGCTCGGTAGGAGCGCCTCAAGCAGACGACTCCAGCGCGGATGGAGGCGCCTGGCGAGTAGGTAGTTATCCCGGGTCCCTCAGCAGTGGGCCCGAGTGCGACAGACCAACTCAGCGTGGCAATCTCCCTGACACCGGAAAGCCCGGTGAAGGAGAGCTGTCATGCGTAAGTCGCTACTCGTCGGATTGGCCGTCGCGGCACCGATCCTAATTTGCGTCCGGTGCTTCTGGCCTGCGGTTGGGGCTGCGACTGTGCACCATCCTACGGCTACTCGTATGGCTACTCGGCGCCCCGCGTTTACGGATACGGCAGCTACGGATACGGCAGCTACTACCGTCCGGCCTACGGGTACGGCAGCTACTACGGTGGGGCCTACGGATACGGTGGCTACTACGGTCGCGCGTACGGATACGGCGGCTACTACCGTCCAGGCGTGCGCTTCTATGGTCGCGCGGACGTACGGTTGGCGTGGCGGAGTGGGCGTCCGTAGAGTGGGATGGGGCGGAAGACGCCGCTGGTAGCCACGAACTGCCTCGTGCCCAGTCATCGACACTGGGCCGGGCATAGTTCGTGGCTACGCCGACGAGAGCATCCTTGTCCCGCGCAGATCGCGAGCCTGATCGAGCAAGACCCCGTCACAGTTTGCGAGCACGCCGATGCAAAAGTTGATGGTGGGCTTACTGACCGCCACAAGCTTTCTTGTGTTTGGGCCAAGGCAGGGATGCGCCACCGATCTTCAGGGCTCGATGGAGCGGTGGTGGCCCAATATCGTTCGCGTCCGGTGCGAAGGAGTATGCCAGTGTCGCGCCCGTTACACGCGGGCATCAAACGAAGGATATGTCGTGAGCGCCATCTGTGCCACAGCCTCGGCGCGAGCGGCGCAGACGGCGACTTTGCGTAAGATCGCTGACAACAGGTACAGAGGTACGTTTTACAATCATGAGTACGGAATCTCCGGCACCATCACGGTGGTCGTGCGCGGTTCCACCCAGAGTGTAAGTATGACGAGCGACGCTGGCTGGGCGTCGCTGAAGTTCAGCAAATAGCGGCCAAATTCCTACCGGCCATCGGCTCGTCTTTCGCAACCGCTAACTGCCGCTTCATCGCGCCGCTGACACGGATAGGCTCGATCTCGCGATTGAGGTTCCCGAAATCCTTGCGCATCGTCGCGTAGGGGTGGCATTGCGCACGCTGCCGCTGAACAGGGCGTAGGCATCTCAGCGAGCCCCACGCTGGCAGCCAGGATCAGATAATCGATGTCGAGGGTTGATCGCCTGCCGCGGAACGGCGAGGCGTGCGAGCGCTACACACTAACAATCGATGAGTTTTTATCGTGGCAGCGCCTGATGGATCGCCGTGGGCTACCGGGATCAAGTGCAACGCGAGTGCAAAGCTATCGCGAGTGACGCGCCGGCAGACTTCGGCCGGGTCCTCTCAATAACCCCCAAATTGTCAGTCCCTTGAAGCCGGGCTCGGTCCTCATCAATACGTGCCGCGGCCCGGCTGGACGAGGCCGCGCTCTACGTCGCGTTGACCTTCGGGCCTGCTCGCTGCCGCAGGGCTCGACGTCCTGGTGGATGAGCCGGCGAAGTCCGCACCGCTGTTCGGCCTCGAGACAGTCACCTTCACGCCGCACGCTGCGGGGCCGACCTGGGAGAGCTGGGGCAAGGCCTGCAACGGCTTCGACAACATCCAGCGCGTGGGTTGCCGGCCGCCCTCCGCTCTGCGTGGTGCCGGAGCTGCGAGAGGGCTGGGATGGAAGCGGGGCCCGCCCGCGCCACTCGATCACCTGATCCGCCCGCAGCAGCAGCGACGGCGGGATCGTCAGGCCGAGCGCCTTGGCGGTCTTGAGGTTGATGACCAGCTCGAACTTGGTCGGCTGCTCGACGGGGAGGTCGGCGGGCTTCGCGCCCTTGAGGATCTTGTCCACGAAGTCGGCGGCGCGCCGGTACCGTTCGGACAGTGGTCCTACGACAAGAGACCGCCGGCGTCGACGTCTTCCTGTACTGCGAACATCGTCGGCAGCCTGGTCTTGTCGCAACTCGCGATGATGTGTGATCGCCGGGTGACCGGTGACGAATTCAGGAGCGCGCGGGGCGGCCGTCGCATGCCGCGAAGACGCCGGGATATCCTGGGATCTGCTCCAGCGTTTGAGCGTTACTCCCAGTTGCGGGCCGCGGCCTGGACGGCGTTCATGGACTGGAGGCCGGCTTGGTCGGATTCCCAGAGCACCGCCACCCGCGAGACTTTGGAGGATCTTCTTGAGCAGCTCGAGCCGTTTTCCCACTAACTCGATCGTGGAGTGCAGTCCTCAGATGTTCCCGCCCGGCTGCGGGTGAGGCTCGCGACAAGCCTGGCTCGAGCGGGTCGTTCCTGGAAGCGAAGACGATCGGGATCGTCTTGAATGCATCCCTGGCGGCTTCGATCGCCCCCGGCACCACGACGATGACGTCAACTTCTTCGCTTCGACCAGCTCGGCGGCCAGATCGGGAAGAAGCTCGCGATTCCAGGCTGCCGAACGGTATTCGATGATGATGTTTCGTCCGACCACGTAGCCGAGATCACGTGAGCCCGTCCAGGAAGGCCTGGCGTTCGGCGGAGGGCGGATCGGCCAGGGGCGACAAGATGAGATACCCGATCCGGGACGTTGTCCGGCCGCCAGTGCCTCGGCGCCGAGCGGCTCTTAGAAAGCTGAGCGTGAGAATGACCACGAACCCGATCAACCGCATGCCGCCGGGGAGTCTAGCCGAACGCCACGACGCACCCAGCGCCCGCCAGCCGGAGCTTGGAGAGCGGTCCGGCCTGATCAGCCGGTCCCGGAATCGGGACGATTCCGAACGCCTCGTTGAATCGCTGCCAGCCGCTGAAGAACACGATGGTCATCCCGAGATCGAGCAGCTCCGCGTCGCTGAGGACGCGCTTCGCTCTTCGTGGAGCTCGGCGTCGATGCGCGGCTGTTGGCTGTTTAGCTGCCTGCAGGCGCAGCGCCGCCTTCGTCCTCTGGAAGGTCCGAGCGTCGTAGTCGTCGAGCTTCGCCTCCAGGTCTTCCGTCGCGCCCCGGCGCACGGCCGAGGCCGAGCGTACGAGGCTCAGTGGACGCAGCGGTTCTTGCGCGCGAGGTGCACGCGGACGAGTTGACCCAGCTCGGGTTCGACGCTCGAGCCGCCGCCGTACGCGTATCGCACGAAGTCGCTGGTCGCCTGAACAGCCTGGCCGCCGCGCCGGCGTGAGGAAGAGGTTGTCGTCTTCGTAGGCTTCTCGGTACCAGCGCTCGAGCCGGCGATTGAGGTCGTCGGTCAGGTCTCCCGCCGCGCCTCGGGAGCAGTCCGCGCGTGTTATTGTCTACCTCCGCGGCGTCGTACGCTGCCCGCGTCTCACCGATGATCTGACGCCCGGGCGCAGCGACGCGGGCACCGTCACGCTGAGCGCTTTCGCTGTCTTGAGGTTGATGGTGAGGTACAGCCGTGTCGGCTGCCGATCGGCAGCTCGCCGGACGGGCCCCCTTGACGATGCGATCGACGAACGAGCCGAGATGGCGCAACAGCTCGAGGACATCGGGGCTGTGGCTCACCAGGCCGCCTTGCTTGGCGAAGTTGGGAGCAGGCCGGCGCGGGCAGACGGCGCTTGAGCGCAAGTGCGGCGATCTCGGCGCCGTGAACGTCCATGAACGGGACTGGATGACCATGACGGCGCTGCTGGGCGCCCTCGCCGCCGCCTCGAGCGTGCTGCCGGTCCCTCGGGGCGCCGGATTGCGCGTCTGGAGCTGGATGCCGATTGCCGGCTCGCCGTCTCGGCTGCTGTGTGGCCGGGTCCATGGAAGCGTCCCAGAGCACGGCCACTCGACAGCCCCGGAATGCCGAATTCGCGCATGACCTCCAGCGCCGCTTGCCGTTGAGCTCGACGGCGTCGAGGAAGATCCCCCGTGACGTTCCCTCCCGGCGCGCCAGGCTCGCGGCGAGCGCCGCTGGCGGACCGGATCCGTCTCGAGATCGAGCACGACGACCGGAATCGTTCGGGTCAGCTGGCAACGAGCGCGCGGGTTGCCGTCGAGCTGATGCCGACGATGACGTCGACCTCGCCTCCGATCGCAGCCTCACCGGCCATGGTGCGGAATCGCTGCGGTCGTCCGCCTGGTCCGGAGAAGCGGCATTCGATCACGATCGTTTGAGCAATACGTAACTGAACGAAGTACAAT
>ERZ1370068.9013-contig-7822_pt1 | contig 39766 bp, 53 predicted proteins | sample MGYA00561227_ERZ1370068 | MGnify/ENA primary metagenome ERZ1370068 (study PRJEB38410, sample SAMEA6850437) | metagenome | study: Metagenomic assessment of the ecological functions of the soil: analysis of the soil microbiota associated with the... | reverse complement strand
CTTGTACTTCGTTCAGTTACGTATTGCTCCACCCGATCCGGTGCAAGCCAAGATGATGTGGATCATGCCGCTGGTGTTTTCGGTGATGTTCTTCGTCTTCCCGGCGGGCCTCGTGTTGTATTGGCTGACGAACAATCTGCTGTCGATCGCGCAGCAGTGGTTCATCAACAAGCGGCTCGGCGTGGCGCCCAGCCTCTCGAGGAAGTAGCTGCCACAACGTCACGATACTTGCCGTGGCGTTTGTCCGTGACGCCTGCACGCCTGCGGGGAGACGCCCCATTCGGGGGGTTTGACGCGCGGCGTGTGAGGTTCATCATTGACGCCAGAGATCGATGCATCAAGTGTCGATCAGGTACAGAGTTCAATGGCCCGGTCAGCGGGCCATTTCGGTCCATGCGGGGCCGACCCGGCGAAACCCGGCTCTGGAGCGCGCATCGATCGTTTCTTGTGAATCGCTCGACGCTCCTCCCGCGCCAACGCGAAGAGCGCGCCCGTCAATCGACGGGCGCGTTTCTCCCTGGGAGCGTCGAAACGCGCGGCCAGGGCACGCAAGGCCACAATGGTTGCGATGTTGTCGCGGCTGAATGACCCGATCGTTGCCATCGCCACCGCACCCGGTCGCGGTGCGGTCGGCATCGTGCGGGTCTCGGGCCGCGCACTGGAGCCCTTGATCCAGGCGGTCTGCGGTCGCGCGCTCGTGCCGCGCCAAGCGACGCTGTTGTCGTTTCTCGATGCGCGCGCGCAGCCGAGTCGACCGCGGCCTCGCGCTGTACTTTCCAGCGCCGCACTCCTACACCGGCGAGGACGTGCTCGAGTTGCATGCGCACGGCGGCGCAGTGGTGCTGCAGTTGTTGGTTGCGCGTTGCCTCGAAGCCGCGGCCGAGGAGCGCGCAATCAGTGAACACTTAGGTCGCTGCGACCTGCGGGGCCCGGTGAGTTCACCACGCGCGCATTTCTCAACGGCAAGCTCGACTTGGCGCAGGCCGAGGCGGTGGCCGACCTGATCGACGCCAGCACCGAGGCCGCAGCGCGTTCGGCCGCGCGTTCGTTGGCTGGCGAGTTCTCGCGCGAGGTGAACGAGCTGCCGACGCGATCGTCGAATTGCGAGCGCTCGTGGAGGCCACGTTGGATTTTCCAGACGAGGAGATCGACTTCCTGCAGCGCGCCGATGCCATCGGGCGGCTCACGCGCATCGACGAACGGCTGAAACGCGGTGCTCGGCACCGCACAGCGCGGCGCGCTGCTGCGTGAGGGCATTCATGTCGTGCTGGCCGGCCAGCCCAATGTGGGCAAGAGCTCGTTGCTCAACGCGTTGGCCGGCGCCGAGCTGGCGATCGTGACGCCAATTCCGGGCACCACCCGCGACAAGGTTGCGCAGACCATTCAGATCGACGGCGTGCCGGTGCACGTGGTCGACACCGCCGGCTTGCGCTCGACAGATGACGCACCCGACGAGGTCGAGCGCATCGGCATTCAGCGCAGCTGGGACGAAATCGGGCGCGCCGATGCGGTGCTGGTACTGCACGATTTGACGCGTACCACGCAGGCCGGGTACCAGCGGGCTCAGCGATTGATCGACGCACAGTTGCATGCGCTGACGCAAGTGCCACGTCTGCAGGTGCTCAACAAATGCGACGTCGCTACGCCGACGGTCGTTGAGACCGGCGCGATCGTGTTGTCGGCGCTGACAGGTGAGGGCCTCGATCAGCTGCGTCGCGCGCTGCTCGAACTTGCAGGCTGGCAAGCCGCGCCGGAAGGCGGATTCATCGCGCGCACGCGCCTATGTGCACGCGCTGCGCCGCGCGGCCGAACACATGGCGCGGCGCACGCGCCCACGCGCAGCAGGGCGACGCCGCGCTCGAGCTGCTGGCCGAAGAACTGCGGCTGGCCCACCAGAACCTGTGTGAGATCACCGGCGCCTTCAGCAACGACGACCTGCTGGGCGAAATCTTCGGACGCTTCTGCATCGGGAAGTAGCCTGCGCACTCACACGCGCAGCAGCTTCTCTTCGGCCAGCGCCAGCGCCGGCGGCAATCCCGACAGCACCAGCGTGTCGCCGGCGCGCGAGCACGTGGTTGCTCGTCGGGCACCAGCACGCGCGCCCGAGGCGCGGCGCACCGACACCACCTGCACGCCGGTGGCGTGCAGCGCCTGCTCGGCGAGCGTCCGGCCGAGGCACGCGCGCCGCCAGCCGGCAACGGTGACGCTGGCCAGGCGCGCCTGCTGCAGCTCGTCGACGGTGTCGTCGTCGGCGCCGTGGAAGTAGCCGCGCAGCAGGCCGTAGCGCGCGTCGCGCTGCGTCGCGCGCGATGCGGATCACGCGCTGCATCGGCACGCCGACCAGCGCCAGCGCATGGCTGGCCAGCATCAGCGAGCCTTCGATCGCCTCGGGCACCACCTCGGTCGCGCCGGCCGCGCGCAGCCGCTCGAGGTCGCTGTCGTCGATCGTGCGCACGATCACCGGCACGCGCGGCGCGTGCTCGTGCACCAGCTGCAGGATCTTCAGCGCCGACGGCGTGTCGGGGTAGCTGACGACGACCGCGCTGGCGCGCGCCAGGCCGGCCGCCATCAGGCTCTGCAGGCGCGCCGCGTCGCCGAACACCACGCTCTGGCCGGCCGCCGCGGCCTGGCGCACGCGGTCGGGGTCGAGGTCGAGCGCCATGTAGGCGATGCCCTCGCGCTCGAGCAGGCGCGCCAGGTTCTGGCCGCTGCGGCCGTAGCCGCAGATGATGACGTGCGCCTCGGTGTCGATCGCCTTCTTCGCGATCGTCGGTCAGCGCGCACCGACTGCATCATCCAGTCGCTCGCCGACAGCCGCATCACGATGCGGTTGCTGCACATCACCATGCAGCGGCGTGGCCAGCATCGACAGCACCATCGCTGCGCCAGCACCGGGCTCATCCAGCGCCGGCGCAGCAGGCTGGTTGCTGGCGCCCAGCGCCAGCAGCACGAAGCCGAACTCGCCGGCCTGCGCCAGGTACAGGCCGGTGCGCATGCGCGACGCCGGGCGGGCGCGCCGAAGGCGCGCGCCAGCAGCCGCGACGAGCGCGAACTTGGCGACCACCGGCAGCGCTCGTCAGCAGCAGCACCAGCAGCCACTGATCGATCAGCGGCGCGCCAGTCGAGCTTCATGCCGATGGTGATGAAGAACAGCCCGAGCAGCACGTCGTGGAACGGCCGGATGTCGGTCTCGACCTGGTGCTTGTATTCGGTCTCGGCGATCAGCATGCCGGCGACGAAGGCGCCGAGCGCGAGCGACAGCCCGGCGTGCTCGGTCGAGCCAGGCCAGGCCCGAGCGTGACCAGCAGCAGGTTGAGCACGAACAGCTCTTCGCTCTTGCGCCGCGCCACCAGCGTGAGCCACCAGCGCATCACGCGCTGGCCGCCGACCAGCAGCAGCGCCAGCGAGCAGCCGCAGCCTTGAGCCAGCGCGATTGCCAGCGCGCGGCCAGATCTGCCGGCGCCGGTGCCGAGCGCCGGGATCAGCACCAGCAGCGGCACCACGGCCAAGTCCTGGAACAGCAGCACGCCCATCACGCGGCGGCCGTGTTCGCTCTCGAGCTCGAGCCGCTCGGCCATCAGCTTGACGAGGATCGCGGTCGACGACATCGCCATCGCCGCCGCCGAGCGCGATCGGCGCCCTGCCAGGCCGAGGTCCCACGAGCGGCCGAGCGCAGCGAAGGCCAGCCGCCAGCAGCGCGTTGCCGATCAGCGCGCCGAGGATCGTCAGCCGACCTGGCGACAGGCCGAGGCCGAACACCAGCGCGCGCATGCTGCGCAGCTTGGGCAGGTTGAACTCGAGCCCGATCACGAACATCAGGAACACGACGCCGAACTCGGCCAGGTGCGCGTGCGGCCGGCCGAGTCGCCGCGCCAGCGCCAGCGCGTTGGGCCCGATCAGCACGCCGACCGCCAGATAGCCGAGCATCGGCGGCAGCTTCAGCGATGCGGCACACCACCACGCCGGCCACCGCGGCGACGAGGTACAGCAGGACGACTTCGAGCGTGGTGGCCATCGAGCGTGCGCGTGCGCCGCACGGGTGCGCGGCCTAGAATCGCCGATCCTAATGCGAGCGCACCGCACCGTGGCCGCCGACCCACTCGAGCTTCGATGCGCAGCGTGCGCTCGCGCTGGCGCGCGCAGACCTTCGAGATCGAGGCGCGCGCGCTGATCGGCGCTGACAGGCGCGTCAGGGCGACGGCTTTGCGCGACGCGGTGCGCGCGATGCTCGAGTGCACGCGGCCGCGTCGATCGTGATGGGCATGGGCAAGAGCGGCCATGTCGGCCGCAAGATCGCCGCCACGCTGGCCTCCACCGGCACGCCGGCGTTCTTCGTGCATCCGGCCGAGGCGAGCCACGGCGACCTCGGCATGGTGCACCGCGGGCGACGTCGTTGCTGGCGATCTCCAACTCGCGGCGAAAGCGACGAGCTGGCGGCGATCGCTGCCGGCGCTCAAGCGCCTGGCGTGACCTTGGTGGCGATGACCGGCAGCGCCGAGTCGACGCTGGCGCGCAGCACGCCGACATCGTGCTCGTCGAGCGCGGTCGACCAGGAGGCCTGCCCGCTGAACCTGGCGCCCACCGCCAGCACGACGGCGCAGATGGCGCTCGGGCGACGCGCTGGCGGTCGCGCTGCTCGACGCGCGCGGCTTTCGCGAGGAAGACTTCGCGCGCTCGCATCCCGGCGGCTCGCTCGGCCGCAAGCTGCTGATCCACGTGCGCGACCTGATGCGCAGCGGCGACGCCGTGCCGCGCGTCGGGCCCGACACCGACTTCACCGAGATGCTGCGCGAGATGACCGGCAAGGGCCTCGGCTTCACCGCCATCGTCGACGACGATCAGCAGGTGCTCGGCATCTTCACCGACGGCGACCTGCGCCGCCTGATCGAGCGCGGCGCCGACCTGCGCGGCCTGATCGCGCAGCGAGGTCATGCACCGCAGGCCCCGAGGCTGATGCGCGTCGATGCACTGGCCGTCGATGCGGCCGATCGTGATGGAGCAGCACCGCATCACCAGCGTGCTGGTGGTCGATGCGCACGGCGCGCCTGGTCGGCGCGCTGAACTCCAACGACCTGATGCGCGCCAAGGTGATGAGACTCGCGCGTGCGCCTGGTGCGTCGGCCGTGCGACGCGCCGACGCGCCGGCGCAGCTTCGCGCCCGAGCTGCTGCTGCAGGCGCAAGGCGTCCGCGCGGCGATCTTCGACGTCGACGGCGTGCTCACCGACGGGCGCCTCTACATCGGCGAGCACGGCGAGAACCTTCAAGGCGTTCTCACACGCTCGACGGCCACGGCCTGAAGCTGCTGGCGCCAGGCGGCATCGAGCCGCTGGTCATCACCGGCCGCGACTCGCCGGCGCTGCGCCGGCGCGTGCGCCGACCTCGGCATCACGCACGCGGCACTGCGGCGTCGCCGACAAGCTTGCAGGCGGCCGAGCCGCTGCTGCGTAGCTGCGGCTCGACCTGGCGCAGCTGCGTCGCGGTGATGGGCGACGACTGGCCCGATCTGCCGTTGATGAGCCGCGCGCGGTTTCGCCTGCGCGGTGCCCGGACGCGCACATCGAGGTGCGCGCCGGCCGCCCACCACGTCACGGCGCTGCGCGGCGGCCACGGCGCCGGCGCGCGAGTTCTGCGACCTGCCGCTGTGCGCTGCCGGGCGTTATGCCGAGCTGCTGCACACGCAGCGTGGCAGCCTGGACCGCTGAAGCGCGGCTCGCCATGACTCACGCTGCGGCGCCGCCCGAGACTGCACCTGCCGGACTTGCCCGAGGTCGAGGTCTCGCTGGGTGCGCCGCCGCGCCGATGCCGCCGCGCGCGCGCGGCTGCGCGCTGCGCGCTGCGTGAGCTGCTCGGCGCGTACCTGCCGCTGCTGCTGATGGCATTGCTGGCGCTGGGCACCTGGTGGTTGGTCAAGAACACGCCGCGCGCCCGTGGCGGGCGCCGACGGCGGCGTGCCGCTGCGCCATGACCCCGACTACGAGATGCGCGACTTCGCGATCACCCGCTTCGGCGTCGACGGCCGCGCCCACCGTGCGCATCGAGGGCGCGTGGCTGCGCCACTATCCGGACACCGACCGCATCGAGATCGAATCGGCGCGCATGCAGGCGCACGCGCCAGACGGGCGCATCACCCTGCGCGCGCGCAGCGCGCGCGTTGACCAACGGCGACGGCAGCGAGTGGCAGCTCAGCGGCGGCGCCCGCGTGGTGGCGCAGCTGCCCTCGGGGCCGCCGCTGGAAGTCGACGGCGAGTTCCTGCAGGTGTTCGTGCCCACCGAGCGCATCCGCTCGCATCTGCCCGTCACCGTGCGCCAGGGCGACGACGAGATCCACGCCGGCGGCATCGAGGCCGACAACCTGGCGCAGCAGCTTGCGGCTTGCGCCGCCGGTGCGGGCCAGCTTTTCGCCGCGCGCGCACGCAGCGCTGGACCACCACGCGCGCGCTCCGTGACCGCGACCGAACTCGCCGCTGGTCTTCATCACCGGCGCCTCCAGCGGTATCGGGCAGGCGCTGGCGCCGGCGATTCCATGCCGCGGGGTGGCGACTGGCGCTGGTGGCGCGGCGCGAGGACGAGCTGCGTCGCTTCGTGCTCGCGCAAGCTTACAGCGATCGCGACGCGCAGATCTACGTGGCTGACGTAGCCGATGGTGCGTCGATCACCGCAGCCGGGCGCTCGTGCATCGACCGCCAGGGGCTGCCCGACGCCGTGATCGCCAACGCCGGCATCAGCGTGGGCATCGACAGCGCGCTCTTCGAAGACCTGCAGGGTGCTGCGCGACACGCTGCAGACCAACGTGTTCGGCATCGCGGCGACCTTTCAGCCGTTCATCGAGCCGATGCGCCAGCGCCGCCGCGGCACGTTGGTGGGCGTGGCCAGCGTCGCGGGCATCCGCGGCCTGCCCGGGCATGCGGCCTACTGCGCCAGCAAAGCCGCGGCGATCGCCTACTGCGAGAGCCTGCGCGGCGAATGCCGCGCCCTTCGGCGTGCGTGTGGTGACGCTGGTGCCCGGCTACATCGACACGCCGCTGACGCGCGGCAATCCGTATCCGATGCCGTTCCTGATGACGGCCGATGCATTTGCCGACGCTGCGTATGCCGCGGTCTCGGCCGGCCACAGCTATCGTGTCATCCCGTGGCCGATGGCGCGTGGTGGCCAAGCTGTTGCGCCTGCTGCCAAACGGACTGTTCGACCGCGTGCTCGCCGGGCGTGCGCGCAAGCCGCGCCGCAGCCAACGCGGCACGGCTGAGCGCGACCTCGGCGCACCAACGCAAACGGGCGCCCGCAGGCGCCCGTCAAGTCAAACTCGTGATCGGTCAGTAGCCTTGTCCGCCGCCGCCACCGCGCGGGCCGCGACCGGTGCCATACGGACTGCGTCCGCCGCCGCCACCGCCACCCCCGTAGCCGCCGCCGCCGCCGCCGCCGCCGTAGGGGCCACGACCGCCGCCACCGCCGCCGCCACCGCCCCCACCGCCACCGCCGTAGGGACCGCGGCCGCCGCCGCCGCCACCGAAGCCACCGGGACGCTCTTCGCGCGGCCGCGCCTCATTGACCACCACGGCACGGCCTTCGAGCGGTTGGCCGTTCATGGCATTGATGGCCGCTTGCGCCTCGGTGGCGCTGGACATCTCGACGAATCCGAAACCCTTGGAGCGCCCAGTCTCTCGGTCCATCATCACTTTGGCTGAGGTGACGGTGCCGAATTGCGCGAACGCAGCCTGCAACGACTCGTCGCGCACCGAATACGCGAGGTTGCCGACATACAGCTTGTTTCCCATTGGGGAAAGCTCCTTCTCAATACAAACAATCCAAGTGGAGCTTCAACCCAGCGTGAACCGATCAAGCAAAGGCGCCGCCTCCAGACAAGGGCCGTGGGTACGCCAGTACCCGGCCGGATTATCAGCATAACGCTCAACAACCGCCATCGTTGGGGCTTCGGGCAAACCCGAAAGCGCCGCTCGAGCCTCTTTTGCGTGCAATAGCGCGCCGTCAGTGTGGCGCCGACGCCGCACCGCCACGCCGAAAGTGCCATCCTGATGCCCAACACACCAGCCGATGCACCGCAGTTCGACTACATCGTGGTCGGCGCCGGCACCGCCGGCTGCCTGCTCGCCAACCGCCTGAGCGCCGACCCGCGTCATCGCGTGCTGCTGCGTGGAGGCGGGCGGCAGTCGACGACTACCTGCTGGATCCACATCCCGGTGGGCTACCTGTATTGCATCGGCAACCCGCGCACCGACTGGCTGTTTCACACCGAGAGCCGACCCCGGGCTCAACGGTCGCACGCCTGCGCTACCCGCGCGGCAAGGTGCTGGGCGGCTGCTCGAGCATCAACGGCATGATCTACATGCGCGGCCAGAGCCGCGACTACGACGGCTGGGCCGCTGCGCTGGGCGACGCGGCCTGGACCTGGCGCTCGTGCCTGCCCTACTTCAAGCAGCCACGAGGATCACTGGCGCGGCGCCGACGAGTGGCATGGCGCGCCGGGATTCGATCGTCGCGGCGCGCGCGCCGGCGGCGAGTGGCGGGTCGAGCGCCAGCGGTTGACGTGGCGCGTGCTCGACGCGTTCGCCGCAAGCGGCGCAGCAAGCCGGCATTCCGGCGCAGCAGCGACTTCAACCGCGGCAACAACGAGGGCGTGGGCTACTTCGAGGTCGAACCAACGCGGCGGCATTGCGCTGGAACGCGAGCAAGGCATTCCTGCGGCCCGCTGCGGCACCGGCGCAACCTGCAGGTGTGGACCGGCGCGCACGTCACCCGCCTGCTGCTGGACGGCGGCGCCGGGCGCCTGGCGTCGCGCAGGGCGTCGAGGTTGCAGCGCGCGGGCGGCGCGCCGCAGCGCGTGCTGGCCGCGTCGCGAGGTGGTGCTGGCCGCCGGTGCGGTGGGCACACCGCAGTTGCTGCAGCTGTCGGGCATCGGGCCCGGCGACTGGCTGCACGCGCACGGCGTGGCTCCGCAGCTCGAACGCCGCCGGGGTCGGCGAGAACCTGCAGGATCACCTGCAGATCCGCGCGGTGTTCGCGGTGCAAGGTGTGCGCACGCTCAACACGCTGGCCAACTCCTGGCTGGGCAAGGCGCAGATCGGCTTGCAGTACCTGCTGACGCGCAGCGGGCCGATGAGCATGGCGCCGTCGCAGCTCGGGCTGCCTTCACGCGTTCATCGGCCGAGCACGAGTGGCCCAACATCGAATACCACGTGCAGCCGCTGTCGCTCGACGCCTTCGGCGAGCCGCTGCACAGCTACCGACGCCTTCACGGCCAGCGTCTGCAACCTAAACCCGCTAGTCGCGCGGCCACGTGCGCATCCGCTCGCCGCGCCACGACGACGCGCCGGCGATCTTGGCCAACTACCTGTCGGCCGACGCCGACCGCCAGGTGGCCGCCGACTCGCTGCGCCTGACGCGGCGCATCGTGCGGCATGCCGGCGCTGGCGCCGTTACTCGCCGCACGAGATGCAAGCCCGGGCGTGCAGTACCAAAGCGACGAGGAGCTCGGCGCGGCTCGCCGGCGACATCGGCACCACGATCTTCCATCCGGTGGGCACCTGCAAGATGGGCCGCGCCGACGATCGCGACGGCGGTGGTCGATGCGCGGCTGCGCGTGCACGGCGTCGCCGGCGCTGCGCGTGGCCGATGCCAGCGTGATGCCCACCATCACCAGCGGCAACACCAACGCGCCGGCGTTGATGATTGCCGAGCGCGCGGCGGCGTGGATGCGAGAGGACGCGCGCTGACCCAAGCTCGGTGCGTGCGCGGCGGGTTAGTCCCGATGTTGGCGCCTGGGCGCCCTTCTAAAGTTCGCGCACTCGCGGGCACGAGCCGGCCAGCCGGCTCGATGACGCACCGCAGGGGTGAGGCTGAGGAGACAAACGTCGAGGCGCCAGACCACAAGTCTGGCGCCATCGTCTTTGCTGGCGCTCGCTCGTCTCGGCATCGAGTGAATTGGGGCCCGACTCGCGGCGCTGAATCGAGCGATCGTGCGCCGGCCGGGACTGCCTAGGCTGCGAGGGCTGCCACTCTCTTGCATCGCTCGCCGACCATGCCCGTTGATCCCCAGTTGCGCACGCTCGACATCCACATTCCCAAGCCAGCCCGAACCGTTGCTGCGCCTGTCGCTGCTGATGGCTGATCAGGAAGCCAACATGGCGGCGTTGTCCGATCTGGATCGAGTCCGACATGGCGCTGGCAGCAGCGGTGTTGAAGGCGGTCAACTCGTCGCTGTATGGCCTGTCGGGGCGCGTGCAATCGGTGCAGCAGTCGATCACTTACCTGGGCATCGCGCGAGGTCGCGGGCATTGCCGCTGGAGTTCGGCTGCGGGCCGTGTTTCCGCCAGCGCCCGAGCTCGACGCGATATGGCGACGGGCAGCGCAGCGCGGCGTGATCATCAGGCCGGCTGGCTCAAGCGCTGCAGATGGATGCCTGGGCGGCGCATTCGGCCGGCCTGTTTGAAGAGTGCGGCAAAGGCGGTGCTGTTGCGCCATGCGCCCGATCACTACCGTTCGATGCTGCGCGCCGCCGACAACGACGTGACGCTGTGCGAACTCGAGGCCGCGGGCTTCGGCGTCAGCCACGACGTGTTGGGCGCGGCGCTGTGCGAGTCGTGGGGCCTGAGCGGCGCGGCGGTGGCGTGCGTGCGCCACCACGTGCAGGCGCAGGCAGATCTAGGTGCTTGCCGCCCACGCTGAAGCGCCGCGACATCCTGCGCGTTGTCGGTGTTGGCGCACGCGATGATGGTGCGAACCCAGCGCTCTAGACGAACGCGTGCAGCACATCGCGCCTACAGTGCGACGTCGACACGCAGGGCCTGCTCCGCGCCGTCGCGTCGCGTGCACGGAGCAGCTTGAAGAGGCACTCGCGGGCAACTGAGGCCGCTCGAGCGCGAGCTGGGCTGAGTCAGGAAAGCCCCGACGCCCAGGCGGCGGGCCGAACCGCTACGCTCCGCGCCGCCGGACACCGGCAGCGCCGATCGACTCGAGACAAAGAGGCTCGACCATGAGCGCACCGAAATTCCGTCCGACTTGCTGGCGCTGCAGCGCCTGTATCACTGGGAACGCACGGTGCCCGACCGCGTGGTGCTGACGCAGCCGGTGGGCGGCGGCGCGCTTGCGCGAATTCACGTGGCGCGAGCTGATGGATCAGACGCAGGCGCATGGCCGCCCATCTGAAGGGCCTGGGCATTGCGCCGGGCGACCGCGTCGCGATCCTGTCGAAAAACACCGCGTGGTGGCTGATGGCCGACTTCGCGATCTGGATGGCCGGCGGTGTCTCGGTGCCCCTCTATCCGACGCTGGCGGCGCAAACGATCCAGCCAGATCCTGAACCACAGCGAAGCCAAGCTGCTGTTCGTCGGCAAACTCGATGGCTGGGACGCCATGAAGCCCGGCGTGCCGACGGGCCTGCGGTGCATTGCGACGCCGCTGGCGCCGGCGACGGCTTTTCCCGCGTGGGACGACATCGTCGCGCGCACCGCGCCGCTGGCCGGCGAGCCGGTGCGCGACGGCAACGAGCTGGCCACCATCATGTACACCTCGGGCACCACCGGTGCGCCGAAGAGGCGTGATGCACAGCTTTGCCACCTTCGCATGGTCGGTGCGTGCAGGCCTATCGCGGGTGTCGGCGATCAACGAGCACGCGCGCATGCTGAGCTACCTGCCGCTGGCGCACGTGGCCGAGCGCACACTGGTCGAGCATGCGCCTGTTGTCCACCGGCACGCACATCTACTTTGCCGAGAGTCTCGACACCTTCACTCGCCGATCTGCAACGAGCGCGGCCCACCGCGTTTTTCTCCGGTGCCCAGGCTGTGGGTGAAATTCCAGCAAAGGCGTGCATGCCAAGATGCCGGCGGCCAAGCTGCAGCGCCTGCTGCGGTTGCCGATCATCGGCCGCATCGTGCGCAAAAAGTGCTGGGCGCCATTGGTTTGCAGGACTGCGAGTTCGCTGCTGGCGGCGCGGCACCGATGCCGCCTGAGTTGCTGCGCTGGTACAACCGTCTTGGACCTCGACCTGGTCGAGGTCTATGGCATGACCGAGAACTGCGGCGTCTCGCATGCCACGCTCCCTGGCGCCAGCCGCCCCGGTACCGTGGGCCTGCCCTATGCCGGCGTGCAGTCGCGGCTCGATCCGGCCAACGGTGAAATCCAGGTCAAGAGCCCGGGGCTGATGCTCGGCTACTACAAGGGCCGCAGCTCACGCGCGACACGTTCACCCCCGACGGCTGGCTGCGCACCGGCGACAAAGGCGTGCTCGACGGCGAAGGCAACCTGCGCATCACGGGTCGGGTGAAGGATCTGTTCAAGACCAGCAAGGAAAGTACGTTTCGCCGGCGCCGATCGAAGCACAAGTTGGTGATGCACGACGCGATCGAAGCGTGCTGCGTGACGGGCACCAACTTGGGCCAGCCGCTGGGTATCGTGATGCTCAACGCGCAGGCGGTGGCCAAGGTCGAGGACACCGCCACGCGAGGTGCGCTGAACAATCGCTGAACGGCACCTGACGCGCATCAACGCCAACCTCGATCCCGCACGAGCAACTCGATTGCCTGGTGGTCGTCACCGATCCGTGGACGGTGGACAACGGCTTCATCACGCCCACCTTCAAGGTCAAGCGCAACCGCATCGAAGAGGTCTACGCGCCGCGCTACGAAGCGTGGACCGGCGCCCACAAGGCGTCGTCTGGATGAACTGAGCCGCTTCCGGGCGTCAATCAACCTTCGCGCCTGACGCCTTGACGACCTGCGCCCACTTCTTGGTTTCGGCGTCGATGAAGCGCGCGAACTCCGCCGGTGTGTGTGCCGCTCGGGATCGCGCCTTGAGTCACCAGGCGCTCTTTCACCGTGCCGGCGTCGCCAGCGACTTGGCGACCTCCTGCTGCACGCGATTGATCACGTCGGCCGGCGTGCCGGCGAGGCGCCAGCAGGCCGAACCACGACGAGGCCTCGTAACCCTTTCAGCGCCGGCCCGCCGGCCTCGGCAATGGTCGGCAGATCAGGCAGCACACGCAGACCGCATGGCGCTGGTCACCGCCAGCGCCTTGCAGCTTGCCGGCCTTGATGTGAGGCAATCGAACTGGGCAGGTTGTCGAACATCAGGTCCGCGCTGCCGCCGAGCAGGTCCAGCAGTGCCGGACCGGAGCCGCGGTACGGCAGGTGGACCATGTAGATGCCGGTCATCGTCTTGAACAGCTCGGCCGACAGGTGGATCGAGGTGCCACTGCCCGAGCTGGCGAAGTTGAGCTTGCCGGGGTTGGCTTTCGCCGCGCGAATGAGGTCTTGCACCGAGTTGATCTGATACTTCTGCGCGGCATTGCCGGGTTCACCACCAGCACGTTGGGCACGCCGGCGCACCAACGTGATTGGCGCAGAAGTCTTTCACGTGGTTGTACGGCATCTTCGGATACAGCGCCGGATTGATGGCATGCGTCCCCACCGTGCCCATCAGCAGCGTAGTAGCCGTCGGGCACCGACTTCGCCACTTCTGCGGCGCTCCGCTGTTGCCGCCGGCGCCCGGCGTTGTCGACCACGAAGGGCTGTCCGAACGCGTGCTGCATCTCCGGGCGCCAGCGCGCGCCAGTGATGTCGGTGGTGCCGGCCGGCGGCGAACGGCAACGACGATGCGCACCGGCTTGGCGAGGCCATGCCTGGGCGCGCGCCCATTGCGCGGAGCTCAGCGCCGACAGCGAGGACAAGATGTGGCGGCGCGAAACGGGACTCGCATGCTGAACGTTCCTGCGTGGCGTGCAGCGACTCAGCCGCACGGCGCCGCAGTGTGGTCGATCCGCGCAGCGGGTGCACTGGGCCCTACCCGCGCGGCTGTCTCCAGCTGCGTCGTCGCAGCAGCGCGTGCAGGAAGATCGCGCCGAAGGTCGCCGTGCCGATGCCGCCGAGCGCAAAGGCGCCGAACTTCAGCGTGTAAGTCGCCGGTGCCGAGGACCAGCGTGACCGCGGCGACGATCAGGTTGGCGTTGTCGCGAGAAGTCGACCTTGTTGTCGACCCAGATCTTGGCGCCGGCCATCGCGATCAGGCCGAACACCACGATGCTGACACGCCGCCCATCACCGGCCAGCGGAATCGCCTGGATCAGCGCGCCGAACTTCGGGCTGAAGCCGAGCAGCAGCGCGATCAGCGCCGCCACCACGAAGATCGCGGTCGAGTAGATCTTGGTCGCGGCCATCACGCCGATGTTCTCGGCGTAGGTGGTGACGCCGGTGCCGCCGACGGCGCCGCTGACACCATGGTCGCGATGCCGTCGCCGATGAAGGCGCGGCCGATGTAGGGGTTCGAGGTCGCGGCCGGTCATCGCGCTCACCGCCTTGATGTGGCCCGAGGTTCTCGGCCACCAGGATGATCGCCACCGGCGCGATCAGCAGCATCGCTTCGACGCTCGAACACCGGCGCGGTGAAGTGCGGCGCGCCGAACCAGGCGGCGCTCGGCGATGCCGCGCAGAGTCGATCGGCTTGCCGAGGCCCATGCCGTTGGTCAGCACGCGCGTAGATCACGCGTCGCGACGATCAGGCCCGACCAGGATCAGCAGCCGCTGCACCATGCCGCGCGTATAGACCGCGACCAGCCCGACGCTGACGAAGGTCACCGCCTGCATCCAGGCGTCGAAGCCGGTGGGCGCCATGTTCTTGATCGGCATGCTGGCCAGGTTCAGGCCGATCACCGCGACCACCGCGCCGGTGACCACCGGCGGCATCAGTGCTCGATCCAGTGCACCGCGACACCCGCTCGACCTCCTCGACCTCGAGGCCCGCCATCCGGCGTGCTGCGGCGATGGTGCTGGTTGGTGACGGCGACGATCAGGCCGATCAGCGCGTACAGCGCGCCGCAAGCGATGATGCCGCCGAGCGCGACGCCGAGGTTGGCGTTCGGCCCGGAGCCCGCATAGCCGGTGGCCGCGATGACGACGCCGATGAACGCGAAAGCTCGAACCGAGGTAGCTCGGCACCTGGCCGCCGGTGACCGACGAAGAAGATCAGCGTGCCGACGCCGCTCATCAGGATCGCGACGTTGGGATCGAACCCCATCAGGATCGGCGCCAGCACGGTGGCGCCGAACATCGCGATCACGTGTTGCACGCCCAATGCAGCGGTCTGTGGCCAGGGCAAACGCTCATCCGGGTGCCACCACGGCACCCGGCTGCGCGGCAGCGACTTCGCGCCATTGCGGGATCACGCTCATCGGGGTCTCACTCGTCGTTTGTTGTCGCCGGCGCGTGATCGCGCGACGCTGCCGCGGATGGACCGTCTTGCTGCGGCCGCGCGGTGGCGGCAGTCTGGGGCCCGCGAGACCGCGGAAACCACGAGGAAACCAGTGGGAAAAAGATGGGGAGCGGGACGTGTGGCGTGGGACTCGCTCTCAGCAACCCACGCCGGCCCGCTCCCCTTTGGACGTCAACCCTGTCCCAAAACCCGCACGACGTCTTCCGTGATCAAGGCAAGCGATGAAACTGAAACGACAGCTGCAAGCCGCTGGCGCGCGTGTGGTGCGCAGCACTTGGGCGGTCGGTGCTGCGGCGCGCACCGGCTGACGCGCCGGCGTGAGGTGCTTGGGAACCGGCTTCAACACGCTGGGTGGGTTGCGGCTCATGCGGTTCTCCTGGTGTGTGGGCGCTTCAGCGAAAGGCCGGGGCAACCCGCAGCGTGGGACTCGGTTGCAGCGGTGTGATGAAGGCCCTCGCTGGCGTCATCGGCCACGGTGACCATTTCTGGAGGCCAAAGCTGCGGACGCGCGCTGGGCCCATTCGGCCAGCGCGCTGCCGGTGGAGCCAGCGCGATGCAATGGGCTGCGCCAGCCGCAGCAGCGATGAGGCGCCACCGTGCGCTATGCGCCGCGGCGCGCATGCGACGTGGGCGGCGAGTGGGGCAAATCCGCTGGGCATTCGGGTCTCCTGGTTCGGCGTGCTCGGCGAACAGGCGCCTTGCACGCCCGCTTCGAGGCGCATCAACCGTGCCAAGCCCGGCGTGAGGGCTTCGGTGCCGCCGGCGTGAACGCGATCACGGCACGCCGCACGCGGCGCGCCCAGGAACGACGAGGGTGACCAGACTTTTGTTTACAGGACGACCTGCTTGGTCAGCGCTCGGTGGCCAGATGCATCACCACCGCGTCGACGACCGCCGCGTCTTCAAGGATGCGGCGGTGCCCGAAACCACTGCGTGACTTGCAGGGCGCGCGCGAGGCAACGCGTCGGCCAGCGCCCGGCCGGTGGCCAGCGGCGCTGTGCGATCGGCTCGTCGTGCAGCACCAGCGTTGGCTGCGTCACGCGCGAACCCAGCCAGTCGAGGTGCGAATCTGCTCCACACCCACACCTTCGCGCCGCGCGATCGCCGTGCTCCATGCGCACACGGCCAACGACTCGGTCGAGCCAAAGGCCCGGCCGCATACCAGCGCAGGGAACAGGGCGGGAGGTGGCGACGGCGCCAGCAGCGCCAGACGCTGAGGCGGACAGCCCGCGAGCCGATGCGTGCGCGACCGCCAATGCGCCCAGCGAATGCGCGACGACGCCATGCCAGGGACCGAGGGTCGCGGACGCGGTGAACAGCGCGCGCACCCACTGTGGCAAGGTGGCTCGCGCGCCTTCGCTGGCGCCATGGGCGGGCAAATCGAGCAGGACGGAGGTCAAACCCGGCGTTGACCAACGCTTCGCCCAGCGCAGCATCTGCTGGGCGTCGCCGGCCCAGCCGTGCGTCAGCAGAGACGCGCCGAGCGCCGACCGTGTCGGCGCGCTGCCAGCTCACGATGTGACCGCTTTCAAAGCGGTGGCGCTCACTTCGCCACGGCGCCGGCACCGCCAACACCCGCGCGCGGCGATCGCGCCACGGGCGTGAAGAACAACCGCATCGCTAGTGCGGTGCCGATGTCCGCCGACAGCCCGTGGGCGGCGCGCACAGCGGCGCCGAGGGCGCGCGCGGCCGGTGAGGCGTAGAAGGCGGTGGCCGGATTGCTTGAACTGGGGTGGTCATTCGGGAATTCAGGGTTTCGCACGATCGTGCGAAGTTGATCGAGAGCCATGGATGGACGATGCTGCGTGGTGGGTCAGTGCGCGCGCTTGCGCGCGGGGGAGTCGCGCTCGCCTGGCGATCGGCGATCAGCCGCTGCCAGGTGGTCAGGCACGATCGAGTGCGCGGGGGTCCCCGAGGAAGCGGGCGTCGCGCATCGCACCCGTGAACAGGGCGTCCATCTCGAACACCAACTGGTCGGCGTCGGTGTCTGGTTGCAGATGCCCTCGTCGATGGCCTGCACGACCGTGCGTTTGAGTACGGTGCGCCAGCGCCACCGCCGTCGAGCAGCTGGTCGCGCAAGAGCCCCCGGCGATCGTCGTATTCAAAGGCGCCGGCGCAGTAGATGCACCCTTGCCGCACCTCGATGCGGCGTGCCCGTTCGAGCCAGCGCGACATCAGCATGTTCAAGCGGGGCAGGCCGCGCGCCTCGCGCAGCGCCGGCGTGAAGACGTCTTGCACGAAGCGACGGTCGTATTCCTCGAGCTACCGCAGTCTGCAGCGCTTCGCGCAGTCCACGCGCAGAAGACGCCGCTCTTGGACAGGTTGAGACGCTTGGCCACCTCGCCGATCGTCAGGCTCTCAAAGGCCTTTGGCGGCGGCCATGTCCAACGCGGTGTCGACGATGGCGGCCAGCGTCAGTTCGCTGCAGGCTTGACTTGGCATGGCTTGCAATTTAGCACGGCCGTGCGAATTCCTGAGCCAGGAAGAAGGGTTTTGGAGGCTTCCTCAAGACCGTGATTCCTGTCGTCCCGGGTTCACCCCCGAACACCGCGGATCCGGCTTTACCGGGCCGCTGGTGTTGCCCCCTTGAGGGGAAGCGGCCGCCAGGCCTTTACGGAGTGGGGCCTGATATCCGCGCGGAATCGCGCTCAGCAGAGCGGCGCGTGTACTCCTGGGTCGGCGCAGCCAGGATCTGCCGCGCGCTTGCCTGCTCGACAACCTCGCCGTCCTTCATCACCAGCACTTCGTCGCTCACGAAGCGCACCACCGCGAGGTCGTGGCTGATGAACACGTACGACAGGCCGAGAGTCGTCCTGGCAGGTCTTTCAGCAGGTTCAGCACCTGCGCCTGCACCGAGACGTCGAGCGCGCTCACCGCCTCGTCGAGCACCAGCACCTCGGGGTCCAGCGTCAGGCAGCGCGCGATCGCGATGCGCTGGCGCTGGCCGCCAGAGAACTCGTGGGGATACTTGCCGAACGCCGACTCGTCCAATCCGACTTTGGCCACCAGCGCGCGCGCTCGTTGATCGCGCTCATCTTGGTTCGCGCCGATGCCATGGATGGTCATCGGCTCGATCAACGTCTGGCCGATCGTGAAGCGCGGGTTCAGCGAGGCGTACGGGTTCTGGAACACGATCTGGATGCGTCGGCGCATTGCCTGGCGCTCCGTAGTCGCTAAGCGTCAGCAGGTTGCGCCCGTCGAACAGCACCTCCCCGCCGGTGGGCTCGTGCAATCGCAGCAGCGTGAGCCCCATCGTCGTTTTGCCCGAGCCCGACTCTCGCCGACCACACCCAGCGTGTGACCGCGGCGCAGATCGAAGTTGACGTCGCGCACCGCCTTGAACTCGCGCTTGCCGAACAGCCCTTCGCGCAGGAAAAAGCTCTTGGCGAGCGATCGCACCCGCAGCAGCACCGGCGCGTTGGGATCGCTTGGGTTTGGCCTGTCGGTTGGGCACCGTGCCTTCGATGTGATCGTCGATCACCGGCAAGCGCGCGTTCGTGTTGGCCAAGCTCGGGCGGCAGGCGAGCAGGGCCTTGGTGTAGGCATCGTGCGGCGACAGGAAGATGCGCGCCACCGCGCCTTGCTCGCGCACCACGCCCTGGCGCATCACCACCACGTGGTCGGCGATCTCGCCCACCAGGCCGAGGTCGTGGCTGATGAACAGCACGCTCATGCGGTGGCGTTCCTGCAGCTTGGCGATCAACTCGAGGATCTGGCGCTGGATCGTCACGTCCAACGCGGTGGTCGGCTCGTCGGCGATCAACAGCTTTGGCTCGCACGCCAGCGCCATCGCGATCATCACGCGTTGCTGCTGGCCGCCCGATAGCTCGTGCGGGTAGCTGGCCAGTCGCCGCTTGGACTCCGGAATGCCGACTTCGATCATCAGCGCTTCGGCACGGTCGATCGCCTCGCGGCGAGACAGCTTGAGGTGCCGCTGCAATGGCTCGGCCAGCTGCCGGCCGACGCTGAACACGGGGTTCAGCGAGGTCATCGGATCCTGGAACACGCAGGCGATCTCTTTGCCGCGCAGGGCCTGCAGCTCGGCAGCAGCGAGGCCTTGAGCAGATCCACGGCCCTCGTACTCGATGACACCCGATCGCCGCGCGTTGTCAGGCAGCAGATTGAGGATCGACATCGCGGTAACGCTCTTGCCGGAACCCGACTCACCCACCAACGCCACGGTGGTGTGCTCTGGGATGTCGAAGCTGACGCCGCTGACTGCGGGCACGAGCGACACCGCACCGCGCTCGCCCAATCGAAAGGCGACCTTCAGGTCACGAATGCTCAACAACATCAGCGACAGTCCCCGCAGGGCCGCCCCAAGGGTGGCCAACCCCCGCGGGGGGCAGCGAACGGATGTGAGCGTGGGCGTGCATTTATTCCGCACCGCGAAGCGGGATCGAGCGCGTCGCGCCAGGCGTCGGCCATCAGCGAGAACGCGGTGACGAACACGGCCATGAACAGCGTGGCCGCTGCCAGTTGCCACCAGTAGCCAAGGATCAACTCACTCTGTGCTTCGGCCAACATCGTGCCCCAGCTCACTTGATCGACCGGCACTCCCAGACCAAGGTACGACAGGATCACCTCGGCCTTGATGAAGCCCACCACCAGAAGCGACATGCGAACCAGGATCACGTGGCTCACGTTGGGGAGGATGTGACGGAACATGCGCGAGCCGGCGCTGGCGCCGATCGCCTCGGCCGCACGCACGTACTCGCGGCCGCGGTGCTTGATGAATTCGGCGCGCACCTGGCGGTACACGCCGGCCCAGCCGGTGAGGCCGAGAATCAGCACCACCGTGCCGATGCCGCGGCCGAACACCGCCGCGAACGCAAAGATGAGAAGGATGTCGGGAACCGCGGTGAAGACGTTGTAGACCCACTCAAAAGATCGTTGATGCGGCGACCGAAGAAGCCTGCGGCCGCCCCGAGCAGCGTGCCGATGGTGGTTGCCAGCACCGACGCCAGCACGCCGACAAACACCGACACCTCAGTGCCCTTGATGGCCTTGGACAACACATCGCGGCCGAGCCGATCGCCACCGAACGGCAGCGTCTCCTGGCGCGGTCGCCTCGGTCGTCTTCAGTTTCGCTGCGCGCTCGGCCCACTCCTTGTAGCGCGGCGCCAGCGGATCGACATCGGCCAGATCGACATTCGGCCCTTTGGGCACTTCGATCGTGCCCAGCGTCTTCGGGCGGCCGTCGCCCCAGCAGCGTGGGCGGAGCGTTGGGCACGCCAACCTCTTGCTGCCAGTGGCGGGCCACCACGCCGGTGGCGGACAAGCGCGATCAGCAAGAGGAAGGCGGCCACGATGAGCAGCGACACCATGCCCACACGGTCGCCGCGAAAGCGCTGCCATGCGGTGCGCCAAACGCCCTCGGAGCGCGGCAGCTTCGGTGCGGTCATCGACAACACCGCGCTCATCTCAGCACCACCCTCGGATCCGCCACCTTGTAGAGCAGGTCGGTGGCCAGGTTGATCACCATCGTCAGCATCGCCAGGTACACGGTGGTCGCCTGGATCACCGGATAGTCGCTGCGGTTGACGGCCAGCAGCACTTCGCGGCCGAGGCCGGGAATCGAGAAGAACACTTCGATCAGGAATGAGCCAACAAAGATGCCCGGCAAGTTGTAGCCGATGTTGGTGATGATCGGAATCAGCGCGTTACGCAACACGTGCTTGAACAGCACCGAACCTTCGGTCATGCCTTTGGCGCGCGCGGTGCGCACGTAGTCGTGGCCCAGTTCGTCGAGCACGAAGGTGCGATACAGCCGGGTCTGCGGCGACATGCCAACCAGCACAGCCAGCAAAACCGGCAAGGGTGCACGTACGTCAGCAGGTTGGTCAGCGTCGAGTCACTCCAGCCTTGCACCGGAAACCAACCGAGCTGGAAGCCGAACACGTACTGTCCGACGATGATGTAGACCAGGAAAGAGATCGACAGCGCCACCGTGGTGATCACCATGATCGAACGGTCGCTCAACGAGCCGCGCCGGTAGGCCACCCACATCGCGATCGGCAACGCCAGCAAGGTGTCGAGAATCAGGATCGGGATCATTACCGTCAGCGTGGCCGGCAGCCGAGTCGCGAACAGATTGGCTCACCGACTTCGTTGGTGGCCCAGCTGCGACCCCAGTTGAAGGTGACGATCTCCTTCAGGTAGATGCCCAACTGCACCCACCACGGGCGGTCGAGCCCGAGCTGCGTGCGGATCGCGGCCACCTGATCCTGCGTGGCGTTAAGTCCGCCCAGGATCACGGCCGGATCGGCACCGAAGAACTTGAACAACAAGAACACCAGCAGCACCACGCCGATCAGCGTGGGAACCATTTGCCACAGTCGTCTGATGAGGTAGGCCCACATCGCGTCGCACACACTCCTGCGCTGCACCGCCGTTGGCGGCGCACACCGATTTAGGATGCGCGAGTGTAGAGGCGCGCGCTTGCCGCCGCTAACCCGCGTTTGCCCGGCGCCCGGATCGAGGCACGAGTGCCGCCGGCGGGCCAACCTCGGCGACGGGCGGCCAAAAGCCGCGACGGGCGGCTGCATGGCCGCACTAGACTGCACACTTTCACGACTGGCTGCGCGCAGCGGTTCGCGCGCCGCAGGCTCGGATGGTTCGATCAGTCTTGTTGGCGCTGACATTGCTGGCGGCGCTGCTGCACGCTCGCTCAGCGTAACGGTTGAAGGCGACGCGTCGGTGCGCAAGGTGCTGCGTTATGCGTTCCCCGCAGCGGAATCGGGGTTCGACCCGGCGCAGGTGACCGACCTGTACTCCAACACCGTGCTGGCGCACATTTTCGAAGCGCCGCTGGAATACGAATACTTGGCGCAGCCCGCGCGCATGCGTCCCAACACAGCCGCTGCGTTGCCGGAGATCTCGGCGGACTACCGCCGTTTCGTGTTCCAGATCAAGCCCGGCATCTATTTCGCCGACGACCCTGCGTTTCACGGTCAGCGCCGCGAATTGACCGCGCAGGACTATGTGTACACGCTCAAGCGCCACTACGACCCGCGCTGGAAGAGCGGCAAGCTGTACCAGCTGGAGACCGCGCGCATTCTCGGCCTGAGCGAACTGCGACGCGACGCTGATCGCTGCGAAGAAGCCGTTTGACTACGACCGCGAGGTCGAGGGACTGCGCGCGCTCGACCGCTACCGCTTCGAGGTGAAGCTGGAGCTGCCCTCGCCACGCTTCCACCAGCTGTTCACTGACCCGTCGCTCAGCGGCGCGATGGCGCGCGAGGTGGTGGATTTCTACGGCGATGGGATCGGCGAGCATCCGGTGGGCACCGGCCCGTTTCGCCTGGCCGAGTGGCGTCGCAGTTCGCGCATGGTGCTGGAGCGCAACCCGACGTACCGCGAGGTGCTACTACGACGAACATCCGCCGGCCGGCGACGCGCGCCGCGAAGCGATCGCGGCCAAGCTCAAGGGTCGTCGCATGCCGCTGGTCGATCGCGTCGAGATCGCGGTGATCGAGGAGCCGCAGCCGCGCTGGCTCTCGTTTCTCAGCGATGAACAGGACGTGGTCGAGCGCATCCCGGATCAGTTCTGCGAGCAGGCGATTCCCAATGGGCAGTTGGCGCCGCACCTGGCCAAACGCGGCATTCAGATGGTGCGCTACCAGCGCAACGATGTCTCGGTGTCGTACTTCGCGATGGAAAACCCGGTGGTGGGCGGCTACACGCCCGACAAGGTCGCGCTGCGCCGTGCGATCTCGCTGGCCGTCGATGTCGAGCGCGAGATCCGCGCTGGCACGCTATGGCCAGGCTATTCCCGCGCAGTCACACATCGCGCCCCGGGTCTGGGGCTACGACCCGGCGTTCAAGAGCGAGATGAGCGAGTTCGATCGCGGTAAGGCGCGCGCGCTGCTCGACCTGTACGGCTACGTCGACCGCGACGGCGACGGCTGGCGCGAACAACCCGACGGCGCGCCGCTGACGATCGAATACGCCACCTCGCCCGACACAAGCCTTTCGCGACCTATATGAGCAATGGGCCATCAACATGAAGGCCATCGGCATCCGAATGGTGCCGTTGGTCGAGCAATGGCCCGAGCATCTGAAGGCCTCGCGCGCCGGCATGTTGATGATGTGGGGCGTGGGCTGGTCGGGGGCCCGACGCCGAGACGTTCCTGAATCTGGGGTACGGCCCAAGCAAGGGCCAATCAACCATGCGCGCTTCGACCTCCCGGCCTACAACGACGTGTACGAGCGCCAGCGCGTGCTGCCCGATGGCCCCGAACGCGCGGCGCTGCTCGACGAGGCGAAACGGCTGATGGTGGCCTACATGCCATACAAGGTGCACGTGCACCGCATCTGGACCGACCTGTCACAGCCCTGGGTCACGGGCTATCACCGCAACGTCAACGTGCGCGAGTTCTGGAAGTACGTCGATGTCGACATGGGCGAACGAGCCAAGTGGAGCAAACGGTGACAGCCCAACACCCTCAATCGCCGGCGGCTTGCTGCAGGCCGCCGTCGCAGCGGCTGCGCTTGCCGAGTGGCCGTGCCGTCACCGGCGCAAGCGCCGGGCGATGACAAGAAGGTGCTGCGGCTTCTGTTTCAGCTCAGCGGAGACTAGTTTTGACCCGGCCCGCATCTCCGACCTGTACTCGCGCGCGGTCACCGCCCATATCTTCGAGGCGCTGTACGCCTATGACATGCTGGCGCGCCCGACCCGGGTAAGACCGCTGACCGCGCTGGGCATGCCCGAAGTGTCAGACGACTTCCGCGTCTGGACCGTGCGCATCAAGCCCGGAATCCATTTCGCAGACGATCCGGCCTTCAAGGGCAAGCCGCGCGAACTGGTGGCGCAGGACTACGTCTACGCGTTCCAGCGCGTGATCGATCCGGCCAACATCAGCCCGATCGAGCCGAGCACGATCGATCTGAAGATCAAGGGCCTGGCCGCGGTCCGCGACGCTGCGGTCAAAAGCAAGAAGCCGTTCGACTACGACGCCCTGATCGATGGCTTGCGCGCGATCGATCGCCACACGCTGCGCTTCGAGCTCGAGGAGCCGCGACCGCGCTTCATCGATCAGTTGACCGCGTCCGATCTGCTGGGTGCCCAGGCGCGCGAAGTGGTCGAGTTCTACGGCAACACGATCGGCGAGCACCCGGTGGGCACGGGGCCATTCAAGTTGAAGAGCTGGCGCCGCAGCTCGCGCATCGTGCTTGAGCGCAACCCCGGCTACCGCGAGGTGTTGTACGACGCGCAGCCTGCGGCCGACGATGCCGAAGGCCAAGCCATTCTGGCCAAGCTGAAAGGGCGGCGGTTGCCGATGATCGACGAAGTCGATGTCGCCATCATCGAGGAGTTCCAGCCGCAATGGCTGAGCTTCCTGAACAAGCAAGTGGACGCGCTGGCCACGTCGACGGGGCACGTGCCAAGCCAGTTCGCCAATGAGGCGGCACCGGGGGCAAGCTCGCAGCGCGGCTGGCGCGCCAGGGCGTTCGGATGTACGCCAACCTGGCGCCCGACAACGCCTTCACCTACTTCAACATGCTGGATCCCACCATCGGCGGCAACTCGGCCGCCCAGGTGGCCCTGCGCCGCGCAATCAGCCTTGCATACGACGTGCAGACCGAGATCCGGCAGATCCGTCGCGCCGCCGCGCGGTGCCGGGGCAGTCGCCGGTGGTGCCACACACCAGCGGCTACGACCCGCATTTCAAGAGCGAGATGAGCGACTACGACCCGGCGCGTGCGCGGGCGCTTGCTCGACATGTACGGGTTCGTCGATCGCGACGGCGATGGATTCCGCGAACGGCCCGACGGCTCAGCCGCTGGTATTGCAGATTGCAACCGAGGCCCGAGCAGATCTACCGCGCCTACAACGAGCTGTGGCAAAAATGCATGGGCGCGATAGGCCTGAAGGTCAGCTTCAACACGGCTCAGTGGCCTGAGAATCTGAAGGCGGCCGACGCCGGGAAGTTGATGATGTGGATGCTCGGCGAATCGGCCGCTGGCCCGGACGGTCAGGATGCGCTGGCGCGCATGTACGGCCCGCTGGCGGGCAACAACAAGCCTGGCCCGCTTCCAGCTCGACGCTTTCGATCGCCTCTACGAGCGCGCGCAAGGTGCTGCCCGACGGTGCCGAGCGCACGGCCACTGCTGCACGAGGCCAAGCTCATCTCCGGTGGCGTACATGCCCTACAAGATCCACGCGCACCGCATCCACACCGACCTGACCTATCCGTGGGTGTTCGGCTACCGCCGCCCGCTGTTCGCCGGTGAGTGGTGGCACATGATCGATCGTCGACACTGGCGCTGCGGCGTCAGCGCCTATCTTCCTGAGTGCGAATGCGATGAAAAACTGTTGCATCCTGTTGATGTGGGCTGCCGTGACGCTCTGGCGCCGGCGCACAGACCAACGACCGCAAGGTGGGCTGCGGCTGGCGTTCACGCGCGCGCGAAACCAGTATGGATCCTGCGCGCATCGTCGATCTGTATTCGCGCAACCTCACCGCCCACATCTTCGAGTCGCCACTCACCTGGGACCACCTGGCGCGCCCGTTCAAGCTCAAGCTGCTCACCGGCGACAGGCGATGCCCGAGCACTCCGCCGACTACCGCATCTGGACGGTGAAGATCCAACCGGGCATCTACTTCGCCGACGACCCGGCCTTCAAGGGCAAGAAGGCGCGAGCTGGTGGCGGCCGACTACGTGTACGCGTTCAAGCGCATCGTCGATCCGAGCCAACAAGAGCCCCGTCAGTGCCGGCATCCTCGAGACCAAGTTCTTCGGGCCTGGCCGCAGCTGCGCGATGCAGCGCGCTCAGAACAACATAGACCGTTCGACTACGACAGGCCCATCGCGGGCCTATCGCGCGCCCGACCGCTACACGCTGCGAGTCGAGCTCGAGGAGCCGCGGCCGGGATTTGCCGAGACCTTTGCCACCTCGCGACTTGTTCGGCGGCGTCGCGCGCGAGGTGGTCGAGTTCTACGGCGATCAGATCGATGCCCATCCGGTCGGCACCGGGCCCGTTCAAGCTGAAGCAGTTGGCGCCGCAGCTCGGAGATCGTGCTCGAGCGCAACCCGGAGTACCGCGAGCGCTTCTACGACGCCGAACCCGCCGCCGACGATGCGGAGGGCCAGGCGATCCTTGCTAGGTTCAAGGGGCGTCGCCTGCCGATGGTCGATGAAGTGCGGGTGGCCGTCATCGAGCAGAGCCAGCCAATGTGGCTGTCGTTCCTCAATGCCGAGGTCGATGCGTTGGCCACCAGCGCGGGCCGCGTGCCGCCCGACTTTCTTGCGCTGGTGATGCCCGGCGGCAAGGTGGCGCCCTATCTGGCCAAGCGCGGTATCCAGGGCATCCGCAACCTCAACGCAGACTCCGGGTTGGCCTACTTCAACATGGAAGACCCGTGGTCGGCGGCTACACGCCGGAGAAGATCGCGCTGCGCCGCGCGATCAGCCTGGCCTACGACGCCGACACGAGATTCGCCAGATCCGGCGTGGCGGCATTCCCGCGCAGTCCGCCTGTGGTGCCTCACACCACCGGCTACGACCCGAAGTTCAAGAGCGAGATGGGCGAGCTACGACCCGGCGCGCGCCAAGGCCGCTGCTCGACCTGCTACGGCTACGTCGACCGCGACGGCGATGGCTGGCGCGAACTGCCCGACGGCCGGCCGCTGACGGTCGAAATGGCCAGCCAGCCCGACGACTATTCGCGCAAGTTCGACGAGTTGTGGAAGAAGAACACTCACCGCGGTCGGCATTCGCATCGATCTTCAAGCCGGCGCAGTGGCCCGAGAACCTGAAGGCTGCGCGCGGCGGGAAGATCCAGTTCTGGCAACTCGGTAGTTCGGCGGCCGGCTCCGACGGCCAGGGCGCGCTGGCGCGGCTGTTCGGCCCACAGATCGGCAGCCAGAACCTGGCGCGATTCAAGAACGAGGAGTTCGACAAGATCTACGAGCGCATGCGCGTGATCCCCGACGGCCCCGAGCGCGACCAGCTGTTCTTGAGGGGCCAAGGAGATCGCGGTGGTCTCACATGCCGCTACAAACACACCGCCCAATCGCATGGAGGCCGACATGGCTGCAGCCGTGGGTGGTGGGCTACCGGCGTCCGCTGTTCTGGCTGGAGTGGTGGCACATGGTCGACATCGACAACAGCAAAGCGGCCCGCAGACTGAATCGGGCTTCAGCAGCGATGCCGCTGCCCGAGCCCCAGATCACGCGCTATCTGCGCTGGCTGCACAGCACGCGTGGCCTGCAGTTCGCCGACTACGACGCGTTGTGGTGCTGGTCGGTGGACATGACCTCGAGGCGTTCTGGCTGTCGACGTGGGACTACTTCGCGATTCAGTCGCCGACGCCGTTTGCGCGCGTGTTGAGCAGCGAGCGCATGCCGGGCGCGGCGCTGGTTTGACGGTGCGCAGGTCAACTACGCGCAGCAGGTGCTGCGCCACGTCGACGCAGGCGCATGCACGCGGGTCATCCGGCGGTTTTGTTCGCCGACGAACCCATGCTCGCGACAGGGCAGCTGCACGACGCCTCGCTGGCCGCAGTTGCGCGCGCAGGTGGCGGCGATGGCGCAGCGCGCTGCGGCGCATGGGTGTGCGGCGCGGCGATCGCGTTTGCGCCTACCTTCCCAACCGGCCCGAGACAGCGGCGGTGTTTCTGGCGTGCGCGAGCATCGGCGCGATCTGGTCGATCTGCTCGCCCGACATGGGGCCGGTGGCGGTGCTCGACCGCTTCCGCCAGATCGAGCCCACCGTGCTGATCGCCTGCGATGGCTATCGCTACGGGGGCGTGGCGCACGACCGCGCAGCGCGGTGGTGGCGCGAGATTGGTCGAGCAGTTGCCCAGCGTGGCGCATGTGGTGCTGGCAATCGCTGCTGGGCACAGGCGCTGCGCCGATGCGGCCAGAGCGCGTCACGACGCATGATCTGACCGCGCTTGCTCAGCGGCGACGCGCCGCCTTTCGAGCCGGAGTGGCTGCCGTTCGATCATCCGCTGTGGGTGGTGTATTCGAGCGGCACCACCGGCCTGCCCGAAGCCGATCGTGCACGGCCACGGCGGCGTCATGCTCGAAGGCTTGAAGCTCGCCACGCTGCACAACAACATCGCGCCATCGGTGTTGACCGGCGAGCGCTATCCACTGGTACTGCAGCACCGGCTGGATCATGTGGAACAGCCAGGTCGGTGGCTCTGCTGGGCGGCACCACGATCTGCCTGTTCGACGGCAGTCCCGGCGGACCGTCGAAGGCGCCCGACTGGACCACGCTGTGGCGCTTCGCGGCGCTCAGCGAGGCCACCTTCTTCGGTGCTGGCGCGGCGTTCTATGCGTGCGTGCCTGAAGGCCGGCGTCGAGCCGAAGGAAGCCGCCGACCTGTCGGCCCTGCGCGCGCTCGGTTCGACCGGCTCGCCGCTGGCCAGACGAGTGCTACCGCTGGGCGTGGGATCAGTGCCCGCAAGTCGACGGCCGCGACATCTGGCTCACGCCGATGAGTCGGGCGGCACCGACTTCGCCGGCGCCTTCATCGCCGGCATTGCCGACGTTGCCGATGATCGAGGGCGAGATGCAGTGCCGCTGCCTCGGCGCGGCGGTCGAGGCCTGGAGCGAGCCCGATGCCAACGGTCGCGGCCGCAGCCTGATCGACGAGGTGCGGCGAGCTGGTCGTGCACGAAGCCGATGCCGTCGATGCCGCTGTACTTCTGGGGCGACGCCGACGGCCAGCGCCTGCACGACAGCTACTTCGACATGTACCCCGGCATCTGGCGGCACGGCGACTGGATTCGCATCGCGCCGCACCGAGCGGCGCCGCGGCGCGATCATCTACGGCCGCAGCGACGCCACCATCAACCGCCACGGCGTCCGCATGGGCACGTCCGAGCTGTACCGCGCGGTGGAGGCGCTGCCCGAGGTGCTCGACAGCCTGGTGGTCGATCTCGAGTACCTCGGCCGCGAGAGCTGGATGCCGCTGTTCGTCGTGCTGCGCGACGGGCACGCACTCGATGACGAGCTGGTGCGGCGCATCAAAGTCGGCCGTGCGCCGCCTTGTCGCCGCGCCATGTGCCCAACGACGTGTTCCAGGTGACGGCGATCCCGCGCACGCTGTCGGGCAAGAAGATGGAGCTGCCGGTCAAGAAGCTGCTGATGGGCGCCGACCCGGCGAGCGTTCTCAAGCGTGACGCGATGGCCAATGCCGATAGCGTCGGCTGGTTCATCGCGCTGGCCCGCGATCGCCTGGTCGAGCGATGACACCCCAGCGAGGGCGAGCGGGCGCCTCGGTCTGGACCAATTTCACATTCGACGGCCCTTTCTGGTGTGGATCGGCACCGCCCGGAATAATCGACGCACAGCCCTCGTAAGCCTTCACGTGCAAGCCGACGACGTGTTTCGCCATCAGCTCCTCGGGGTGATTCCCGGTTGCGGCGTTACGCGCGGTCGCTGGTGTTCGACAACCCGGCTGCCGATGACCTGGTGCAGACGACGCTGGAGCGCGCGCTGGCGCACTGGCATCCAGTTCGATCAGCGGCGCGATTTGCTGGTGTGGTGCTGTCGATCGCGCACAACGCGCATCTGGACCAGCGACGCCGCGACGCGCGGCTGTCAGTGGTGGACCCCGAGCGCGCCAGCGCCGACCAAGACGCGCGCGGCGGCGACCCGGAGTCGACGTCGGCCTGCGCATCGATCTGGTCCACGCGCTTGGGGCGCCTGTCACCCGAGCAGCGCGAGCCGCTCCTTCTGGTGTCGGTTGAGCAACTCACGTATGCCGAGTGCGCCGAGGTGTTGCGCATTCCGGTGGGCACGGTGATGTCGCGTGTCTCGCGCGCGCGTGCGAGCCTGCGCCAGTTTCTCGATGGCGGCGACCGATCCGCCGTCGGTGGATCACGCGGCCTGAGGAGGTGATATGAGCGCCGCGCTGGCCGCTCAAGGCGCTCGTCCCCCCTCGGGGAGACGGCCCACTGGGGCAAGGGGGCCACATGAGTGCAGAACGACCTGACGATGCGCTGTTGTCGGCCTGGCTCGACGGCGAGAGTCGAAGGCAGCGATTGCGCACGAATTCAAGCTTGGTTGCAGGAGAACCCCGAAGACGCTGCGCGCGTGCGCATGTGGGCGGCCGATCGCGACGCGTTGCGGGCGCGCTTTGCGCCGGTGCTCGACGAGCCGGTGCCCGAACGTCTCACGCAGACCGCGTTGCGCCTGCAGCTTGCGCGCCGATCGTGGGCCCTGGTTGCAGGCCGCTGCGGCGCGTGGTCGCTGTTGGCGGTGGGCGTGGTGATCGGTGCGCTGCTGGCAGCGCGGCGGCCTCGCGCGCGATCCAGCGGTGGCGGCGAGCCCAGGACTGGACGCCAGCGCGCGCGGTGGCTCATGCGGTGTACGCACCCGAAGAGCGGCACCCAGTGGAGGTGAACGTGCGCGATGGCGACGGCGTTCGTCAGCGCGAGCAAGACAACACCTGTCGCGCTGGTTGACGCGGCGCCTGTCGGTGCCGGTGAAGCTGTTCGATCTGCGCAGCGAAGGGTTCGAGTTGGTGGGCGGTCGATTGCTGCCCGATGCCAACGGCCCAAGCGCACAGTTGATGTACCAAGACGCGATGGGCCAGCGCGTCACGGTGTATCTGCGCAGAGTCAATCAGGAGGCCGACGCGGCGTTCCGCTACGACCGCAAGGGCGATCTCGGGATGTTCTATTGGGTCGACGGTCCGTGCGGATCATGCGTTGGTCGGTCCGCAGCCGCGTGAGACGTCTGTTGGCTCTGGCTGAGGCCATCGCCAAGCAGGATCCGGGTCCGATCAAGCCGCTGACGCGGCACGCATTGCGGCGCGCGCTCAGCGTGCGTCTCTAGAATCCGGCGATGCCCGAGTCGCCAGCCGCCCCGCGCGCGCATCCCTCGCGCGGCGGCGCTCTCACCGCTTGATCGTCGTCATGGTGCTCGGCTTCGCGTCGGGCCTGCCGCTGGCACTCACTGGCCAGAGCGCTGCAGGCCTGGCTGAGCGTCGAAGGCATTGACGTCGCGACCATCGGGTTTCTGAGCCTGGTGGGCCTGCCATACACGCTTCAAGTTCCTGTGGGCGCCATTGATGGATCGCTTCGAGTTGCTGCCGCGATCGGGGCGGCCACCGCGGTTGGCTCGTCGTGACTGCAGCTGGCGCTCGCCATGACGCTGCTGCTGCTGGCACGCGACGCCGCCCAGCAGTCGCTGCAGGCGTTCGCACTGCTGGCGTTGGCCGTGGCTTTCGTGTCGGCATCGCAAGATGGTGATCGACGCCTACCGCACCGACTTGCTGCCCGCCAGGCGAGCGCGGGCTGGACTCGTCGCTCAACGTGTTGGGCTACCGGCTGGCGATGATCGTCTCGGGGGTGTCGCGTTGATCTGGACCGATCCACGCAAGGCGGTGGCTGGAGTTGGGCGATGTCTACCACACGATGGCCTGGCTGATGGTGGCCGTGGCCGCGTTCTCGCTGCTTCGCGTTGCCGCGCATTGCGGCCGTTACCGGCGTACGCCCGGTGGCGCGCCACGACGTGATCGGCTTCCTGGCCGTCTTGCTGGCAGCGTGGCGGTGGGCTACCTGTTGACGCAGCGGTTTCGGCCTTCGCCATCGCGCGCGCGCTGCTGGCGCCGTGGCTGAACGACCACGCGCCGCTCGATGCCGCGCGTGCAGGCGCGCTGGGTCGACCTGGTGACGCTGCTGCTGGGCATCGCGTTCACGCTGCCGCTGGCAGCGTGGGCGGCACGCAAGCGCACTTCGAAACGTTGCTTGCTCGGGACTGTCGAACTACTTTGCGCAGGCCAGGTGCGACCGGGCTTTCTGGTGTTCATCGTGTTGTCCACAAGCTCGGCGACGCGTTCGCCGGCTCGTTGATGACGCCGTTCCTGCTGCAGGCGATGGCATTACAGCTCGGCCGAAGTCGGCGTGGTCAAGCAAGATCATCGGCCTGTGGCTGACGATCGGCGGCGCGCGCTGCTCGGCGGCGCGTTGATGCTCAAGCGCGGCTTGTGGCGGGCGCCTGATGCTGTTCGGCTTGCTGCAAATGGCCAGCAACGTCGGCTTCTGGTGGTTGGCCACTGTCGGCGCGAGGACAGCTGCCGGGGCTGCACGATCCCGCCGTTCGATCTGGGGTTTCGTGCAGCTGGCGCACGCAAGCGCCGGTGGATGGCGGCCTGCTGCTGGTGATTGCGGCCGAAAACATCTCCGGGGGGCATGGGCACCGCGGCGTTCGTGGCGCTGCTGATGGCGTTGTGCAACCGGCGCTTCACCGCCACCCAGTTCGCCTTGCTGAGCGCATTCGCGTCGGTGGGTCGGGTCTCGGGTGGGGCCTATGGCCGGCGTGCTGGCTGGCCGAGTCGATCGGCTGGCCGTCTTTCTTCGTCGTCTCCACGTTGCTGGCAGCGCCGCGCTGGTGATGTTGTGGCTGATGCGTGCGCCGGTCCGTGACGCTCGAAGGCGGATCTTGACAAGCCGGCCGACGCCGCCACGTTGGGCTGTTGTGGGTACCTAGAATGCCCTGTCCCAGCAGGGTCATGATCGCTCTAGCCCCAAATGGACAGCCACCATCTTCGTTGACGACGACCATCGTTGGGTCCACCGGGGCATCGCGTGGGTTGCCGTTGCCGGCAGCACGCCAGACGCCGCTTCGGCGCCGCCTTGATCGTTGCTGCGGGGCTGCCTGCCACGGTGCTGGCGCAAACGATTCCCGAGTGCAAGAAGAGCTCGTTCACCAAGATGGTTTCGGCGCAGCAGGTCGAGCGCAGGCGGCGACCCAGCAATACCGGCAGATGCTGCAGCGGGCATCGAGCCAGAAGGCGCTCCGGACCGAAAGACCACCCGCAAGTGGTGCGGCTGCGCCGCGATCGCCCAGCGCGCATCATCCCGTACACGTCGGATTGCAACCCCGACGCCAAGAACTGGCAGTGGGAGGTCAACCTGCTCGGCTCGCAGGAGCTCCAGCGCGTTTGCATGCCTGGCGGCAAGATCGCGTTCTACTACGGCATCTTGAGCAAGCTGCAGCTCGACGACGACGAGGTGGCAGCGATCATGGGCCACGAGATCTCGCACGCGCTGCTCGAGCACGCGCGCGGAGCGCATGGAACAAGACCACCGCCACCCAGCTCGGCATCGGCATTGGCGCAGCGCTGCTCGGCCTCAGCAACACCGGGCGCGCGCTCCGGAGACATCGGCGGCCAGCTGCTGACGCTCAGCTTCAGCCGCGAGGACGAATCCGAGGCCGACAGGCTGGGCATGATCATGGCCGCCAAGGCGGGCTACAACCCGCGCGCGGGCGTCACGCTGTGGAAAAAGATGATGGGCGCCAGCAAAGGCGCGCCGCCGCAGTTCCTGTCGACACACCCGTCGAGCGAAACGCGCATCCACGACATCGAAGCGTTGCTGCCGCGCGTCGAACCGATCTATGTCGCGGCCGAAAAGCCACCGCAGCGGTTTTGCGCCACCGGCGCCGAAGGCGGCCTCGGCGCCCGGCAGCGGCTGAACGATCGAGGTGGGATGCGCCAGCCTGGCCAGGCGGACTGGGACGCGCATGCGTACGCCGCGAGCAGTGACCCGTTGACTCCGGCGGGTGCCGTCGAGCGCCGCGCGGGGCCCCGAGCTCGGCGCGAACACCATCCCCGCCGGGGAACCCACCCGGTGGCCCCTGCATTCCCGTCCCGTTGGGCGATGGTGCGCGACCAGCCGCCCCGCCACCATTCATCGCATATGATCCCCGCCAGGAGCCCGCGATGAACTTCCAGCTGACTCAGCAATCGACGCAACAGCGACCGGCGCTCGATGCGCACACCGATCCACGAGTTGGCCCTGGTGGCGCTCATCGGGGACGACGGGCGGCTGGCCGATGAAGAGTCGTTCAGCCGCTGCGGCTGGTTCGACTCCAGTCTCGAGCTGGCGGCTGGGTTGCAAGTGATCGAATTCGCCGAGGCCTTGCCCGATGGCCTGCCGTTTGAAGCGGTGCCGTAGCGTGCTGCGGCGGTGGCGCGCCCGTCGCGGTGGTTGTGCCGGCAGCGTTCGGGGGCTCCACGGCTCGCCGCGGCTCCGGCGTGTCCGGCCTTCGATGCAGTTCGTCGCCCGCTCTTTCCACCTGATCGCAAACCGGTCGCACCGAGTGAGCTGCGCTCTGCACTACAGTGCAGCGCATCGACGAGAAACCAGCGCAACACACGGAGAGCCACCATGACAAAGCAACCGCCACAGCCCAAGCCGTCTCGATCGCCTGTCGGTGCTGGTCACCGTCTGTACGCTGCTGGCGCTCAATCGGCTGGCCACCAGCGAGCACGCAGGCGCAGCGGCAAGCCGCTGCCGCGATCGCCGCGCGGGCCTGACACAGCGCCCGAGCGGGCGCCTCAGCATCCCACGCAGGGGCGTGCACCACGGTGCATGCCCCTTTTTCACGACTGACTGTGGGCGCGCACCCTACGATGGTGCATGTCTCATCGACGGGGGTGCGCATGAAGGCCACCTGGAACGGCGTGGTCATCGCCGAAGAGTGACGCACGGTGGTGGTGGAAGGCAATCACTGCACTTTCCGGAAAGTGCGCTCAAGCGCGAGTACGCGGTTTTCAGCAACCACCGCACGAGCTGCCCCTGGAGGGGCAGGCGCGTTACTACAGCCTGCTCGTCAACGGCGAGATGAACCCCGATGCCGTGTGGTACTACCCCGAGCCCAGCGAAGCGGCCCAGCAGATCAAGGGCCGTGTCGCGTTTTGGAAAGGTGTGAAGGTCGAGTGACGCGACGCCCGCAAACCGGCGGCGTGGTGACTCCATGGATCAGCTGACGGCGCGCGATCTGGTGCTGGTGGGTCTGGTGACGCAGACCGTGCTGGCGCTGATGTTTGGGCTCGTCTGGCGTAGCCTGCCGGGGCGGCTGGCCAGCTTGGCTGGCATTGGGTTTTGCCTCCTATGCGGCGGCCTATGGGGCGATGTCGGCTGGGTTGTTGAACGACGAGGTTGTTTGTCGCACCGTCGCGGCCGATCGCGATGCTGGCGCTGGTCGGCGTCGTGCTGATCACCATCGGCGTGATCGACTACGTGGGCACTGAGCCCCGCCTGGCGAAACGGCTCAGCCTTTTTGGCAGTGGGCGTGGCCGTGATTTCGGTGCCGCTGGGCATCGCCGGGGTGATCACCCGCGCAACCGGGCACGGCGTGATGGCGGCCTATGTTCTGGGCTGGGCGCTGCTGTTCCTGCGCGCGATGGCGTCGCCGAGCCGCACAGCGGACATGGCTTCGCGTGGTGTTCGCGCTGCTGCTCTATCCGCTGTCGGTGCTGGCCATCGTTTCAGGGCCGATTGCCGTCCGACCTGCTGGGCCCGTCGGCCGTGCTGCCGTTTTTCGGTGTTGGGGGCCACGCTGTTGACCACGGGCCTGTTGCGCGCACAGCGCGCCGCGCATCGCTCGCCTTGGCCGAGCGCGAACGAAGCGCAGGCGTTGCTGCGTGCCACCAACGAGTCGCTGGAGCAGCAGGTGGCGCTTGCGCACCGCCGAGCTGCGCGAAACCATCGATGGCTGGAGCTTCAATCGCAGTGTTTCGCACGACCTGCGCGGCCCGTTGGGTGGCATCGTCGGCATCACGCGCCTGGCGCGCGACCAGCTCGCCGCTGGCGACCAGGACCAGGCCCATCGCATGCTCGAGCTGATCGAAGGGCAAGCCATCAGCTCGGTCAAACTGATCGAGGCACTGCTCGCGTTGTCGCGCGCCAGCGATGCCACGCTCAACCTACGCGAAGTCGATTTCGGGCAGCTGGTGGCCGAGGTCGTTCGGGCGCTGCCGCAAAACGAAGCGCCGTACTGCATGGTGGCGCCACGCCTGCCGACGGTGAACTGCGATCCGGAGTTGTTGCGCCAGGTGTTCGCCAACCTGATCGGCAACGCCATCAAGTTTTCCAACCGCTCTGCAGCGGCCCCAGGTCGAGGTGGCGACGCTGGCGCGCGAGCGGCGAAGAGATTTCCTGGTGCGCGACAACGGCGTGGGCTTCGACCCGGCGGCCGCGCAGCGGTTTGTTCAAGCCGTTTCAGCGCCTGCACGACCACGCAGCTACGAGGGCTACGGCGTCAGGCTGTCGATCGTCAAACGCATCGTCGACCGCCACGGCGGTCGCGTCTGGGCCGAAGGCGAACCCGGACACGGCGCGAGCTTCCACTGCACACTCGGCACGCCGCCGCCCGAGCACACGTAGCCAGCCGCGGGCGATTCAGGCGGCCAGGCGGCCGCTTTGATAGTCCTGAACCGCCTGCATCAACTCGTCGCGCGTGTTCATTACGAACGGCCCGTATTACATGATCGGCTCGCTGCAACGGCCGCCCGGCGATCAGCAGCGCGCGGGTTGGCGCATCGACGCGCGCGCAGCACCACGCCGTCGCCGGCCGGCGGGTTGGCGAGGATCGCCATGCGCTGGCCTCGACCCGCGCGATCGATGATCCTGAGCGCACCCCGGTAGACATAGACGAATGCGTTGTGCGTCACGGGCAGCGTTTGCTCGAACGCGGCCCGCGCATCGAGGTGGATGTCGAGGATCAGCGGATCGGTGCGTTCGCGGCTCATGGCGCCTGGCACGCCATGACTGGCGCCGGCGATCACGCGCGCGGTAACGCCCGGAATGCTCAGCTCCGGAATCTCGCCGCTCGGAATGTCGCGATAGCCCGCGGGTTGCATCTTGTCCTGCGCCGCCAGGTTGAGCCACAACTGAAAGCCCTCCATGCGGCCGTCTTCTTGCTCGGGCATCTCACTGTGGATGACGCCGCGCCCGGCCGTCATCCACTGCACACCACCGTTGGTGAGCAGGCCCCCTCGTGCCCGGCCGAATCGCGGTGGCGCATGCGCCCGGCGATCATGTAGGTCACGGTCTCGAAGCCGCGGTGCGGGTGGTCGGGAAGCCGCCGATGTAGTCCCCGGGTTGTCGGTGCCAAAGGCGTCGAGCATCAGGAACAGGTCGAGCCGGTGCTGCAGGTCGTTGGTCAGCACGCGGGTCAGCTTGACGCCGGCGCCGTCGTGCGTGGCCTGCCCGACTATCAAGCGCTCGACGCCGCGCTCGTTGGTGAGGGTTAGGGTGCTGATCGAGGTGTTCATCGTGCGCGATGGTGGCACACGCGCCGCGCACCCTGGAATCAGCAAGGAATTGAACGCTGCGCTTCGATGGCTACGTTGCTGCGGCGTGCCAGTGTCGGGTCAAAGCAGGTCTTCGCTGATCAGTGCCGTCAGCAGCGTCAGCTTGGTGGCCAGGCCGGGGTGCGGCCGGGCTCCCGGGCATGTCTGACTTCGCCGTCTTTCTCGCGCGCCAGCCACTCGATGCTCTCGGCGCTTGCGCGCCTGCCAACTGCAGGCGGTAGGAGGCACCCTGCGCGCCAGCGCGGAACAGCTCGTTGGCCTCGGCGGCGAGTTCGCGGCTATCGATCACGAGGCCGAGTTCGGTGTTGTGGCGTTCGCTGCAGGCCGTCCATGTTCATCGACCCGATGAACAGGCGCTGGCACGTCGATCACCACCAGCTTGGCGTGCAGCCGGCCGCTGGAGGAACGGAAGTCGCCGAGCGAGTCGCTCTTCTGGCTCAACGAGGCGCCGAGTTCCTGCAGCTTGACGCCCATCTTCAGCAGCGGCATGCGGTACTTCGAGTAGCTAGCGTGCACCAGCGGCTCATCGGTGGCACCCAGCGAATTGGTCGTCACGTTGACCGTGGCGCCGCGCTCTTGCACCTGGCGCAGCATCGCCAGGCCCGCGTCCCCGGGGACGAGATACGGCGACACGATCGTCAGTTCGGATTGGGCGCTGGCGAACAGATCGTTGGCGGCGGCGTGGAGTGGTGCGCGTGACGGCACCGGCGGCGCTTGGACGGCTGGTCGACCAACACCTGAACGCGCGCCGGCCGCAGTTCAGAGCGTGCCGCGTTGCAGTTGCGCCGCAATCGCTTCGCGGCCGAAACGGTCGCGCGCCGCGTACGTTGGTTCCTCGGCCGGCACGGCATTCAGGGCATCGAATCGGATGGCGTCCACGGTCGCGGTCAGCGCACCGATCGGATAGGCCTGCTCGCTGTTCCAGTAGCCGTCGAATACCGATGACAGCTCGCGCACCACGGCACCGGCGGCCAGCACATCCATGTCGATGAAGTTGGCCTCGCGCGCTGCGCATGTAGTACTCGTCGGCGATGTTGCGGCCACCGGCGATGGCGAACGCACCGTCGGCGATGAACAGCTTGTTGTGCATGCGGCGGTTGACGCGCGAGAACTCGTGCAGCGACAGCGCGATGCGGGTGCCGAACGATCCGTCGCGCACCGGAAGCGGGTTGAACAGTGCGGACTTCGACGTTGGCGTGGGCGGCCAGCGCGGCGTACAGCGCGTCCTGCCTGGCGGCGTAGAGATCGTCGACCAGCAGGCGCACGCGAACGCCACGCGCGGCGGCGTTGCGCAGTTCGCTCAAGAACAGCGCGCCGGTGGCGTCGCAGGCGAGGTGGTAGGTCTGCACGTCCAGCGAACGCTCGGCGCGGCGGATCAACGCGATGCGGCTGGCCAGCGCCTGGTCGCCATCGGGAATCAGGCGCAGGCCGGACTGCTTGGCGTCGGTGGTCGGCATCGCGGTGGCGGCGGCCTGGGCCAGCGACGTCTGCTCGTCGACCAGCGCCTGCGAGGCCGGGCGCCGCACGTCGGCAGAGCGGCGCGGCACAGCCCACCATCAGCGTAAACACCAGGCTCAGCATGGCGGAGGCCGCGATGCGCAGTGCTGTGCGCCGCATCAGGATCAGCGCCGGCCGCGCGTCGGTTTCGTTGATCGTGTCCATTGCCACGGCGTTGCTCCGCGGGATCCTCTTCGATGCGATGGGCAAGGTGGCTGCTGACATGGGCCACATGGTTCTTGTTCAGCCCCTCATTTCCCAGGCGCAGGTGCTGCAGCGCCGCGCGTTCAGCAGCGAACAGGGCCCTGTTCAATAGTGAACATTGAGGAGACCGGGGATTGCGTTGCCACCGTGCGCGGTGCGGGCGCTACGCGCGGCGGGCACGTTGGCGGGCGTGCGACCGCCTGCTCTAGGGGATTGCGAGCTTCGAAACTTGTGCCCAACGCGCAGTCGGCGCCGGCACTCCGCGCGGTCAATTGCGCCGCGTGTGCGCGCCAGCGCCCACGGGTTGATCGACTGAATCGGCCGCTGCCGTTGCGCTGGCCTGGGCCACCGCGGGTGTCGTCGCGTCGAGCGCCGGCGCCGCCAGGCCTGATCGGGGGTGCGACGCAGTTGATCAACGCGAAAAACACCGACAGCGCGGCGATGCTGGCCACGCGTAGCGGGGCGCGGCTCATCAGACGGGTTGTGTCTTGGCGGGCTGCGTGGTCGATCGTGCGGGTGCTCATCGTGTTCCCCTGGACTGCGGCTGATACGGGTGCATCGTCGGCCTGGCCGCCGTTCGGCGATAAGCCGCAGGTGCAGCCGATGGCGCGTTCAGGAGCGAACGAGGGGCTGTTCAATAGTGAACGCCGAGTCCCTGGCTGGGCCGCAGCGCCGATGCTTCAATGCCCCGTGTCGGAGGACCGATGGATCGCCGATCGTGCAGACTGGGATGCATGGCGCTGCGAGCTGCGAGGTGCTGTCGTGAAGCGGCCGATGCCC